>Ga0265780_10007455_pt1 | contig 13439 bp, 11 predicted proteins | sample P1T30metagenome_FD_192432 | JGI IMG/M metagenome (GOLD analysis project Ga0265780, IMG submission 192432) | Plant litter microbial communities from East Loma Ridge, Irvine, California - P1 T30 | ecosystem: Environmental > Terrestrial > Plant litter > Unclassified | place: USA: California... | reverse complement strand
GATCGTCTACACCGACATCGGCCGCGACGGCATGATGGGCGGCGTGAACATCGAGGCGACCGTCAAGCTGGCGCGCGCCGTCAGGATCCCGGTGATCGCCTCGGGCGGCGTGCACGTGCTGGCCGATGTCGAAGCGCTGTGCGCGGTGCAGGACGAAGGCATCGAGGGCGTGATCTGCGGCCGCTCGATCTACGAAGGCACGCTCGACCTGGCATCGGCCCAGCAGCGCGCCGATGAATTGACTGAAGGGACTGGGGCGTAACAGCCACTTGGCCAGCGCCATTTGCACGTCGTCCCCGCGAAGGCGGACCCAAGTCTGCATGAGTAACCACTACGCAAGCAAACTTAGGTTCCCGCCTGCGCGGGAACGACGGTTTTGGGGCCAACGCAGAGAATTACTATGCTAGCAAAACGCATCATCCCCTGCCTGGACGTGACCGGCGGCCGCGTGGTCAAGGGCGTCAATTTCACCGAGCTGCGCGATGCCGGCGACCCGGTCGAGATCGCACGCCGCTACGACGGCCAGGGCGCCGACGAGATCACCTTCCTCGACATCACCGCGTCGAGCGACAACCGCGACCTGATCCTGCCGATCATCGAGGCGGTGGCGTCGACCGTGTTCATCCCGCTCACCGTCGGCGGCGGCGTGCGCCGCGTCGAGGACGTGCGGCGCCTGCTCAACGCGGGCGCCGACAAGGTCAGCATGAACACCTCTGCCGTGACCAATCCGCAACTGGTGTTCGACGCCTCGCAGAAGCACGGCTCGCAGTGCATCGTGGTCGCGATCGACGCCAAGCAGGTCGAACCGGGCCGCTGGGAAGTCTTCACCCACGGCGGGCGCAACCGTACCGGGCTGGACGCCGTCGAATGGGCGCGCAAGATGGAAAGCCTGGGCGCCGGTGAGTTGCTGCTCACTTCGATGGACCGCGACGGCACCAAGATCGGCTTCGACCTGGGCCTGACGCGCGCCGTCTCGGACGCGGTCGGCATCCCCGTGATCGCCTCGGGCGGCGTCGGCGGCCTGCAGGACCTGGCCGACGGCGTGCTCGAAGGCCATGCCGACGCGGTGCTCGCTGCCAGCATCTTCCACTATGGCCAGCATACGGTCGGTGAAGCCAAGCGCTTCATGGCCGAGCGCGGCATCCCGATGCGCCTCGACTGAAAGACAGCATGCCAAACAATGCCAAGTGGCTCAACAAGGTGCGCTGGGACGAACACGGCCTGGTGCCGGTGATCGCACAGGAAGCGGCGAGCGGCGACATCCTGATGTTCGCCTGGATGAACCGCGAAGCGCTGGCCCGCACCGTCGAATCGGGCGAGGCGGTGTACTGGAGCCGGTCGCGCAAGAAGCTGTGGCACAAGGGCGAAGAGTCCGGCCACATCCAGAAGGTGAGCGAGATCCGCCTCGATTGCGATGAAGACGTCGTGTTGTTGAAAATCGAGCAGGTCGGCGGCATCGCCTGCCATACCGGCCGTCATTCGTGCTTCTTCCAGAAGTACGACGACGGCGACTGGCACAGCGTCGAACCGGTGTTGCAAGACCCCGCCACCATTTATTCCGATAAAAAGCCTACCCCATGAGTATTACCCTGGCCCGTGTCGCGGCCGTGATCGAATCGAGGAAGCCCGAACACGGCGGCGACCCTGCGACCTCGTATGTCGCCAAGCTGTTTTCCAAGGGCGACGACGCCATCCTGAAAAAGATCGGCGAGGAAGCAACCGAGCTGGTCATGGCGGCCAAGGACGCGCGCGTCGCCAACGACCCGTCCAAGGTACTCTACGAGTGCGCCGACCTGTGGTTCCATTCGATGGTGCTGCTGGCCAGGTTCGACCTGACGCCGCAGCAGGTGCTCGACGAGCTGGCGCGCCGCGAGGGCGTGTCCGGCATCGATGAAAAAGCTGCCCGCAAGGAATAATTCCCTGAAGCGTTGCAAGTGAGCACCTGCTCACTGTGCGAAGCCGACATTCCGGTGTCATAATCGCCTGCTCACCGTCATACCGATGTCATGCGGCGCTGATACGATGCCTCGGCTGCAAGCGCCGACAGGCAGCTTGCAGCGCTGTAATAAACTGGAGACACCATGGATAACTGCATTTTCTGCAAGATCGTCGCCAAGCAGATCCCGGCCGCCATCGTCTATGAAGACGACGACGTGCTCGCGTTCAAGGACATCAACCCGGCCGCCCCGGTGCACCTGCTGGTGATCCCGAAGCAGCACGTGTCCACGCTGTCGGATTGCACCGAGGAACATACTGAAGTGCTGGGAAAGATGCTGGCGCTGGCGCCGAAATTGGCGAAAGAAAATGGTATCGAGGTCAAGACGGGCGCCGACGGCAAGGCCAGCGGCGGCTTCAAGACCTTGATCAACAGTGGTCCGGACGGTGGGCAAGAGGTGTATCACGTCCACTTGCATATGTATGGCGGTCCGCGTCCGTGGCGTGGGCTGGGGCTATAAGCCCGGCATAAGTTTCAGAGGGGGCAAGTCGCCCTCGCATCGCGTATACTGTGGTAGACGCATTCCCGATTTTCAGGCGATATCGCCTTGCTAGGAGATTAACATGGGTGGTTTGAGTATTTGGCACTGGGTCATCGTGCTGGTGGTCGTGATGCTGATCTTCGGCACCAAGAAGATCAGCAATATGGGTTCCGACCTTGGCAAGGCCGTCAAGGGCTTCAAGGATGGCGTGAAGGGCGACGAAGAGAAGGCCGCCGAAGCCAACGCTGCGGCGTCGGTCCAGCCGCCGCAGCAGGTGGCCGACAAGTCGACCATCGACGTGGAAGCCCGCGACAAGACCCGTCTGTAACCCGCGCGTACCATGATCGATCTCGGACTGTCGAAAATCGCGATCATCGGCGTGGTCGCGCTGATCGTGATCGGCCCTGAAAAGCTGCCGAAGGTAGCGCGCATGGCCGGCACGCTCTATGGCCGCGCCCAGCGCTACTTGCATGACGTCAAGTCCGAGGTCAGCCGCGAGATCGAACTCGACGAGCTGCGCAACCTGCACAAAGAGGTGCAGGAGCGCGCGCAATCGTTCAAGAGCGAGGTCGAATCGGCCACCAGCGATTTCGAATCGTCGGTCACCAGCCATGTGGACGAAGTCGAAGCCATGTGGGACGGCCGCGCCTCTCACGATGCCGGCAACACGATCGCGCCGACCGTGGCCGACATCGACCGCAAGGCCAAGGACTTCCGCCGCAAGAAGCTGGTGCGCACTTCGAGCGTGCCGGCCTGGTACAAGAACCGCCATGGCACCAAGCGCCATGTGATGTCGGGCGCCGCCCGCGTACGCAAGTTCCGTTCCGGCGCCGCGTCCAAACCCCATTCTTCTTTCTTCTGATGACTGAGCAAGCCGCCGGCGAAGACACCTTCATTTCGCACCTGGTCGAGCTGCGTGACCGCCTGGTCAAGGCCTCGATCGGGATTGCGATCGTGTGCGCCGTGCTGATGGCGTGGCCCGGCCCCTCGCATATCTACGACCTGATCGCGGCGCCGATGATCGCCTCGATGCCGCCCGGTTCGACCATGATCGCCACCGGCGTGATCTCGCCGTTCCTGGTGCCGATGAAGGTCACGCTGCTGCTGTCCTTCATCCTGGCGCTGCCCTGGGTGTTCTACCAGGCCTGGGCCTTCATCGCGCCCGGCCTGTATGCGCACGAGAAGCGCCTGGTGCTGCCGCTCGTCATCTCATCGTCGCTGCTGTTCATCGGCGGCGTGGCGTTCTGCTACTTCTTCGTGTTCGGCCGCGTGTTCCACTTCATCGGCGAGTTCGCGCCGACCTCGATCGCCGTCATGCCCGATATCGAGAACTACCTCGATTTCGTAATGTCGATGTGTCTGGCCTTCGGCGCCTCGTTCGAGGTGCCGGTGGTGGTCGTGATCCTGGTGCGCATGGGCGTGGTCAGCCTCGAGAAGCTGCGTTCGGTGCGTTCCTACGTGATCGTCGGCGCGTTCGTGGTCGCCGCCATCGTCACGCCGCCGGACGTGGTCAGCCAGCTGGCCCTCGCCATCCCGATGTGCCTGCTCTACGAGCTGGGCCTGCTGGTGGCGCCGATGTTCGCGCGCGCCACCCGCGCACCGGAAGAAACCGTCTAACTGTCCACCCCTGCGCCGGACGCTGCCCCGAAAGCCGGGGTCAGGTGGCGCTGCCCCTGGGGTACTCCCCACGACGTAGTTGCCCTGCGCCGTCTGCGCCAGCGTGCTGGTCAAAAAGCCGGGGTCAGGTCTGACATTTGAAAAAGCCGGGGTCAGGTCTGACATTTGGACACGACCTCAGCATTATCAAAAAGCCGGGGTCAGGTCTGACATTTGGACACGACCTCAGCATTATCAGTAGATTATTGTTGAGCCCGTGTCCGAATGTCAGACCTGACCCCGCTTGTGTTGTTGTTGAGCCCGTGTCCGAATGTCAGACCTGACCCCGCTTGTGACCGACCCCGCTTGTGACCGGGTGGTGGTCGTGATCCTGGTGCGCATGGGCGTGGTCAGCCTCGAGAAGCTGCGTTCGGTGCGTTCCTACGTGATCGTCGGCGCGTTCGTGGTCGCCGCCATCGTCACGCCGCCGGACGTGGTCAGCCAGCTGGCCCTCGCCATCCCGATGTGCCTGCTCTACGAGCTGGGCCTGCTGGTGGCGCCGATGTTCGCGCGCGCTACCCGCGCACCGGAAGAAACTGTCTAACTGTCCACCCCTGCGCCGGACGCTGCCCCGAAAGCCGGAGTCAGGTGGCGCTGCCCCGGGCTTACGGACAACTCCCCACGACGTAATAGCCCTGCGCCGTCTGCGCCAGCGTGCTGGTGAAGAAGATGTTGTACAAGCCCATGTTCTGGTTCGAGCCGTTGGCAAGCGCATAGCCGCTGCCGACGTGCGCGCGGCCCGCCTGCACGTGCGCGTAATTGCTTGCGGTGGACGTGGTGCAGCTGAATACCGGCGGCTGGGTGCCGGCGCCGACCTGGAAGGCGGGGATGCTGCAGGCGTTCGACACCTGCCCATTGGCGCCGCTCGCCGTCACGCTGCCGCTGTAGCTGCCGTCGGCCCGGCCCGCATAGGCCTTGCCGAAGCTGGCGCCGCTGCCGGCGGCGCTGTCGTCCACCGGCGACGGGCCGTTCAGCACGACCCGGTACCTGGCAATGGCGCCTTCGGAGAAGCTTGCCGCGCCACTCACCGTGATGGTCGATCCCGACACGCTGGCGCTGCACGCCGTCATGCCAGGCGCCGGCAGCTGCGCCACCCGCAGGTTGTTGTCGAACCAGAAATCCATGATGAAGGCCGGGTAGTTGACCTTGGTCGCATTGACGAAGTTGGCGTTCTGGCCGCCGCTGCCGGCGGGCCAGGCGTGGCCGAGCCCGGTAACCGTGATCTGCGAGGTGCGCACCTTGCCGTCAGCGTCCGTGTACTGGACGTTGCTGCCGCCGCCGGGGACCGTCACGGCTGCGCCTTGGGTGTAAGCGCCGCCGTAGACCTGGCGCATGGCGGCCGCGTCCAGCGGGCCATAGGCCTGGGCCACCGTGTAGTCGCTCGTGCCCCAGACCACGCCGGTGACCTGGGTCGCGAACGCGCCGGCCGCGCCGCCGGCCATGGCGCTGCAGGCGTTGGCGGCGCTGGTCGCGCTGTAGCCGGCCGGGACCAGCGAGATCTGGCCCGTGCTCACGCCCGGCGGCGGCGCGGCCGACAGGCCCAGGCCGGCGAAGATGTCGGGCGCGGTGCAGCCGAGCACCATCGCCTTGGCGCCGCCCGAGGACAGGCCGGCGACATAGATCTGCTTCGGATCGATCGCATACTGCGGATTGGCGACGAAGCGGTTGATCAGGTCGAGCAGCACCGCATTGTGGCCGTAGCTGCGGCTGCGGTTGGTGGCGGCCCAGTCCCAGCAATGGGTGCCGTAGAGATTGCCGGTGGCGTTCGGCGCCAGGATCACGGCGCCATACTGGTCGGCGACCGCCTTCCAGTTGTAGCCGCCGTCGCCGCTGCCGTTGATCACGTCGCCGCCCGCGGTCTGGCCGCAGCCGTGCAGCACCAGTACCAGTGCGCGCTTGTTGTCGAGAACGGGAGCGGTGGCCGGCCAGTAGTAGTAGCCGTTCAGGGCGCCGCCATAGGTGGCGTTGCTGGCCCAGACCTGGTTGGCGCTCCAGGCGCCGGGGCCGGCCTGGATCGGGGTTTGCGCGGCTGCGTGCAAGAGGGACGCGGATAGCGCCAGGCAGAGCGCGGCTTGCGCCGCCTGTCGATGGAAGGGGTGCATTGCGGTGTCTCCGGCGATGGTTGTCGTGGGCCGGCCTGGACGGCCTGGCACTTTCATGATAGCCGGGGAGAAGGCACGCACAAGCGCGCGTGCGAGCACGCTGCTTGTGCGCTTTTGCACAGCCAGGACGGCCGTGCGGGGGCGATTACTGCATCAGCTCCGCGATCATCTTCACTGGCGCATTGCCGTAGCTGAGGAACTGGTCGTTGAACTCCTTCAGATTGAAACGCTCGCCCAGCTGCTGCTTGCGGCGTTCGCGCAATTCCATGATCTGGTGGTAGCCGCTGAAGTAGCTGGTCAGCTGCACCGAGGTCAGGCTCACGCGGCGCCATTTTTCCTCGGCTTCCTGGCGCGTCTGGAAGGCCTGGCGGGTCAGCAGGTCGAGCGCCGCTTCCTGGCCCATGCCGTTCACGTGCACGCTGTAGTCGAGGATGGTGTTGGTGACGCTGCGCAGGTTCCACTTAGAGTACATCAGCCACATCTCGGGCGCATTGTCGCCATAGCCTGATTCGAGCATCATGCGCTCGCCATACACCGCCCAGCCCTCGACCATCGCGCCATTGCCGAACAACGACTTGATCAGCGAAGGCGAGCGGTTCGCGTGCACCAGCTGCGCGTAGTGGCCGGGAATCGCCTCGTGGATGTTCAGGATCTGCAGGATCCACTCGTTGTACTCGCGCAGGCTGCTCTCGGCCTGCTCCGCCGTGAGGCTGTCCATCGGCGTGACGTTGTAATAGGTCTTGTCCTTGGCGCGGTACGGGCCCGGCGCGTCGATGCTGGCGCCGGCCACGCCGCGCTGGTACATCGGGGTCTCGCGCACTTCCAGCGGCTTGCTCGGGTCCAGGGTCAGGAGGTCATGCTTGATCACCCAGTCCTGCAGCAGCGGAATCTGGCGCCGGATCTCGGCGAAGAAGTTCTCGCGCGCGACGTGGCGGCTCGACAGCTTGTCGATCATCATGCCGATCTTCTGGAAGCGGTCATTCGGCTTGTTCACGCCCGCCATATAGCGCGGCCACAGCTCGTCCGAGATCTTGTCCATGTGCGACAGCAGTTCCTCGCGCGTGACCAGGGCCTTGCGGAAGGTCTGCTCGGCGCTGCTCGACGACTGGATGTCGAGCGCGAACTTCTGCTCGTACAGCGCCTTGCCGGCGCGGAAAGGACGTGCCTGGCCGCTGGCCGCCTGGCGCTTCTCGACGTCGTTCAGGAAGTCGACATAGCCCAGCACCGCAGTGCCGGCGTTGGCGATGCGCTGGGCGAAGATCGCTTTTTCCTGCGCGGTCAACATCGAATCCTGGGCCGCCTTGCCCAGGTCGGCGAGCACCGCCATCGTGCCCGGCGCCTGGCCGATCGCGAGCTGGGTGTGCTCGCGGGTCGGGTTGATGATCGACGCTTGCGCCGCCTCGTAATACGCCGGCACGTCGGCCAGGCGCTTGAGGATGGTGCGCAGGCGCTGCGGCTTGGCCGCATAGTCGGTGTTCATGATCAGGTCGAGCGGCGCGGCGACGTTATGGACCGACGGGTTCCACTCGAATTCGCGCCAGGTGGTCAGGGACCAGCGGTCCTTTTCCAGTTTGTTGACCAGCAGCGCGAGGTCGGTGCGGTAGCGCGGCGACAGCTGCTTGGGATCGAGCTTGCCGAATTTTTCCAGCCACTCGTTGGCGAACGCGAGCTTTTTCGCGCGCGTCTCGGCGTTCGGGATGGTCAGGTTGGCTGCCTGGTCGAACTTGCCGACGTAGATGCCGCCTTCCGGATCGACGCGCCACAGGGCGGTCAGGTACTGCATGCTCAGGGTCGACATGCGGCGGTCGAGGCGCATGTCGGCGGCGCTGGCGCCGACGGCGCTTGCCGCGGCAGCGCTGGCGCCCACCGCGGCGGCGCCGGCGACGGCCTTCTTGGCCTTGCCCTTACCCGACGTCTGCTTGACGACCTTCGACGACTTGGCCTTGCCCTTGGCTGGTTTGGAAGTGGCGGCGATGGCCGGCGTCAGTGCGAAACACGCCAGCAAGGCTGCCAGCGCAATCTTCGTTTTCATCATCGTATTCAGCCCTGTTACTTAAGGAAATATCCTGGCGCGCGGAGGCGCGAAGTCGTGCAGATTAGCATCAAATGCATTATTTGCGGGCAGCTGAAACATTCCGTCACGCAGGAATGTCAACCTTGGACATTCGACAACTCAGCGGCCCAGGCCCGTGCGCAGCATCTCCAGCATATCGCCCGGCGACATGCGCGCCGCCACTTCGGTGCCCTCCAGCAGGCTGTCGGCCAGGTCGCGCTTGTGGCGGTGCAGGTCGACGATGCCTTCCTCGATGGTGCCGCGCGCCACCAGGCGGTAGATCGTCACCGGCCGCTGCTGCCCCATGCGGTGCGCGCGGTCGGAGGCCTGGTCCTCGACCGCCGGGTTCCACCACGGGTCCATGTGGATCACGTAGTCGGCCGCTGTCAGGTTGATCCCCACGCCGCCCGCCTTGAGGCTGATGAGGAAGACATCGCCTTCGCCGGCCTGGAAGGCGTCGACCCGATTCTTGCGTTCGTGGATCGGGGTCGCGCCGTCGAGGTACTGGTAATGGATGCCCTGCTGGTCCAGGTAGTGGCGGATCAGGGTCAGGTGGTCGACGAACTGGCTGAACACCAGGATCTTGTGGCGGTTCTCGAGCAGGTCGGCGCTCAGGCGCGCGAACGCGGCCAGCTTGCTGCTGGCGATGCCGGCGCCGGGCGCGACCAGTTCGGGATTGCAGCAGGCGCGGCGCAGCCGCATCATCTCGGCCAGGATCTCGATCGCCTTCTGGCCCTCGGGCGCTTCGAGCGCGGCCAGCTTGTCGAGGGCCTGGCGCCGCAGCGATTCGTACAGCGCGCTCTCTTCGCTGCTCAATTCGACCGGGACCACGATCTCGGTGCGCGGCGGCAGCTCGGACAATACCTGTGCCTTGGTGCGGCGCAGGATGAAGGGCGCGGTCAGGCGCCGCAGGCGGATGCGCGCGCCGGCCTCGGCGCGCTTGTCCTGGGCCTTCTCGATCGGACCGGCAAAGCGCAGCTGGAACTGCTCGGCGCTGCCCAGCAGGCCCGGATTGATGAAGCGGAACAGGTTCCACAATTCGCCCAGGTGGTTTTCCAGCGGCGTGCCGGTGGCAGCCATGCGGAAGTCGCCCTGCAGCGCCATCACCGCCTGCGAACGCTTGGTGTGCATGTTCTTGATGGCCTGCGCCTCGTCCAGCACGATGCTGTGCCAGCGGCGGCCCTTGAACAGCGGCGCCGCCAGCTGCAGCAGGCCGTAGCTGACCACGACCACGTCGAACGCTGCGGCGCCGTCGATCGTGGCGGCGCGATCGCCCGGACCGAACAGCTTCAGGTTCAATGTCGGGGCGAAGCGCGCCGCCTCGTCGATCCAGTTCAGGCACACCGTGGTCGGCGCCACCACCAGCGCCGGCCCGTCCTTGGCGCGCTGGAGCAGCAGCGCCAGCGCCTGCAGCGTCTTGCCGAGACCCATGTCGTCGGCCAGGCAGGCGCCCACGCCCCAGTGGGCCAGGCGCGACAGCCACTGGAAGCCTTCGAGCTGGTAGTCGCGCAGCTCGGCCTGCAGGGTGGAGGGCAGCGCGGGTGTGTAGGCGGCGTTGTCCGCCATCCGCTCTAGGCGCGCCTGCCAGGCCTTGTCGGCGTCGACGCTGCCGGCTTCGCGCGCCAGCTCGTCGAGCGCGAAGCTGGCCAGCGCGTGGGTGCGGATACCGTCGCCATGCAGCTCGCCATACGCGCCAAGCTCCATCAGGCGCCGGTGCAGCTCGTCGGACAGGGCCAGGTATTCGTTCTCGCCCAGCGCCACGAAGCGGCTGCCGCTTTCGCGCAGCTTCTCGAGCAGGGTGCGCAAATCCATCACGCGGCCTTCGTCGATGACGACGTCGCCGCTGGCCGCGAACCAGTCGCGCTCGCGCCGGATCTGCACCCGCACCGATTTCGAGGTGGCTTTTTTCGTCACCCGGAATTTCTCGCCCTCGGGCCAGGCCACCACGATGGACCCGGTATCGAGCGCGCGCAGCTGGTCGACCAGTTCGAGCGCCAGCAGCGGCTGGCCCAGCAGCCACTCGCCATGGTCGGGCTCCGCGTGTTCGAGCGCCTGGCATGCGCCGACCAGCTGGCGCTCGGCGTCGCGCTCGGCATTCAGGTCGCGCTGGGCTTCGGTGCGGATGCCCTCGACGTCGGCGATCACGCTGGCCGCGCCTTCGCCGGGACCGTAGTAGGCGCCGCCGGGCAGGGGCCGCACCAGCAGCTGCATGCGCATGCCCTGCTGGTAGGGCCGCAGCAGCACGTGCAGGCGCGGATCGGCCGCCACGGTCTCGATATCGGCGCTGCTGGCGCCGATGTCCGACTGCACGGTCACCACCGACGAGACGGCGCCGATCGCGCGCAGCACGCGGCGCTCGGCCTCCATCGGCACTTCGAGGCCGGCGCCGACGATGGCGGCGATGCGGCGGTGTTCTTCCTTGATGTGCACCAGGCGCAGGCGGGTCGGCGTCTCGCGCGTGACGACCACGTCGCCGTCGGTGTCGTCCAGCGGCGGGCGCATCTCGATCGCCACCTTGTCGGCCAGCTTCCTTACCAGGAGTTCCGGCTCGCCCGGCAGCAGCTCGACGCGGGTGCCGGGCGAGGCCATCCAGAACAGCAGCGGATGGCCGACCAGGGCGGCCAGCGCCTTGTGCACCTCGAGCTCGAAGCGGATGCCGCTGCCGGCGTAGTAGCGGCGCCCGGCGATCGCGTTCACCGCCTGCAGGTCCTGGGCGGTGAGGAAATCGAGCTGGGCGCCTTCCTCGGCCAGGCGCTTCAGGCCCATGGCGCGGCCGCGGCTCCAGCCGCCTTGCGCATCGCGCTTCTGCTCGCGCGGCTCGAGTTCCTGTACGCCCAGGTGCGGGTCGTAGCGGATCAGCCAGACCAGCCGTGATTCGCGCACGTTCTCGACGCTCACGGCCGGCTGCAGATTGATCAGGGCGTTGAGCTGGCGCTCCCATGGTTCTTCGCGGGTGAACCAGCCGGCCATGTCGGGCAAGCGGTGCTGTCTGCGCAGCGCGCTGGCGCGCGCTTCATGCACCAGGTAGCCGGCTTGTCCCATCTGGGCCAGCACGCCGGCCAGCTGCGCCGACCACAGGTCGAAGCCCGCCGCCTCGGATTGCAGCAGCATGTCTTCCAGCCGCTCGCGCTGCTTGTCCAGCGCGGGCAGCGCCAGCCAGTGATGGATCAGGGCGCGGAACACGGTCGGCTCGAGCGACAGCTCCCAGCTGCGGGTCGCGAACAGCGCCGCGTCGACGGTTCCGCGCTGGATCTCGTGCAGCATCCCGAGCTGGAACCAGACCGCATTGTCGGGGCGCTGGACCGCGCGCGTCTCGATCTCGAGCCAGGCGTCGGCCAGCTTGCGCTGGCCAGGGTCGCTGCTGCGCAGCAGGGCGGCAACGGCGATATGCGCGCAATGGCCGGTAAAGGTGGCCTTGCGCTTGCCGGTTTCGCGGCGCAGCTGCTTGAGCGCGGCCTCGACGCCGGCCAGGCCGGCGTCCATGTCGTCGCGCAGGATCTGCACGACGCTGCGCAGGAACAGGCCGGGCGAATCGCTCGTCTCGGCCACCAGCGCCAGCGCGTCGTCCAGGCGACCGCACAGGATGTAATGCTCGCCCAGCGCGCGCCGCAGCGGGCTTTCGGGGCTGCTGTGCGTGATCAAGCCTTCGGCGTAGGCGCGCACCGCGTTCGCCAGCGCCGGCTCGCTGCGCGCGTGCAGGATCAGGATGGTCATGATGCCTTCGCGCAGGCGCCGGTGGATGCGCTCCATCAGGCCCGGGGCAAACGGGCGCGCGCAGACGTCGACCAGCGGATGCAGGTAGCTCGCTTCGTGGCAGCGCAGGCAGGCGTCGAGCAAGGGCGTCACGACGTCCGGTCCTTCGCCGCTGAGCAGGGCGATGCGCAGCAGGGCCAGTCCCTGGCGGTAGCTGCGCAGCATCAGCGTGCCTTGCCAGTCGCGCCGCACGGTCGAGACCTGGCCATAACCCCTGGCCACGGTGTCGAACAAGCCATCGTCGAGGGCCGCATCGAGCACCGGCCAGGCCAGTTCCGGCGCAACCGCGGTGCCGCGCTCGCCCAGGTCGACCACCAGGCCCAGTTCGCGCAGGCGCGCCAGTTCATCCACCCATTGCGCGATCGGCAGCGCCATGCCCAGCGCCCGCATGTGTTCCAGGATGCGCTGGCGGCCCATCGGCTCGCCCGCGGTCGCCAGCACGGCCAGCAGCACGCGTTCTTCCGCCGTGCAGGCCTTCAGGCGCGCGCTCGCATCCGCTGCGGTCACGCGAGGTTCTCGATCTCGAGCGGCGGCAGGCCGGACGGCACCGGGATGCCGAACACGCGCAGGTAGAACACCAGTTCGGCTTCCAGCGTGCGCACCACGCTGTCGGCCTTGCGGAAGCCATGGCCTTCGCCCTCCAGCGTCAGGTAGGCGACCGGCAGCCTGCGCGCGCGCAGCGCCTCGACCATGCTCTCGGACTGCTGCGGCGGCACCACCTTGTCGTCCAGTCCCTGGAAGAAGATCATCGGCCGCTGCAGTTTGTCGGTGTGGTGGATCGGCGAGCGCTCGCGGTAGACCGCCTGGGCGGTCTCGGGCGGCGCGATCAGGTACTCGTTGTAGTGCGATTCAAACTTGTGCGAATCGGCGTCCAGCCCGGCCAGGTCGGATACGCCGTAGTAGCTGGCGCCGGCCTTGAAGACGTCGTGGAAGCACAGGCTCGACAACACCGTCAGGCCGCCGGCGCTGCTGCCGCGAATCAGCAGGCGGCCCGGGTCGACCACTCCCTGCGCCGCCAGGTGGCGCGCGCCGGCCACACAATCCTCGACATCGACCACGCCCCACTGGTGCTTGAGCAGGTTGCGGTAGTCGCGCCCGAAACCGGTGCTGCCGCCATAGTTCACGTCCAGCACGGCGAAGCCGCGGCTGGTCCAGTACTGGGTCGACAGCTTCAGGGTGCTGGCCGCCATGCCGGTCGGGCCGCCATGGCCGATCACGATCAGCGGCGGCAGCTCGCCCTCTGGCGCCGTGTAATCGGGATTGGCCGGCGCGTAGTAGAAGGCGTGCGCGCTGCGGCCGTTCGCGCTCGGGTAGGTGATCGCTAGCGGCACCGACAGGTAGGCGGTGGCCGGCAACTGCGGGATCGAGTGCGCCAGCACCTCGGTGACGCCGCGATCG
>Ga0265780_10007453_pt1 | contig 13440 bp, 14 predicted proteins | sample P1T30metagenome_FD_192432 | JGI IMG/M metagenome (GOLD analysis project Ga0265780, IMG submission 192432) | Plant litter microbial communities from East Loma Ridge, Irvine, California - P1 T30 | ecosystem: Environmental > Terrestrial > Plant litter > Unclassified | place: USA: California... | reverse complement strand
CGCCGGGCGTCGCTACGGCAGCCGTTGCGCCGCGCGTCGACGATCGCGCGCAGGCACGCAACTGAACAGGATCCTGGACGATTCCTCCCTGGCTTGACCGCCTCTGAACCGGTAAGCCCTTTGCGGCGGCATGTGAAAGCATGCCGCCGCTTTTTTTCGTCAATATTGGCATTTATGTATTGTCGAAAAACTTTACAGTCAATTTTATTGATGAAAGCAGTACATCCAGTAGTGCGTGGTGCGTCGGTTTGCTGATTTTTCCCGTCAAAATCGTCATGTTCGTGTCGAGAAAATTTACACCTTCGCTCCAAGGTCGGGAATCGATTTTCTTAAGTGCATGATTTCTATATTAATTTTCCACCTGGCATTGAAATTGCTTAATTTGAGTTTGTCTGAAGCAATTACTATTAACTAGGGAAAATAAAATGCGTAAACTCATGCTGATCGCCGCCACCATCTCCACCTTCGCCGTCGGCGCGGCCCAGGCCCACTACATCCCGGTCGCCGCTGGCAAGACCGAACTGGCATCCGGCATCACCAACACCACCGTAGCCGGCCAGAACTATAGCCAGACCTTCAGCTTGGATGGCAAGAGCTATAGCGACATTACTTTTACCCTGTACGCGAAGGGCGACTACGGCGTCGATGTCACCGAAAACATCGCCTTTTCCCTTGATAAGCTTTTGCTCGGCACCTGGAGCAGCGCCAAGGCCCCGTATTCGCAGGAAAATTCGCCCGAATACGACTACACCCTGTATGGCGTCGTTTCGCTGACCGAGGCCCAGTGGGCCACCATTGCCGCCGACAATCTCATGACCGTCACCTGGAAGAACAGCGCGAGCGTGATGGCCTACAACGCCAACACGACGCTGGAAGGCGGGCAGGATTTCGTGAGCTTCAGCGTGCAGGGCACCCTGAAGCCGGCCCAGACCCAACCGCAGCCGGGCACCGCCGTGCCGGAACCGGGCACGCTGGCCCTGTTCGGCCTGGGTCTTGCCGGTCTCGGCCTGCTGAGCCGCCGCCGGAAATAAGACGCTGGCAGAAGTGTTGTAACCCAGCAAGTACAAGAGGATGATCTGCATCATCCAAGCACACTGCATATATCCTCTTGCGTTACAGCAATAACTATTTATCAGAGAAACCATGCGCAAGCTTCTTCCGATTGTCGCCGCCGTCGCCACCTTCGCCACCGGCAGTGCCCAAGCCCACTATATCCCCGTTGCCGCCGGCAATACCGCCATCGCTTCCGTTGCCAGCAACGTGACCCAGGCCGGCCAGACGTACAGCAACGTCTTCAACCTGGGCGACGCCCAGTACAGCAACGTGACCCTGACGATCGCCGCCCATGGCGACTATGGCATCAACCTGTTTTCCCAGAACAGCAAGTACTTCGATTTCTACGTCGATGGCGTGTCGTACGCCCACTGGAACGTGTTGAAGAACGAAGGGATCGAAGGAAGCATCTTCGACTACACGCTGGTCGGCACGGTATCGTTCGACGACAAGGCATGGGCCGCCATTTCCCAGGACAAGTCGATGTCGATTTCCTGGGCCAACACCAGCGACGTGAAAGCGTCCTATGGCGATTACGTGAGTTTCAGCGTGCAGGGCGTAAAGCTGGCTGCGCAGCCGGCGCCGCAGACGCCGGCGAAGCCCGGCACGGCCGTGCCGGAACCGGCCACCCTGGCCCTGTTCGGCCTGGGCATCGCCGGCCTGGCCTGGATGCGCCGCCGCAAGGCCTGATTGCAGCAGCATGGCAGGCAGGGCAGGCGCCCTGTTTGCCGATTCCGGACTATGATGCCCGTCTATGTCCGACTCGCTTCTCACCGGCCTCGCGCCCGTCATTGCTTCCGATACCCGCATCCTGATACTGGGCAGTTTTCCGGGAGCCGCCTCGCTTGCTGCCCAGCAGTACTATGCCCATCCGCGCAATCAGTTCTGGAAACTGGTCGGCGCCCTGGTCGGCGAAGATTTGTATTCCCTGCCGTACGCCGAGCGCCTGCCGCGCCTGCTTGCCCACCGCTTCGGCCTGTGGGACGTGCTGGCCGCATGCGAGCGCGAAGGCAGCCTTGATTCGGCGATCCGCAAACCCGCCGCCAACGATTTCGAACGCCTGCGCAAGCTCTGTCCCGCATTGCGGACGGTCGGCTTCAACGGCCAGACCTCGGGCAAGTTCGCGCCGCAGTTTGCCGGGCAGGGCTACCGCACCGTGGTGCTGCCATCGAGCTCGCCGGCGCATATGGCGCTGAATTTTGAGCAGAAGTTTGCGCTCTGGCACGCATTACTGGATTAAAGTCGCTGAACCTGATAGTTTCCGTGCTCTAAGCAAACATCCGTGTTACACTGGGTGTATCGGATAGCTTCAAAGCGCTTTTCGTTTCCTGCAGGGTCCGCGGGGCGCCACGTGCGATGGCGCCAGCGAACAGACCAGGTCGGAATGTCATACCAAACGTCGATCGGGTCACACGATGGAGCACTGCGCAGATAGCGTGGGCATCCGTGGCTCCGCACCTTGCAGATAGCAGGGGCTGGGGCGGCGATTGAAACATTGGCGTCACATTGAAACGAAGCCCGCAGCAAGCGGGCTTTTTTTTCCGCTTCCGGGCAACATGCCCGCCGAGATGAGCACGTTGTCCCGCATGCGGGGCGGCACGGCCATCCCTAACGTTTCCAGCGGTCCTGCTCGGATCAGCCGATCCCCAAGGACCGCATCCGCAGGCAAAGGCCTGCCTGTCCAAGTCACACCACCGGAGCTCCCAGATGGCAAAAGAAGAATTGATTGAAATGAATGGCGTCGTTGCCGAAGTCCTGCCCGATTCGCGTTTCCGCGTCGATTGCGAGAATGGCCACAAGCTGATCGCCTACACCTCCGGCAAGATGCGCAAGAACCACATCCGCATCCTGGCCGGCGACCAGGTCAGCCTGGAACTGTCCCCGTACGACCTGAGCAAGGGCCGGATCACCTTCCGCCACATCGAAAAGCGCGGCATGCCGGCCAAGTCGGCCTTCCGCCCACGTCGTTAATATTGTTGCGGCAGGCTGGCCAGCAGGCCAGCCGTGTCGATGACGGTCGCGTATTCGCCGTCAAGATTGGCCAGCGCCATCAGGTGCACCTCGTCCGCGCTGCGCGGTGTGCCGGCATAGTCATTGCCGGCGAAAGCGAAGGTCGCATCGCTGAGCACGCGCACCGCGAAGCCGAGCTGGCCCGCGGTGCGCGCGGAAGCTTCCACCGAATTATTCGTACTCACGCCCACGATCGCCAGGGCGTCGATGCCGCGCACGCGCAGCCAGCGTTCCAGGCCCGAGTGAATGAAACAATCGGGCACGTTTTTCTCGACCACGTGGGCATCATCCCGGGGCGCAAAGCGTTCCTGGAATCCGGCGCCGGCCTGGCCTGGCCAGAATGGCGAGCCGGGCGTACGCGACATATGGCGTACGTGGACGACCGTGGCGCCCTTGCCGCGCCAGGCCTCCAGCAATCGGGCGATATTGTCCTCGGCCATCGGATTGTTGCGCACGAGGGCAGGGTCGGCCATTCCATGTTGCATGTCGATGATCAACAGGGCGGGCCAGGCGGAGGTGCTTGGATGCATGGATGGTCGGGGCTGTCGAAACGCCAAGCATAAGCCCGACGGCGAAAAAACGCGATTCCCTCTTTTTTTTCGGGGCAATGTCCCCATATTTGATCCATCCCCAAGTTCACGACGCCACGAATCCGCTGGTGTCGCCTTTTTTCTCCCGACCTTTATTTGTCATCGAGGCCAGCGTCCCGAGGATGACGCAGCGATAGCGCTTTTGCCGTCGCGGGCAGCGCCATTGGCGGCCCGAAAAAAGGCTTGGTTTGCCACAATCATGAAAGGACAAGCACCATGAAAGAAGATCTGATCGAAATGACGGGCAAGGTCACCGAAGTGCTGCCCGAAATGCGCTTTCGTGTCGACCTCGAGAACGGTCACCGGCTGGTCGCCTACACGTCCGGCCGCATGAAGAAGAACCACATCCGCATCATCGCCGGCGACCGCGTCAAGCTGGAGATGTCGCCGTACGACCTGAACAAGGGACGCATCGTGTTCCGCCACCTCGAAACCCGCAGCGGTCCTCCGCCGGCCGGCGCACGCCAGCGCCGCCGCTGATCCGCAGCATCCGCAATCGCGCTACCTGACGGCCGCGCCGCCGCATCCACCGATGCGGGCGGCGCGGCCGTTTTATTTTGCGGCTTGCCATGTGCGGCTCACTGGAGCTTGATGCGGCTGGCGTCCAGGCGCCGCAGGTGCGACAGCTTGGCCGAATACAGCTCGCGCATGTCGCCGCGCGCGCTGTGCTGCACCGCCAGCGCCAGTTGCTCGCGCGCCTGGCCGGCGTCGCCCAGTTGCAGGTAGGCGACCGCGAGCCAGAAGTGGAACTCGTCGGAGTAGGGCGCGCGCCGCACCTCGCGCTCGAACATCCGCCGCGCGTTCTCGAAGTCGCCCTGGCGCAGCGCCGTCATGCCCTGGTCGAAGTAGTGATAGGGCGGAGTCGGCTGGATCGCGGCCGCGCGCCTGGCGAGCTCCTGGGCTTCGGCGGCGCGGCCCTGGGCCGCCAGCAGCGGGCCCAGGTTCTGCAGCACCGGCAGGTTTTCCGGCTCGCGTTCGAGCGCGGCGCGGAAAGCCCGTTCGGCCAGCGCCTGGTCGCCGTGGCGCTGGTGGATCACGCCGAGCGTGTTGTAGGCGGCGGCGTCGTGCGGATTATCCGCCACCGCGCTCCGCGCCCACCAGTAGGCGTCGTCGACGCGGCCGTCGACCAGGGCTTCGACTGCGCGGTTGTTGAGGAACAGGACGGTGATGTCCTGTTCGTCGAGCTCGCGCGTGCGCATGCGCGCGGCGGCCGGCGGCGGCACGAAATCCACCACCAGCATGCTCTGCGCGTCGGAACTGTAGTTGCCGGGCGCGTTGCGGCGCCCCAGCGCGATGTTGACGTGGGTGGACACCATGTACAGGCCGCCGTCGCGGCTCCATAGTTCGTCCGTGTCCACGCTCTGGAAGCGCACGTTCAGGCCGAGTTCGCGGGCGAAGGCCGCCGTCATGATGACGAGCGACAGGCAGTTGCCGGAGCGCGCGGCGAAGGTGCCGGCGGCGCTGCGCGTCACGCGCGAATCGTATTCGAGCTGCAGCTCGCCCTTGCTGTACAGGGCTTCGAGCAAGCCCTGCTTCTGGCCGTGCTCGCGCAGGCGTGCGGCAAAGGCGGGGCTGCGCAGGTAGGCGCGCATCTCGGGACTCAGGGAAAACAGGTCGCCGCTGCCGATCGGTTCGGACGGCGGCTTGAACGCCGCATCGGCGAACAGCGCGGTGGGCGGCGCGGATGGGGCGTGCTGCAAGGTGCCGGCGCACCCGGCCAGCAGCGCCATGGACAATGACAGCAGCAATAGCGGCAGGCGTCCCATGTCTCCTCCGGACGGCGGAAGTCGGTTCTATCTCGTTATGACCGCAGTATCCGCCGCTCGCGCAGGAATGTAAATACGACGTGCGCCTGTGTGTTCTTACTGGTCGTCGTGGAAAGCTTCGAGCAGTTCGTCGAGCAGTTCGGCCGTCTCGTCGTCGGACAGGCCGAGATAGGCGCAGGCGCGCGCGCCGCCCTTGTTCCATTCGAGCGATTCGGCGTGGCCCTGGTAGCGGCAGATCGCGCTTTCGGCCAGCAGCGCCAGCGCCACCAGCGAGCGCACCGCGGGGGCGGTGCTGGCGTCGTCGAGCACCGCGTAGTCGTGGTGGTGCAGGATGGCCCAGGACACATCGCTGGACAGGCCCCAGTTGCGCGCCAGCAGGGTGCCGACCGCCGCGTGGCTGGTGCTGTGGCGCTCATGTTCGAGCACGGTGAAGGGGCGTTCGGCTTCGAGCGAGGCGGCGGCGTAGGTTGCGTCGTAGTCGGCGAAGCGGTCCATCAGCAGCGGCACCCCGGTGTCGCAGAACAGGCCGAAGGTGTGCGCCACGTCGGACTCGCCGATGCGCAGGCGGCGCGACAGGAATACCATGGCCTGGGCGCGCCGGCTCGACAGGTCCCAGAAACTGGCCAGGGCCGCGCCGTTGGCGGGAATCGCCTGGCGCGCCAGCAGGCCGGTCATCAGGGCCGCGACCTGGTTAATCCCCAGGAACAGGATCGCCTGGTCGATCGACTTGGCCTTGTGGCGGCCGCCGTGGACTGCCGAATTGGCCAGCTTGAGCAGGGCGCCCGACATGCCGACGTCGCTGGCGACGATGCGGCCGATGGTCTCGGGGCTGGGGTCGGGCGAGGCCAGTTCGCGCTGCAGGTCGGACAGCAGACTGGGACGCGGCGGAATACGGATCGACTTGATCAGGGCGTCGACGGGATCCTCGGCGGCGCTGGGGCGCGCCAGGGCGGCTGCTGTGGTCATGGCTTCAGGTAGGGACGGTGCGCTGATGATGCTGCGCGGAAATATATAGAAAGCTCGTCACTATAAACCAGTACCGTGAAAGTTGCAGCAGGGTATTGCCTCTGTGTAGCAAATCCGTCAGTGCGACCGGACGTTTTTTACCGATATAAAATTGCTACATGTCTTCACACATCCTTGCCGGCATCGACTTCTCCGCCCCCTCGCACCTGGTCGCGCGCCAGCTCATCGGCGTCACCGTGCTGATCGGCGGCGTGGGCGGGCGCATCGTCGAAACCGAGGCCTACGACGGCGAGGATCCGGCCTCGCACAGTTTTAGCGGGCCGACCGAGCGCAACTTCGCCATGTTCGGTCCGCCGGCGCATGCCTATGTCTACCGCTCCTACGGCATCCACTGGTGCCTGAATTTCGTGTGCCGCGAGCAGGGGCATGGCGCCGGGGTGCTGATCCGCGCGCTCGAACCCGTCGCCGGCCTCGAGACCATGCGCGAGCGGCGCGGTACCGGCGACGAATGGCTGCTGTGTTCCGGCCCGGGAAAGCTGTGCCAGGCGCTCGGCGTGACGCGCGCCCTGAACGGCCGGGCGCTGGACGGCCCGCCTTTCGAACTGGCGCCGGCAGCAAAGGATATCGAGGTGGTGGCCGGGCCGCGCATCGGTATCTCGAAGGCGGTCGACGTGCCCTGGCGCTTCGGCCTGGCCGGTTCGCGCTGGGTCAGCAAGCCGTTCCGCTGAATCGGCTGGCGAGACTCAGCCGGCGCGGCGGCGTACCCGCCCGGCCTCGCCGTCTTGCTGGACTGGCTGCGGGCGGTGCGGCAGCGCCGGGCGGGCGCGCATCGGGCTGGCGGCGCCGCGCCGCTCGGGCGCATCGCCGGCCTGCTCATGCTCATGCGCCGGCGCGTCGGCGCCGTCGATACGGAATACCGAGACCGCGCGCGCCAGGTTGACGGTCTGTTCGTGCAGGCTGGACGCCGCCGCCGCCGCCTGTTCGACCAGGGCGGCGTTCTGCTGGGTCATGTCGTCCATCTGGCCGACCGCCAGGTTGACCTCGGCGATGCCCTGGGCCTGGTCGCTGCTGGCGGCGCTGATGCGGGCGATGATGTCGTTCACCTGCCGCACCGAGGCCACCACGCTGCCCATGCTGGCGCCGGCTTCGCCCACCGCGGCATTGCCGCTGTCGATGATCGCCACCGAATCGGCGATCAGCGCCTTGATCTCGCGCGCCGCCGAGGCCGAGCGCTGGGCCAGGGTGCGCACCTCGGCCGCCACCACCGCGAAGCCGCGCCCCTGCTCGCCGGCGCGCGCCGCCTCCACCGCGGCGTTCAATGCCAGCAGGTTGGTCTGGAACGAGATGCCGTCGATGACGCCGATGATCTCGACGATCTTGCGCGAGCTGGCGCGGATCGATTCCATGGTTTCCACCGCGCGGTCGACCGCCTGGCCGCCGCCGCCGGCCAGGCGCACCGCCTCGGCGGCCAGTTCGGCGGCCTGGCGCGCATTGTCGGCATTGCCCTTGACCGCCTGGGTCAGGGTTTCCATCGCGCTGGCGGTTTCCTCCAGCGAGCCGGCCTGCATCTCGGTGCGCGACGACAGGTCGAGGTTGCCGCTGGCGATTTCCTGGGAGGCGGTGTCGATCGAGCGCACCGCATCGAGCACGCTGCGCAGCGTGGTGTTCAGCTTGCCGATGGTCTGGTCGAGCGCGCGCGCGGTGTCGCCGATCTCGTCGCGGCCGGCGCTGCCGGCACTGGCGTCGAGCCGTCCCGCGGCCAGTTCGCGCACCACGCCGGAGATCGCGCCGATGTCGCGCAGCATGGCGCGGCGCACCCGCATCGTCACCGCCAGCGACAGCGCGATCGACAGCAGCACCAGCACGCCCATGGTGGAGCCGAGGCCCTGGAATTCGGCGCGCGCCGCCGCATAGGCCTGTTCGCTCAGGGTCTTTTCCAGCGCGGACAGCTGGGCCAGGTGCCCGTTCAGCACGCCGAATTCCTTTTCCGCCTTCTGCATCGAATTGGTGGCGATCGACTGGTCGACCTGCGCCATCTCGATGGTTTCCTGCACCGCCTTGCGGTAGGCCGCCAGCGCCGCCAGCGAGGCGTCGACGGGCTGCCTTTCGGCGCCGCCGGTCGCGCGCGCCAGCTCGTCGAGCCGGGCCTGGATGGCGGCATGGCGTGCGCCGATGTCGGCCACCAGCGCATCGAGCCGGGTCCTGGCGAAGCTGCCGCTGACCCAGGCCAGCAACTGGTAGGCATTGGCGTGCACGTACTTGGCGTCGCCGGCGGTGTCGGCGACTTCCTTCAGGCGCGCGGCGCGCACCTGCACCATGTTCTCCAGCGATGCGTTCTGGCGCACCATCCCGTAATACGCGGCCCCCGACAGCATCAAGAGCAGCACCAGCACCAGGCCTGGCGCCAGCAGCAGCTTGGGGCCGATTCGCAGTTTGTTCAGCATGCTTCGCTCCTGCTAGACAAGACAAACGCGGGCGATGGCAGCCCGCGTCCTTCGATGGCGCCGGCAGGGCCGGCATGCGCTTACTTCTTGTACAGGCCGGCCTCGAGCACCACGCCGTCGACCAGCAGGATATAGGTGGTCTTCGGCTCGATCTTGCCGGTGCTCGGATTCTTGTACTGGTAGTCGACCCAGCCTTTGCCCTTGGCGGCGGCCAGCTCGATGATCTCGCGGCGGTACTTCTTGCCGTTCGCGTCGGGTACGTCGGTCAGGTCCTTGCCGACGATGGACGGATTGTAGGGATGGGCCAGCACGATGCCGGTCTTGACGTCGCGCATGTCGACGTAGAGGGAGCCCTGGACGAAATCCGGATCCTTGGCATTGATCCGTTTCATCATCTCGTCCTTGCCTTTCGACTTGATCAGCGCGGCGCCGCGCTCGGCCATGGCGATCGCGTCTTTCTCGGTCGGGTCGGCGGCCAGCGCGGACGAGCAGGCCAGGCACAGGGCAGCGGTGGTGACGGTGGCGAACAGTTTCATAAAGTAGTCCTTTCAAGGAATATTGCTCATTTGCATTTCGAACTGTACGTCGACCCATTGACAGCGCCGTTGCGGTGGCACAAGCAAGAGCCTGCCACCGCTTGATTCGCTACAAGCCTCTCCTTGCAGAGCTATCTACTATTGGTTCCCGAAAGAAATAGATTCCGTACGTCAATACCGTTGTTCCCTTTCACGCAAGTACCTTTTGGAGAACCCCGTGAGCACCGAAGCGACGCCAGCGAAGTTCAAGCCCTATACCCGCCAGTCGATCGTCAACGCCCGCCAATGGCAGTGGCTGAGCCCCGAGCTGCAGGAGGCGGTGCAGGTGGTTTCCCATGTGCTGCCGTTCCGCACCAACGAATACGTGATGGAGCACCTGATCGACTGGAGCCGCGTGCCCGACGACCCCATGTACCGCCTGACCTTCCCGCACCGCGACATGCTGCCCGGCCACGAATACGAGCAGCTGCGCGAGCTGGTGCTGTTCAAGAAGGATGCCACCGCCACCGCCAAACTGGTGCGCAAGATCCGCATGCGCATGAATCCGCACCCGGCCGGCCAGATGACCCACAACGTGCCGCGCGTGAACGACGCGCCGCTCAAGGGCCTGCAGCACAAGTACAAGGAAACCGTGCTGTTCTTCCCGAGCGCGGGCCAGACCTGCCACGCCTATTGCACCTTCTGCTTTCGCTGGCCGCAGTTCGTCGGCATGGAGGAAATGAAGTTCGATGCGCGCGAGAGCACCGAGCTGGTGTCCTACCTGGCCTCGCACCCGGACGTCACCGACGTCCTGATCACCGGCGGCGACCCGATGATCATGAATACGCGCTCGCTGGCCGACTTCATCGAGCCGTTGCTGGCGCCGCAACTGGCGCACATCCAGAACATCCGCATCGGCACCAAGTCGGTGGCCTACTGGCCGCAGCGTTTTGTCTCGGACAAGGATGCCGACGAGCTGCTGCGCCTGTTCGAGAAGGTGGTCGAGGCCGGCAAGAACCTGGCGCTGATGGGGCACTACAACCACGCGGTCGAGCTGCGCGGCAGCATCGCCCAGCAGGCCGTCAAGCGCATCGTCGGTACCGGCGCCACGATACGCATGCAGGGGCCGCTGATCCGCCACATCAACGAAGACCCGGCCAGCTGGGCCGAGCTGTGGACCACCGGCGTGCGCCTGGGGGCGATCCCGTACTACATGTTCGTGGAGCGCGACACCGGCCCGAGCGATTATTTCGCGCTGCCGCTGGCGCGCGCCCACGAGATCTTCCAGGCCGCCTACAGCATGGTCTCCGGCTTGTCGCGCACGGTGCGCGGGCCGTCGATGAGCGCCTTTCCGGGCAAGGTCGTGATCGACGGCGTGGTGACGATCAATGGCGAAAAGCTGTTCGCGCTGCAGTTCCTGCAGGCGAGGAACCCCGACTGGGTGCGCCGGCCCTTCTTCGCCCGCTACGATCCCGATGCCACCTGGCTCGACCACCTGAAGCCCGCCTTCGGCCGCAAGAAATTCTTCTTCGAGGGCGAAGAGGGCGAACACGGCGAGCGCCTCCAGCACGGCCCGGGCGGGCGCGTGATCCCGATCCAGCCGGCGCCGTCGCACGAGCGCCGCGCCAGCGACAGCCAGCCCGACGCCGCCTGAAGCGCACGCGCATGGACGCCGACCGCGATGCCCCGCGCCTGACCGGCGCGGCGGTGTTTTTCTACGTGTTCCTGCCGTTCGCGCTGGGGCACTACCTGTCCTCGCTGCTGCGCAACGTAAACGCCGTGCTGGCGCCCGAGCTGGTGGGCGCGCTGGCGCTGTCGCCCGGCCAGCTCGGCCTCTTGACCAGTGCCTTCTTCTTCGCCTTCGCCCTGGTCCAGCTGCCGGTCGGGATCGCGCTCGACCGCTACGGGCCGCGCCGCGTGCAGCTGGTGCTGCTGCTGCTGGCGGCGCTGGGCGCGCTGCTGTTCGCCACCGGCGCCAGCTTCTGGCAGCTGATGCTGGCGCGCGCCGTCATCGGCTGCGGCCTGGGCGGCTGCTTCATGTCGGCGGTGAAGGCGGTGGCGACCTGGGTTGCGCCCAGGCGCCTGCCGTCGGTGCAGGGCTACCTGATCGCGGTGGGGGGACTGGGCGCGGCATCCGCCACGCTGCCGGTGCGCACGCTGCTTCAGCATACCGACTGGCGCGGCCTGTTCATGGTGCTGGGTTTCCTGTGCGCCTGCAGCGGCATCGTGATCTGGCTGGTCACGCCGCGCACGCCCGGGGCGGGCGGGCCGGCGCCGACGGTGCGCTCGGTGCTCGACGTCTACCGCGCCCCGGCCTTCCGCGCCACGATCGCCCTGGTGCTGGCGCCGCATGCGGTGTTCTTCGGCATCCAGGGACTGTGGATCGGGCGCTGGCTGGCCGACGTCGGGCGTTTTCCCGATGGCGTGGTGGCGTACCTGCTCTACCTCGGCATGGCCTCGGTGATCTTCGGCGCGGTCGCGGTGGGCATGATCACCGAGTGGGCCGGGCGGCGCGGCATCGCGGCGCTGGACGTGGCGGCGGCCGGCGTCGCGCTGTTCCTTGCCGTGCAGGTCGCCATCGTGGTCGGCTGGAAGCCCAGCCTGGAACTGGTGTCGGTGCTGTTCACGCTGGTCGGCACGATCACCGGCATCGAGTACGCGATCGTGGCCCAGAGCCTGCCGCGAGGGCTCACCGGGCGCGCCGCCACCTGCCTGAACCTGCTGATCTTCGTCGGCGCCTTTCTAGTGCAGGCCGGCTTCGGCCAGGTGGTCGGCCTGTGGCCGGCGGACGCCGGCGGCCACTTGCCGGCGCCGGCCTACCGCGTCGCCTTCGGCTTGCTGCTGGTGCTGCAGCTGCCGGGGCTGGTCCACTACTTCCTCAGGCAGCGTCCGGTACAATGCCGGATCGCTATGCTCACCCAGAAGGAAGAATATGAGATTGGTTCGCTACGGTCGCCCCGGTAAGGAAAAACCGGGCCTGTTCGACGAAGAAGGCCGCCTGCGCGACCTGTCCGGCGTGGTCGCCGACATCGATGCCGATGTGCTGTCGGAAAAGGCATTGCGCAAGCTGGCCAAGGTCGACTGGAAGACCCTGCCGCTGGTACGCGGCAATCCGCGCCTGGGCGTGCCGGTCAAGGGTGTCGGCAAGTTCATCGGCATCGGCATGAACTACGCCGACCACGCCGCCGAGACGGGCGCGCCGATCCCCAAGGAACCGATCCTGTTCATGAAGGCGACCAGTTCGCTCTCCGGTCCGGACGATCCGATCCAGCTGCCGAAAGGCTCGAAGAAGACCGACTGGGAAGTGGAACTCGGCGTCGTCATCGGCACCCGTGCCCAGTACGTGAGCGAAGAGGATGCGCTGAAATACGTGGCCGGCTACTGCGTGGTCAACGACGTCTCGGAGCGCGCCTTCCAGTTCGAGATGGGCTCGCAGTGGGACAAGGGCAAGGGTTGTGACACCTTCGGCCCGGTCGGTCCGTTCCTGGTAACCAAGGACGAGATCTTCGACGTGCAGGACCTCGACCTCTACCTGGAACTGAACGGCAAGCGCATGCAGACCGGGAACACCTCGAAGATGATCTTCACGGTGGCCCAGATCGTCAGCTACCTGTCGCGCTTCATGACGCTGGAACCGGGCGACATCATCACCACCGGCACCCCGCCGGGCGTGGGCCTGGGCCGCAGCCCGCAGCGCTTCCTGAAAAAGGGCGACACGCTGCGCCTGGGGATCGCGGGGGTGGGGGAGCAGCAGCAGGAAGTGCTGGCCTACCCGAAGGCGTAAACGATATACGCTAGCACGTCGTCCCTGCGCAGGCAGGGACCCAATTTGCACGCACGACGACTGCGCAAAAAACTTGGACCCCTGCCTTCGCAGGGGCGACGTTCTTGTGGCGCGTTCTGGCAAAGGGGCTGCAAGCCAGTTGGCGCACGGTCAATCAGCACGTCATCGCTGCGCAGATTAAATACGTCGTGCCTGCGAAGAGTAAGTGCGTCGTCGCTACACAGATTAAGCACGTCGTCCCTGCGCAGGCAGGGACCCAAGTTCGATGCACATTGGCGCACGCAGCACTTGGACCCCTGCCTTCGCAGGATC
>Ga0265780_10007452_pt1 | contig 13440 bp, 11 predicted proteins | sample P1T30metagenome_FD_192432 | JGI IMG/M metagenome (GOLD analysis project Ga0265780, IMG submission 192432) | Plant litter microbial communities from East Loma Ridge, Irvine, California - P1 T30 | ecosystem: Environmental > Terrestrial > Plant litter > Unclassified | place: USA: California... | reverse complement strand
AAAAGTTTCAGTTTGGATTAATTTAAGCGGGGTGTCATATTTGAGCACCAGGTATCAACAAGAGAAATTTTAATGGTCATGGGCCATCTGCTTGGTAGATTATACACCGGTAGGGTTTTTCGGAGCCTAGCTATGGCAGCAATGAAGTATCGATGTTGAACCCTAAAAGCAGTGATACAAGTAAAAACTTGGGCGCTTAACTGAAATTAACGGGATGGATTTCTTGCCAGAGTTATTAATATATCGTTTGTCCTGCCCAGTTAGTAACTGTATAGCTTCGCTGTTCTTAGAAGTTAATGAATTAAAAGAGGGGATTTTGCTCAATTGCAAATAGAATCGCATTGTTGCTTACTCCAGTAATTTCAACTTGTTTTTGGTCACAGAGCGCTAAACCATCGCGGGAATGCATCAATCTTCCTTGAATTTCAAATTTTCCATCAATTACGAAACAGAACAAGTTATTAGATGTCTTTTGCAGCTGATACACCACCTTTTGGCGTTCTGAAAAAATTCCTGCACTAAATTTGAACGGCAGTTTAGTGTGATTAACAATCTCTATCAATTTGTTTTTTTCCTGGCCAAAATCAAATCTAAATAACATTTCACTTGGCTTAAGCAGAAACAAATCTGTTGTTAGTCCAATTTGTATATAATTAATTGTTTCCTTAGCAGACGGATTACTTATTTCCAATACTTCACCTTTACCCACATTTAAAATCTGAATCTGTCCGTTATCTACGGTAAACTCTTTTCCTGACTGAACAATATCCAAACTCCCGGCTACAGGGAAAAATATTTGGTAGGAATCTTGGCTGGAAAGAAAAAATATCATTTTCCCCGCAGCAATCGATTCATCATTACAAATAAATAAGCGCTCGATAGGTTGATTTTGCTCACCAACAAATTTTTCAAAGCTAAATGTGCTGTATCTTCTTAAACTATCTGTTTCTGCTAATCCTCGTTGATCGGCCAGAAATATTTTCCCTGGTGTTAACTCCACTTTTAAATATTTTTAATCGAATGTATACTTACAAATGACGGAAGTTGAAATAGATGGGTGAACACTTCATTCTGCTCCACTTCCTGAAACGGCGATACCAACAAAAAATTGGCAATGCTTTTATGCCAGATTAAAGGATCCGAAAAAAAATTAATCGCTATTTTATGCTTTTCGATATTATTAATATCCGAAGTAATGATTTCAAACTTAAAATTTTCAAAAGTCAAAAACTTTCTGCCAAGGTTATCCAAAATATCAGGAATTATGCCGTTTAGTTGCCTCAAATAACCCGTAACAGATGCGCTAACCAAAAAATGTAATTTATCAGCCTCTGGAACATTTAACATCATTTCTGCAAAGGTGCTATACTTATCTTCCTGATTGTATTGTTGTGATTGCATTTTAAATTCCAGAAAACTGTCTTCATGCACAAACTTGTCCCAGTGATTGAGGCTCGAATCATCAATTATTTTTCGATAACATATCGTAATTACCTTTTGCGCCATGGTATAAAATTAAAAAACACACTAGTAATTCCTAATGTCTCAGGCAAAATAAAATCTTGCCTGGGTCTTAACTTTTGATTCAAAGGTAAGGTCAATGTTTGCTTTTAAACTCTGTAATGGCTGCAAATTTACAATTTCAAAATTGAGGTATAGTTTTTGATTAAAGCTAATTTCTTTTTATAAAAGATTAAAACTAGCTTTGCCGCAAATTAATGAAGCACTTAGTTACCATATCACTTGTATTTTTTAGCTTAACACATTTGGCAAAAGCCGAACGTGTTGAAGGGCTAAGGATATTAAATGATTATTGTAATGAGCACACAATAAGCGTTAAAAGAGCTGATCAATCATCCCTTCAGCTTAATGAAGAAAGAAATCCATATTTACTTTCTTATACGCGGCTTGCCATAATTGGCACGCAAACTCCGGTTAAAGACTTAAAATATGTAAGTGAAAATCAAGTTATTGCTGATTTAACCATTCGGAAAAAGCCGAAAAATAACAGCCCTTAATCCTAACCATCTAGGTTCCAAATTTTTTTACACCTCATTTTACATCAACAACTGCCAAATTGACTTAGGAGATGCCTGGCTTAGTTGTTGGAATACACCATTTTTTAAATAAATACGATTAAAATATAATGTTAGGATTTTTAGCGAAGGTTTTCGGAAGTAAATCAGAAAGAGATATAAAGGCTATTCAGCCACTAGTTGTTAAAATCAACGAACAATATGCTAAATTATCAATGCTAAGCAATGATGAATTACGCGGAAAAACAATTGAGTTTAAGGAGCGGATTGCCGCTTTTTTAACTGAAATAGATGGAAAAATCGCAGCCTTAAAAACTGAGGCTGAAAGTGAAGAATTAGATCTTCATCAAAAAACGGCCATATATGATCAGGTTGACGCTTTAGGGAAAGAACGTGATACTGAGTTGGAAAAAGTACTTCTAGAAATTCTTCCTGAAGCGTTTGCTGTGGTTAAAGAAACTTCTCGCCGCTTAAGTGAAAACGATTATTTAGAAGTTACCGCCACCCAGTTTGATAGAGATTATGCTGCCCGCAAAAGCAACGTGAAAATTGTTGGCGATAAAGCACAATGGGCAAACCGTTGGGATGCTGCTGGTACTGAAGTGGTGTGGAACATGGTTCATTACGATGTACAGTTGATTGGTGGTATTGTTTTGCACAGCGGAAAAATTGCTGAAATGGCTACAGGTGAAGGTAAAACATTGGTTTCTACTTTACCAGCTTATCTGAATGCACTTGCTGGGCAAGGCGTTCATATCGTTACAGTGAATGATTACCTTGCCCGTCGTGATAGTGAGTGGAATGGTCCTTTGTTTGAATTCCATGGAATCAGTGTAGATTGTATCGATAAACACGAGCCAAATTCTGAAGAAAGAAGAAAGGCTTATGCAGCAGATATTACCTACGGAACCAACAACGAATTCGGTTTCGATTACCTGCGTGACAATATGTCGCAAACGCCAGATCAATTGGTGCAGCGCAAACAACACTTTGCAATGGTAGATGAGGTCGATTCAGTTTTAATTGATGATGCCCGTACGCCATTGATTATTTCTGGTCCGATTCCTCGTGGCGATGAACATGAATTTTATGAGTTAAAACCACGTATTGAGCGGTTGGTTAATGCACAAAAAGCTTATGTTTCTTCCGCCTTAAATGAAGCGAAAAAGTTAATTAATGCAGGCAATACTGGAACCGAAGAAGGCGAAGGGGGTTTAGCATTATTACGTGCCTATCGTGGTTTACCAAAAAATAAGGCCTTAATTAAATTTTTAAGTGAGAGTGGCGTTCGTGGTTTGCTGTTAAAAACAGAAAACTATTACATGGCAGATCAATCTAAAAATATGCCTAAAGTTGATTCAGAATTGTATTTCTATATCGATGAGAAAAACAATCAGGTAGAATTAACAGAAAAAGGTATTGAGTTGATTACCCAATCTGGTGAGGATCCAACTTTCTTCGTATTACCGGATGTAGGTACAGAAGTGGCAGATTTAGAAAAATCGAACATGCCGCTAGAGGATAAAGTTGTTCAAAAAGACGCTTTGATGCGTGATTATTCTGTTAAGGCAGAACGTATTCACTCTGTAAACCAATTATTGAAAGCTTATACTTTGTTCGAAATTGATGTAGAATACATTATCGACGAAGGGAAAATAAAAATTGTTGATGAGCAAACGGGTCGTATTATGGATGGCCGCCGTTACTCTGATGGTTTACACCAGGCAATTGAAGCTAAAGAAAATGTAAAGGTTGAAGATGCAACTCAAACTTATGCTACAGTAACGTTGCAAAATTATTTCCGGATGTACCACAAACTTTGCGGTATGACGGGTACAGCAACCACCGAAGCAGGTGAGTTCTGGTCGATCTATAAGCTTGATGTAGTTGAAATTCCAACCAACAGAAATATTTCACGTCAGGATCATCAGGATTATGTTTACCGTACCGTTCGTGAAAAGTACAATGCTGTTGCAGATGAAATTGTGAAGTTAACTGAAGCCGGCCGTCCAGTTCTGGTAGGTACAACATCAGTTGAGATTTCAGAATTATTAAGCCGTATGCTTAAGCTTCGCGGAATTAAACACAATGTATTAAATGCTAAAATGCACCAGAAAGAGGCAGATATTGTTGCCGAAGCTGGTCAGGCAGGAACAGTTACTATTGCAACCAATATGGCTGGTCGTGGTACCGATATTAAGTTGGGTGCAGGAGTAAAGGAAGCTGGTGGTTTAGCTATTGTAGGTACTGAACGTCATGAGTCTCGTCGTGTAGACAGACAGTTGCGTGGTCGTGCCGGTCGTCAAGGCGATCCAGGTTCATCACAATTCTTCGTATCGCTTGAAGATAACTTAATGCGTTTATTCGGTTCAGAAAGAATCTCGAGCATTATGGTGCGTATGGGAATCGAAGATGGAGAAGTGATTCAGCATTCTATGATTACCAAATCTATCGAACGTGCTCAAAAGAAAGTAGAAGAAAACAACTTTGGTATCCGTAAACGTTTATTAGAGTACGATGATGTAATGAATTCGCAGCGTACGGTAATTTATGCAAAACGTAAAAACGCATTGTTTGGCGAACGTTTAGATGTAGATATGAACAACATGGTTTACGATGTTGCTGAAGATATCGTAAGCGAGTATAAACAAGAAGCCAATTATGATGGATTCAAATTGGAGGTAATTAAAAACTTCTCGTTAGATACTTCAATTACTGAAAAGGATTTTGCCTCTACAAACGCAGCACAATTAACAGAGAGACTGTTTGAAGAAGCAGAAACATTCTATGCCCGTAAATCAGATGCCATTATCCAACAATCGTTACCCGTTTTAACACAGGTTTACGAAGAGCGTGGTGAGCACATCGAGCAAATTGTGGTTCCGTTTACAGATGGTATCCGTGGTATTCAGGTGGCTGTAGATTTGAAAAAAGCAATCGACAATAAAGGAAAAGAGGTTGTTCGTTCATTCGAAAAAACAATTGTACTTGCTTTAATTGATGATAGCTGGAAAGAGCATTTACGTGAAATGGATGATTTGAAACAATCCGTTCAAAATGCAGTTTACGAGCAAAAAGATCCGTTGGTAATTTATAAAATGGAAGCTTTCAACTTATTTAAAAACATGCTTACGGCAGTGAATAAAGAAGTGGTAAGTTTCTTGTATAAAGGTGGTATTCCTGTTCAGCAAGAGGCTGAAGATGTAAGAGAAGCACCAGCTCCAGTAAAACAGCCAAAATTGCAAACTACTAAACAAGAGTTTGGTGCTGAGCAACCTGGTGTAGAATTTGGAGATACCCGCGAAGCAATTCCGCAGCAACCAATCCGTAAAGAAGCAACGGTTGGCCGTAATGAACCTTGCCCTTGTGGAAGTGGCAAAAAGTTTAAAAACTGTCACGGAGCAAATTTGTAGGTAACTGATCGGTAAAGCCGGGTTTTTTAAAATCTGGCTTTACCGATTGATCTTCATCAATAAGAGATCAATCAAAAATATTTGTCTTTGTCAACTGGCTCAATTAATTGAGCTAAAACTACCATTTGCACAACCCATAAAGAATGCCGATTTTTGCGAAGAATTCGGCATTCTTATTTTCTAAACAATTTTAGAATGCTCCTGGTTGATAACAAATGAGAATAACACTAACTTTTATATTTGCGTTTTTACTATTTACTGCGTGCTTTGCTCAAAGAGGAGAGGTAACCGTTATAAAAGATCCTTTAATAGATAGCTTAATCGCTAAACGATCTGAAGTATATAAAACTTCCGGCGAAGTTAAAATTGGTAAGCCTATCGTATCTTCTTACGGCTACCGGGTTCAGGTTTTCTATGGCTCCGATCGTCGCGAGGTTTTTAATCAACAAGCCCGCTTTAAAAGTCTTTACCCAAAATTTAATACTTACCTGATTTATAAAGAACCGAATTATTATATCCGTGTCGGCGATTTCAGAACCCGTTTAGAAGCGCAGCGTTTGATGAATGAAATTCGTCCTGCCTTCCCAACGTTATTTATTTTTAGGGAGAAAATAAATGCCCCACAATTAGATACGACCACTACTGATGATCAAAAATAAAATTCAAGAACTGGCTGCTCACATTTTCGATGATGTAGTAGGCTACCGTCAACACCTACACGCCAACCCGGAATTATCTTTCAAAGAGTTTGAAACCTCAAAGTTTGTTAAAGAGAAATTGTCAAGTTGGGGAATCGAGTTTACTGACTGCGCAAATACGGGCGTAGTTGGTTTAATCAAGGGGAATTTACCATCAGATAAAGTGATTGCCTTGCGGGCTGATATGGATGCTTTGCCGATTTTAGAAATGAATGATAAACCGTACGTGTCTAAAAATCCAGGCGTAATGCATGCTTGCGGTCACGATGTTCACACTTCTTCACTTTTAGGTTCAGCCTATATTTTGAATCACTTGAAAGATGAATTTGCCGGTACAATTAAACTGATTTTTCAGCCTGCTGAAGAGCTTCTTCCCGGCGGAGCGAGCATCATGATTAAAGAGGGCGTACTTGAAAACCCCAAACCCAATTACATTGTTGGCCAACACGTAATGCCATTAATTGAGTCGGGGAAAGTGGGTTTCCGTTCGGGTATCTATATGGCTTCTACAGATGAATTGTATGTTACGGTGACGGGAAAAGGTGGTCATGGCGCACAGCCTCATCAAAATATCGACCCAGTTTTGATTGCTTCACATATCATTATCGCGTTGCAGCAAATTGTTTCCCGTAATGCCGATCCTAGGTTGCCTTCAGTGTTGTCTTTTGGTAAAGTAACGGCTAATGGCGCAACCAACATCATTCCAAACGAGGTGAAAATTGAAGGTACATTTAGAACTTTGGATGAAGATTGGAGAGCAGAAGCGCATAAACGTATGAAAAAAATGGCCGAGGGCATCGCCGAAGCCATGGGCGGAAGTTGTGACTTCGACATCCACAAAGGTTACCCATTTTTAATTAACGAAGAAAAATTAACAGCTAATGCCAGATCTTTTGCTGAAGAATTTTTAGGTAAAGAAAATGTAATCGATCTGGATATCTGGATGGCTGCGGAAGATTTTTCTTTCTACTCACAAGTAACAGATGCTTGTTTTTATCGTTTAGGTACTGGCAATGCGGCAAAAGATACGCAGTATTCTGTACATACACCCAGATTTGATATTGATGAGGATGCACTAAAAATTTCTACTGGTTTAATGGCTTATATCGCCTTAAAACAACTCGGAAATTAATGGTAAGGATTAGTCAATTGCTCACCGCATTATAAGTTAAATAATCATTATACATGAAAAAAATATTGTTGCTATCGTTTTTATCCGCTTTCATCTATAGTGGTTTTGCTCAGGAAATACCTCGCTTCAATCCCGATACCATTAAAACCATCACGCTTGATTCTGTTGTAAATATCAAGGCAGAACGTTTAAACATTGAAACATTTATCAATAAGATTGTAAACGACACGTCGTTTTACGAATCGTTTAGAGACATGAAGCGATACAGTTTTATTGCCGAAAATCGGATTTTTAGCTACAATAAAAAAAATCAGGTTGATGGAAAGATTTACCGTAAAATCAAACATAACAACTCTGGGCAGTATAAAATGGAGTATTTGGTTAAGGAAGAAAGCGGTAATCTTTACAAGAAAAATGGCAAGTACCAGCTTTACACTGTAGAAATGTTCGATTATATTTTCATGAATGCCTATAATACTGATTTTATCCCGAACGCACCGGCTGGAGATGGAAAAGGAGGAACGAACGAAGGGTATAAAAGTAAATTGAAAACGCTGATTTTTAATCCTGGTAGACCTGTAAAGGTGCCGTTTATTGGTAGCAAGACCGAAATATTCTCTGCTACTATGCGTCAATATTATGATTATGCTTTTACCAGCGGTACCTATCTGGATTCTATTCCTGTGTATCGTTTTAAAGTTTCTGTTAAACCCGATTTATCCAGTTGGACAAAAGATGGAATTATGATTAAGGAGTTAGTAACGATCTTTGATAAACGCAATTTCAACATTTTGGGGCGTTATGTTGATATGAAATATGGCAATATGCTGTTTGATTTTGATGTAAAAATGAATATTGAAATGGGTTATTTTGGCGATGATAAATTACCTACCAAAATCACCTATCAAGGCAATTGGGATTATCCATTTAAAAAGGAAGAAAGAGCAAGCTTTTTAATTGTACATAAAGATTATAAGTTGGAAAAAGGCAAATAACTTAGAAAGCGCCCTTTGAAAGATTTGTTATCTTTAAACGATTATTTAAACCAATAAAATGCGATTAATCTTCCCTTTAACAGCCAAAATTGCAGGATGTTTTTTTATTTTTTTTAGTCCGTATCTACAAGCCCAGGTTCTTAACACGGCACAAGTTGATAGCATAGCAGAGAAAACATTAATCACATTTAACGTTCCCGGCCTTGCTGTTTCAATTGTTAAAGACGGAAAGGTAATCCATTCAAAGGGTTACGGTGTACGGTCGCTCAACAACAAGCAAAAAGTAGACGCTAATACGCTCTTCGGGATTGCATCAAACACCAAAGCATTTACCGCAGCAGCCTTGGGTATGCTGGTAGATGAGAACAAAATTACCTGGGATACGAAAGTAACTGACGTTATCCCTGAATTTAAACTGTACGACCCTTATGTTACTTCGGAGTTTACCATCACCGATTTGCTTTCACATAGAAGTGGGTTAGGTTTAGGTGCCGGCGATTTAATGATTTGGCCTGATTCTTCTACGGTATCCAAAAAACAAATTATTTATAATTTAAGATACCTTAAACCTGCTTCGAGTTTCCGCACCAAATGGGATTACGATAATTTGTTATACATCGTGGCTGGTGAAGTGATTGAAAGAGTTTCCGGGATGAAATATGAAGATTTTGTAGAGCAAAAGATGATGCGACCTTTGGGGATGGATAAAAGCGCTTTGTCTTTTAATCGTATAAAAGATAAAACCAACATTATCGACGCTCATGCGCCCATCAATGGAAAAATTTCGGTAATCCCAAAAGATTTTACAGAAAACAGCAATGCCGCTGGTGGCATGAACGCCAGCGTAAATGATTTGAATAAGTGGGTGCTTGCACAGCTAAGTGGAGGTAAATATGGCGAAAAACTCGATAAGACGTTATTTAGCAAGGCTGCTCAAAATAAAATGTGGACGTTGCATAGTATTATCCCCGCTGGTAAAGGATCTTACAACAGACACTTTTTTGGTTACGGCTTGGGCTGGTTTTTAAGTGATGAAAATGGTTATTTAGTCGCTGAACATACAGGTGGCTTAGCTGGAATGGTAAGTGAAGTGACGTTAGTACCCGATCTGAAATTGGGCATTGTTGTTTTAACCAATCAACAGGCTGGTGGTGCGTTTACCGCAATCACAGAAGCTATTAAAGATGGTTATTTTGGGGTTACAGGAAAAAACCGAATCAAGGAAGCATCGGATAATGAAAAACAAGAAAATAATTATGCGAAAAAAGTGACAGACCAAGTATGGGCCGATATTGCCATAGCTCAGAAAGGCACAACGCAAAAGCCAGAAATTAAAAGTTATTTAGGCACCTATAAAGATGAATGGTTTGGTACTGTGACTATTAGTGAATTGAATGGCAAAATGCATTTTGTAGCTAAAAATTCTCCAAAATTAACAGGAGACATGTTGCACTATAAAGGAAACACATTTATTGTTAAATGGTATGACCGAAGTATGGATGCTGATGCATTTGTAAATTTTGCGCTCGATAATGAAGGAAAACCAATCGGATTTAAAATGGAAGCCATTTCCCCGCTAACCGATTTTAGTTTCGATTTTCAGGACCTAGACCTTAAAAGGATAAATAAGAAATAAGCTAACCAAAATCTTCCACATGAAAACATTAATAAAAACAAGTATTTTACTAAGCTTTTGCTTAATTGCATTGACCTCGATGACATTTAAACCCAAACGAATAATATTTTTTGGCGACTCTATTACACAACAGGGTGTTTCTAAAAATGGTTATGTTACAATTATAAAAAAGACCTTAGATTCTACCAAGTATGAAGTTTTAGGTGCCGGAATTGGAGGAAACAAAGTTTACGATCTGTACCTGCGTTTGGAAGATGACGTATTAAATAAGAAACCCGATTTAGTGGTAATCTATGTGGGGATAAATGATGTGTGGCATAAGCAATCATCGCACACGGGAACCGACTATGATAAATATCTAAAATTTTATCAGGCATTAATTAACAAAATTCAAGGTGTTGGCAGCAAAGTGGTTTTAGTAACACCATCAGTGGTAGGCGAGAAAAAAGATGGAACAAATGAGCTTGATGCCGATTTAAATAAATATGCTGAAGGGATCAGAAAATTAGCCGCCAAAAATAATTTGCCCCTTTGTGATCTTCGGAAAATCTTTGCAGAATACGAGGCGAAAAATAATCCAGAAGATAAAGAAAAGGGAATTCTAACCACAGACCGTGTTCATCTAAATGAAACAGGTAATAAGCTGGTAGCTGAGCAGTTGTTACCACTGGTGAGATAGGTTGAAAGTTGTGGCTTATAAGTCATATGTCTGGATGCCAATTGGAATTGCGAGTAAGTGATATGTCTGGGTGCCTATAGCAATTGTAAATAAGTTAAAAGTTATAGGTTATAAGTTAGGTCGGTAAACGTAAAACTTATTACTTAAAACGTAAAGCTAGAATGATAAACCGCGAAACGATAGATAAGATAATGGATACCGCTCGTATTGAGGAGGTAGTAGGGGATTTTGTGCACTTAAAAAAACGCGGTACCAGTTTAATTGGAAATTGCCCTTTTCATGGCGAGAAAACGCCGTCATTTCACGTTTCAGTAACTAAAGGTATCTACAAATGCTTTGGCTGCGGAAAAGGTGGCGACTCCGTTAGATTCATCATGGATCACGAAAAATATTCGTATCCTGAAGCCCTTAAGTTTCTAGCTAATAAATATAACATTGAGGTTGAAGAAACTGAACTCACCCCACAAGATGCGGAAGCACAAAGTGCAAAAGAAAGTTTGTACGTTGTTTCTCAATTTGCATCTGCATTTTTTGTTAAGCAGCTTTGGGAAACAGATGAAGGAAAAGGCATTGGGCTTAGCTATTTTAAAGAACGCGGCTTTAGGGAAGACATCCTTAAAAAATTTGAGGTCGGTTATTCGCCCGACGTATGGGACGCCCTTACTCAAAGTGCCACAAACGGCGGGCATAAGCTAGAGTTTTTAGAATCTACTGGCTTATCTATAAAAAATGATAACGGAAAAATCTACGATCGCTTTCGCGGTCGCGTAATGTTTCCAATTCATGGTTTTACTGGTCGAGTTATTGGCTTTGGTGGCAGAACACTTAAAACGGATAAAAACGTACCGAAATATGTTAATTCTCCGGAAAGCGAAATTTACCATAAATCGAATGTTTTGTATGGATTGTTTCATGCAAAGAAAGCGATTCGCGATTTGGATAATTGTTATCTGGCAGAAGGATATGCTGATGTGCTTTCTGTGCATCAGGCAGGAATTGAAAATGTGGTGGCCTCTTCGGGAACATCTTTAACGGTAGAGCAAATTAAGCTTATTGGTCGTTTTACGCAAAACATTACCATCTTATTTGATGGAGACGCAGCGGGTATAAAAGCCTCATTGCGTGGTTTGGATATGATTTTGGAAGAAGGACTTAATGTTAAAATTGTTTCGTTTCCTGATGGCCATGATCCAGACTCATACATGCATCACGTGGGCGCCGGTGCTTTTAAAACTTATCTGGAAAATAACCGTAAAGATTTTATTTTATACAAAGCGAATGTGCTTCTTAAGGATGCCGGCGACGATCCCATAAAAAGAGCAGGTATTATTCGCGATATCGTAGAAAGCATTGCTAAAATTCCTGATCCAATTAAAGCCTCTGTCTTCGTCCGCGAATCGAGCAGCTTGCTTGAAATAGAAGAAAAAATTTTAATGAGCGAATTAAATAAAATGCGCTCCAGTAAAGTAAAGAAAAACTTCGAAAGCAATCAGCGGGCAACGGGTAATTTTTCTAATAATAGCAGCAATACTTATACCTCAGGTCCACCAGAACCGCTCGGTCCGCCAGATAATTTATGGGATGATGCCGCCGGCCCAGATGGACTTCAAACCGCTGCAGAAACAGACGAGAATCAAGAGAAAGAAATCATTCGTTTGCTTTTGGCTTATGGACACGAATTTGTAAACTGGGATAAGATAGACGATATGTACATCGGTCCGTTTATTATGCAAAATCTAGCTGATGTTGAGTTTGAAAATCAACTATGTAAACGAATAATCGATCACTATAAAAGTGAAATAGATAATGGCAGGTTACCTACGGCAAACCATTTCATCAAACATGAAGACAGAGATATTGCCGACTTAGCTATCACTCTATCCACTTCCGAATATGCGTTGAGTGAAAATTGGCTAAATAAACACCTAATTTATGTGAAAGATGAGAGTATGAATCTGAAAGCGACAATTTTAGGTGGCATATTTCATTTAAAGAAGCGGAAGGTTGATAAAATTTTAACCAATTTATTAAAGGAAATTAAAGACGAGAAAGACACCGATAATCAGATGATTTTAATGCAGCGGTACGGTGTTATAAAAGGTGTAGAGCGAGAAATCTCAAAGTTTTTAGGATCGGTGATTGTAAAATAAATATCTTGCCAACTTCTTTGTTTATCTCTTGGATTTATATTTAAAAAAAAGCGGAATAGGAAAGTAATAGAAAATAGATAGCAGACGAATAAAATCCGATCACTGAAAACTAGTAGAAATGGCTTCGCATAACGATCTTGGTAAAGTTGGAGAAAAAATTGCAAAACAATACCTGGAAGATAAAGGTTATGAAGTGCTTGATGAGAATTGGACACACGGAAAAGCCGAGGTCGATTTAATTGTATACAAAGACGGGATTATGGTCTTCGTGGAAGTTAAAACCAGAACATCAGTCGCTTTTGGACAACCGGAAGAATTTGTTCATAAAGCGAAACAAAAACAAATGGAATTGGCCTCAACTGAATATATAGAAATTATGAATCATCAAAATGATATTCGTTTTGATATTATTGCCATTACTTTTACAACAGATAAAAATTATAACCTAAACCATATCGAAGATGCTTTTTGGCCTGAAGACTAATCAAATCAAAAATCTTTTACTTATTACGTTTGTTGTTGCTGTTGCAGCTGCCTGCAAAGACGATAAAACAAATACCTACCGCAGTTTTTTAGCACCAATGATTGGCTTAAACGTTCCTGTAGGAAGTGAATTTGATGTAAAAATCCAGTTTGGTGCATCGAAAAAAGTAGATTCAGTCGTTTACTTTATTGATACCGCGAAGGTAATATCAAAGATT
>Ga0265780_10007450_pt1 | contig 13441 bp, 12 predicted proteins | sample P1T30metagenome_FD_192432 | JGI IMG/M metagenome (GOLD analysis project Ga0265780, IMG submission 192432) | Plant litter microbial communities from East Loma Ridge, Irvine, California - P1 T30 | ecosystem: Environmental > Terrestrial > Plant litter > Unclassified | place: USA: California... | reverse complement strand
ATGATCCTGACTAGAGCGACCATCTTCGCTGCAGCATGGATCTCTCCATCGTTAGCATGGAACACAGATGGTCAGTCAACATGTACCTTCGAAACAGGAGCCATCCAATGCTGATACGATGCCAGTACACAATCAAATAGGTTTCATGGCTGAGACCTTCTTCACGCCCAAGACCACGTCGATCCTCTCCCAAATCCTTGAGCCTCAGTACAACGAGTCAGTAGGCCGTGCCGCAGCTTGGGCGGACGGCTACGCGCATACAGCCGAAGGACGCTTCTCGTACCAATGGCACTGGATAGACACCCACGACTGGGCGCCTGATCACTGTAGTCTGAACTACACCCAAGACTGTGCAAAAGGTGGTTGCGTCGTGAGTGCCATAGCAAACCAGACGGGTATACTGAAGGATTGTATTGGGCAAGTGACTAGTGGAGCACTGAGCAGAGGGACGAATTTGACATGCTCGTATGCTCTCAAATGGGTCGCGCACTTCCTGGGCGACATACATCAGCCACTGCACGCGTCCGGGCGAGCCGCGGGTGGGAACTTTTACAAAGCAGTCTTTGGCAATATTTCGACTGAGCTGCATGCTGTGAGTCATTTATTCGCTCCTTCGCGATTCGCATGTGTGAAGCTCATCGTGAATAGGTATGGGATGGCTATATTCCCTACTATGCGGCAAACGTCAGCAAGCCGTTCTCGACCCAGTCTCTCGATCCCTTCTTCTCCGGCCTCGTATCACGCATACGGAAGGACCTCTTCTACGAGGCACCTTACATGTGGCTCGCTTGTAGCGACCCAACGGCACCCGAGAAGTGCGCCGCAGGCTGGGCGGCGGAAAGCAACCGATGGACTTGTGACTATGTTTACAAGTATGCAAGTAACGGTACGGACTTGGGGACCAACGGCTATGCTTTCGGCGCGGTTCCAATTATAGAACTACAGATCAGCAAAGCAGCACTTAGATTGGGAATGTGGTTGAACGAATTGGTCGACAGTGTTCAGTCGAACGGAGATGAGATACAGGAGCTCTAGTAATGCATACCAGGCCACATCATGTGACCGCACTCCTTCTGCGACCTCGGGTTCTGAAGTATGCGAGGTCTTAATTGTGATAGACACCTCGTGATGAACAGCGATCGACCGTGAACAACTGCCGAATTCGTCCGGCGACTACGTCCCGGGGCGGCGAAACAAACTACGAACTTCTTCTACCATCAACAAACGGCTAAGGACGCCATCATGTGCGGAGAAAGCATGGGGAACGCGCTAAGGGCGGGAGACCTTCTTTAGCAACGGATATTCGTCGGTCCTGGTGGCCCAGGCACAAGAACTCCACCACTTATTGCCATCGGCTAAGTTCTCGGTACATTGGCGTCATGCGTTAACACGGCCGGCGTGCATTGACATTGCGGCACTTGAGAAACACATGTATTGCGTATGCTACCGAACACCAACATGACGGCACGCGACCGGGGTACAACTGCAGTTGCTCTCGCTAGCCTAAGCCCATATCCAGCATCGAGTCGATGCGTAGACCCCAGTCACCTCCTCCCATTCAGACCGCAGAACCCCCGCATTTCCCAATACAACTTTCCCATCTAGGACAGATCCACATGTTGCGACGAGATGTTGCCCGGATTTTCAAAAACGCTAACGACAGAAGAAGAATATTGACCGCATCTCGATCGGTACTTTAAGATGCGTGACGACCCGTAGGATTCGAGCAGCCAGGTCTGAACATCTTCACCATCCTTTCAACATGAAGTTCGAACAAACTCTCTGGACCTCGCTGCTCGGCGCTACCAATGTCTTTGCGGCCCCTGCCGAACCCACATACGCCGACCGTCCAGACACCAGTGCCAATGGCGACTTTAATTCGAAATGTGCTACCATTGCTTCCAAATTGGCCATTGAGCATGGCACCATCCACTTCTCTGAGTTCGTTGCTGCCGGCACGAATCTCAGTCTGTCGGAAAATGACCCCACATGCGAACCGTCTGTCGTGGTTCCGGCGGATATTTGCCGTATCGCGCTTTCAGTGGCGACGTCCAACAGTTCGGGCTTGAACATGGAAGCTTGGTTGCCGTCGAATTGGACTGGACGTTTCTTGTCTGGAGGCAACGGTGGACTCAACGGATGTATCGATTATGCCAACTTGGCGTATACATCTGGATTGGGCTTCTCTTCGGTTGGAACCAACAACGGACACAATGGTACAAGTGGATTGCCGTTCTTCAACAAGCCGGAGGTTGTGGAAGATTTTGCATACCGAGCGTAAGTATTTTCACGACACTGTGTTTAACTGCCTTTACATGTATACTGACTCTAGGAACAGAATGCACACTGGTGTTGTGACTGGCAAGCAGATCACCGAGGATTTCTACGGAAAGCCGCATGACAAGTCGTACTACCTTGGCTGCTCGACTGGTGGACGTCAAGGCTTCAAATCTGCCCAGGACTTCCCCGATGACTTCGATGGCATCATTTCTGGCGCACCTGCTCTGGCTTTCAACAACTTGACGTCCTGGAGTGGTCACTTCTACGCCATCACCGGCCCTGAAAACTCGTCAACTTTTGTCACCATGCCACAATGGGTCATGGTGCACGAGGACGTCCTGAAGCAATGCGATGAGCTCGATGGGTATGCCGACGGAATTATCGAAGACCCTCGTCTCTGCGAGTACGATCCTGCTGGACTCACTTGCTCCGAAGGCTCTACAAACTCCTCGAGCTGCCTCACACCAACCCAGGTTGAGACCGTCCGAGCTGTGTTTGCGCCACTCTTGAACGCCCAGGGCGACCTCGTTTACCCTCGCTTCCAGCCTGGTCCCGAAGTTTTCGGCTCTGCTATTCTCTTCAACGGTCAACCTTTCCCCTACACAACAGACTGGTTCCGCTACGCCATCTACAACGACCCGAACTGGGACCCTCTGAAATTGAATACCACTGACTACGACAATGCCGCCCGCATCAACCCATACAACATCCAGACCTGGAAGGGCGATCTCAGCGGCGTCCAAAACCGTGGCAGCAAAGTCATCCACTGGCACGGCGCAGCCGACGGGCTCATCCCTTACGACAACTCGCCGCGGTACTACGAGCACGTCTCCTCCACGATGGGTCTCTCTCCCTCCGAGCTAGATGACTTCTACCGCTTCTTTACAGTCTCCGGAACCAGCCACTGCGGCGGTGGCAACGGTGCGCATGCCATTGGCCAAACTTCAGACGAGTTCAAGAGCCTTGACCCGAAGGAGAACATCCTGATGGCTCTTGTGGACTGGGTTGAGAACGACAACGCGCCTGAGTCGCTCATTGGCACTAAGTTCGTTAATGATACTGTGTCGCTGGGTGTGGAGTTACAGCGCGCGCATTGCAAGTACCCTAAGCGTAACCAGTACAAGGGTACGGGAGATGCTAATGCGATAGAGAGCTGGGAATGTGTTGATTTGTGAGCGCGGGCTTCTACTACATGTACATATTTCACTTCATTGTTGGAACTAGGATAATGGTACCTTTTCACTTCGACTGACTGTCGCGGCACAGTGCGCGCGAGTCTACGTCACACTAGTCTTTGAAACCTTTCCCCATATTTTGCCGTTCTCGAGCCGAACTCTCCGTCGTCCTGACTTGGGCCCATTTGCTTCCCCATTGTACTTGGACCGAAATTGTCTCCACTTCTAACTCCACCACATCGCAACACTCGTCGCGACCACCTCAACTCACCACTGAACCGACTATTCTCGGGTCACATACTTGTCAGTTGTCATCTTGACTTCATATCACTGCAATTACGCCATGTCGAGCGCAGTGGTAAGGCCGCCTCGCCAGGACCAAAGATCTCTAATCGCACCTGAACATCGTCCCGACGCATCCAGGAAGTCTCGCCGTTTGTTCAGACCAAGGACCTTGGCCTCATCTCCACCTAGCCTGCCGCCGCTGCCGTTTGCTGCTCGTACCGACAAACCGCCGCTGTCTACAGAGTCCGGAGAATCTTCTACTACCAGTGCAGGACCTGATTGCAGCTCCGATACAACTGGTTCTGACGACCCGCGATATGCTCGTCCAGGCCAGAAGCGTAAGCGCTACACTCATGATGGCGAGTATCGCGACGATCCCTGGCCGCGCAAGATGCGGAAAATTAGGCCTGATGAAGACGGGGAACATCCAGGATTCATCGAAATGCTGGTTGTTGAGCCCATTCTAGCGTCTGCCGTATGTGCAAATATAGAAACCTCATCATCAAATCCCGTCACTTCACAATACCAGCTATCGGACCCGATTCCCTCGACCGAACCTCCACCACAATGTGACCACCCGAGGCACCCGGCGTATTCAGCTTTGCAGGATGAGCCTACCTGTCCAGCATGTTCTCTGGAAGATCTCACATTCGATCTGCACCGCGTAGAACGCAGAATGCTCCAGCAATCGACCGAGGGTAAAAGGAGATTTCTCTTGCTTGGGTCCGACAGAGGCAACCCACAGCGAAAGATTTTGGACTCATATGGCCATGACATCAGTCACCGACATTGCAGGCTACGGTTATCAAATCTGCAGATCAAGCTAGAAGGTCTGGCGCAGAAGGAAACCGAGTTCGAGGACCTTTTTCTATTGGACCATTCCGACTTGACGAGCCATAGGGAAGCTGGAGAGCTATTCGACAGGACTTACGGCACTGTCTACAAGTACACCGCAAGGTATGCTTTAGCTTATTACAGTGTGTGCGAAGACCGTGGGGACTTTTCCCGGATCATAAAAGATGATGCGGGATACGTGCGAGAGCGCGGAAGAGAGCAGGAGATTGCGGCACAAGAAGGATATCCGGAAGACCCAGATGAGAGGCCGAGTACGCATATTCGTACCTGTACAACGGAAGCACAGGGAGCATATATCGACAGCTCGACCGTCCCCCCAATCTCAGCCGACACGTATGTCTCGCCCCCAAAACGCCAGCGCCGCAATACACAGGCTAGAGTGTCCTTTAGCTCAGATGCTCAAGTCTGCGTCGAGAACGATATCGACAGACTCCGCAAGCAGACCTTCAACTCCGCTTGCACATCCACACCCATCGGTATCATCCGCACGACTGCGTCACCAGGCGAAGCCGATGCCAGTCTTGAATCTCGCTTCAACACCGACACTAGACGTCGATACTACACTGTTCCTACCAAGCAAACAGATTATAGCCGAAATCTGAACTTTTGTAGGCGAAAGTCAGGCCTCTACAAGTCGGGTCAGTGGGCAACATCACTAGGCTCGTCAATCGTTGACACTAGCGGACACATGATGTATAAGAAGGACCCAAAGTTGTGGGAGAGCTATTGCGAGGGGCTACAAGATCAGGCAGCGAAATGGGACAGGAGTGACGAAATGAACGTGGGTCTATAGAAATAGCTACCCTTGGTAGACTTCGAAGTACATTGAGCACTTTGCGATGAATTGATAAAAGTTTGAAATCTTCCTGGCTCGTGAATTAAATCACTGTCGTTCTCTAATAGTCATCTGATCATAGCGTAGACATTGTGTCACGGGACTTGGTGGGTACACTGTTAAGGTCATGAAGTGAAAGTGAATGCGAACACTACCGTATTGCGCCATTCACTTCCGGTTCCGATACCTTCGATCCAGATCTACGTCATGAGCAAGCGCAGCTCACCTATGATTTTCTCTGCCAATCTTGAACCATCTACTACATTCTCTCAAAGAACAATAACCTCCTACCATGACTGAACAATTCAGCAACCCCCTAAAGTCGCGCAAAACGCCCTGTGGCCATGAGCTACACCCCGTCATTGCGAAGAACTACAGCGCACTCTATGGTCGCCAATGCTCCTGCTGCCGTATGAACAATGCAATGTTCGACGTGCGAAGGTCGCAAGACTTGATTTTGGGAAACGGCGGAGTCCACGCATGGCAAGACAAGTGTCGAGACGACAAGACGATGAAGACATGGGAGCGGACAGTCAGGGGAGCAAATCGACGCATAGGACGCGAGCCCATCGTCAATATACACGGCGAAGACAGCAGCTACCGCGCGTCAAAGACACGCTTACTCAACCTCGCCGTCCAGCTTGAGGAGCTCTCAGTCCTCGAGCAAGCATGGGAAATGGAGCAAGCCCCAGAAACCGGCTCGCCCGCCAACAGCCCGAAGATGAGGCGCATGCAGTACAGCGCCACGAACGCGATGGCGCTCTACAACGGCGCCGTCGACACCGGCATCCTCACAAAGCTAGAAGAAAACTGCATGACATACATGCGCAAGCGCGGACGCGACTACGAGGCCTCCGCGTCCCCAGAGTACCCCGACAGCGACTCCGACGACGAAGAGGACGACTGCAAACACAAATATTTCGACGCCAACGGCGCCCAGCGGACCTTCATCAACACCTCGTTTGGCCAGCCTGCGGACGGGAGTGATCAAGACGCTTCCCCACCGAAGCGCAAGCGCCGCCGTATCGACGCCTCACTCACGTTCAACGAGGACGTCTACATCCGCTCCGAAAGCGACGTTGACGTCCTGCGCTCCTCCACCCTCGGCCTGGACGCGGACTTCCTCGAAGAAGATTCGCTGGCCCCTTCACTGTCACCATCTATCCTCCGAACTACGCCGCTGAAGATTGATCCTCGACCGCGCCGCGCGTACAGGAAGCGCGGGTTAAATAAACATGATGGCGCGTTGAGGCCTACTTTGCGTTGGGACCGAAGGTCAAAGTGGTATCAGCGGGGCGCTTGGGCCGTGGGAGAAGATAGCGAGGTTGTGAATACGAGTGGAAGCCGCTTCGGTGAACGGCAGTGGAACTATTATTGCGAGGCGTTGCAGGAGGAGGCTGAGGAAATGGATTTCGAGATGGAGATGAAGTTAGGGGAGGAGAGGAAAGAGGTTGAAGATAGAGGGGCTGAGGTCAAGGATGAAGAGCTTGGAGATGCAGAAGTCGAGGTTGAGAAAGGAGGGCCTGGTGGTGGAGAAGTCGAGGTTGAGAAAAAAGAGCTTGGTGACGGAGACTTGGTCGTCGAGAAAAGGGAGACTGGTGCTGTTGAGTTGGAAGTCCTGCTTCCGATCGAGGCAGTGAAAGTCAAGGGGCTGGCTAAATCCATCACCGCTTTTCCGCAGGCGAGGATATGGCTGTAATATGAGCTTGGAAATATTTTGCGAGCCTCTCTGTTTTGGTTCTTATTTTTTGGTGTCATTTTCGCAGTCCAAAAATCTTACTACATAGGACTGTCCACATAACATGATGCATTCATCACGACCTGTACATTGATTAGTAAGTGATCTGCGGGCCTCCCGGAAGCTCTGTGATCCCTATGTCAATCAGTCAGCCAGAATCCAAGAAACTCAGACACACTCCACGAACACGACTTACACTCATCGACCGGTTCCTTAACCGTCTGCCAAACTTGACACCCCATTGAAACATCCGGCCCCTGCGTTTTCAAACCCTCACACGTATTCCCAAAGCACCTCTGATCCATCGCCTTCTGCAACGCCCCCTCTTTCCACCCAAACACATAATCCCCATGCTGTCCATACCCAGTGCCATCGCCCATCGAGTACACAAACGGCTGCGATCCGTCCTCAGGCCAGATGCTTTTATCATTGAACGCCGTAGTATCCCACATTATCTCGTACATGAGCTGCGGCATCTTGACGGGATGGGTAGATGGACACGGCCCGCCGGACTCGAAGGAGACGCTGGACGGGTATGCGACGTGGTCTTTGTGGTTGGGGCTGTCGAGGTCTTTGCCGTTCCAGCATGTGGGGAATGTGATGGTTGTGCGGATGCCACCGCCACATGTGGCGTGAGGTAGGTCGTAGGTGTCGGCGCCGGTGCAAGGAGCGCCGCCGAAGGGGTCTTGTTGTTTGTTGCTGAAGCAGCGGTGGCAGAGTTGTTTTTGTTGGCCTTGGTGGACGCGTAGGCCGGGGTCGCCGACGAGCATGCGGAAGCAGCGCGTCCAACGGGGCGTAGTACGACTACTATAGGCCTAGGTTAGCTACGCTACGGAGACAACCAGGGTGAATTACCTATCGATATAACGCTCCGGGTAAGGGCTACGACCGTAGAACCGTAGTACTGCCAAGATCACGTGTTCTCATCGTAGGAGGCCTCTAGTTGGCTGGGGGGCTCGGTGCTGGAGGGCTCAGTGGAGGAGAAGGAGGCGCTCGCGGTAAGGTCGATAGGCGTGCTAGCGTTCGAATTGATTACTCGCGATAAGAGCTTTTTATCGAGGTTTTGTACGTGTTTTGCGATCGAAATCCACCTCAAAAGCCTCCCCCACGACGCTATAATCGCCCCCGGGCAGCTGCTAAGAACGACGCTCGAACGATAGCAACAATGGCTGGGCACAGGCCTTTTCGAGCCTCCTAGACGACGCCAAATAGGTGACCGTAGGGCTCCTGGAGGAGGTGGCAATTGATCGCAAACGAGCGTTTTAAGACATAGTAATGAGGGCAATAATAAGATGAGAAAAACGAGCTTATAGTGACGATTTGGGTGCGTACAGCTGCTCTTATATACCCAGGACGTTCACCTAGGCAACGCGCCCAGCTACCCCTTTAGGGGCTTTTAGGGCCCTTAGGCGCGACGACGCGTCAGCCTGTCTATATTTTAGAGCAAATCGCTAACAAAACTAGACTCCTTAGAGCTGCCCAACGCCTCCGAGCCCTATCCCCAGCCTCTATCAATCTACTGCAATTTCTGACGATAGGACTGTAGTACGATCCCCCTAACGATCACCACTACGCCTACGGGACCTACTCATTCACTCTGAATTATCGATCGCTTATATAAGCCGTAAGCCGTAACCGTAGCGATCGGTAGTACGCCCTGTTGGACGCGCTGTGCGGAAGCCCTGGTATGAATTCTCAGTAATGTCCAAGATAGTCGAGAGCGTATATCTTACCTTTGGAAATGCAGTGACAGTGGACTTGCCATCGTAAGGTGGGATGTAGTACACTGTGACACCCTCCCTTCCGTTGAGTCCGAGGTTGACCATCTGTGGTACACGCTTGAAGGTCCCGTTTCTAGCTTTGAAGTATAGATTCGCAGTCCAGTAGTTACTCAGATCCTCGGCAAAATCGCAGGTTGTGCACGTCGCTTCCAGTGAAGGGTCGAGTTCGAGCGCGGGCATGCTGACATTGAACGCATTGCCACCGACGATCTGATGATTGTGAGTTGACGGTACGATTCCAGGCTGAACGAGTGGATCTATGCGATCGATCACGAGTTGTGAGCATTGGAAGCGTAGCATAGACGCTGTTGCGAACTGACGGGCCATGAGACCATGGCTAGGTGCAGCGACTGCATGTTGTGCCGCAAGCAAGAGACTCAGAGGAACAAACGGTGAATGCATCTTGAATTTGGGTCTGTATCACAAAGTATAGTGTAGAAGTTCTCGAAACCCGGTTCAAAGGTGCGTCCTCTTTTCACTTGTACTTACCCATGGCTATACCATTGCCGTTATCTCGACTTGGAAATGCCACCTTACAGATCACCCCACAAAGGGGCAGTCCTTAGCCTTGGGAGCATTTTCATTGCCATTCTGGGGTCGAATGGTGAATTGCCGGATATGAAGTTGTATGGAACGTCGTCATACAGCCAATGAAATCTCAGTCGGAGATTTGACATGGGTCGAATGCTGCATAGGGACATGTCCATTGCAGCCTATGAGAGGTGATAGACACAATCTTACAGATTAATAAACTGGAACTTCCTAGGTGCGTGAAATGGACATTTGATACTTGGATACTTGGAAGTTGGAGTCTAATTCCGTCCGTATTCGGGTCTCTAAGAGGCTCCTCGCGCTAGCATCGATGTCCAGATCCATGATCAGTCCCAATAACATAGGCACGCATTTAGTGTCAAATTATAACTCGAATCGTAGCTTGAAAAGTTATCGTTGATGCGTTGAGGCTCCGGCTGGGCAGCAATCCGGGGTGGTCTAAGTTGACTTAGTCTCGGGCCCGAGGGAGCGAAGCACGCTACCTTCACACCACAACAAGGCGGTGATCTGATCAAATAACGATGCGCTCTTCGCCTTACATCTGGCGATTATCAAGCATTATACCGACTTGCACGATTGTGTGAATAGACGTTGCAAGACATAGTACCTCGATGTCGACCTCAGCCATTAAAGGTGCATTGCAGACACTGGGCAAGCATTTTGATGTTGAAAATACCACGAACTTCAGCGTTAGATCTATGCGACAGCGCAAGCGCTCTTTCCTTTGAGACTTTTCGACCAAGTTCCCTCCAGGCGCAAGGCCGCAGCCCAACTGTGAACAGATTTCTTAGATGAAGCAGCGGTCAAAACATTAGAGTCGCTAGTGGGAGTCCCAGTGAACTTGGTCTAGTGGGGTACCCCGGACCGACGGTCTGGGAACGATTGATCCTTGTGGCTACGGAAGTCTCTCCGCACCCTTCCTCGGTTCCACAGATCTGAAGTTAAGCTTCGAAGACACCTGCAGCTTGCCAGGTAGCTCTTGTAGTCTACGACATATAGGGCCGATATGAAACCTAGATAGATGCCAGATCAGCATCGACTCAGAGACACGCGGCTGATCCCATGTGTTCCAGATTCATGTTACGATAAGCTGGGCCTCACTGCTTTCCTTGTGCAGTTGCCCAGTCATGATCATACCCACTCCCGGACTCCTACATCTGATCCATTTGACTATTCTTCCAATCGTTGCTGCAGTACCCATGAAAACAGACGCTGTCATGGCCGAGAGCACCAGTCATGTGGTGGCTTATGGTCAAAGACCAGCGTATCGCACAGTAGTTGTTGTTATGTGCATTCTCTACGCATCCCTGCTTGCACTAGCCCACGGTGAGCAACTCAATTGCTGATTCATACCTACTTCGCTGACATCGACAAGGCTATCGAGCTGGCCGAACCGCTGGCAAGACGACAAGTAAAACGACAGAAGCACTAGTCATTGCGCAAGGAACTATCTGCATGGCTTTTATCTTTTCCGTAGGGATCAACATTGCTGGACTTGGACTGGCTACGGATGCTCAGTGTCATGCCATTATACGAGTGTGCATTGCATTGTACATGGCGGCCAAGATTGTCCTGTATGCCGCCCTCTCTATCCGAAACAACTGGCGCTTTGAGCTAAGACAAACAGGACGCTATTCCTCCTCGAACGCGTTCGCATTGTGCGCTCACCATTCATTGAGCGTAAACGCGACCCGATATGGATTGGAGGCACTATCGCGACTATTTGCGGTTACCTTGGTGTCACGGCCTTCGAATACGTCAAACCAGAATCTGAACTCTCACGCGTCGATGGTCTCTGCCGTATCGGCATCCAGCCAAACGCGGCAATTGGGGTGATCGTTCTGGACACTGGTTTCAACCTGCTTTTGACCATGATCTTCATCCAGCAACTCCGACCAGCGGTAGGCTCAGCTGCTCATCGATCAATGAGCGATGCAAGAACTGGCAATATACATCGCAGATCACCATCGATAAGCCGTCTCTTGAGCTTTGAAGAAAGCGGCCTCGGAGGGTCCGGAAGGACGTCGGCTGAGAACGGATTAAGAGTAATGCTGTTCAGGAATCTGGCTGGCTCAGTATTGTTGCTGCTCAACACTATCGTTCCCAACGTCATCTTCCTAACATGGGACTTCGCTCGATGGAGCCACACTTGCCAACTCATGTGCCTCACTGATAGTAAGCTCCATCCCGCCTAGTAGTGTCAGCATTCGGCTAACGTGACTGATAGTCGTATTTGGTATGCTCGTCACACACTGGCTTACGATGCGGTCACCAGCGAGGCAACTTAGTTCTACCCAGCGACCATATCCTTTCCCTGCCTCGCACTCCGATATCTCTGGGCAATCCAGTATGTACTCTCGACGACCAACACTAGACACGACAATACTTCAAACCAGTAACGAGACACCCAAAATGGATGATCAGGCCGTTCTTCACCTCCGCTGAATGTATCAACGCTACTTTACACACCCTTCCCCGGTAGCTGGCTGGGCAGCCTCTAGTATTCCATCTCCAACATGCACATTCCGCTGATATCTCCGTCCATTCTCCACGGCTTTTCGCATGAAAATGTGACATTTCTCGGGCCGGGGACGACACGTATTTTTCGCCCTGAGCCTAGAAACGCATCGCGGTATGCTCATTTTCGAGATTTTGGCGATGAGTAAACATCTATAACGATATTCATCCCCTAGAGCTGTTGCTATGCTTCCACCGAATGCAAACATCTCCAATTCAGCGACGAAGAAGCACCAGCTTTCCTTTGCCCCACCAGCCCCCACACATGTTTTAGTATCCATACAGATTCACATGCTCCGTCGTGCTCTCCCTCAGCTTCTTATTCTCCCTGATCAACATCCATCGTATAACCCACGCGCACGCAATCGAGCACAGCGCGAAACCCGCACTCGCGCCGAAGCCAATGCCATAGCGCGGCTTGTCCGTCTCAGGCCAAAGGTAGGCGCCGTAGATGTATCCAATCTGCGTATCCAGTCATTAGCTTTCGCGCAAAGAACAGTATATGGGGAAGAAGCGTGCTTACCTGCCCGCCAACATTCGTCATAGCCAGCACAACCGCCTTCTTCTCCTTCGTCTGACTGAGCGTACTCGACGCCCAGCCGATGATGACCGAGTTGACGCTGTACGCGCCCATCGGGAAGATGAAACACGCAATATACCGGCCCGCGGTGTTGAGCGTGCTTGCTGCAATCACGAATCCGACCACGGCTACGAGAAGCCCGATGGTAATATGCCATGTGCGCTCATGCATGCGGCCCGAACTCCAGCCCGTGAAGATCCCCGCCGCGCCAGCGAAGAGGAACGGCGGGCACGTGAGGACCAGGGTAATGGTGCGGTTGAAGCCGAGGGTGCGTACGACACTGCGATAGTTCAGCTCCCATTCATCTTCCTCAAACCACTCTTTTGCAGACTCACGTGGGGAAAAACGAGTTGAAGCTACACGCGCTGAGATGGAAGTTCTGCATGAAGCAAAATAGCCACGTCCTCGGGTCCCGACACGCCTGCCTCAGCCCCTCCATGCTACTCACCGCCTCCGTCGAATCGCCCACGCGATCGCGCTCCATGCGCGCGTGTGCGAGTTCGCGCTCTTCGGGGGTGAGCCACGAGGTCGTCAGCGGCGTGTTGGGGAGGAGGAAGAAGCCGAAGATGGCGACGACGGCGGTGACGGCGCCTTCACTGAGTGCTTGTTAGTAGCCAGCTACAAAGTAGGGAGTAGCTTTGCTTCACTTACACGATGAACAGCCAGCGCCAGCCCGCGAGCCCTTTGAGTCCGTCCATGCCCGCGAAGACGCCGGCGGCGATGAGCCCCGAGAAGCCCGTAGCGAGGATCTGCGCGCAGTAGAGGACGGCGATGCGTGTTGCGACTTCTTTGCGCGTATAAAAGATGGACAGCATGTATGTTGCGAGTTGAAGCTGATGTGTA
>Ga0265780_10007449_pt1 | contig 13443 bp, 12 predicted proteins | sample P1T30metagenome_FD_192432 | JGI IMG/M metagenome (GOLD analysis project Ga0265780, IMG submission 192432) | Plant litter microbial communities from East Loma Ridge, Irvine, California - P1 T30 | ecosystem: Environmental > Terrestrial > Plant litter > Unclassified | place: USA: California... | reverse complement strand
AGATGAAGGGGATGGAGAATTCAGATGCATAGGTAGACATACGATGGAAGAGCTGTCTAAAGACAATGAAGTTGCACCCACAGTCATGTTTTGGAAAGAGAAGGTAGCAGATCAACTACAGACATTTATGCCACACGAGGTGTTAGATAAACATTAGGTGTATAGCTTTGGCCTGTTGCTATGGCGAAATGCTCTCTAATTTGACAATCTTCAGAGACTGTGACCCTGTCCAGTACGGTCCTAAGGAGTTCAAGTTGTCCGTGTCGTATCCCCAGTGGCCACACAACTCATTGTGCGTCACGGTGGTGCGAACTCCGCCTCTCCTCAAACAATCCGCCATCTCAGAGATATCCGACATGTTCTCTGCAAGGCGACATATCGTCTGGGAACCGTCGCAGCCATATTGTAGGTCTCCAGGCAAAACCACATCGATATCAACTTCGGTGCGTGCAGTAAGTAGCTCACTGAGAGCTTGGATGGCGCACAACTGCGCCTTTCTGGCAGACATCTGCACCTCGGAGCTTTGTGATTGTGGTACACATTCCACTTGCACTTGCACCTGCAGGCGGCGGATGTAAGCTGATGGCGCGATGCCAAGTCCATACCGGTCGGTGTTCAGAAATAAGCTCAGAAAAGGCAAGTCGCGATGAGAGCATTTGAATGTTCGCGTCCAGTAATACGCCTCGAGCATCTCTCTGGCTGTCTGGGGTTCCAAAGCTGGGTTGGCCAAGGTCGCGTGTATAGGATCTTCTATCCATCGGTAGGAGCATTGGCTAGTCTGTTGCCGGACTAAAAGCACGTTCATGCCATTTGCATCCATTGGGCGGCGAACGAAAACCTCATCGTCGTAGGCTCCTTGCACGCAAAACATGTATACACGATTTCGAAGTTCTCGGGGCAGGTCAAAAAGAAGGTAGACAGCGAGATCGGTGTTCTGTTCGAATGTTCGGCGTCTTGGATCGACACTGCTTCAGTCAGCTTGAGAATGTGTTACAGATGACAGTCAACCGACAATGCTGTAGTCTGATCGGCAAATGTAGTACCGTGGGTAAAAGTGGTATAGGCCCTTCCTCGCGGCTGCTCAGATACACTTTGACGCGAGCAGCCGTTGGTCATGTCGCGAGGATCGTCGTTTCGAAATTGTGTGCCGCCCGATTAATTCCATTGTAAAAAGGGCGACACTACTTCATATGTCAAGGAAGGTTGTTTCACCGCATTCTATCGCGCCGACTGTACATTAGAGCGCACGTGATCACTACTCTGCAACAAGTCTTTTTCGCGAATGTTGTTCGCATTCCATCCCCGTTCGGACAAGCGCGCAGCTTACCCAACATCTGGATCGGGAGCGCCGTATGGAGTACTTCACAGCACGCTACTGAACACCGCTAAGTCTGCCGCAATGGGGCGTAGCAGCCATCGGACTGGTCCTTCCGCGTCTTACTGCATGACTCGTCTGTTCACCTCGCCGTCGGTGCCTGGAACATACATATCTCGATGCTTCCCGACACTTTGCGCCGTCGCTAATCCTCTTACTGATTTGCAACACGTTGCCTACCACAAGAATGGCAGCTGATCTCAGTCAAGCCGATCTGGCCGCCAGCCATCACGATGTCAGCATCATGAGATAATAAGCCCCGTGGGTACGATGGGGCGATAGGCAGGGCATGCCTGAAACTCTCCCTTCCAACGAAATCGAGAGACTACAACTGGTGTAGTTAGTGTTCGGCTGCCCAGGTGTCCCGATCTGCCTAATGTCTTGCAAAGGCTGCCTCCCTTGCGCGAAGGATGGCCGCCAAGTCACGTGCGCCACGCCACAACAAAAAACAATACCCAAAGTCCCATCAAATGGCTGGGGCAAAGTCAAGACATGCCGAGCGAATAGAGATTCGCAGTCTCGATCTAGCCGATTTACGATGAAGCGGATAGTCCCTCTGCCGCCTGACGATCAGATTTATCAAATGCAGTGAAAGAGAAGGCTGAGGGTGTGATCAGTGACCGAATCAGCGACCGGAGGCTGACTGGCACCCTCAACATCCGCTTCCTTCGCCCCCCATCAGTGCCTATCCGGTCGACGCTTGTAGCTAATTCAACCAGTCAATTATCAATCTCTTCTCATCACCACTTCAAGCCGTGCGCTTCCTTCTCCAGTCATACAGAGGCAGCCCGCCAAGTGATTTCGGGGCGAAGTAGGAGATGTGAAAGAGTCGGAGAAAGATCTCGGAGAAAAACCAATCGATAGTGTCCATTCTTCTCGCGGTTCTCGGCGCACTGCGTTTGCGGTTTGACACTGATCTGGGCTCGTTCTAAGATCGATCACCCACTGATCGGAGGAGTCCAGAGGCTTCCAACACCTCAATCAGCGCCACTGGATCATTCTGTTTTTCACTCCAGAGCATTCGAGGCAGTGATACAACCGGCTGGACGAAGCCTCAAACACGGCACAGCGGTTCGTCTCAACCCACGCGCAAATGTTTCTGCCCCAGCATACACACCCTTTCGCTACAAATGACTCGAATGATGCTAGTGCTCGCCCTCAGCTCTTCTTGAGCCGAGTTCCTCCATGGAGTAAACAGCCACGCTGAGGCGCCCAGCTTGAGGACGCTGCCTAGATTTTTACCCACACGAGCCAGTGGATTGTCACGCAGCTCATCAGAATTTCAATTAGTTTTCCTAAGCCCACTTGAGAGGATGACGGCTTGTCGTATTTGTTGGGTCGTTGTGTCTTATAAAAGTGGCTATCGCCCGGGTTGAGGAGGTACCATCCGACGGTAACAGTTTGTTTCTGATATTTGAATCGGTAAAAGGCAGATAGCAAACTTCTTTACGAGTTCTATCTTAAATTTGTACTTCTATCCTGGTTCGCCATCTTTTCCCTTAATCGAAGTTTGATATGGTTCACAAGACCGGATCCAGTGGCCTATACATCACAGGTCTGGCGCACGCCTACCCAGAGCACTCGTTCGGACCAAATGAGTTTCAGGACTACGTTGCGAGACTCTACCCAGGCCACAAAACATCGCCAGGGTACAGAAAATATATCCGTTGCATTCGTTCACTGTCTGACTTTACAATCATCTAGCTTGCAGAAATTGATGAAGTTGAACCACGTCACACAGATCAACTCTCGACAGACCATTTTCGACCTTAGCAAAGATATCAAAGGCGACGCAACTCCTCCTTCGATCGATGAGCTGTCACAGATTTTCCAACGCGATGGCGTAGAGCTTGCGGCTTTAGCATGCTCAAAGGCTATCACGGAGGCGAACCTACACCCCAGCGACGTGACTCACGTTGTGGCAGTTACTTGCACCGATCAAAGTAACCCAGGGTATGACCTACTTGTCTGCAAGACTCTGAAACTCCACTCGGGTGTGCAGAGGACCCTTCTACACGGAGTTGGATGTGCGGGAGGGCTGTCAGCACTTCGCGCAGCCGCCAACATTGCTGCAGCCGAATCTCAACGCGGAAGACCTGCTCGAGTGCTTGTCATAGCATGTGAGCTCTGCAGTCTTTTTTTGAAGGCCGAGCTCCATGCGGCTAATTGCGACGACAAGTTACACATCGCCCCCGCCCTCTTTTCAGACGCCGCCGCTGCACTGGTGGTATGCAACCAGTTGGCTCTGACGGGAGACCAGAAACCGATATACGAACTGCAGGAGTGTGGAAGCATGCTCGTTCCGAACACGACGCAATACATGTCGTACGACATCACTGCCAATGGTATGCAGCCGTACCATCATGTCCTGTAATCGTCAAACTAACCATGTACCACAGGCATGATCGCCTCAATGACGAAAGAAGTGCCCAAGACCGCTGTCAGCGCGATACAGCCGATGTTCGACCAACTCCGCAAACAAATCTGTGCAACGCACAAACAAGACCCACCTCGGACCCCAACGGCGGCTTCGGACTTCGACTGGGCCGTCCATCCGGGTGGCGCCGCGATACTGCAGGGCGCACAGCAGGCCATAGGTCTGACTGAGGATCAGATCCGCGCATCGCTCGATACATACCGCTCGTACGGCAACTCGTCCAGTCCGACTGTGCTCATCGTGCTTGATCGGTTGCGTCGCATGGGAAAGGGCCGGGACAACGTCGTTGCCACCAGTTTTGGACCGGGTATGATGATCGAAATGTGTATGCTGAAGAGGTGTCGTGACTTAGATGTCATCCCTCGTTTGAAGACTCAGGCCGGGAAGAAGGACCATCTATGGCTGGCCCTGCAGTCTAGGTTGGGGAGGCTGTTCAAGTGGCATGTCACTTTGGATGATCCTCAGAGGAAGCGCGAGCATGATTTGGTCGTACTATAAAGAGCTACTATTCAGCCATTATTTCATTGGTTCATAGATGGGTTTTAAGTCGCGTTGGTATTTACAGTTGGCTTTACTCTGTTTGGACAGTAGAAGTCTCTCATTACCGTACATGATTTTTGATATTTAGTTACGTAGACTAATCATCGTACTTTTTACTGCAAAATAACTACGTTTCGGCGTGCGGTGGCAGTTTCATCGAAGCGTTTAGACTATGAGACTTATGCGTTACTGGTGACAATAGTTCTTTCTACTACTGCGCTACCACATTCGACCAAGCTCAATAAACTGAAGTACAATCAGACTGCAGCTTCAGCAGCTTCACTCACACTCCAATTTCTTCCATCTTCGCACGAGCTATTGTAGGACTTTAATCGTCATTTTGACGCCCTGTAGTATCTTTTCGATGATACTGGAGGTCCAGATCTGACCGAGCACTTGAAAGTCGACCAACGAATTTTAATAATATCAAAATGTTCTTAGTTCGCAGTCTTTTATCTACCCTATCACTAATCTGACTGCCCGATCAACTCTTTCTTCGACTCGTTGATCAGTGGCTGAATAACCTGTTCCAATTGTTCCCAACTCCCGAACAGCCAAACATCGATAATGATATTCTTTTCTGCCTCCTCCACAGCCTTCGGTTCTATCTCCCTGCACATCTTTAGAGTTTCTTGCATGTAATGCCGACATCTCGCAAACAGTGCCTTCTCATTCTTTCCCGCCCAATCGTGTGCGAGGCATTCCTCGACCGGCGGTTGCTTGTCTAGTTTTCCGTGCTCGAAGTTTTTCAACTTCTCGCTCTGCGCGTTTACCAATGTTTCGACGGCTTGCCACTGAGCCTGCTTCGCGACAAATTGAAGCCGAAGTGCTTCGGTGGAGATAGTCAGTTTGTTGAGCTGAGCCTGTGATCTCTAGTTTTCCCTTGACAACCCCTTCGGCAAAAACGCTCGATTGAGTTTGCGATAGGCTCGGACGACGCGATAGAGATAGTCAACGCGTGTTCGCAAAGCTGCATGTTCGTCCGCTGTTGGCGGCATGTCGTCAGTTTACGATGTGAAAAAAGGTTCCGTTCTCACAGGATCTTTTATAGCCCTTTAAAGAGACGGGGTTTGCTGCTTGCGTCCACACATGACCACAGTTCCAGCAAGGCAGATGATACTCATCTACTGTGTGACTAAGAAAAACAAGAGACATCTGATCAGCCAGTTCAGGGCGAGGATAAATTTAACGACCGTGAAGTGCTATTCGGCCATGTCTGTCTATTACACGTTTTTATGAGCCATGGTTGAATCGCTCGAAGCCGTACACAATCAAACAGATATTGCACTCAGCCAGCTCGATAGCCGAGCCGCATCACCGAGGAAGTCGCAGGCATGTCCAGACTACTCAAAATGCTGTACGCTTTCTCCGCTACGACTTCACGCTGGCGTATACACAAGCATCGATCATGTCGGCCGTGCAAGAGAGTGTGCATACTCATAGCAATTATTTTCGTTCCTCGGATCATCCGCTTCGCTGCATCCGTGAGCATGGGAGGCTTTGCGAAGATCTTCTGGCTGCTTCTTCGAACAGTGTAGGTGGCTAGTCCCCGTACTAATGCTGACCTAGCCTAAAACTGCTGTCTGTTACTAGCTGCAGTGTCCCCGCAAACGAGGCCGTGAATTTACCCGGTTGTCGGAACTGCATCCTTCCATCTTTATACTGAGGTTAGTCTCGAAGTCTGACCACTACATATCTAAGCGGCTCGTGTCCCTGAAAATAGCACTGGCACTTTCGCTGTGAACATGGCTACTATTAATCCTATCATACCTGGATTTTCGCCAGATCCCTCTTTGGTTCTGGTATATGACACTTACTTCCTCGTCAACTCGACATTTCACTTGTTTCCTGGTCTGCCAATCTATGTCTCCCAGGATTTAATTCATTGGGAGCAAATTGGTGAGGCCAAAATCTCGTCTGCTTGACATCGGAGACTAACGTGCCTAGGCAATGCTATCAACAGACCGGAACAGCTGAGCCTTGCTAAGTCGTCTACGTTGATACATAAGGAGGAGAATAGCCACCTCGTCGCTACTGGTGGTCTCTATGCACCCACCATCCGACACCATAAAGGCACCTTCTACATCGTTTGCACGAACGTGGTACACCAATCTCTCGACGGATCAAACAACGAGTTACAAAACTTCATCGTCTCTACGACAAACATTTACTCCAGTAAATGGAGGACCCAGTGTACTTCGATTTCGACGGCATCGATCCGAGCCTCTTCTTCGATGTGGATGGCAAAGCGTACCTTTGTGGCTCCAAATCACCCGGCCCGGAAACAAAGATCGTGCTCTTCGAAATCGACGTTAAGACTGGAAAAAAGCTGACAGATGAGAAGGAATTATGGCACGGTACAGGCGGCATATACCCTGAAGGTCCGCACATACCCTGAAGGCCCGCACATATACCTGCGTAAGTCATTTTACTACCTCATGATTGCCGAAGGCGGCACCCACGAAGGCCACAGCGTAACCATGGCGCGGAGCAAAAGCATCTGGGGTCCATATGAGCCATCTCCCCTGAACCCCATCCTAAGCGCAGCCGGTACGGACGAGTATGTTCAAGCGACCGGACACTGCGAAGCCTTCGAAGACAAGCACGGAGCATGGTGGGGCGTATGTCTAGGCATCCGAAAAGCAGCTCCCGATTTGTATGGTCTCGGCCGCGAAACATTCCTCACCAGAGGGACATGGGGCAAGAAGGGTTGGCTCAAATTCTTGCGCGCAAAAATGCACATCGCTGGGCTTAGAAAGGTGCAAGAAGATGCGAGACTGACTGCAGCGCCTGGAACTGACTGGGTATACATCCGCAACCCAGATCTCTCCCGCTACCGCTTCTACGAGGACATCATGGAGCTGACTACAAGTCCGCACGACATGGACGCACCAGAAGCCTCGCCCACATTCATCGGCAAGCGCCAGCGCCGCATAAACGGCAAAAGCAGCGCCACGGTCGTCCTTTTTAGCCAGAAAACCCTCATATGCCCATACGTCGCCAGCTTGGTTATGTACAAAGACGAACACCGCTACCTGCGCGTCTTCTATGACTACAAAAGCCACAGTGTCACGCTGCAGGTCGTTAATAAAGCGCAGGGTATCGAGCATGCGGAGACGACGGCGAGACTTGAGAAGAGGTTTTTCAAGCTGAGGCTTATGCTGACGTATACGGAGACTGAGTACACGGCGAGTTATGAGATGGATGGGGGTACGGAGAGGAAGTTTGGGTGGGTGGACGTGAAAGAGCTGAGTGATAAGGACTTCACGGGGCCGGTTATCGGGGTGCATGTTCAGTGTGCTCATGAGAGGGGGCTGAAGATTTCGTTCAAGGATTTCGTGGTGGATACTGCGTGATGTGTACGGGGTCGCGTTACTGTTATTATCATGTGATATCATGATGTTCCATCGTTCGCAAACACGACTGACTTCAATGCGTTCTTAGATTCTTTCAGCCCTCCGATTCGGAATGCAGTCGGACTTGACATTTGGCATAGTAAAAGACCACCAGCGATTGCATACTAAAGCTTCTTGGAACAATAGCCAGAATTCAACCCATGATTCAGCCTTGTAATCACTTGCCCATGCTTGGTCCTAATATCTGCAACTCCCGAGAACATGGGAGCGGGTGGCTCGATCGAGACGACAGATCCCGGGCGCGATCGAAACTAGCCCCACTTGTACTTTCCCTCCACTGCCCTTTGAACCCTCCCAATCTTTCTCCATCACTCTGCGCCATGCCACCGCCACCCTCTACACCCCCTCTACCAAATTTCCACAATGGAGCGGATTACGGATAAGATCAACGCCCTGCCTGATGGCGCCAATTACTTCTCGCTCGAGTTCTTCCCGCCGAAAACGGCCATGGTGCGTGTTGCCCCGCGCCTGCACGCGACTGCTTTTCGCTGACGATGAGGGCATAGGGTTTCGCGAATCTGACGACACGGCTGGAGCGCATGTCGCAGGCTCTCAGGCCGCTGTTTGTCACAGTCACGTGGGGTGCTGGCGGCTCGACGGCGACAAAGTCTCTCGAATTAGCGGAAATATGTCAGCGGCAGTTAGGCCTGACGACATGTCTTCACCTCACGTGTACGAACATGAACCGCGCGCTTATCGATGAGGCACTGGAGCAGGCAAAGGTTCTTGGCATAAGGAATATTCTAGCGCTGCGGGGCGATGCGCCACGCAGTGAGGAGTACAGAGATGAGGGACAAACGCCAGAGCAAGACTCGAATCGCGACTTCACGTGGGCTGTCGACCTGGTCCGATATATCCGGAAACAGTATGGCGATTACTTCTGCATTGGTGTGGCTGCGTACCCAGAGGGCCATTCGGATGAGAGTCACCCAGAACACCAGGACCCTACGCGCGATCTGCCGTCCTTAGTAGAGAAGACAAAGGCGGGCGCGGACTTCCTCATGACGCAGCTTTTCTTCGATGTCAAAGCATACGACAAGTTTGAGACGATGCTGCGGAACCACGAAAGTGGCGCTTTCAAGACGATGCCGATCATTCCCGGATTGATGCCGATTCAGTCATACAAGATCCTGTTACGAACAACGAAGCTCTCGCACGCGAGGCTTCCATCAGATATACTGGCGCGGCTGGATGCCGTCAAGAGCGACGATGAGCTTGTCAAGCAAGTGGGTGTCCAGATTTTGGACGAGATGGTAGAGCACATCAAGTCCAGGCCAGATGTCGGCAAGAGAGGGTTTCATTTTTATACACTCAATCTGGAAAAGGCGGTTTCGCACATCGTAGAAGATTGCAACCTGATACCTCAAGAAAACATGGGAGACGAGGACGGCGTCATTGTCGAAACCACACCCGCGATCAACCTCGAACCACCGCAGAACATGCTCCTTGCTCGCGAGCGCCGTCGTCGCTCATCTGTCACATCTGGAACTCGCAACAGAGTGATAATATCACATCCGTCCGCTACGAAGTCGAACCACTCGTACGAAGCGACAGAAGAGGAGGCTGGTGTTCTCCGGGGTCCTATAAACACGCGCGCGAGCACGCTGGCCATCTCGGAAGGTGAAGGTTCATTGGGTCGAGAAGCAACATGGGATGATTTCCCGAACGGCCGCTGGGGAGACGCACGCTCACCGGCCTTCGGTGAGATCGACGGATATGGTCCGACCCTTCACGTCTCGACAACTCAAGCCCTCAAACTCTGGGGCCACCCGGTGGACAAGGCGGACATTTCCGCGCTGTTCAGAAAACACCTCAAAGGCGAATTGGAAGCATTACCATGGTCTGAACAAGGCCTCTCTCCCGAAACAAGCACAATCGCTAAGCAGCTCCTTGCGCTCAACGCAAAGGGCTGGTGGACAGTAGCCTCGCAACCCGCGGTCAACGGCGTCCGCTCCACCGACCCCGTCTTCGGTTGGGGTCCCAAGAACGGCTACGTCTTCCAGAAGCCCTTTGTCGAATTCTTCCTGCCGGCCGCTGAGTTCCACGCCCTGAAAACCCGCCTCGACGCGCATGACCAAGTTACGTACTTCGCCGGCAACGCCAACGGCGACTTTGAAGCGAGCAGTGAAGAGAGCGTGAACCCGGTCACGTGGGGCACATTTGCGGGCAAGGAGATTGTCACGCCGACTATCATCGAGGCGGTCAGCTTTAGGAGTTGGCTGGAGGAGGCGTTTAGTATTTGGCGCGAGTGGCAGCGCATCTACCCGACGAAGAGCGCGAGCGGCAAGTTGTTGGGCCAGACGAGGCAGGATGTTTGGCTGGTTAATGTTATTTGGGGCGATTTCGTGCAAGGCGATGGACTTTGGGAGTTTCTGGGTGCGTAGATGCGGGCTGTACAGACGGGGAGTGCGAACGAAGAATATGTGTACAGAGGTGGTTTCTGCTTATGGAAGGTGCTGCGATGTCGTTGTTGGTGCTGTCACGTGTGATCCTTTCGCTCCTTCCTTCTGCTACATGCCCCTCTCCATCGCCTTTTCACACTCATCGCGACCACGTCTCCTCTCCTCCACACAACAAGTAATGCTGCACACTTCGGCGCTCAGCGTCGCAATTTCAATCTATGATCTCACGGCATCTACATGCCTTTCTTCACTCTCGCCTCTCTGCGCCTTCGCTAACTGCGGTCTCCTCTCGGTAATTGAAACCCAAAAGCCATCACAGCAATTCACGATATGCGCAGAGCAATCAAGTCGCTTATCTACTGATACGTATGATGTATAGTTCGGAGAGCACAAGAGCTTGCGACCTTTGCCAATTCTTGGCTACCTGTCTTGAGGCCTGTCGAAGAATCGAGCCAGTCTCTGTATGGTGTGTTGAGATTTGGTGACTTGCACGAGCGCGAGAACTCCAACACATTCAAGATCACCAAGTAAACTCGTAGCACGCTGTGGAAGACAATCTACCCTGGACTGCTCGAACATGGAGATGTGCGTGAGGAGCCTGGTTCATCTCGACTACGCATCCAGCCATTTATTGATCGGCTCTGGCTGCAGCTCTGGCCCAAAATCTGTTTGAGTGAAGCGCGTCACGAAAAGGTCACATTGACACCGCAACAAGACTTACGAGGCGTACGCGTTGTTGGTGTTGTACAATATTGCATTATTTTTCTTCCCAAGGGTGCAGACTATCTCGCTCTTTCCCACGTTTGGGGAAACGCTGAGTACTGCAAGGACGACTTCCACTTGCTGCGTTGTAACGTCGAAAGTCTGAAGATGCCAGGAAGCTTGACTCGTATCAGGCTGCCCCGCACGATCTCGGAGGTATGCAAAGTATGTATACGGCTGGACTATCAAAATCTCTGGATCGACAGACTCTGCATAGTTCAGGATGATCCACTTGAGCAAAAGTCCACGCAGCTAGATCAAATGGCCAGCTTCTACAATTCCGCAGCAATGACCCTTGTAGCTACATCAGGAGAAAACACTGCACATAGCCTTAGTGGAGTGACTCGTTCAAAGCCAGTCCATCAAGAGTCCTACCGAGTGGATGAATCAGTTGAACCCATTTCCAGACATGGCAACCTGCCTGAATCACAGCACATGGAATACTCGGGGCTGGACCTTTCAAGAGCGTATAGCTTCCAAGGCGCTTTTACACTTCACTGAGTATGGGCTTTTTCTTGAGGTTGGGTCAACTGAAACCAAAATGCAGTACGCCGAAGGACCTGTACCTGGTAAAAGCAAGACGGACTTTGTCAAGATATCTTCCTCATACTCGAAAGACGTCTCAACGCTGTCAAAAGACACTCTACGGGCGATGAGTGGAAGGTCGATACCGGGCTTGAAAGGTGACCTGAGCTCCAAGGAGGAATTCGCTACGACGGTTTCCTCATACTCGGAAAGAACCTTAACATATCCGAGCGACATCTTGCGGGCTTTCAGTGGATTACTAATTGCACTCTATGGACAGAAGACATCTTTTGGCACACCTTGAGACAATCTTAGTAGGCTACTTCTATGGACAACTGATTTTGATCGGAGACCTCTAGGCTCCAAGGGCACTGAGGTCTTCCTCTCTTGTTCTTGGGTGTCTACAAACTCCCCGGTCTATTTCACCTCCAGCTAGTGGCCTAACGATCCAGAGGTACATACCTTAGCATATTAGTGTAGGCCCACTAAGGATCCCGATGCGGGGATTGCAAAGATCACATGGAGAAACATTAGCGAAGACGTAGTATGGCCTGACATCGAGAGCGTACGTTCAGCGAAGTACATCACTATTGCGATTGCATGGTTGGAAGGCTGTATCCGATCCAAACCACCGAGCTACCTCTCTACGCCTAGCATCATGGGGGAGACCAAAGGTAGGTCAGAGCATGGTTGGGGTTCGTATCACCGCTGGGCAAACGCTTTTCAAGACTACTAAGACATGGGTCTGTTTGAGGGTATCCAGACTGCAGAATCCGATATCATGAGGTGTCTTGCTGTCCATACTCAAAAAGCAGCTTCCGGCCTGGACATGGTGAAACATCGGTCCCTGGGAGATTCTTTGGATCCAACAGAGATTGGGGTGTGTGTCATAAGAGATGACAGGCATAGACTCGCCGGGTTCATCAGACTCGATGAGTTTTCCACGAAAGCGCTAGAAGACATTGCAGCTACTAAGGTATACTTCATTGTGCTCTCGACAGTCTCTTTATAGAGTGGCGGAGACCGTTCTGCATACTTCAGGACATTGTTGGCGTATCTCACGTGTTCGACCTCACCCGAACTTTTTTGGCTGTCCTCGTATCGATCGGCCACAACGAAGAGTGTCCTAATCATGCGGACTTCTCAACGCCGATTGAGATTCCAGAACATTTGGCCGAATGGCTGGGGCTGGGGGATCACAACTTCAAGCGGGCTATGATGGAACACATTCAACACTTAAATTACCCTGACACGTACAAGTCTTTGCCAAATGACTTGGAAGGCCCACCTTCCATCAATGTCATGCTGATCGCTCCGAGCGTGCATGGTGGTGGGACAACTACGATATACGAGAGACTGGGCATCGGGCGGATAGCTCTGAAGAGGTGGGTCGAAGTTTCGCCGGTATTCGAGACGGTTGTTCTAGCTTCATGACGATGGACAGATTTGAGTGTCGCAAAGACATCGTGCTTTGCACTCTAAAAAAAGGGGCTTCGAAGTGTGCATCGACAATGCGAGATCTCCAGTGAGGCACAGAAAACGGGCCTATATACACCAGGACTCAGTCAATCTCGAAGTCCATCGCAGTCACTTTCCCTCGGAGACCCCGCGGCTCATTGCATCGATCTACCCCTGACATCATGTATTGGCACAGTTCACGACAACGAGCCAGTGTCAGAAGTCGGGCTGGTGTGAGATTCGCCATGAAACCCATTGTCCGGGGTCTGCGGACCTTTCGGTACATCGCAAAGTTAAGACCGGGTTCTGGGTACATGGTTCATGGAGATGAGCTGATCGTCGCGACGGCAGCGAGAAGTTCGGGTGAGAAATTCGGGTACGAGAAGTAAGCTGTTTCAGAATTGGGGAGGTGAGAGCTCATCCGCCGTGTCGCACAAGTAGCGTCTTGATGATTCCGCATCGCATCTCTGGCGCCTGAAAAGGTATTGATGGTGATCTAGTGTGCTGGGTTTGTTCGAGGTCGTAGAA
>Ga0265780_10007448_pt1 | contig 13443 bp, 8 predicted proteins | sample P1T30metagenome_FD_192432 | JGI IMG/M metagenome (GOLD analysis project Ga0265780, IMG submission 192432) | Plant litter microbial communities from East Loma Ridge, Irvine, California - P1 T30 | ecosystem: Environmental > Terrestrial > Plant litter > Unclassified | place: USA: California... | reverse complement strand
TCTCCAGAAGGCGGGCTATCAGACTGGCTTCTTCGGCAAGTGGCACATGGGCGCGCTGAACGACGATCCGCGCCCCGGCTTCGATCGCTGGGTCAGCTTCGAAGGCCAGGGAGTCTATTGGCCGAAACTGCCCGATGGCAGCACCGCGCAGCTGAACGTGGACGGACGGCACGTCCCGCAGAAAGGCTATATTACCGACGAGTTGACCGACTACGCGCTGGATTGGCTGAAGCAGCGGGACGGGGAAAAGCCGTTCTTTCTGTACCTGTCGCACAAAGCGTTGCACGCGGACTTCCAGCCGGCCACACGGCATAAAGATCTGTACAAGAACACGGCCATCAGCCTGCCCGCGACGTACGACGAGTCCAAATCATCCGACGGCAACGGCAAGCCGCGCTGGGTACATGATCAGCGCAACAGCTGGCATGGCGTCGAATTCCCCTATCATTCGACGCTCGACCTCAAGGAGTACAAGCGCCGCTATCACCAGACGCTTGCCGCCGTGGACGAATCGACCGGCACGCTGCTCGAGTATCTCCGCAAGAACGGGCTGCTCGAGAATACGGTCGTGCTGTTCATGGGCGATAACGGCTTCATGTTCGGCGAGCATGGCCTGATCGACAAGCGGAATGCGTACGAGGAATCGATGCGGGTGCCCTTGATCGCCTATGGGCCCGGCATCATTCAGCGCGGCAAGTCGGTCACCGATATGGTCGCCAACCTCGATATCGCTCCGACGATCCTCGACCTCGCCCATGTCGCGCGACCGCCGCAATTCTCCGGCGCCAGCTTTGCGCCTCAGCTCGAGGGGCATCAGCCCGCGCAGCCTTGGCGCAGCGCGCTGCTCTACGAATATTATTGGGAGTATAATTATCCGCAGACGCCGACCACCTTCGCGCTGCGCGGGGATCGATACAAGCTGATCCAGTATCATGGGGTATGGGACACCGAGGAGCTCTACGATCTCCAGGCCGATCCGCACGAAACGCGCAATCTGATCGCGGCGAAGGCGCTGCAGCCGGTCATCGCCACGATGCGCGGCGAACTGTTTCAACAACTCAACATGCAGGGCGGTGGGCATCACGTGAACTACACCGAGCGGCTCGGAGAAGGATCGACCTTCCGCCGTCGTGACGGCTCGACCGCCGCGCAATTCCCCGAGCGCTGGCTGCGCAGCGGCAACGAGGCCGATCTGACCGACGCGACCAAGCAGGAAGGCGGCCGCCGACCAAAATGACAATATTGTCATGATGGCCGTTGCCGTCTATGAACCTCCCCGAAGCACGGTTTCATAGCCGGCGATAAGGGGAGGTTCGAAGATGACGGGTTGGACGCTGAAAAGCCGTTTACACGCCGCAGCGATGACGGGGGTGGCCGCATCGGCGATCATTGCGGCGCCTGCTTTCGCGCAAGCCGACGCGCAGGCGCAGGAAGCCGAATCCGAGATCGTGGTGACCGGCATTCGCGCCAGCCTGGCGAGCGCGATAAACGAAAAGCGATCGTCTGACACGATCGTCGACGTCATCAACGCGCAGGACGTGGGCAAGCTGCCCGACCAGAACCTCGCGGAGGTGCTGGAGAATGTCAGCGGGGTGCAGATTGATCGCTCGCAAGGGGTCGGCAGCAACGTGTCGATCCGCGGATCGAACCAGAACCTGGTCCTGATCAACGGCCGCGCGACTACCCCTTCGGGCGACGCGCGCGGCGGCATCAGCTTCGACGACTTGCCCGCCGAACTGATCGCATCGGTGAGCGTGACCAAGGTCGCTACCGTCGACCAGATCGAGGGCTCGGTCGGCGGCATCGTCGACCTGCGCACCTATCGCGGGCTCGGGCTGCGCAAGCCCATCGCATCGATCCGCGCGGATATGGAGTATGCTGAGAACGCAGACAGCTACAACCCGCGCGTTTCCGCCGTGTTTGGCCGCACGTTCGGCACCGGAATCGGCGATATCGGCGTGGTCCTTTCCGGCGCCTATGGCGAGCAGACGATCCGCGAAGACGTGCTCAACGTCCGCTATGCGGCGCGCACCAACGTCGACCTCGATGGCAACGGCACGGCCGACCCGTATCTTCGGCCCAATTACGCGCAACAGTTCTTCTCGACGCGCGACCGGCGCAACGCTTCGCTCAGCGGCTCGGCCGAATGGCAGGCCGCCAGCAATCTGAAGCTGTTTATCGACGGGACCTATGTGAACCAGCGGATCGTCGGCAACGAAGCCGGCGTCTTCATCCAGCAGGCGGCCGATATCGCCGAACTCGCTTTCCCTGGATCGCGCGCCGTCGAGCAGCGCGACGCGAGCGGATTCAGCTACAACCAGATGGTGAGCGGTCTCATCGGCGGGACTCAGTTCCGGCCGCAGAACAACAGCCCATTCCGCAAAACCGAGTCCTATCTGGCCGCAACCGGCGCCGAATGGGAACTGGGTGCGCTCTCAATCGAGCTGGAGGCGAGCCGCGCGGGATCAGACACCACAGATGCAAACTTCCAGCTGGTCAGCCAGTATAACGATCCGGCCAGCCCCAATTATGCCAATGCCGGCGGCCGGATCAGCCCGCCCTTCGTGTTCGACATCACCGGCGACGACCTGCTGTTCGCGCCGGACCCGTCGAGCCCGCTATTCGCCAACATGAACAATCCAGCCTATTTCCAGACGTTTATCGGTCGCGACAATGCGAGCTACTTCCGCAACGTAGAGAATGCGCAGCGCCTGGATCTCGACTGGAAGGCCGATCTCGGCCCGATCCGCTCGATCCAGTTCGGCGCACGGCTGAACCAGACCGAGTCGAGCCGGCGCCGTACCACCCAGGCGTCTCGCCAGTTCCCAGGCATCACCGCTGCTTCGCGGCCCGACCTGTATACGATCGCCCCATCCGACTTCTTCGAGTTCACCGGGCACCAGTATCTGGGCGGTTTCATCGTGCCCTCGGGATCGCTGACGCTGGACCCGGCGGGCGTTCGCGCCGCGCTTGCGTTGGCGGCCGTGCCGCCGGAGGATCTTACGGCACGCTTCCGAGTGAAGGAAGAAACCTATGCCGGCTATGTACGCGTCAACCTCGATACCGAAATTGGCGGCATCGGCCTTCGCGGCAATGCGGGCGTACGGGTCGTGCGCACTACCCAGACGGCGTCTGGTGTGGCCCTAGCCGCTGGCATCGCAAGCGATGTCGACGTTCGTCAGAGCTACACCTATTGGTTGCCCAACGCGATCCTGACCGCCGAGCCAGTCAAGTCGGTCTTGCTGCGTGCCTCTTATGGCCGCTCGCTGCGCCGCCCGGACTTCGGGCAGCTTTCGCCCACTGTGCAGTTTCCGCTGCTCGACGTATATGTAAGCGCCGGCAATCCCAATCTGCGCCCACAGACGGTCGACCAATATGACGTGGCGGCGGAATGGTATTTCGATCGCAACAGCCTGTTCTCGGTCGGGGCTTTTTACAAGAAGTACCAGAATCTGGTGACGACGGTCGCTGTAGCGCCGACATTAGCCGATCCGGCGCGTGGGCCGTTCGACCCGAACAATTGCGTAACCGGGATATTCAATCCGGTGTCGATTGATCAGTCGGGTGCTGTGGGAGAATGTGTCGGCATCAATCAGCCGGTAAACGCAGGCAGCGCGACGCTGAAGGGTCTCGAGGTAAACTTCCAGCATAGCTTCACCTATCTTCCTGGCGCGCTGGACGGGCTAGGTGTCATTGCGAACTACACCTACCAGGACGGAGAGCGCGAAACGACGTTTACGGTGCCGGGGTTCGCGACGGGCGGAGTAGCGGAACAGTTCGCGCTGCCGCTTCGGGACCTGTCAAAGAACAACTACAACCTGACCCTGTTCTACGAAAAGTACGGGATCAACGCCCGCATCCGCTACACCTTCCGCGACCCGTTCCTTCGCGTGGAAGCAGTCGACCTGACCAACAACCTGCCGCTGTACCAGGACAAGCGCAGCCAGTTGAATGCTTCGGTGTCGGTGGACATCAACCCGCAGTTCGCGATCACCGTTTCAGGCGTCAATCTGACCAACCAGCCGAACCGCGAACGCGCCATCTTCATCGACGGTCCGATCGGGCAGGAGCGGATCGCCGATCGCCGCTATGCGATTGGTGTGCGCGGGAACTTCTGAGCGGAAGCATGAAAGGCTGCGCCAGCGGATGACCGATAGCCTGGATCAGATCCCGATGATCACCGTGCCCGAGGGTACGTTCCTCATGGGGTCCTGCGACTTCTATCCGGAAGAAGCTCCCGTGCGAGGGGTCGACCTGGCTGCCTTTCGCATGGACCGTCAGCCCGTCACCAACCGGCAGTTCGCGCAGTTCGTGGCAGCCACCGGTTATGTGACACTGGCCGAACGCCCGCTCGACCCGGCCTCCTATCCCGGGATCGATGCCGATCGCCTGGTTGCGGGGGCGCTGGTGTTCCGCGCGCCGAAGCGAGGGTCGAACGCCAGTGATGTCAACGAATGGTGGGCCTATGTACCGGGGGCGCATTGGCGCCGGCCAGAGGCCGCAACAACCGTGTTCGCGGGGCGCATGGATCATCCCGTGACCTGCGTGGCGTATGAGGACGCGGCGGCGTACGCCGCCTGGGCGGGGAAGCGCTTGCCGACGGAAGCGGAGTGGGAGCGCGCCGCGCGAGGCGGTTTGGAAGCCGCCACCTATGCTTGGGGAGACGAGTTCGCCCCCGGCGGAAAGCGGATGGCCAACACATGGGTGGGTGACTTCCCGATGCAAAATGCCCGACAGAAAGCGCACCGCACCACTCGTGTCGGCAGCTTCCCAGAAAACGGCTTCGGCTTGGTCGATATGATCGGAAATGTTTGGGAGTGGACCAGCGATTGGTACCTAAGCCGGCCAGGATCGGCTGCGCCCCGATCTTGCTGCTCGCCACCCGATGATTGTCATGACCCCGATCAGCCTTCGATACGAATTCCCCGTCGGGTCCTAAAAGGCGGGTCATTCCTATGCGCCGCCAACTATTGTGCCCGGTATCGTCCAGCGGCACGACAGGCGCAGATGATCGACACCGCATCGGTTCACATCGGGTTTCGATGTGCTGCAAACGTTTGAAGGTATCTACGGCAAGGCCGGCGGGTGTGTACAACTGATCGACACGTTAGTCCCCGGGGAGCCTCCTTTCGCTAATGTCTTGAGCGGACGAGTTCTCGGAATGGCGGCTGTTTTCGGTATAATATTACCTTTAAGTGCTCAAACTAAGCGTTTGAAAGCGGTCGTCCCGCCAGGTGAATGGATGTCCGATTATGGGGAGGCGGCGAGCATCGCTGAACGTCCGCTTCTGGGTCGAAGCTGCCGGCCCACAATAAGCTGAGCTTGTAGCGTTGAGTGCAATCGGGGCTACGATCACTGATTCCTTCCGCCGGCTGCGAGCAGGGCCCGTAAAATATCTTGGGACCGTCGTTGGCCGTAGCCGTGGCCGTAGGCGCTCGATGTGATCGCAACGACAAGGTGGCGACTTGGAACCACGTATATCTTGTTGCCTCCGTTGTCCGAAGCGAACGAGACCGGAACGGGCTTGCCGTTGACCTGCTGAACTTTGGAGTACCAGAAATACCCATAGCCGTCGGCGTAAGGGTCACTGCCCGAAATCGCAATTTTCGGCGTCAGTGCCTCATTAATCCAGCCGGCGCTGACGATCCGGCGGCCGTGATATCTGCCGGCGCCGCGCACCATTTCGCCGATCGTGGCGAGCGCGCGTGTGGTCAGCGAGAGATTGCCCTGTCCCTTGGTATATCCCGCCGCATCCGACGCCCAGTTCCAATCGCGAATACCCAAAGGCGTGAAGAGCGACCTTCGCGCGAACTGCGCCATCGTCTGCCCAGTGGCTTTCGCCACCACGACACCCGCCGTGTACGCGGTTGCCGAATTGTAGCGGTAGCGCGAGCCGGGCGGATAGGCGCGTGGCACCGTCAGCAGAAACGCGAGCGGATCGAGCGCAGCATCGAGCTTGTCCTCGTTGCCCGGAGACGCCGGGTCCTCGTCAAACGCCGCAAGTCCCGAACGCATCGTCAGCACATCGTTGATGGCGACATCGCCGATCGCACTGCCCCGTGCCTCGGGCCAATGGTCGGCGACTTGGTCATCGACGCCGCGCAGCTTGTGTTGGTCGATCGCAATTCCCATCAACAACGCAGTCACGCTCTTTCCCGCCGACCGAATGTCGTGGAGCGCATTGGCACGCGCACCATTGTAATAGCGTTCGGCGACGATTCGTCCGTTTCGCATGACCACGACACCGCGCAGGTCGGGATGTGGATCATGGTCCCAGCGCGCGAGAACCGCGTTCAGCGAGGCATCGCCTCGCGCCAGCGAAGGCGTGCTGCACAGAGCGCCGAGCAGGACAGCGGCACGAATGGAATTGAAGGTCATGGCATGTCTCCGAGCACGGTGCGGGCCGCCTGCGGCGTTATCGGATCGCCATCTTGCATCGGCGCAACACTTTGCAGCTGCCTCCATCGCGCGGGTGTCGTATCCAAGCGCGACCGGAAGGTCCGCGTCAGGTGCGCTTGGTCGACGAACCCTGCCGATTGCGCGACATCGGCGACCGATGCCGCGCCGCTGCCCAGCATGGCCGCGGCGCGCTCCAAACGGTGGCCGCGAAGATAGTCGCCCGGCGAACAGCCGAGGAAGCGGCGAAACACGCGGGCAAGGTGGACCGGATGGACTCCTGCGTCCGCTGCGACCTCGGCGACCGAGAGCTCGGGATCGGAGGAGGTGAAGATCATCTCGACGGCGCGCGTCAACCATCGTGGCGGGGATGACGCGCGCCGTGGCTCGTCGGACGATGGTGGCAATACTGCAGCATGAAGCTGCAACGCACGCGCCTCCAGCGTGAGCGTCGGGGCTGAATCGAGTTCGTCCGCGACGCTCTGCGCCAACCGAAGCATAGGGGTCGCGTATACAAAGCGCCGCCGCTTCGCTGCCTTCACCCCCGGAAATCGCCACGAAGCGTCCCCGCCCGCCGTAGAACCGGTCCTGATGGGTCGTACCCGGTGGGTTGTAGATCAGAATTGGCGTGTTCGACACGAGCGGTGCGCCGACTGCCGACGACATATAGCCACCGGAGAGCACCAGGATAAAATGCGCCTCGTCATGGCTGTGTCGCTGCACCTCTTCCTCTGGCGCATTTGCGGCCAGCGCGTGAAAGCTGAAGCCGGCAGCCTCACGCCACTCCGGACCGCTTCCCCAAAAATCCGTCCGCCCGCGCCTTAGAGCCATATAGACTGTCTGAACCAGTTGCTATGGGCGCACCAGTCCTCGCATGGCGGCGACCAAACGCCGCGATCTGGTTGTGCGCACCGGTATGGCATATGAACGGGATTCTGAGACTGGGACGTAACGCGGCTGAGACTGGCCGATTGTGGGTCATCAGGACCGTATCATCCAGCTGAATAAGATCAGCATCCCAGTCACTGTCAGCCGAAAGCGCCAGTCGAGTCACGACTCAGTGTCGGCGTAAGCGGTCGCAGCTGAGCGAGCATCATCGCTCTAATCTTCGCCAACTGCCAAATAAGATACTCTGTAGAATCTTATTGACCGGTGCCGATAGAAGGTGCATCAATGCATCTAGCGGCTCGCGGCTGCTAAGCACGGGCTGAGCAGATGAGGTGCATATGCGAACCTGCCAATCAGGCTCTACTACTCGCGCAGCAAATGCCAGAGAGTTCCGATACGCCTCGATGGTGTTTGTGCTGCTAAGCGCATCGGCTTGCCAAAGTAGCCCTGTAGCGCCTTCCGGATATCTGAGCACGTACGCGAGCGTCGCGCCTCCATCCGACCGCGCCGCAAAAAAAGGTTCGCGAAAGCACCGGGATGACGCGGCGTCCGACGCGATACAGAGCGTCTATATCGAACCGGTCGTGCTGCCCGATAATGTGCAAACCAGATTATCGGCCAAAGAAAAGCGGATGGTTCTCCACGAGCTGGACCGCCAGATTTGCTTCGAGGTAAGTGAGCGGTTCCAAATCGCTCCTGCTCGATCTCCCGAGGCAGGGACGATAAGAACCGCGATTGTTCAACTGCGCTCGACCGAGCGGATCGGATCCGTTGCGGCTGCTGCCGTCGACTTCTTCAATCCGCTTCCCCTCATCAATTTCCGCGTGCCAGGAACAACCGGCGGGTTGGGGATCGAGGCCGAACTCGTCGACTCAAGCGGGCGCCAAGCCGCGGCATTGCTCTGGAACCGCAGAACCGGTGTCCTGGGAGGTACGGACCCATCGCTTTCTCGCGCCGGCGATGCACTGCAGATTGCGGAGCCGCTCGGCGATGCGGTTGGCAAAACATTTGCCACGAAGAAACGGCCCAGGATCAAGATACGGAAGCCCGACCCCTGCGAACGGTTTGGATCGCGCCGGAATGTATCCCGAATGGTAACGAACGGCTTGGTGGGGAACTTCACCGGTCTCTACGCTCCGCAAATTGCGGGGACCAGTTACGTATCGGACAAGACCAAAGGCAGAGGCCGCAAGAAGGTAAAAATCGAGGAGTGACCCAGCACAGAGCCCGCGCCGCAAGGTAATATTCGATCAGGAGATTGGTATGTGCGAACAGTCTGCTCGCGATAGGTCTGGAATTCCGTTTCGTAGTTGCCGAAAACGCACTTTGCTAAGATCACGATGCCTGTTGGTATTACTAGCTCCTACAATACTGATGTCCCAGGTCGCGGCCGCGCAAGTGCCTACCCCAGAGACTAAGAAGATGTGTAGTTCTGAGATGCGTTCCCGCTGTCTTAGGCCTTGGCGCTTCACGCCGGCGGGCATCATGAAATGCGTAGACAGTAATCGGCAGAATTTTTCGCCGGCATGCCAAGGCTTTCTCGATACTGCTAAGACGTGCCAAGCTGAAATGAAGGTTGTTTGTGGCGGACTGAACCCATTCAAGATCAAGAGCTGCCTCGCCAATTCCGGTCCGAAATTCTCCGATTTGTGCCGCCAGACGCTAGGGGCCAAGAATCTAGGGTCGTGACACACTGCTTGTAGGATGCTTTTGGATCGGCTGCCTGCGCTTGCGAGTCCGCATGATCAACCCGATCCAGGACGAACATGTGCTGCAAGAGATATTTGTCTGATGGGAGCGAAGAGCAGCGGTCATTGATAGCGCTGCAATTGCTGCCTTTGGAGATCTGCGGGCGAGCGGGTGTTTGCCCTGTATTCGCGGTCACACGCGCTGCAGGTTCATGACGAGAGTCAGGGCGTTCGGCCTCGCACCAGCGGCAGGAAAATGTCGTCGATGATCTCGTCGATTGCCGTTTCCGAGAGTGGCGCCAGTCCCATCAAGATCTCGTGGCGAGCAAGGTCCGTCGGCAACGCCGCGATCCTGGGCGTCACAAGCTTCGGATCGATCTCGCCGCGCTGACCACCCCGTTCCAGGATCCGCGCCAGAAGTCCGCTGTCGGCGACTTCGCCTTGGACCTGCGCAAGACTCGAGCGGTCAGCGTCCAGATCCGGTTGAAGGTCGAACAGCAGACGCACGAGATCGGGCCGTGCCCGAGCCGAGAGCAGCCGCAGCAGGAGCTTCATCTCGTCGCGCAAGCTGCCAAGGTCCGGCACCTCTATCGGGTTCGACGCGACGAACCGCGCCATGGCTGCTGTCGCCAGCCGGCTGCGGCTCGGCCATCGACGGTGGAGCACCGGCCGGCTCGTTCCGGCACGCCTAGCCACCCCTTCCAGGGTAAATGCCGAATAACCCCCATCGGCCAACTCTGCCCATGCGGCATTGAGTATCGCCGCTTCGAGCATGGCTCCCCGTCGGCGTTCGCTTTGCCCAGTCACTGCTTCGCTCTCCAATAGGATGCGAGGTGCATCTTGTTGCCCAATCCACCTGCGGCCATTAGATACATAAAGCATCTTACGTGGAGAATGGCATGTCGTGGGATTTCGATCGAGGTTCAAATCGAACCGTGCTGATCCTCGGGGCCGGCATCGCTGGGCCAGCGCTTGCCTATTGGCTGGCGCGCTACGGGTTCACCGTGACGATAGTGGAACGCGCAGCCGCTGTTCGAAGCGGAGGCTACCCAATCGACGTCCGCGGTACTGCCGTCGATGTAATCGAGCGCATGGGCATCCTCCCCCAGGTCCGCGCGGCACATGTCCACTCGCGCCGCACGACCTTCGTCGATGCCGCCGGCACGACCATCGGCGTGGTCGGAATCCAGGATATGACCGGAAGCGAGGACGATCGCGACGTCGAGTTGCCCCGAGGCGATCTGACCGGCCAGATCTACGCGTTAACCCGCGGCGATACGGTCACCTACCGCTTCAACGACACGGTCGAGGAGCTCAGCGAGGGCGGCTCAGGAGTCGACGTCCGCTTCCGGAGCGGGGAGCGAGACAGGTTCGATCTGGTGGTCGGCGCCGATGGGCTCCACTCCCGTACCCGCGAACTCGCGTTCGGATCGGCGCATCGGTTCAGCCACTATCTCGGGCATTGCTTCAATCTCTTCTCGCTTCCGAATGAGCTCGACCTATCCCATGAGTCGGTGATCTATTCGGAGCCAGGACGCAGCGCGGGGGCGTTCGCCGTCGGCGACAACGACCAGATGTCGGCCTTCCTGAACTTCGCGACACAAGAGCCGCCCTTCGGCGCACATGCCGATCCGGACGAACAGCGGCGCCGGACCGAGCGGATCTTTGCGGATGGCGGGTGGATCGTGCCGAGGCTGCTCGAAGCGATGCGGCAGGCGGACGATCTCTATTTCGACACGGTGAGCCAAGTCCGGATGGACCGCTGGTCGACGGGGCGCGTCGCGCTGGTCGGCGATGCGGCCTTTGCACCGTCGTTCCTTTCCGGCCAGGGCACCAGTCTTGCCCTGGTCGGGGCCTATGTCCTTGCCGGCGAGCTCGCCTCGACCTCGGACCTGTTTGCGGCGCTCATGTCATATGAGCGGATCATGCGGCCATTCGTCGAGGCGAACCAGGCGCTAGCAACCAAAGCCGGTGGCTCGCTCCTACTTCCCCGAACACCGGAAGAATTGCAGGCCCGGAACCGCACCATCCAGATGCTTGCCTCCAGCGCGGAGAGCAGGCGGTTCGGGGACACTGCGCGCGAAGTACATGGCAGCCTTTGCCTTCCGACCTATCGCTGCCCCTGAGGGCGATCGGCCCCCATTAGCAGTGGGGAAGGATCAGACGCCGCATTCTACTGCGGGTGACGCGCTTGGGCGGAGCTCGGAAGAAATCGGCCCGCGCGCCAGTAATGGGCGGCGGACCACGCCTTGGCGAGCGTCACGCAGAGGAGTGCCCAGCGTAGCGACTCGCTTGCTGTCCAGGCAGCGAGCAGATCGCTCAGTAGCCCCACGACCAGGGAGCCGGATGCGATCCCGATCCCGTTGATGCTGAACAGGGCGACCGCGGAGGCGAAGCTTCGCCGTGCCGGGTCCACCGCGGACTGGATCGCAGCGAACGTCGGGCCGAGATAAAAGCTGCTAAACAGCACCGACATCGCGATCAGGCCGAGAAACACCGAATAACTCTCGCTAAGGAGCGCTCCCACCTGTGCGATCATCGCCAGCGAGAAGGCGACGCTCAGCATGGTTAGCGCGTGGCGCGGCTCGCGCTTCGACAGCCAGCTGCTGGTAAAGCCGCCCGCCAATATCCCGACCGTTGCCAGGATGCCCGCGACCGCACCGAAGCTCGCTCCCGTCTGGGTGGCGGAGAGGTCGAAGGTTCGCATGACATAGGCAGGGCCCCAGCTGTTGAGTGCGCCGGCACTGAACGCCAGGAGCGTGCCACCCAGGATGACATTGCGGACCACCGGGTCGCGCACCAGCGTCGCGACACTGCCGTGGGGGGGCGGCGCATCCTTCTCCCTCGTCGGTTGGGCCGGCTCGCGGACGGTGAACAGCACCAGTGGCACCAGCAGCGCGCCAGCCCCGCCTACCAGCATGAAGGCCGTCCGCCACCCCAACCGGTCGGCCACATAGCCGCCGAGCGCCAGCGCGACGAATGCGCCGATTGCGATCCCGACCGAGAAGACGGCGAGACCCTTGGGTCGCGACGGGCCGTCGAGATGGCTCGAGATGATCGCATGCGCCGCCGGTGTCAGCGCAGACTCGGCCGCGGCCACGCCGATGCGCGACAGGGCGAAGGTGCCGAAGCCCCTCGTCAGACCGGCGAGGGCGGTGAACCCGCTCCAGATCGCGATTGCGGTACCGATGACTGCGACCCGGTTGCCGCGATCCGACAGGCGCGCGATCGGGATCGCAGATAGGGCGTAGGTGAGCGAAAAGGCCGCGCCGGTGATGAGCCCGATCTGCGTATCGCTGAGCTGCAGGTCCCGCTTGATCGCCTCCACCATGATGAACGGCAGGCGGGAATCGACCGCCGACAGTACCTGGCAAAGCATCAGGACGAAGACGACGTACCAGCCATAGGCCGCGTTCCGGCGATCCTGCCCGGCGCCTCCGCCAGCGATGGCCATGCTCATGGCTGTCCTGCGCCCCGGTCGTCCCGCTTGCGCGCGTCGTATTCCGAGAGATCGAGCGCACTATGGACCGGCCGCGCCGTGTCTCCGCTGGCAGGCGTGGCGGAGACCGCACGCAGCGAGGCGGCCCGCTGTGCCAGCTGCTCGGGCGTAACGGGGATCATACTTGCCGTTCCTTCGGTGACGGTCGCCTGATTCATCTCGATGAACGGCCTCAGCTTTCGTTCGTACGCCGCGAAGGCTGCCCGGTGGTCGTTGTGGCGCGCCAGTTCGCTGGCGAGCACATAGGCACCCGTAAGCGCCAGGCTCGATCCCTGCCCGGTCAGGAAGGACGGAGCGTAAGCTGCGTCGCCGACCAGGACGACCCGCCCCGAGCTCCACTCATGCATGCGCACCTGCTCGACCGTATCGAAATAGAAGTCCTCCGCATGCTCCATCGCCTCCAGCAGTTTGGGGAGTTGCCACTTCGCGCCGGCGAACGCCTTTGCGGCCAGGTCCCGTTGGAAACCCACGTCGCGAGCCTCCTGTCCGAGCCGATAGGGGTGCGCGAACGCGAGCAGGACGAACGTCGTCTCGGGATTGGTGCCGGCCGCATAGATGGCCGCCATCCTACCCGGCGCATTGGCGATGACCGCCTCTCGATCGAGAGCGAAGGTGTTGGGCACCGAAAAGCCCGCGAAGCAGAAACCTAGCGTGTGCGTGAACTGCGCTTCATCGCCAAAGGCAAGCGCCCGCGTAGTGGAATGCACACCGTCGGCGCCGATGACGATGTCGAAGCGCTCGCGGGCGCCATCGTTGAAGGTGACCTGCACGCCAGCGCCATCGTCCTCCAGCGCGGCGATCGAGGTGTTGAATCTGTAGGTGACCCGTTCCTTGGTGAGCCCGGCAAGAAGCACCGCGAGCACTCCTCGCGGGAGTTCCACGTCGCGCCCGCGCACGCCCCCATGGACCCATTCGGGATCGACCACGGCAACCTCGTGCCCGTCACCGTCGACAAATGTGGCGCGCTGCGAG
>Ga0265780_10007446_pt1 | contig 13444 bp, 17 predicted proteins | sample P1T30metagenome_FD_192432 | JGI IMG/M metagenome (GOLD analysis project Ga0265780, IMG submission 192432) | Plant litter microbial communities from East Loma Ridge, Irvine, California - P1 T30 | ecosystem: Environmental > Terrestrial > Plant litter > Unclassified | place: USA: California... | reverse complement strand
ACATCCTTCAAATCGATCATCCTCGTTATTGGTACGAAGACAAGGGAATACTGACAAGCTTAAGCCGCTGAATAAGCTGTCCGTCAAGGTAGGTCGTATCAAAGTTATTGGTACAGCATTTGTACTCACATGATATAGGATCATAAGCAAGAGAGTCCCATTGATTACAAGCTCCAGCGCCGAGCGACATCTCCCGTGATTCCGTCTCCATCACCGCGACTGTCACTTTTCCCAAGCACACGCAACAGTCCAGTACCATCACCATCACCACGCTCAGCATCCGTTCCTCGATCCAAAAAGCTCCAGCGATCCAAAACCTCCCCTGAGAAATCACCCCTTCGACAGACATTCTCTCAGAAGGAGTTGGACAACCAAAAAGGCCAGGACCTATTCGTTCAACACGGCAAGCCCACCGCATCGCCGCCTGCCCTCGAGTCCTATGTCTCTTCAACCCTCAAAGTCCAACATCTCGCCATCACCCCGAATTCGATCCGCAGCTTCGATTCCGACAACGACAGCATCACACTCGTCGTTGGTCGAACAACACCCGGACAACCGCTTCACCTCGACGATCGCGAACCAGAATGGGAAATCATGTCCAAGCCCTCTGCTCCAAAGCGCGTCAACACCGCACCTATCACCGATCTTCAGCGCACACCATCCCAACGCACTCAACCTACTGTTACTAAGCTTAGCGCGCTGTCATCACATCCCAGTTCTGCTCCTCTCGAGGCGCCATCACCGCTACAAAAGATCCAGCAACTACAAAGTCCACCGCAGTCGGCGCGTCAAGAACCTTCCACCGCACCTAAGGCTATGGTCGGCGTCGCGCGCTCGGTATCAGTCAGCCGCGCGAATAGTCCCAGGACACTTGTGCGGACGGCCTCAGTGGTCAGGAGTCCTGGCGCGAAGGGGGAGTTTATGGGAAGCGGGCAAGGGCTTACACCAACGATGGTCGAAGTCAGGAATCGCAAGAGTCAGAGGGTACAATTGGTCGATGCGTAAAATCACATGCATACACTTTGTGAGGGTCACGGCATAAGGAAAGGGCATCATTTGAGGTTCTGGAAACCGATCGTTACAATTTTTTTCTTTTCTAACATATATGCCATCATTTCGAAATCTCGTTGTTATTCAAATTCGAGCAATATCGCTACACCTGGGCTTTGGATTCACAAGAGTGGAGGTTTGGGCGGCGTGGGTGGTGTTTTCCGGGTGTTTGGTGGGTTGATACAGTCTTGGTCGCACAAGTGGAAGCGCTGGTTTATGCGCCCCGGTTTCTTGCTAGCGAGGGTGTTTCGGTTGCGTTTGCATTGAGGCGTCGCTGGAGATGGTCCTTCACTTTCGTATGTTGTAAGTTGCGGGTCGATGATTCAAGAGTCAGTCGAGCCTTAGAGCGGTGTGTTGGAGACGAGGGCGAGTAAGATAGACGTCACATGACAGACCTGAGGCGCGAGATGGGGCAAGGCCCATGCGGCAAGGTTTATGGAAGGACTTCTAGAAGCCTCAATAAACTCTTGTTATCAACAAGGATTCTTCCAAATCGTAGCGATTTTGCAAACTCGCCATTACTAGAATGGGTCACGCGACCAACATTCTGTCGTGCCTGCGTCTGCATGCGCATTTCTTTCATGAACATCATCTATGACTTCACTCCCGCATACCCGTCACGACCGAGGCAGTGCCGCCGGTGAATAGCATAACAATCAATACGTTGTGTCTTACCCGCTGCGGCCGTTCGTGGCACCAGAGTACGAGAGGCCGTGGCTGAGATGACCCCGCTCGCTACCGCTGCCGTTCGATCCCCACCTCAGTGCCTGACCCGTGTCACGCTCAGATAGCGACAAGCTTCACTTTGCCCTGCTCAAGCAAGTCGGCGACCTATCTGACTCTGCCCCAAGGGATATTACCCGGCTTGATAGCATCGAGGGCGTGAAGCTTCGGCTTACTTCTAGACGATAACACAGCCAACGGAAGAGCTGTCTCGCATCTGCATCGTTCAGCCATCGCCTTCTTAGTCTCACCTGAGACGACATGGGGTTCGATAAGGAACCCTTGGCCAACTCGCTTCCGCTCGCCTGTGGGCGCACCCAGGGTAGACGGCTGCCTTCTTACTGCACACAGCCCGTTTAGTTCGCCGCCACAGCTTGCTGCCATTGGGGCAGGTGCAGATGCCTATGATGTGGAGGATGCATCTCGGCCAGGCAATGCCCTTGTGCGGTCTACAGCTGGCTCAATCTTGGGCCTAAGCCGAATGTACTACGCGGTAGAGAACAGATCCGCAGGGGAGGAGTAGTGAGGCTGAGCGCAAAGGGCTTGGATAGCGATAGCTGCCCCAGCGTTGACTTTCTTCTTTCTCTACACTCTTCGGTTTTACCTCGACGTCTTTTTTGCGTTCTTGAGCCCGCCGACGATCTTCCCCGCCTAGCAGTTGGAAGTGGGCCATTTCGCCTGTCTAAGGCATCGGATAAGGCTGAGCAGTAGACGACCTTACTGGCTACCGTGGCAATATAGCTACTCACACGACACTGCGAGATCTTCAAGTCGTCGATTGTGTAGGGATCCTTGCCTCGAATCGTTCACCAGCCGTTCGCTTTAGTTGCCTACAACTTCGCGCTCCCCTGCTACCCAGTACGGCCATCACCAACACATCCAACACCTACCCGTCCAGCCTATCCTAGATCGAACGTCTACGAGAGATCTCGTTAGCCAATAAAATGTCGGGAATTGAGGTGGTGGCAGCTGTATCAGCAATCATAAGTGCCTTCCATGGAGGGTCAGAACTGCTGAAACACATCAAGGCGAAGCGTCGCAGGAGTCGACAAGCACAGCAAGACCTTGAAGAGAAGCAACTCCAGGAGTCTCTAGTGTCCGGAGAGCAGCAGATAGGATATCGCTATGCGCAGGACATGAGGGAGTTTGGCGATCTTATTCGAATCGGCGATGGTTTGTCCTCACCTTGTCCGAAGTCCGTAATGAAGAGCTAATGAGGGTTGCCTGATTACAGTCATAGCGCGCAACCAACTATACCATATAACGATACTCATGCAGGGTGAAGTCATCAAAAGCCTGCAAATGGCCGCACAGTACGACAACGCCGTCTTGAACCTCGCTGTTCTTCACGAAGCTTCCATCACCAACAAAACTGCGACGTTCCTCGTCCTGGACCAACTGAAGCAAAGGCTACTTCCTAGGATGCCTATGAACCGGCAATTACAGGGCCCTGCCGAGTCATCGAATCGCCGGTCGTCTCCCACGATCCCTGGGACGATGGCATTTGAACCGTCGAGTTTCGCATCGGATACCTTCATCCCGCCGGGCGTCACGCTTTCCCCGCAACAAGAGAGAAAGACTTCAAAGCATGGTCTTACCAACTACTTCTTGAAGAGGAACAACAGCGATCAAAAGTCTTCGAAGCAGCCCAAAACGCCAGACGACATCAACTTCAGCCAGGCCTTTCAGCATCTGATGAACGCAAAGGGAGGGGAGGACCGCGCTGCGATGATGCGCGAGATTGACGAGATAACGGACCTGTACCAAGATCTATCTGTCAACCAAAGGGCGAGAAACGTTCCAGTAAACATCCCATGGCCCTCCGATGCTGAAGGCAGACGAGATACTCTGTTTACACCGCACGCGGGTGGTGGATACTCGCAAGATCCACTGAGTCCTAGGCACGAGACTTTGCACATGCCACGAAACTTCCCACCGACGCCTGAAGAGCCTGAGTATCGAGCATACACCCGGCAACCCGTATTCAACAATGATGTCTTCGGACAGCAGAGCGACCATCCTGGCTATCATCAGCAATACCCCGCGAGAAATCCGTATCCCCAGATGCAGACACAAGGCCCGCAGCCAAGATGGTCTTCGACATCCGGTGCAAGCTCAAATTACTCTGAATCTGCGTCGCTCGATCGGAATAGCTCTACATCCTCACAAGAATTGCCTAGTCAAAACCCTCCCCTACCATTGAAGCACTCTTTGCGAGCCATGTCTACAGGTATGATGCCACAGCCCATGTCACCGAATGCGCCACACCCCTACCACAACTACCAGAGTACGGGTTCTCCTCCATCTTCACATGCATATGCGCCTGGAGCAGGTCAACCGGTTGCGCCTCTTCGCCACTCCAGCATGCCCGGCTCAATGCTGCCCCAAGCGCAGTCTCCAAATGACACGGTCAACTCACCACAGGAAGATTACAGCTCATTGAACTACTCGCCATACGCAACTCCTTATCAACAACCGCAACCACAGCCAAGCGCACCATTCGAGCATCCCCGACCAGCGCCACATCCCAAGCTACATCAGGATTCCAATGCAGTCCCACAGAACCAACCGAAGTATCACTTAACACCAGCAGCATGCCGCGAATCTCCAAAGATCAGTTGCGACCGCAGCACCATCCCATCTCAATCCCCAACCAGTCCCAGCCCAACCATAACCAGCCTCCGCCAAGCCTCCATCGCGCCGTCCATCGCCTCAACCGACAGCAACAACTCGACCTCCATTGGCATACTCCCCAGCTCACGCATGCCCGCGCTCCGCAGCGCCACGATCCAGAGCGGCCCCGCCGGCCAAGAGCGCATGATGTCCGGGCGCCCCTGCAAAGCCAACAACTACTGGGGCTTCTGCAAAGGCGCGTGGACGATCCGCGAAGACGTGAAGAAAGGCCTCGCAATCCGCACGCAGCCGCTCGGCATGTACAACCACAAGGAGATCTGGGAGTGTGTGGCGTGCACGTTCAAAGGCACCGTCTTCAGCGCGCCACACCCGAGCAAGAAGAATAAAGAAGTCAACGTCGTGGATCCCAGAGTTGTCTTGAGTCTGAGCGGGGTTAGGTACAAGTGGGTGTTCTTGGCTAAGAGCCATATCAAGAAGAAAGCGGGCGATAGTCATAGCGAGGAGAGCAATTATGGGTGTGTGTTTTGCTGTCTGGAGGATCGTGTGAGTAGCGTGTATGGCGGCGTGGAGACGCTGATGAATCATATTGCGCTGAGCCATGTCGGGGATATGAGTGAGAATGTGCGGCGGAAGGCGAAGTGTGTGGTGGGCAGGATGCCGGGGGAGGGCGAGGAGTGGGACATTAACATTCCTGTTTTTGCGCGAGTGGAGGAGTTGGAGTGAGGATGGGGAGGGGGTATTTTTTTTGTTCTTCATTTTGAGATACCCGGTTCTGCGTGGGAGGGAATATAGGGTCTGGACTTTATGGTGTTTTGAAGTGGGAGGGTCATGGCATGAGATTCACGGATATAACATGCTGCTAAACACATACATGCTAGACAAATACATACTATCGTCAATCTTCCATCTTCATTCAAACTCTAAACATGGCTCATTTCGCCGGGTATCATATCACATCACATCCACTCCCCCTTCCACCCTCACGCGCCCGTGATGAACGCCGGACTCCAATACTCATTCTCGCCCGCCTGACAATCCACCCACACCAAACTATCCGCCAAACAATCCTCGACCACCGCCACAGCCCTAGGCCTCTCCCAGGCCAAATTCACCTGCAACATGCTGACCGTGACATACCCGAGCACCTGAATCGCCTCGAGCACAGTACTCTGATCGGTGTTCAATTCCTTAGGCACGCTTCGAATCAACCCACGATGCCCAATCGTCATAAGACTAAAGCCACTCCCCAGCGGCCCCAACGACTCAACAGCGCGCCTAACATCGTCGTCCGACACGGCAAGCCCACCGCCCACGCCCCTCCCCTTCTGAATGCGCGCGCGCAAGTCCGCCACACTAATCAACCCGCCATTCTCGGCGCGCGTCGCCCGACACTCCTCGACGACCAACACGCCCAAGTTGAAGTAGAAGTCGTTGACGCTGCCGCCCAGAAGTTGCGCCCACATGCCGCCGGAGCCTTTGCCCTCGGCCCCGCCGTCCTTGGTGTAGCTCGACGCGAGAAAGTCGATGTTCAGCGCGGAACACATGCGCGCGAATTCGGCGCGGAAGGCTGGGTTCGCGCGTATGTCTTTGGAGTGCGTGAGGGCGAAGTTGTGCAGTAGCGATTGGAAGACGGAGAGTTGGGTTTCGAGGGATTGGGCGTTGCGTGTGCGCAGGGCGGCGCCGTGGGTGGTGTAGTGGTGTGTTTGGAGGCCGCGCGGGGCGAGGGAGGAGAGGCCTGGGGTGCGGCGGCGGTCCATTTTGGGGGGTCGTGGTGGAGGGGGGAAAGGGTGGGTGGAGTGGTGGTGTTCGCGATGGCGGGAAGGTGGGTGACGTAAGGCGGGATGTTCCGCGGGAGGAGAGATTGGGAGGATGGGTCTGTAGAGACGGTGGATGATTGCGTCCAAGCGTCTTCGAGATAAGAATAATGTGTTTAGTATCGTGTGTTGTGTGTTGGTGTGGATAGCTTCACCATGTTCCCACGCACAGACATCAACGCGCCTCGGAGGGCGGGACAACGATTGGAGAGGGTGGGGTTGCCAGCGGCGCGGTAAGACGGAACACCACAGCTGCAGATCAGGTCTAGACAAGACCATGTCCGTCAAGATCACCATGAAACCGTGCAATTCCAACGTGCATGCTCCGAGGTGCTGCGACAGTCTGTTCCCGCCTCTCCAGCGAGCTTGTAAGACTTGTAAGACATGAAGGAGAATGTTTTAACCTCACAGACGTACGAGCAGACTGCCCTGTATCTACAGCTTCCTTCGACACACTGTATGCGGTACCAGAGAGGCACAATATGCATGACGTACATGGCCTTCGGTGCAAACACGGTCGTTCTCTGATGCGCGGCAGCCCACGGCCAGGCACACTCTAAACGCCCCCATAGACAATGTGCTAATGCCATGGCACTGCATTAGACCATCTCTCAACGACATGGCATTCTGTCTATCGCGCCTCTATCCTCATTTCCTCATCACAGTATATCCCATTCACATTCACTTCGCCCCGAAAGCAACGATTTTCACCTAGTCTAGGCTACAGCCATTTTAATTCGCCCGGGTCCACCGCGGCGACTTGCACTCTCTATGCTTTCCTTACCTTCCCTGCACCACGACGCCCTCAACTTGCACATCCCGGCCAAAATTCTACGACACACGTGGTTTGACGAGCTGTTCTACGGCTCTGCCATGTCGCCCACGTCGATTAATAATTGCATATTGCTGCTAAATCTGCCGCCCAAAGCACTCGCCGGGATCGACCTACTTTCATTCACAACCTCACCGCGCTTCCACGGGATTAAAAATGTTCCGCCGGGATTGCACTTTGTCTTTGCGGCGAGCGATACTACCCTCTCGGTGAGACACGGCGCGTGGCTGTACGTTAGTCCCGGTCTGGGCTCGCCACAAGTCTTCGTTAAGAAATGGGACGAGGGCACAGAGGATTTAGTAGCCGAGACTGCACAGGCCGAGGTGCTGCGCTGGAAAGCGAATCTGGGGAGCATATGGAAAGACGGCCTTACACCGTATCGGCAGACGGTGCAGGAGGGCGATTCTGGAGCGGAAGAGGGCTGGGCCGAGGAATCGAATGACTGGAATAATCTTACCTCGCGCATCACACCGACTCTGCTCTCGCGGATATGCGGCCTCAATCCGGATCACTGGAGTTTGACGTCGGCGTCCTCGGCGTCGCAGGATCTGGAGCAGATTCCGGGCCTGGAGATGAGTAACAGCACGCTGCATCCAGAGAAAGAGTTGAGGTTCTTGCCGATCGATCTGAAGAAGACATGGCGAGAAGGAGCGACAGGACGAGAAAGGACAGATGCCGCGCAAGACCGATCGTGGTTCCTGGGAGATCTTGTGGACCACCATTGTCAAGCAAGCGACAAGCGAGGACGCGAGTTCGAGATACTGGGCGAGCTGCAGTTTGCTTTCCTCATGGTCCTGACGCTGAACAACAACTCATGTCTCGAGCAATGGAAGCGCATACTCCAGCTGCTCTTCACATGTCGACAAGCCATCCAAGACCGGTCAAGTTTCTTCCTCGAGCTACTCAAAGTCCTGCGCACACAACTCGCGCACTGCTCTGACACCACTGACGCCGGCCTCTTCGACATGAACGAAGTCGGCGGCGGCTTCCTCCGCCCGCTCTTCACGCGCTTCCGCAAAAACCTCGACGACTTCGACGGAAAATGGAAGTCCGACCTCGTCGACGAACTGGAAGACCTGCAAGACCACCTGAAAGAGACGTTCGGCTGGGAGCTCGACAACGCCTATCTCAAGCGCGGCCTGCTCGAGCTCGAAGATGGTGAGCGCGTGGAAATGGATGTCAATGGTGCAGACGAGGACGACGAGCTGGGCGACTTTGCACCCATGGTGGTGGAATTGACGCCGCAGCAACTCAAGCTAATGAGCGGTGGCGGCAGTGAGACGGAATCTGAAGAGGAGGCTGATTTGGAGGACATGGATACGCGATATTGAGGCCAAGGACGGCGGGGCTCGTGCATGACCGGTGAGTCGATTCGGGTGGGATAGACAGCCCGGAGGAGTTTGTGTAATGTATATTACTTGGGAGGAGGAATGCAATGCCTATTCGCAAGACGAATGCCGTCATGCTGGCTGCTCAAATTGAGAGTATAGCATAGCATGGTATGACATATCTTAGCATTCCACATCACGTCCATATACATGTACATATATCCATCAGTGCCACGTGAAGCTTTAACGGGAACAACGAACACGCCCTTTCGTGCCCGCATTCGGTCTGTGGCGCCATCTCAAAATAGCGAGCCGCTGCACGAACACCACCGCGCCAACGCCAGATCCCAATCCCGTGCCATGTTAGCCGAGTCCTCAGCACAGCCTTGCGCCAGCAAACCTCCATCGCACCACATTCACTCGAAGGCGAAGCAACTTGTCTCGTCCTCGTCACAGTGACACCATGTGCATCTGCATGCGCATTGCATTATGCCAACAAGGCGTTGCGCTGCGCCGCACCGCATTGAAACTTCCTGGCCCCCAAAACCCGCTGACAGCGCTACGAGATTGCAGGGTCCCGCCCTCGCCTGGGCCTGCACGCGCTACGTGAGGCTGAAGCGCGCGCCGTGGGCGGCTGATTGGCTTCATGATCCTCAGCTGAGTGTAGATACGAGCAGTGATCGCCAGAGGAGATGAGGGCTGTGTGCTGGGTGGGATGGGGCGCCTGAAATGGGGTCGGGTTTGTAGTTTCTTGTAGTTACTTATAGGTAGGCTGGGACCCATTGGAAGTTTCCTTTGCTCGGAGACTGGACTGATTACATATTTGCCACGGCAATACCTACTTATATTATTGTTTCAACAGACCAGACCTACACGTATCTTTTGGGAAGTAGAGAAGAGTTATTTCAGTAAAGATGGAGAAACAAGGTGGTGAGTTGTGTACTTCTCTTGCCTGTTCAGCGCTTAATTGGAGACTTTTATGCCTCACGCGCATCCCATTCTGCACCTCTTCCTCTCTCTGCAAACTATAACTAACCTCCCTCAGTCCCAATGCAACAATACCCCCTCTCCCCCGACCCCACCGGCCAACCCCAGCAACAACCCCCCGTCTACCACCAAGACCCCAACGCGCCGCAATTCCAGCAGCAACAGCAGCAACACTATGCCGGCTCGCCGCCCCCTCAGCATCCCCAGGGCGCATACATGCAGCCGCAACACGCGCCGCAACAGCCCGGCATGCCACCGCAGCAGCCCAGCGGCACCGTGTACCAGAACGCGACGCCGATAGCGAATCTGGGCCGGGGCTCCGCGCCCGCAGACTGTCCGGCGTGCGGGCAGCGCGCGATGACCAACACGGCGTTTGAGACGGGGAACACGACGCAGTCAGTCCCACCCCAATTACACTACACCAATTCCGGCGGGGGGAAGTAGAGTGTGCTTCAATGCTGACCATGTTGTAGTGCCTGGGCTGTCGGACTCTGTCTCTTCACCCTGTGCTGTTGTATCCCCTACATGATGAGTTCGACAAAGGATGTGCAGCATAAGTGTGGACGGTGTGGTGTGTTGCTGGCGACGTGGCATCGCAGTGGGACGACGGAGGTGCATATTCATAATTAGATGGGTGTGTGCTGAGTTGGAGTAGTAGTGTGGATGCAGATGTGGATTATTGATACCCTGGGGGATGAGAGAGGCGTTGTTGAGGTGGGAGTGGAGTGGTTGTGGGCTCTTCATACCCTGATACGAAATACTTGTTTTAGGAGTTAAATGTCTTAAGTTGACTTTTGAGGTTTCTTCATTTCACTGCTTGTAGATTTACTTGAGAAAGTCAACTAAGATGATGCGGTTACAGTTTTGTTGTCCGACTATCAGTCTGCCTTGGTATATACAGGTCACCTACTTAGGTATATTAACACTAGCAAGTTTGACGGGAAACAAGCAGAGCCTTGTAGGAATCAGGATGTGCTAACGTCAACAGAACCCGACTGTAACGAGGGTGGACTCGTGGATTCCCTACTCTACATTACCCAAGCAGCAACTTTCGTGTATCTTTTCCACGGGCAAGACGCTGAAAATCCCCGTGGTTGTACTGAGGTTGTGGCGCCACAACGCATTTTTCGTAGTGCAGCTGCATATTGCCGTGACGTCGATGCTCATCACAACATTGAATCGGCTTACCTTCTCCCACAATCCGATCAACGGTACTACGGCACCCAGACGCCACGAATTTGCTGCAGAGATATCAGCAGGCCAACGTTTCATCGCGAAATCTACCGGCTATACTGTGCCGTTATGTCATCATCAGCCACACCTAGCCGTACCAAGCCTCGACCAGACACAAACAAGCTTTTGCGACGCGCTTCTTCGCCCAAGGCGGCGCGGATTGGCATTCCTACACTCCATCAAGCATCGCGCATCAACATGAGCGTGGCTGCAGGCAGGGATGGAAACCGGTTTGTGGCTGACGCGACAGGAAATGATGTAAGAAGCATGTTGTTTGTGCTGCCCTGTGTGAAGGAGATTGCGCATGCGTATTGAGGGGAAAGTATATATGTCCAAGCCAGAGCGGGTGAAAGTGAAGATTGGTACTCAGTCCAGTTCACCTCAGCATTTCCTCGTCCCTGCCACGTCATCGTGTCACGTTGTTTGCGCCTTCCACAAGCAACATTCCACCAGGGCCACGTCAACCACGAGGGACACACGCTCGACTGAACAACACCCCTCCACATCGCAATAATGGGTTTCTTCAACCGTCGCCAGGCGCCTGTTGCGGCCGACACTACGATTGCTACTGGCACTCACCATGAAAAGAAGGCAGGCATCTTTGGACGCAAAGAACCCAGGATGACGTCCCATGGTTCACCATCGCACAACAGCAGGCCGACTTTTGGTCAGTGGATCAAGGCTACTGCTCTCGATATCATTACCATGGCCATCATGGGTGCTATCGGTCTCGGTGTCTACATGGCGGACCCGGCGCCTAGTCGCAGCTTTCCCATCACGTTCAGGGATGGCGAGATTGTGTACCCAGAGTTTGCATACCCTCTACGCAATGAGGTATGTCCCCTTCTTAAGCAGCTATTGACTATATACTGACTCGTAATAGATCATCCCCATCTGGGCGGCTGCTCTCATGGCCTTCTTCATCCCCTTCGCAGTCTTCCTGATCGTCCAGATCCGCGCCCGAAGCTTCTGGGACGTCAACAACGCCACCATCGGTCTTCTGTACTCGCTCATTTCTGCCGCCGTCTTCCAGGTCTTTATCAAGTGGCTCATTGGTGGTTTGCGTCCTCACTTCCTCGCCGTGTGCAAGCCCGACATCTCAGGCTACCTCAATGTTGACGGGCCAAACGAAGGCAATGAGCGTGCGGGCGCTACGGGCATGAACGTCGCCAATGGATATCGCCAGATCATGTTCGACCGCAGCGTCTGCACAGGCGACAAGAAGCAGATCAACGACAGTCTCGAGTCTATGCCGTCTGGCCACACCACGGCTGCTTTTGCTGGCTTCGTCTTCCTGTACCTCTACCTTAACGCCAAGCTCAAGGTCTTTTCCAACTATCATCCAGCCATGTACAAGCTCATCGCTATTTATGCCCCGATTCTTGGTGCCTGCCTTATCGGAGGAGCCCTCACCATTGACGAGTTCCACAACTGGTAAGCCATCCAACACCCCGATACTTTCTGCAATTACTGACTTCCCCAGGTACGACATCTTCGCTGGTGCCGTAATCGGTACTATGATGGCCTTTTCCTCATATCGCATGGTCTACGCCTCCGTCTGGGACTTCCGCTTCAACCACATCCCCCTCCTGCGCCACGCACCTTTCGTCTACGGCGCTGGCGCCAGCTCCTTTGACGGCTTCCACGACGCTGTCTTCACACGTAAGGCTGGTTGGGGCACACATGAGGGTGGTAGCTGGGGTGGCGCTCCATTCGACGCCGCTGACGGTCCTCGCGGTACCATGGCTCCTCACCCTGACGGACCGGCTGGGCACCATGGACATCACGCTACGCATGCCAGCACGTCGAGCCGTATGCAGAGGAAGCCGGTCGGACCTGTGTCCAATGGCCGACATGGTGAGCAGATGGTTTGAACTGTCTGCAATGACTTCGCATGAAGTAGAAGGTGTGAAGAAGAGTGAACTGTGGACATGAATGATGGTTATCACATTATAGCGTTTGCATTGAGCGTCTGCAGTTTCCATGACGCCTATGATTGTATTTTGCTTCAAAGATACCACTACCATAGTATATTCTTTCATAATGACAGTAACCACAAAATTTCTCCAAAATGTCCGATGTTCCCTCACTTTCTTTCCTTCCAGCTTCTGCACCACAGATTACACAGTGCCATGCATTGCCCTTTTACGAGAAATCAAAGGCAGACCCATTTTCATTTTCCCAGCAACCCGCTTCGATGCTATTCAGCAACCAGGTCCACGACCAAGGAAGTACAACATGCCCAACCCCCGCATCACAGACCCGCCTGACATGACAAAAAAAAGCCCCATTCCCCATTCCCCATCCCCCGCACAAGAAAGAATCCAAACAAGCGCCAATACGCGAAGCCAGGAGAAAACGAACCCCAGGACTTGATCTTTGCCACCACACGTAGGGCTGGCTAGAAGCAGCTCGTACATGTACATACACTACGGGCAGTTTGACGTGTCATCTTGATTTCCATCTGCGCTCGCGCGAGATGAAACAAAATAGAGAGAATGAGCACTGAAGCAGGATGGATTTGAGCTTTTGTGGAATGGCGGGGGGCGCGGAGAAAGGGCGTGCGGAGTGCTACTGCGGTCTGGGCTGGAGTCTGGGACGGCGCGGTTCGTATGTGAGATGGGTTTGGGAGTGGCAGGTCGCTGGGTTGTTCTTCTCCTTGGGCGCGTGGACGATGCTGTTGTAAGGGGTTGTGGAAGAAGTTGGTGTACGGTAACGCTGCCTTTCTAACATGTGACACGGATCTGTATGAGGACTGTGGGTGAATGATTGTGGATTGGGACGGATAGTATCAGGACTGTTTGGTGGGAGTTGGATTGCTGAGTCTTGAATCACGCACAAGT
>Ga0265780_10007445_pt1 | contig 13444 bp, 18 predicted proteins | sample P1T30metagenome_FD_192432 | JGI IMG/M metagenome (GOLD analysis project Ga0265780, IMG submission 192432) | Plant litter microbial communities from East Loma Ridge, Irvine, California - P1 T30 | ecosystem: Environmental > Terrestrial > Plant litter > Unclassified | place: USA: California... | reverse complement strand
GGGGTATGCGGGCGCTGAGGTGCAGGGGAGGTTGGTTGTGGAAGTGCGGGGGGAAGAAGGGGGGGTGGAGGTTTGTTAATCATACGGTCATGTGGAGGGAGGAGGGGAGGAGGGTGTTGGAGACGGGTGGGGAGGTGGGTGCATGGGATTATGGTGGGGAGTTTGGTGGAGGGGGTGTTGGGTGGGAGGGAAGGACGTGTGCGTGACATCACGGATGATACGAAGAAACAGTCGTAGGAGCGTAAAGCTTTACATTGAGCCAGTCCCATCAACACCAGTCAGAACCTTCCGACCTCGGGAAGTTCCACCATGGAAAGAAAGCCGCGGGTAAGAAATCCGAAAAGGCGCGGGTTCCGCTCATCTCCAACAAGCCCACCCGATCTGATCTGACGCCATCCATCCGCTATGTGCATAGGAGAAAAAGTAAACTAGCTACAGTGAAGAAAGCCTCCCTTGATGTGAGAGAGATCTGAGACGATGATGCTGAAGTAGACGTTCGATATCCGAAACCTCCTCCAAGAAACCGTTGAGATCTGTGTCATATAATGGAAGACTGCGTATCCTTGGCATGGCGGCTGTATAGACCATTGACTTGTATGTGGGATCGCCGAGTGAAGAAGTTTGTCGTAAGAAGAAAGAGCGCAATAGAGAAGCGAAAATAGTCTCGGGCGTGAGCCGCGGTCGCGGGCGCCAGGGCTAGTCGGAGAGGACCAGAGTGAGGGTACTGCCGGAAGAGCTGCAAGCCTAGCCTAATGTTAGCTCTATCATCTCTGAACTTGAAGTATAACTTACAGTGCAACCACGGTTCGGGTCGTCCTTGACAGTCCAGCACGAATCACCTTGGCAGTACTGATCTGTTGACTTCTTGTAGCTGCAAGGCGAGACGACGCCGTCGCCCTCAAACGTGATGGAATAGTTGAGCTTGGTCTTTCGGTTGAGCTCATTTTGCTTGAGGCTGGAGTAGCCCTTCTCAGACTTTCCGTCGAAGGATGTACCGAAGATTACAGGCGCCCAGTTGCCTCGGGCGTCGCCGTCCTTGGCCCAGGTGCAGGCGTCATCCTCTGAGATGCCTTGGTCGTTGATGTAGTAATGGGCCGATGTCGCCTTGCCTTCCCACATATAGTACTTTCCCAGGTCAGGGCTCGCAAGATAGCCTTCTTGACCCGGACCAAGCGTGAGTGGAAATGTCATAGATTCAGTGCCTGGGAAGAATTAGCAAGATACGAAAAATCAGTGGATTAGCAGAACTTACCAGGGTAATCTGTGCGGCAAATGGAGACCGACTTGGAAAGCTTGCTGACCACTTTTACGGTCATCTTCTTGGAGCTAGCACCACACAGGGTGTTACCGAGTTTTCCGTCCGCCATTTCCAACTTGCCCTTTTCATTACAGTAGAGGCCTCCAACAGACTGACCAGTCACACCCTGCTTCTTTGGGAAGGATAGTTTGAGGTACGGGTTCGGGCAGCCATACGAGCAGAAACTTCCAGGGGTGCAGCAAGAGCCGTCGTTGCAGGAACCCGATGGGACGGTGGCGATGTCGTTGTATCCATCAGAGCCGCTGTAGCCTGCCTTTTGAATCCCAGACCAGCCTCCCAAACCCTCGTGGGTGATGGGCATGGCGCCATAGCCATAAGGGAACTCTGAACAATCGAATTTGCCGTTGGGGAACTCGATGTCGCAAGAAGCACAGTGTCCGTCCTTGTCGACCAAATCATCCGTAGTCTTCGGTGCGGGATCAACCTGTGGCGCGGATGCCGAGTCTGACGGCTTTGGGGCGGCCGTAGAAGTAGGCTGTTGTGCCGGCTGCGCGGGAGCTTCGCTTGGGCTTGGCTTCTCTGCTGCGGGCTGAGCTTTATGCTCCGGCTCCGGTGAAGATGAGGGCTGGGGCGCGGGGACTGATGCAGGTGGCGGGGTAGCAACTGGCTCAGGTGCCTTCGATGAGGTAGACAGGTTGCCGTCAGCGCCCCACTCAAGGGTACCGTTCGCTAGACCGACGCGTACATCCTCCTCCGAGATGTCATGGCCGTCGAGCACATACTTGATGACTGTCTCGATCGTCACAGGCGCGTAAACCACGGCGTCGGGCCGGGCATCACGCTTGACAACCGGATGCGCATGACGGTGACCGTAGACGCGCGGACTAGCAGCAGTCACCGCCGCGACCGCAGCCAGAGTAGCAATACTAGCAATTCTCATGGTGAGCTGTTGCTTGGTCCCGGTTATTTTGCAATGTTCCTACACAATCGCAATCAGACAGTGACCCAGACAATGATGGACAGGGCTACTTACCGGTTCGCTTCTTGAAACAAGGTGCTACCAGGGGACTTGCTGTCTTAGATATGATGCCGAGTGTCGTCACTATTTTGCGTGTTTGTTGTGCTTGCGGGGTCCTGTTGGAATGCGGAAGGAGCTTCAAGATGGTCGATAGAGGCTAATGAGTGAAGCGGAGACCGGTCTCCAGATGCGGTGAAAAATGAGTGTGAAGGCGTGAGCCACAGGGTATTCGACGTGTTTACTATTCACCTGTGAGTCGCACGACGAGAAAAGGGTGTGGGTGAGCAAGTGGTGTTTATGGCGTGGTGCCAAGCCAGGGTCCAGCCAGCGCGGCGGCTCTGTTTGCGCAGGCAGGCGCAGCAGTGAAGAGGAGAATGTGCATACTTAATCTAGATTGGCCGTTGGTGATCTAGCCACAGAAGGACTTGGTCGAGCAGAGTCCTAATTCCGTATCTAGGGCGAGCTCAATAGCTTGATGATACCAATCCAGCTGCGTTCGTGACTGCAAGGTCTAGTCCGAGGGAGCACAGCAAATTCAGTGATAAATGAGTGACAAGGTCGAGAGTTGGCAATTGTGAGAAAGACACACATGCATTACAATGACTTGGGGGCAATAAGGAGAGACGTCAGAAAGGCCCAGGCGAAGTGGAGATAAACAACTTCTAGGCTGTGAGACTGTTCCTTCCACTGCAACTAGTAATAGCCCTCAACAAGCTGTGCCACCTGCGTGCATCCATCCATGGCGCATGGCGAGTGGTTCCATGTTGAGGCACAGTCGCTCAACACTAAGGGTTCCTGACCGAGCGGCACAGCATGGAATCCCAGTGGCGACCATCCGTCTGCGGCCCTAATTAACCGTGCGTGGGAAACGCTCCGCTGCCGTGTGACAATCGGTTCCTGGCTAAGCTCAAGCGCCTACATTCCGTGAGCATTCCAAAAATGGCTGCAGCACGGGTCAAGAGAAGCGAAAGGCGGCAGGAAAGTCCCAAGGGTGTTGTATATAGAACTCGTGTGCCTGGAATGAAATGGACAACTATTGCTTCTTGATTCCTTCGATGCGCGTCTCGGACCTCAATATTTACCTCAAAGCGCTATGCGCACATGACGCGATAACACCGTGTTCCCTTTGCTCTACATCCAAGCTCTTGAATGCCTGCCATCCATGCCGCGTCGTTGATGCGACCTGCATACGATCTACACAGGGTTGTGGGCGCTTACAGAGCGCGGCGTCGACATCAGCCGCCGCAGATGGTAAGGTCTATGGCAAGAGACAGATGAAGCCAACATGGCAGAGTCGTAATCCATGATGCGGCGAGCGTATTGCCAATCTCCCCCTGTGGCACAGCGAGACGTGTCCGTTTCCAGCCTGGTGGTACCTGCTGTGTTCAATGCAGCACTGCTAGCTGTGTGCAGCCGAGGGTCAACGGTCGCTCCATCGGGCAGTCCGGTGGCTGCTAAAATGGTCGGCTGATGTTATGCAATGGCCAACGAGGTGAGTGTGATGATGAGGGGGAAGGGCTGTGGTTGACATGAGATGTTGGTCCCTGGCACTAGACCCCGCTTGCTCACGCTACGACGCCAGCAAGCCTTATCTTCGCGGGGCTTCAGAACATGTCATGCAGCGAACGTTCTACAGCAGGTACTCCTCGTGTTTTGTGTCTCAGACATGCGTGGACCGACGGAACTGATAGACAAGATATCATGAGCAATATACAATTCCTCTCTACTCTCCTGTCAATAGTTCAACGCCTCTGATGCAATGCGTAGACCCTTACACCAGACTCAGCTCCCGAATCATAGCCATACAAGTGCCCTACACCTGCTGCACGTAGTTGGCTGGTACGCTTCTGACGACGCCGTCTCGCTCCACGTCAGCCCAACCGTCTCCCGCCTCCATGTTGATAAGTACAAAACGGTCTCCTTCCGCCATGGAGTGTTCCGCATCACTCTGCGCTGTATAGTCATATAATGCCTCGACGTACTTTAGTTTCTTTGCGCCACGTTTCGGCGCTACAGCTGGTCCCTTCTTCTTACCAGCGACAGCAGCATGGAGATTTGTAGTCGATGCCGATGACGCAGAATAAGTCGAGTCAGGACGAGTGCTTGACGAGAATGTAGATGCGGTGGTCGGTGGCGTTGCTGCCAGAACCTCCACATATGAAGTAGGGACAAGACCCTCTTTGGACCCGGAGCGGACTTTCATCCACCCTGAGCCGTCTGTGTAGTCACGTGTGAGCGAAGCGCCCATAAGAATTTGAAACATAGGAGACAGGTTGCTCAAGGACCTACCATCGGGTTCTAGTATCGTGACCTCCTTGCCTTCAGACACTGTCAGCTCGCCTTCTCCATTCTCCTCGTAGCCGTACAACATCCGACCCTTGACTTCATTCGCCTTTGGTGTAGGTGGCGGCATGTCGTCGTCATCCTTGATGTACTGGGCAGGAGGAGGAGCAACTATCCGATTCCTTCTCGCGCCCGGTATTGGCGCTGGAGCAGGAGCCTTCTTTTCTACTGGTGGATCCTCTACGGCGGCCGGTGACATGCCAGATACAGATCTATGTGCTGTAGCTGAGTATCCAGAGCTGAGCGTATTCATGGAATTTATGGTATCACTTCGGCCGAGTTTGGGCAACTCTGCATGCGAACCGGTTGCAGCTCCATTCGTGGAAGTCACGGCATGCGCCGCCTTTTGTCGTTCTTCCTTGAGTTTCTTCTTCTCTTCCTTGGTCTGTTCGCCTGGACAGTCGGCTGGGACCTTCATTTCGCACTTGCTGTGACATGTATAACCACAGTCTTTGCAATCGAAGCCTTTGGCGGATAGACCCCATATTCGGTCGCCACAGAGGTCGCAATTCGTGGGTATCTTGAAAGTCTGCGACTTGAAGTTGTGATTTCTTGCGCCAATACTGACATCGCCCACAACTGATGTGATGGTCGAGACCTCAACTTCTGCGCTGACCTTTTGCCGCTCTATTTCATGCATGGCCTCTTGGATGGCGAAGACGGCGCGCACGACGTCTACTTCGTCTCGCTTGTCTTTCCCTTCGCGAATGTTGCGCCGCACAGTCTTCGCACTTTCAACTTCTTTCCGCTTCTTGTCGAGCTCGCGCCGGTGCTCTCCTAGAGAGGCCTTTGTTTTCGTGAGCACGTTTCGCAGGAAGGTTGTAGCAGCGTCGTCGATGGCAAGATTGCCATCGTCTAGCCAGACCGGACTGGGCTCAAACTGGAAGTCGCCAGGTTCTTGCCATCCACCTGCGTTGTGACGTACAAACATCATCGAGTCGAGGAGAGGGTTGTTTCGCGGAATCTCGGCGGAGAGGTGCTTCAGGTACTCGGTGCTGCGGGACAAGGTTTGTGTTTCAATGTTCGCTGCTAATAACCAAATCGAGTTCAACTTGTTAACTCGCGTCTCGGAAAGATCTTGCAGACTCTGAGGTCGTGTCAGCACGATATCGCCAAGTCATTCGCACAACTTACATCTAGAAGCTCAGGAACATACTCGTGATAGTACATTTCCTTTTGCTTGTTTGTGACATTGATACTTATGAGATAGGTGTTTTTGACGTTCCGCATCTCGATTTGCTGCTGCTCGAAAGCGTTCCGTGCCTTGGCCTTGCCGTGATCGAATGCGCCGTCGCTCTTCTTGCGGCGGTTCTCAACCTCCTGACAGACACTGTCGTATTTCCCTTTTTGCTTGCGGAGCTCAGTGTATTGGCTGTCGCGTTCCTTCTCTAGCTTGGCAGCATAGTCGCCGTGTAGCTTCCGTAGCTCTTCGTACCGAGTCGCGAGCGTCTTCAAGGGGTCGGCAAGCTGGGTAACGAGTGCTCCGGCGAACTGCTCGTGCTCAGTAGCTCGGGATTCCAAGGTGCTTAATTGGACTCCCCATGTCGTCATGGAAGCACTTCAACCAGGGTCAGTGTGTTGTTGGGCGTGTGAAGAGGAGGGTGGTCGTACCTCTCGAGCGAGCCTGGGGTAACCGTAGGGGTATCACCGACACTCAGACTGCTCTGCTTGCGTGCCTTCTTTTCGTAGTACTTCTTGGCTAATGCACTGAGCTTTGCCGAGTATTCCTTCTCGATTGCGCTGCGTTCACGGTAGAACTGCTGTATGTCGTCCAGCCAGGATATGCCACCGGAGACCTGTAACCTCCACAGTCAGTACGCAGGAGTCGCGGGGTAGTCCATATGTGGCTTTTGCAAGTAGGGGGTGTGTCGGAAGCATACCCAGGCGTTGACAGACTTGAAGCCATCCTGCGAGATATCCAAATCAGCTCATATTCAACTAAGCATATTGGATGCCGCTACCTTCAATTCGGCGCCAAATTGGGGCGCAATATCGACTTCCATGGTGGTGTGAAGCGTATGGGCCGAGTGCTAACACGAGGGGATCGGCACCCCAGACATATGAGAGCGAAATGCAGGAGTCTTGAAGACAGCAGACAGGTCTAGAGATGCGGGAGGCTGCGCGGACCACCCAGCTGCCCAATTGGTGGGGCTTGAAGGCTGACAGATGGGCTGGGGCGGTGCGCGCCGAGGATGGCAATCCGGGAATTGATCCGTGTCCCGTGTCTTGTGTAATGCGAGATGTGATATCGCTGGGGATAATATGCTGCGGGTAGCGACCTTCACTTCACACGAGGCGCACAAGATGCATCAAGCAGGGCCGTCATGCAGTGCTCCATTGCTGGCCGCATTCACCTCGGGCGCAACTGCTGTTCATGCACGCCTGTTCCCGATGGGGCATAGCGTGCCCCGCCTAAAGGTACAGCACGCTTGAGCTCTCACTCACAATTCCGCGTCGAGTCTGCTTTGTTCACCAAACAACAATTCCCACGAAACACCTACACGAGCGCTTTCTTTGAGCCAGTCTCAATCAAGTCCGCGCAAATAATCGACTGGGCTTTGTCTGCCATTGCGATCTGAAGACATCCGTAACCCCACGACTCGAATCCCCCACATTAGTTCGACACCGCTTCATACACTTTGATAGCTCGCGACAGGCTCTCACCACCTCACCGCACACACCACACACGCATATTCGCCATGTCCGCGACCGAACCCACCAAGGAGCCCACGAAGGACGAGGTCGCTGAGGAGTCAACAGTCGCGCAGGCGCAAGTTGATGGCAGCGGTGAGCCCGCCAATGGCTCACCTCTGGCCGAGACCGAGTACAAGGTTGAGGTGAAGCTGGCCGACATGCAGGCCGACCCGAACAACCCTCTGTACTCGGCTCAGTCCTTCGAGGAGCTTGCGCTGTAAGTGTAGCGCTCACCTATGCCCAACTATGACTGACTGATCAGGTCCGAGGAACTGCTCAAGGGCGTCCGCAACATGAACTTCCGGAAACCCTCCAAGATTCAAGAGAAGGCCCTACCTCTGCTCCTCATGAACCCACCCACAAACATGATTGCGCAGTCGCAGTCCGGAACAGGCAAGACTGCTGCCTTCTCCCTCAACATCCTGTCCCGCATCGACCTCAGCAGAAACGAGCCGCAGGCAATCGCTCTGGCCCCCAGCCGAGAACTCGCTCGCCAGATCCTGGGCGTCATCACACACATGGGGCAGTTCATGGAGGGCTTGACGACCATGGCTGCGATTCCAGACCCAACCAGGAGGAACCAGAAGCTCGACGCGCACGTCCTCGTTGGTACGCCTGGTACCGTCCAGGAGCAGCTCAAGCGCCGGCTTATCAAGTCCGACAGCATCAAAATCCTTGTGCTAGACGAGGCCGATAACATGCTGGATCAACAGGGTATGGGCGACCAGTGCACTCGTGTCAAGTCGTAAGTGAAACTTTCTCGCTGGCAGGTGTCGTGCTAATCTTTGCAGCCTTCTGCCAAAGAATATCCAGACAGTCTTGTTCTCTGCTACGTTCCCGCCAGCCGTTATAAACTATGCCAACAAGTTTGCGCCCAACTCCAACGTGCTGACGCTGGCGCACGAAGAGCTCACTATTGAGGGCATCAAGCAGCTGTACATCGACATCGACAAGGACCAAGACAAATACTCAACTCTTCTCAAATTCTACGGTCTCATGACGCAGGCATCGTCCATCATTTTCGTCAGGGTGAGTATCTCGTCTTAAGAACGCGCCAGCAGTACTGACAAGTTCCCAGACCCGAAAGACTGCTGAGGAACTTGAGAGACGCATGGTAGCGGAAGGTCACAAGGTCGCTCAACTGAGTGGTGCTCTAGAGGGCCAGGACCGTGATCGCGTCATCGACCAGTTCCGAAGTGGAGAAGCAAAAGTGCTGATCACTACCAACGTGCTTGCCCGTGGTATTGACGTCGAGTCTGTGACAATGGTCATCAACTACGTAAGCTGCATGATAACCCTCATGAAAGTCAACATACTAACCGTTCATAGGACGTGCCCACTATGGCCGATGGCAGGGAAGCTGACCCCGAGACCTACCTTCACCGCATTGGTCGTACCGGTCGATTCGGACGTGTTGGTGTCGCCTTGACCTTTGTTCACGACCAGGCCAGCTGGCAGCAACTGCACAACATCGCATCATACTTCAAGACCGACCTCCACCCCATCGACACATCCGACTGGGACAACGTCGAGGAAATGATCCAGAAGATCATCAAGAGCTCGCGAGCTGGCAAGAGCACGAAGGAGATGACGGAGATGATTACGTCGTCGTAAGAGGGGACGTGACGTGCATGGTTTCAAGGAAGAGGAATGTTATGAGGACGAACTGAAGACGAGATTTGTGAGCATTTGGAGGATGTGACGGCTAAGGACTTTACTACGCCGATTATGCGCACGAAGCGCGACCATGTTTGCCATGCTAGCGTCATAGTATGCGAGCTTTTATGGGACGATGGATTCCAACCCACCACATAGACGGAAAACAAAAACAAATGAACACACCGAGATACCCACAAAACATGCCCGCCTTGTCCTGAAACCCAAACATCCGTGCCTCCCAAGTGAACGCCCTTCCCTCTTCACCAACACCTTTCAGCTCTCAAAAGCTCCCGGCGCCGTAACCAGTATCACGATCAAACTGCTCAATATCAACGCGCCCGCAATCACACTCACCACGACAATACTCCCGCGACTCGCCGGAAACTTGCCGCGAATCACATAATGCTGCGCCTCGAAGTAGCGGTGGAACCCAATCAGCAGCATCACGATGCTAATCCCGATGAACGTCGCGCCGAGGGGCTTGCCCAGATGTCGGAGATGTGCCTGAGGCGAAACGACCTGCACATTAGGCTCAGAGGGAGCATCAGACTCGTGCCGCTGATGCGTCTTCTCCAAGCTCGTATTCAAGCGGAACAACTGCGTGATTGCGATGCCGATGGATGCAAACGAGAGCGAAGTGCGCAGCCAGGCGAGGAATGTACGTTCTATAGAAAACCCCAAATCAGCCCCCCGACCCAATTCACATTTCCCCCCTTTCTGCGCGCGGAACGACCATGTACGTACCTAGGGCTAAATGATCCCGCGCGACGCTGCCCTTGTTCTCGAGTTCTACGCTGCCGTAGCGCTCCCAGATGGCGCGGAAGCGCGAATACTCGCGCTGCTCGGCGGCGAGGGCGGCGCGGGAGGCGGTTTTTGTGGTGGTGGGCGGGTCGCGTGCGGGCGGTATGGAGCCGTAGTCCTGTGGCGTCCTCGAGGAGGATGTGGGGGATTCGGCGGTGCGATTGCGGGGGAGGGATTGGTCTTGCTGCATGGCTTCCGTCTCCTTGTCCTGCTTCTTGTTGTTGGCGATTGGCGTTTCTGCTTGCTCGCGCGGGAGATTCAATGAGGCCCGCAGAGTAGTACGGTGTTGAGATCATTCACACGTGCAGCTCCGGCGCCGGATCGCATGGCCGCGGGAGACATGGACATCGACCCGGGAGCTCGGCTCGGCGCAGGGAACCCTTCGATCTCGCGCATCGCTGTAGATCAGAGGTTCGAAGACTACGTGATGTCGCGTGGGTCTGACGCAGGACGGGCCAGACGCAATTGACCTATGAGCAGTCGCAGGGTCCTGGTGGAGAGGGTGGAGAGGACTCCCGCGGAGGCTTGCATTGGCGCATGCACACCTTCACAAGATCACGACGGGCTTGTAGTGAAAGCACGAAGAGACTTGTGCAATAATTCTATTTGGATATCCTGAGTTTCCGGGCTGGTGCAAACCGTGCCAGCCAGTTCGACTGATGGTAAAGTGCAAAAAAAGACGCTATGTAGTATACATAACAAGACATTTGTAGCGCCCAATGGCGTTTTTCTAATATGGTATGATACTGTTCCAATGAAACGCCCCTCACCATCTGCCGAATCGTCGTTCAAAAGTAGATTCTCGTGATCGCCGTGCTGGGCTTCGTGCTTCACTCGTTGTAGTGGTAGACCTGCGTGATTATTAGTAACTATAATCCTCAGCATGAGAGGTTGGGTCTTACAAGATAGTTTGGCAGACCCCAGCTTTCCCAGTTCAATCGCGCGGCCATCTTGGCGAATCCCTCCGTCTCGATGAGGTGGTAGAAGGCGAACGGTGGGAACATTGCGCCGTCACGGTGGACCTCAGCCTTGACGAGCAGGGTTGCGCCGCCCACGCCATCGAGCTTAGTCTTCGCCGTCTTGTCTGCAGAAGGGTCGTACATCTTCGCCATCAAGCTACGGTATGTGGGCATCTCTGCATAGCCCTCAAGCAGGATGTCGTCCTTGCCCATCTTTGCGCCCAGTTCCTGCGCAGTCGGGCTATCGATCCAGTTGTTGAAGTCGTATTCGCGAATGTCGTTGGCCTTCTTCTCTTCGTTGTAGTATCTCTGGAAGCAGTTGGGCACGATGATGGGGACGTCGTGCTCGGCAAGGTCCTGGATCAGAGATGGCGGAGTCTCAATAATGTCAGCGTCCATCCACAAGACCCAAGACGTAGTCGGTCCCATGGTTGTGAAAAGCAGCGAGTTGCGTGCCTTTGCCATAGCCGCGCGCCGCGAGCTCTGGTTCTCCATCTTGTGTCGCTCAGACTCGACCTGGCTCTGTAGCGGGTTCTCGGTGTCCTGGCGGAGGATCGTCACAGCGGCAAAACGCTTGCCTTTCGGCCCCGACTGCGTCTTTGCGACTTGGGTCTGCAGTGCTGCGTACGCTGCATTGCCTTCCTTTGTCTTTGGTATTATGAATCCCAAGGAGATGAGGCCGTGAGGGTAGGTGAGCTTCGCCAGGTTGTCCCAGTACTCTTGGTAGAATCTTGCCATGGGCGTCAGGATCAGGACGGTTTCCTCATTCTCGATTGGGGTTTTCGAAGTAGTCAGATTGTTCATGTAATAATGTACAACGGGCGGGGCTGCCTGTGGCGCATTTGACTTTGACTTTCGAAAGGGCAGCGACGGGGGCGACAGCGGATTTGTTGCCGTCTCCCCGGAGCCCTTCTTGCCCATGACAGGCGCATCGCCGCCGGAGAAGAAGAAGACGAAGAAGCCTATGCACAAGATGGCAGCGAGGACGATGGTGATGGGATTGGAGCGTCGGAAGGAGCGGGACATGTTGGCGGTGGGACTAGAGGACAAGGCGAACCGCGGTTGCCAGTGTTGGGCCGTCTATTAAAGGTGCATCAGAAGACAAAAGTACAAGCTGGTGGAGAGATGACCGTCCTGGCGTCGGCGCAAGGAGGTGGGAGACGTGGCCGCAATGGGGCGCGGACAGTGTCTTCAGCAGACGCGGAATCGCAGAACAAGCCGGTCGATGGCAGCGCAGGAGGAGGCAAAGAGCACAATTGGCCTCTTGTGCTTGCAGGCAGATGTCAGGAGTGGCTTCTTGTCAGTCGTCCATCGCCCTTGCCTGAACCGTACTTCGTAGTTGCGGCTCTCGGCTTAGTCACCCAAAGTTTCATCGCCCACCTGTGGACGGAAGCTCCGAGTCTTGACCTCATGGACAGCCAACACCAAATCCAGGAACCGCGCTTGTCTCTGCTGCAGCACCCGCCAGCATGCATGTGAGCGGCTAGACACAACACATGACAGAGGACCCTGACAAGTATTCGCGACCCCAGCCCTCGCCAACAAAAAAACATTGCATTCCATATTCCAACCTTGGAACCATAACCCAACTCTTGCATGCCCTCCAAGTGCTCCAGCTTGTCTGGACTGAGGCTCTACCCTCGAGTCACATCATGGTCGACTAGTCCCCGACCAATGCCTCGTGGTCCCACGCCCCAATGGCAGGTTCTGAGAAATCTTCACTTTTCTCGCACGCCATGCCGCATACCCTCCCTCTTCGGAACCAGGCGAGGATATGCCGAGACTGCGACGCCCGACACTCCACCAATACGGAAGCTCAACAGCGCCATCGTGATTCCCGCTTCAGTGAAAGACGCTGTGAGTACTAGATACCCCTCTACTCCCAAGTCACGACTAATCCAACAGCGACCGAACACTATAGTCAACCATATCCAGCCGCTCCCAAGATCTGATATCTACCGAGACACCTTCTGCGTTTTCCTAGTCACGCCTTCGTTTGCGCCGTGGCTTGTAGATGATAAATTCTTCCTCGCCAAAGCAATTCGCCGAGCCTTCAGCAACGCACACAGGGACCTTGTGATACAAGCAATATGTGCTGTGGTTGACAAACTGCCTGCTGGTAGAGCCATGGCGTCTGGCATGCGGCTTCGAGACACTGTGAAGCAGCGTTACAACGAGCCACCGGTAGGTGACCCAGGGTTCGAAGGGATTGCCTACGTGATGCTTCCAAGTTCCGCCTCGGTACCTTCAACCGCTCCACCATCACCCGACAAGGGCGCGATTGACTTCATACTATCTGGACACACAGGAGCCAAACGACCATATAGCGATACTTGGCGACTCCCCCTCGCCAACACCGTGTTCCAGACCGGATCACCTACCACCATGTACTACACGAATTGGACGCTGGACGCCAAAGAAAAGGCTCTGACTCTACAGGAGCGGACGGATGTCACACACCACGGTGTTCGAATGGCTGCGTCCGGCACTGAATCAGGCCAAATGTCTTCAGTACTCAGTATACCACTTCTACCGCTAACGTTCCCCCGAACAGTGGAAGGAGCTATGGGCAATATTGTTCGTCGCATTCTTGACGATGAGGGGCATAGCGTGACTGCTGCTTCGGAGCTCGAGAAGGTTGTTCCTCGGTTCTTCAAAGCACGTGGAGAGTCGGCACAGCCAACGACAGCTTGGGCATTGGTCATGCGCGGA
>Ga0265780_10007444_pt1 | contig 13444 bp, 18 predicted proteins | sample P1T30metagenome_FD_192432 | JGI IMG/M metagenome (GOLD analysis project Ga0265780, IMG submission 192432) | Plant litter microbial communities from East Loma Ridge, Irvine, California - P1 T30 | ecosystem: Environmental > Terrestrial > Plant litter > Unclassified | place: USA: California... | reverse complement strand
GAGTGCGCGAGTCAGCATGAGGCATGTGACAGCTCCGGGCTGTTCCGAGGTCGTACCCGTCTTGTTGGTACCAGAGCTGAGGAGGTGCGGAATTCGTGCTGAGGCGGAGGAAGAGGAATTGATGGCAAGGGAGAAGGCATTTTGGAAGGGGCAAGCTGGGCTGGAGAACAATCACACTGGCGCGAGCTATCAGTAGAATGAATATGAGAGAACATTTGAGCAGCATAAGAGAGCGAGAGAGAGTGCGAGGAGAGCGGCGAATTGGGATGAGGAAGGGAGAGGCGCGAAAAAGCAGAGAGCGTAGTGTACCAGAGACCACACTTCTGAGCGTGTAATGCACCGACCATTATTTCTGTGCACAAGTGTTTGAATAGGCTTGAGCATGTGCTATCGCCATATGTACCAAGCCTCTCTTACTTCTATTCCTACTCCACGCGATAACCAGTCCATACCTAGAGTCTAGTGCCGAAGCTCATACCAGCGTTATGGTAGTGGGTACACACTCGTCGAAGAAATGGATTGACACGTTTTCCAAAAATCCTATGCGTTCGAATCGATCGTCTCCGCCCGCAACTTTCTTCAGAAAGAGTCCTCTACACCGTTCCTGTTCAAACGGAGGTTGCATGGAATTGCAGCTGACAAGTGAGATTAGGCGGAGATACACCTCCTGTCCTCTTTGGTCGTCTTCGAAATCCATTTCGCCCCTGCCAACCTCGATCCCACCTTCCTCAATCCTCAATCCTCGCGAACCTGAACTGATGAGGATAATTTCTGGAACGGACGTATGCAAGGCAAAATGGAGTCGCAGCATCTAAGCAAACCAATGAAGCATTGGTAAGAACAATGTAGCCACTGGTGATTGCGCCGTACGGATCATGGTGCTTGAGCGTCGTGTGTGCCACGACAACAATTGGGTTGTGCTCCTGTAGTGTTACATGTTGTGCTGGGGTAGTGTAATTGAAATGAGATATACGTGAGCTGATTAGAGACGCCAAAGACCATGTTGGCGCGACGTATCGAGAAATCTTACCTTCCTGCTTTCGTATTTTGGTACTTTGGACAGTTTCTAGGAAGGTGCAGTGTAGTTCTTGCTAGTGTTTGGTGTGCGCGCAAGGTGGTCTTGCTCTTTTTTAGCTTTTTGTAAAGTGTGAAGAAACGACACCCACGATAATACAGCGGTGCAAAGCAGAACAAGAGAAGAAATAGCTCTGGGCGGTCTTGCTCAGACTCTAGAGTAGAGTGCAAAGGATACGATTACAACGGGCGGGGTAGAGACCCCGTTTCGCGTCCGCATCGCGACTTTTCACCGCACGCATGTCTTCATGTCAATCGCTCACGCGTTTCTCGTAGTGAAAGCGAGTGCGTTTCCGTTTGCACCTTTCCTCGCCCCGCCCCGCGCTCCGCCCCGCGCTCCGCCCCTTCACACAAAACAACACCAAATCACCCATCAATCAAGCCCCACCACTTCAACCCTTTTCTCACCCTTGATAATTGCGCATATTTCCAATCTCTTCAAAAGTCCATGACGGCTTGGATACCGAGTGGCCAGACATCCAACACAAGAGCACGTTTACGCCTTCCCAATTTGGCATCTATCTTCCGTTCATGGTCGCATAGTTGTTCAAGTCGGGTCCTAAGTTCGACTCTGAATGAAACCAAGAGTTACAGAGCTAATATCTTAAATGAGTCGCTCCTCTGAGTTTGCGGCAATCTTCTGATATCTAAGGTCTGGCGACTGAAAGCAGGGGAGGATTGTCCTTTTTGCTGGATTTCTTAAGCTTAGAGATAGAGGGGTTTGTAGATTTTTTTTGCTTGTGGAAGGGTTGGAAAGTAGGAAAGATGGAGTGCGGGAAACAAGGCAGGCTAGGGAACAGCGTCTGCGACAAGGAGAATGGCAATAGTATAGTGAGATCAAGGAAATCAAAGAGACAAACAGCAAGCGAGATACATGCAGAGTCAAGCCATACATAAGTCGATGTATCAAGTCACTGGCATCCTACCACCGCTCTCCATTGCACCACCACGCTGCAAATCAAGCTCAGTGACTCGACAGCCTAACATCCTCCCACTCCGGCCCCTGCGGAAACCCCAAATGGAACCTTCCACACTTTGCAAATCCTAGCGTAGCACTCTCTTCAATCTGAAAATCTGCCACCCTCCCACCCTTCATCTCATCCTCATCAATGAAGTGCGCATGGACCCGCGGCCCACTAACGTCCCTCATCCACCTGGGGACCACAAAGCCAAACACGGTGCCTTCGACATCTCTTCTGGCGCCGCCGTCCTTCAGCCCAACTGATGAGAATTTCGCTTTGATTTTGAACGGCACGTACGTGTTGATGCCTCGCGCTGGGCCTAGTTCTGCGGAGGAAATGAGGTCTTCTAGGCCTTCGAAGGAGAGAGAGGGCAGTTGGACGCGGTGCGTGGCGTGGAAGATAGTAACCATAGCGAAGGGTAGGCGTGATTCTTGTGGTGCTGGGACGACGGTGCCATCACTTCGGATCGCGTACGCCTGTCGATCTAACAAGACCATGAAGGCTCCGTCTTCGTATACGCCGATGCCATGGGTGCCGTGGGATGTTAGGTCTGCTGTGCGAGGCTGCCCAGTGTTGAAGCCTGCGTTTAGGGCGGCGTAGGTGGAGAATTGGAAGATGTCGTTTGGGATTGAGCCGGCCATGGTGGTGCTGAGAAGTTGTAACTGTCTTGAATGAGACGGGGACGAAGTAGCCTGACTAAGTAGACCTTTTCCAGAATCTCGGTAAGTAGAGGAGAGCCGAGCTGGATGACCGCTACACGTCTTCTCACCATGTGGAATCAGACAATCGGTCAATCATGCACTGAGGAAACGGCCTCAAAATTGTCCTTGGTGACACGTCCGATGTTGGACGTCTTTACAATGTACGCAATCTTGACTTCAAGCGAGCGATTGTCAACCAGAAGGATACGTGCAGAGTGGCAGATGTCAAACTAGCACGAGAAAGCGCTCCATCGAGCCGCAATGTGTTTGTGTCGATGGGACGAAGATTGCATAAAGGAAAGGTGTGTTAGATATAGAGAGGATGGAATTGCGCAGCGACGGGCGTGGGAGGCTGATTCTGACTAAGCAGCAACTAGCGCCACCAGCGCTGACACGGAAGCTCGGCGGAGCTGGACTTCACGACGACACGGCATCCAACGCTCCAAAGCACCAATTGGCAGCCCGACTGCACGCCCACCACCGCCGTGATGTTCGTCCGTACCCTGCGTAGCCCCCGCGCCTTCCGCGCACCCACCGCAGCCCTCCGCGCGTACAAGTCCACCACCACCACCACAACCTCGCAATCATCGCCCGCCAACGACCCAGTCGAGCGCGCGCCAGTACCGAACGTCTCGGAAACCAATGCGACCCCCACGTCATCCGAAGGCTCGTTCGACAAGACGCTCCAAGAGGATGTGCACGATGCGGAGCGCATGAGGACACAGCAGGCGCCGAACTACAAGGGCATCTGGAGCAGGAGCCAGCAGCCGAGGGAGGTTGCTATGAGTGGGCCGAGGTTCGAGCAGAGTATTATCGAGGATCAGGTATGCTATGCACCTTTCTGGCGCCTTCATCGACTAGATTATGCGAGGGACCAACATTGGCTGACCTTCACCTTTCTAGCCCCGCCCATACGCCGCCATCGAACTCATCCACAAGCAGCCCGTCCGCTGGACGAATGAGCGCACCGTCTCCTGCGACGGCGGGGGCGGTCCTCTCGGTCACCCACGCATCTTCATCAACGTGGATAAGCCCCAGATCTGCTGGTGCACGTACTGCGGTCTGCCATTTGTACGTCAAAAGTATTCTCCTGGGCCTTTGAAGACGTTACTTGAGGTTTGGTGTTAAGTCGTATTGGCGCTAACAAGAAGCAGGCTCACGAGCACCACCGAAAGCACCTCCAGTCTCTTTCGCCTGAAGAGCGCGGCGGATACCCGCTCGAGCCCACGGGCGATGTTGCCGAGGTCAACGAGACGCAGCAGGTCACAGACGAGCCGCTTGCTCAGCGGTGAAGTAGGCCAGGTTTGGTGGTTAAAGGCCATTGTATGTACATTCCCAAACCATCAGCACGTTCTACATGCTCCGCCTTGTCAATTCTCGAGCCGTGATGTACATCGACTAGATTCCCACAAGCCACAGTATGACTCTGGCGATTGCGAAGGTGAGGATGGCAATGGTGACAATGAGGAGGTTTCTGTTTGTATGGCTGGCAGTAGGATGATATTGGGGTGTGTGAGCAGGTGGGCTGATTGTTGGTAATTGGCTTGTAGGTGCGGTTGATTATCGCCAGGTGGGTGGGTGCAGATGCAAGGTTGTGGTGTCCCACTGGGGATCTTGGTAGGAGGTTTGTTTGGCTGCGAAGGGGTGCCCTTTGCTCTCGCAGATGTGAATCGTCATTTTTTGCTCGGAGAAGTCGAATCCCATCTCCGCAGACCCAGTGCCAGTGCAGTGCCCAGCCAAAAGCCCAAGATACACCCACCGAGTTCCACTTCTCTGCCCCATGCCCCATCCCATCTCATCACCCACCTATCTCGCCACACAATACGCATACGGGTATCCCGAACGCTTAGTGTACATACAAATCTCTCCCGCCTTGCACGCCTTCTCCGTCGCGCACTTATCGTGCTTGCCTTTCATGCTGACGCACCACACGACCTGTTATTCATTAGCAGCAGTGTTTACCGCGGCCTATGGGCTCCGACGTACCGACTTCCCGTTACAGAATGAGTAGTCACCATTGCCGTAGTCGAGGCATGAGCGGGTGCCGCTTGGGCATCTGTCATTTGCGGAGGCGAGGGCGATGAGGGTAGTTGTGGTGGTTATGATGGCGGTGAGCTTCATCGTGTTGCTGGTGTCGGTACGGGTTTCTGAGTTGGATTGTGTGGTGGTAGATTGATCGGTCAGGACTTGTGTGTATTTGTTGGTGGAGAGGAGACGCCGAATTTGAACATACTCCAATCCTCGGACGTTCTCAAAATTTCGGGAGCGCTGAAAGGACGGCACTTTTAGCTTGTTGACTACTTTTCAGCGTCAGGGCTAGATGAAAGTACGGAGCACTGCAAACGCCCAGAATTATACGCAGCCGTATACTCGATTATCAGCGTTCGGAATTCAGCGTTATGAATCTGAGAAGTGACGAGTGCAACAACTTTGGAAACACCTGCAACATACATTTAGCACACGCGCATGTTTCGAAAGTCCACAGTGTAGTTCAAGCTTCCTAACCGTGCTCAACTCGCCTCATCAAGCTCGCGAACTGCACCGTCGCCATCACCTCTCCCTTCGCCTTTGATGTACTTACCACCGAACTCGTAGCCCGCTAAATTGCCGTGACCGTGACTGTTGCAGTCGCTCTCTCCAGTCCAACCATCGAGAGTACCTTCGAAGCCACACATCTCGCAACCCTCTAATCACAAGTCTCCCCAGTCTTACACTTACCCGTGATTCTACAGCCGCGAGTGCCGCAGTACGTCAACTAATTTGCATCAGATATCAGTTTTGCTGGGAAACAGATGATAGTACGCTTACGGCATCTTTCGGAGTACGAGGCGGTGTCGTACCACTTGAAGTGGTCGCACTTCGATTCGTTGGTCAGGTAGTGGGAGAAGTGTGTGTCTTTGGCTTTGGCGACGACGAGCGTGGTCCTTGCACGAAGACGTGCCGACTAGAGTTGCTGACGTAGGCTTCATGGTGATGTTCATAGACCGATGTAGTTTCGTACGTATGGGGAATTTGTTGGAGATGATGGGAGACAGTAGGAAGTACGAAGATTGCGCGAAGAAATGCTGGGTGTTGTTGCACGTGAAGTTGACCAATCCCGCTGGCATATGACATTGAACATGACCATCTTCTTCTGTCGTCGTGATTGGAGAAGATCAGGCACCTTTTTCACATCCGAGTCATCTCTCCTTCTTTCTCCTCCTTCACAAACTCTTCCATCTCTTCATCCACCACAATATCCCCAGGCAGCCCAACACACCAACTCCTCGGCCACTCCATGCCCCACCTACTCATCAGCCCCCTCAACTGCTCCTCGCTCCCAGGTACAACATTGACAAAGACGCGATCAACATCACACTTTGGTTCTGAATGCACGGCACCCTCTGCTTCGCCAAGTCTGAAGAACGCTACTTCACCAAGCCCCGGAGATACTGTTGCGTGGTCTGCAAGGAAGGCAGATAAAGACTCGCGAACAGACTCGGCATATGTTGCGCAGCCGAGACACCGGATCGACGTACAAGCATGTTGACTTGCTTCTCGCGCGAGAGCTTTAGTGGCGCGCAGAATCTGAAGGGGCGAGTCATTGTCTTCAAAAAACATGGTTGAAGGACCAAGCAACGTTGCAGCTACTTTCCACCCCTTCCTCCCCAACCCTCCATTATCGTCGTCACGCATCACCCGTCCAAATCCCTCCTCGAAGAAATCATCATCGACGTGCCATCTCCGCATATCGTAGTCGTTTGTTGGCGTCGAAGCGCGGATAGTGAGCCAGTAATGTTCTACGCCAGCTTTTGTGAGGAAGGCCTTGAGGAAGGACAGTAAGGGGAGAAGGCGGGCTAGGAGCGTGCTGGGGTCGGATGTTGTGAGTTTCGACCAGCGGTGGAAGGATGGTGGGAGAGGTGAGGAGTTTTCGGAGAGGGTGGGACCGCTGTATGTCCAAGAGGATGTGTGGTTGATAGTTAGGGTAGGTTGGGGCGTTGATAGGTTGGTGGTTGGTTGTAGGAGTGAAGGTTGTGGGTAGGGAATGAAGGCGTGAGGGCCATATCGTGACAAGGGATCTATTTCGGGCTTTGCATTCCGGCAAGACATGTCGTCCAGTTCCATCTCTGCCGAGGCACTCGAAGAAGAGCTTTCATCATCGAATGCTTCGCGGAAGAACAGCATCATGCTGGATTACAGTTGGTTTGTTGGCGTCGAAATATGCTGGTCGCGTTTGGGATGCCCAATGGCGGCAAGACTAAAGGAGAGAAACGTCCATCATCAGGAAAGGGAATTTGGTGTTCAACTCGTCCATGTCGGGCATTCATCGTACAGGGCGCGACCGTGATGTTGAAGGCGTGCGGGATCCATGCGGTGAATTAAGCGCGACAGCCGCGCTACCGGTACCGACGATCAGCGCATCCACGTTCCGACGACGCTTCATCTACCAACCCACCACCTTCCCGCTCACAACCAATGGAAACATATCACGGAACTGGCATCGGACCTGGAGGATGAACACCCCACGAATAGCCAGATAATTTTCCCTTATAATGTTTCGCCGCATCCTCCTCAACCGCCCGCGGCTCCCTCCACGTCGAACATACGCCACCCCACCTCCTTCCCCGTCCCCGTCCCCGTCACCAGGCGACCGCATCGCGCGCCTAAACCGGCGTCTCCCCCGCTTCCTCCGCAAATACACCTCTGCGCTCGCCAACGCACCCCTCTCACACATTACCTCCTTCCTCATCCTGCACGAACTCACCGCCATCGTCCCCTTATTCAGCCTAGCGGCGTACTTCCACTACACGCACTGGCTGCCCTCGTGGTTCGCCGAAGGCGCGTTCGTGCTGAACGGCGTAGAGCGCTTTGGCAAGTACTTCAGACGGAAAGGGTGGATCAGGACTGGGGACAAGGAGGAGGCAGAGCGGGAAGTGCGGGAAGCGCAAGGTCTGGAGAAGGGAGTGCGGCAGGCCCGAGACGCCGAAAATGCTCTAGGAGAGGATGGTTTGAGGAAAGTGGATAAGGTGTGGAATGTTGGGGAAGGTGGTGTTAGATTGGTGGTGGAATTTGCGACGGCGTATGCGATTACGAAGGCGCTGATTGTGCCGAGGGTGGTGTTTAGCGTGTGGGCTACGCCGGGGTTTGCGAGGTGGACGGTTGTGCCGCTTGCGGAGAGGATGAAGGGCTTCTTCAGGAGAGGGAGAGGGAAGTCGGGGGCTGTGGAGGGAGGTGTTGGGTCGAAGGGTGGTGGTGGGAAAGGGACGTGAGGTGGTAAAGTTACATGTAGTCTTTCATTCATTCGTGCTACGTCATCCTCTACCAGTCGCTCTTTCCTCTTCATTTCCAACACTTTCATTTCACGACACAACCGCAACCAACATGTGCTTCGACGACAGAGACAACTACACCACCCGCGTCACCATTCGCAATGGCCACCGCTACACCGAAGAATACATCGACCCGCGCCGCGGCATGTCCTGGCGTCGACGTCTCGGTCTAGGCGGCTCGTACTATCCCTCGAGGTACTACTACCAGCCGCCGCAGGGCAGGTATGTGAGTGGCTCGAGTCGATGTGCGAATTACGGCGGTTACAGCAACTATGGCAACAGCAGCTACTATCCTCGAGGAGTGAATTACGGAGGATATTCTGGCTATCCTCACGGGGTCTACGATCAAGCTGGGTACCCGCGAGGTATTGTCTCGGGAGGATACGCTGGCTATTCGTCCGGGTACGGTCGCTACCAGACCGACACTCGGGTCGCTATGCCGCGCCATGCCGTTATGGTGAGTCTGCGCTCTTTCCTGCTGTTGTCCCGCTCGTGCCTCACCGGCCTCCCCCGCTCCCATTGGCTCGCGTGGCATCTCATTAGCTGCTCAAGATACTTTGAATTTTGTTTCTGCCCCGCTGCTGCCTTCACCTCGCACCTTTCCCCTCCCCCTCCTCCTCCTCCTCCAACACCACAACACGCCTCATCCCCGACTCGACCCATTGCGCGACACCAACAATCGAGTCGCGATGGAGGCCTACCCCAAGCCACGCCACCAGTACATCTACACACCCCGCTACGGCCAACGCGGCTTTCTCAGCTATGCCGGCCAGACGCCCAACAGCGCGCCCGTGACTGGCGTCATCCCCAACGTCGGGTATGGCTACGGCATGGGAGTCGGCATGGGCGTTGGCGTCGGCGTTGGCGCTGGCTACTATCCTGTCCGTTCCTACCAGCCCTCATACCCCTCTTATTCATACCAATACCCCTCCTATGGCGCCTCTTACTACGGAGCTTCAAGCTACTACCCCGCGTCATACTCGGGCTACTACAACGCCGGCCTCTACGGCGCCCAGTACCCGCTCGCTAACTTCTATTACCCCTACCAGCGCTCATACTACAACACCGTCCCCTCGTACGGCTACTCGGCGCAAGCATACGTCTACCCGCCCGGACCGAGCGCCACGACTACCACCACGACGTACCATGTGCAGAACAGCCATCAGCCGACTTACACCCGTGCGCACGCCGCCCCGCGCGAGGACATCCAGATGGAGAGCCGCCGCGTCGCGACCGAGCGCGGCAGCTACGCGGCGCGTCGCATCAAGCCGGCGGATGCGCGTGCCGACGACCCGTTTTGGTGCCGCGAGCGCAATGGCGAGTGGCATCTGCGTACCTTCTACCAGATTGACAATGAGTGTCAGCCGGGGACGTGGAAGATGGATGCGGAGGCGGGCTATCTCGTCTTTCATCGGGAGTGAGGGGTGGAAGGAAGGGTGCGGTGAGGCGGGGACGTAAATTGCGATACGTCGGCGGTGTTCACATGGCGAGAGACTGACGGATCTGCTCTGGAGGGATGGAAATTGTTACTGGTGGAATGATACCCGGCATGGAATTGGATTGGAATGGAGGAAAGGCGTTGGTGGTTTTGATGGACTTTTCCGTCTAGCTTCTTGCTAAGACGACTTTTCATTTGGGGACAATGATGATTTGGGGTGAGGGCATAATCTTGTACACATAGACCTGATTCGGAATCAAGTCAATTCATACCTTCATTTATCCTACATCTCCCTAAATCCTCTCCTCTCGCCACTCATCGCACTCCCTCACATCTTCTCACCCTGGATCGTCGCCACCACCTTCCTCGTATGCTTACTATCCCTAAACTCCAGAAACCAGATCCCCTGCCACGTCCCTGTATTCAACCTTCCATTCGTAATCGGCACCGTGATACTCGCGCCTATCAATGCGCTCTTCACATGCGCAGGCATATCGTCGCTTCCCTCGGCGTCATGTCTGTATAGGCCCTCGCCCTTCTTGTCCTCTGGCACAATACGATCGAGTGCCGTGGTCATGTCGAGCCGCACATCCGAGTCGTAGTTTTCGTTGAGCGAGAGGGCGCACGAGGTGTGTTGGATGAAGAGCGTGAGGAGGCCTGTCTTGTAGGATTTGAGTTCGGGGAGCTCTTTGAGGATGTGGTCTGTGATTAGGTATGAGCCGCGGGAACGCGAGGGGAGCGTGAGAGATTTCTGGGCCCTTAGAACGTATTGTTAGTGCGAGGAGAGCAGACACTGGAGGAGTGTATTTCTGCGTACCACGACATGGTTGGTGCTAAAGTACAGATATTCGGACTCGCGCAGTAGATGTTTGTATTCTGGCGCGCTGATGCTGGGAATGCGTAGCGCACAAGGGAATTATAGGGCGCCCAGGCGATGCTGACAAATGTGGTTGGGAAAAGGGCGAGGGCAAGGACTGCTACTATGAGGAAGGTGCTGAGTGGGGAGATGGAGCTGTGTTGGTGGTGGTTTGGCATCTTTGGTGGTGCGAGAAAGTTGAGGTATGATGACGTTGGTGCGCGGAAGGTGGGGCGCGTTAGTTATGTAGCCGCGCGAGTAGTACTTCCCAGCCGAAAAAGAAGCATCAGACTTAGTCCTTGTCGACAAGCACAACGATACTTTAGAGCAGAGCACGCAGTGCGTGGATGGGATCATCCACAACCGGGGCCAGCGCTGCCATTAGGACGCATTAGTCGATTTGAAGAGTGATACGCCGCACCAGATCCCGAAATTCAATTCACATCGTCTATGTTCGTTGATTTGAAAGTTCTCAGATCTCACGAGTAAAGTCCGCACACTTTTAACTTCCAAGTGGCGTTTGCGAAGGAACACCGCCCAATCTCACTACGGCAGAAGATAGTTTCATAAGAACACGAACGTTCAAGGCAAACGCTGCGCGCTAACGAGTACTCGAGAAGTAGCATGGACAACCTCGTGCTGCTTTTCCTGACCGACCACCAATCAAACACACTACCAAATACACCTCCACCGCACAATCATCAGTTCAGCTTCATGTCAGTCACCAACACCCATCAAACACAGTTCACTCTACTCACAGATCCCAGCATAACAACAACCACCGGCACCTCAATCATGAAAATCTTCATCGCCGGCCTCGCCCTCTTCGGCCTGCTCAGCCTCGTCTCCGCCAAGGACAAATGTGGACGCTCCAGCGCTCCGTGTGGCTCCAAGAACTACGCGAATTGCGGTCGAGACAAGACTGGTGACACCGTAAGATACTTCTAGCTAAGATGAGAGACGCAGTGGCTTACTTTTAATTACTGATAGATTGTATCGTGCTTGAACTGATGTCGCTCAATCTACACATGCGCGGCTAGCGAGTGGTGTGTTAAAGATGGGCTGAAGGACGCGAAGTGTTACAACAAGTGAGAATGGGGTGAACGCTAGAGGATGGATTGGGAATAGTAGGATCTGGACATTTGTTTGAGAATGAACGGGGAGATAGCCTATAGGGAGCGGCAGAGTAGTGGAAATTATGTGCAATTGATCCGACTCCGATTTTGGGACCGTTGGGGGCATTTCATGACTGCGTTTGCAAAATCCACAATTCAATTCCGCTTTCAATTTCGCTAGGTATAAAGTGCAATCCCACCGGACTCACCAACGTCATAAGTAGACGCCGCTAGTAGACTGTACTTAACCTCACCTTTTCTTGTACTCTCTACCACTCTACCACTCTACCACTCTTCCACGTACCACCACACCACCTGCACAAACATCACATTCACGCTCCAAAGTCACCGATTACCCACTCACTACACGACTATCAAGCCGTAAGTTGTCAAGATCCGCGGAACGACGATAGTCCACTTACTCACCTTAGCATTGAGCCCACCACCGTACCTCAAACATGAAGCTCACTGTTCTTGCCATGGTCTTCGTCGTCAGCCTTGTCTACGCCAAAGACAAGTGCGGTTTCTGGCATGCCTCGTGTGGCTCCAAGAACTGGACGCAGTGCGGTATACACAAGGGCAGTCACCAGGTGCGATGCTACTAGCTAAGACGAAGGACTTAATACGCTAATCACTTCTAGGTTCACTCGTGCTTCAAGGGATGCACAAATACCTACGACTGTGCGCGTAACGAGAAGTGTGTTAAAGATGGGGACAAGGAAGCGAAGTGCTACAAAAAGTGAGGGCACGGGTGCCAAGAGCGCCGGGGTTTGGATGGGGAATCATCGGATCGAGAGGCTGGTTTGGTTATGCAGAGGATAATGAGACTGTGGAGCATCTGGGCAAGGCTTTATTGCTTCAGTTCTCGGCTATACTTCCGTGGAGCTAGAGTGTAGCTTCTCAAGACAGCGTGGGCAACGATAAGTAGTACTGCTTGCTACTGCTACAGCATACTGCAGCAGCAAGCAGTAAGTAGCGAGGCTCTCATTGGGTGGAGCAGTAGCAGTAGGTGATGGCGGTGTAGGAGCAGTATTTACTGTACTGCTGTGGCTTTCTGCGGTGCTATAAGCAAATTTTCACCAGGCCGCAGCCGCGCTGCGGTGTTCAGGGGAGCTGCCAAATAACGTGTAGATTGCGACAGCGTCGCGCAACGCGTGGCTATCACGCGTACGTGGTGTTTTGGTGTTGCAGTGGCTGGCTGGTTCTGTACAAAAGTCACCAAATTGCTCTCTACCTCATTCCATCTCTCCAACCCACACTGCGATCAATACTCACCTGAACAACCTCATTTCTCGTTCAATATAAAACGTCAATCTCGCTCCTTTACTGGATAGCAGGCCAGCTATTTTTGCGCCCGTCTTCCACGCTGCTGCTTCAAAGCGCCTTGCCAAAGCTCGCACCAGCGCCGTGTCGTTGGCCTTATCCTCACCAGTGACCCGCCCTTACGCCTGGCCATCTGAAGACACAGTTTTTGAAGTTGTGGGCGAGAAGTTCGAGGTAGAACTCGCTATCCTATCCTGTTCAAAATCGCCACCGACTACCTCTCCATCCCAGCTACGTTATGTGAGTGTGAGCGCTGCTTCAGCAAGGCTAGGCGTACGATATCAGACGATCGTAACAACCTCGGAGCGCTCGCTATTAAGGCTTGCCAGTTGCAGAAAAATTGGATAGAGCGCGGCGTCGTGAAGAGCTCACTGAAGGAGCTAGCAATTTACGTGGAGAGCGTTGATAAAAAAGCGCGTTGTTCCAGTGGCTGCTTCCGCCTCCCACAGCGTCGCCGCCAGCTTCAATTCACAGCTTACTGGGATGGTGGATTTGAGCCAATCAGATGGAGGCTACTGACAGTAGATGGACTGTGCAGCGGTACTACTGCTACTGGCAGTATGAGGCTCCCAAATTGTCACCACAGTAAGTAGCTTGGCCCGTTTGGGGCAGTAGAGTAGCTTGGCAATCCACTTTTTCGCAGTACTACTTACTGTTGCCCACCCT
>Ga0265780_10007443_pt1 | contig 13445 bp, 11 predicted proteins | sample P1T30metagenome_FD_192432 | JGI IMG/M metagenome (GOLD analysis project Ga0265780, IMG submission 192432) | Plant litter microbial communities from East Loma Ridge, Irvine, California - P1 T30 | ecosystem: Environmental > Terrestrial > Plant litter > Unclassified | place: USA: California... | reverse complement strand
AGTGGTACCCGAACGTGCTGGTGGTGTCGACCCTGTGGCCGGACGGCCCGCAGAAGACCCGCAACGTGGTCGAGTTCTACTACCCCGAAGAGATCGTGCTGTTCGAGCGCGAATTCGTCGAGGCCGAGCGCGCCGCCTACATGGAGACGGCGGTCGAGGACGACGAAATCGGCCTGCGCATGGACGCCGGCCGCAAGATCCTGGTGGCGCGCGGCGTCAACGAAGTCGGGCCGTACCAGTCGCCGATGGAAGACGGCATGCAGCACTTCCACGAGTGGTATCGCAGCAGGATCGCCTTGTAACTCTCATGTCGTAAAACCGGCGCCGCACCCTGGCGCCACGGACCGCGCGGCCTCCCGGCCGCACGGTCTTTCACTGGAAATCCGATGGCTTCCCTCTGGATGTTGTACGCCAGCTTCGCGTTCGCCGCCATGGGCGCGGGCGTGAAACTGGCTTCCGAGTTCTATTCCACGTCCGAACTCCTCATGTATCGGGGCCTGATCGGCACTCTCATCCTGCTGCTCATGGTGCGCCGCCAGGGCGGCACCTTCAAGACGGATTTCGGCAAGGCCCATCTGTGGCGCAGCCTGGTCGGCGTGACTTCGCTGTGGCTGTGGTTCTTCGCGATCGGCCGCCTGCCGCTGGCCACCGCGATGACGCTCAACTACATGGCCCCGATCTGGATCGCGGCCGGCATGTTCGCCATGGGCTGGTGGACCAAGACCAAGCACGCCGAATGGCCACTGGTGGTGGCGATCGCCTCCAGCTTCTTCGGCGTGACCATGGTGCTGCAGCCGGCGGTCCAGAGCAACCAGTGGCTGGGCGGGCTGGCCGGCGTGTGCTCGTCGATGATCTCGGCCATGGCCTATATGCAGGTGCGCAAGCTCGGCCAGCTGGGTGAGCCCGAATACCGCGTGGTGTTCTACTTCTCGCTGACGACGACCCTGGTCGGCCTCACCGCTACCGTGGCCGGCGATGGCCCGCAAGAAGCGCTGTTCCATTCCCACACGATGTACGGCTTCCTGCTGCTGCTGGGGATCGGCAGCGCCGCCCTGATCGCCCAGATGTGCATGACCCGCGCCTACCGCGTGGGCAAGGTGCTGGTGGTGGCCAACCTGCAGTACACCGGCATCGTGTTCTCGACCCTGTGGGGCCTGATCCTGTGGGGCGACGCCTTCGACTGGCATGTATGGCTGGGCATCGGCGTGATCCTGCTCTCGGGACTGGCCGCGACGTTCTACAATACCCGCAAGACGGCGCGCGGCGCTGTCGTCAAGGACCAGGACCCCGTGGTCAGCGAATCGTAGAAGGAGACTTAACGCCATGTTCAAGACCCTGATTTCGGCCAGCCAGCTGGCCGCCCATATCGACGACCCGAAGTGGGTCGTGGTGGACTGCCGCCACGACCTGGTGAGCCTCGCCGCGGGGCGCGAAGGCTATGCCGCCGGCCACCTGCCGAACGCGGTGTTCGCCGACATCGAGACCGTTCTGTCGGGCGCCAAGCGCGGCCCGGATGGCGTGTTCCTCGGCCGCCATCCGCTGCCGGAGAAGGAAGCGCTGGCCGAGGCCCTGCGCGCTTTCGGCATGGACGACGACACGCAAGTGGTCGCCTACGACGCCCACGGCGGCATGTTCGCGGCGCGCCTGTGGTGGCTGCTGCGCTGGCTAGGCCACGAGGCGGTGGCGGTGCTCGATGGCGGCATGCCGGCCTGGCAGGCGCTGGGCCGGCCCTTGTCGACCGAGGTCCCTGTCAAGCGGCGTGGTTCGCTCGGCATCCGCGCGCCCTTCGTGCCGACGGTGACGGTGCGCGAGGTGATGGACAACCTGGAGAGCGGCCACCGCATCGTGATCGACGCCCGCGCGACCGATCGCTTCCGCGGCGAGAACGAAACGATCGACCCGGTCGGCGGCCACATCCCGGGCGCGAAAAACCGCTTCTTCAAGGACAACCTGCAGGCCGACGGCCGCTTCAAGGCCCCGGAAGACCTGCGCGCGGAGTTCGGCGCACTGGTCGACGATCCTCGGCACGCCATCATGCAGTGCGGTTCGGGCGTGACCGCGTGTCACAACCTGCTGGCGCTGGAAGTGGCGAGCATGCCGGGCGCAAGCCTGTATCCGGGATCGTGGAGCGAGTGGGTTGGCGATCCGGCGCGGCCCGTCGCGAAAGGCGCGGATTAAAGAAAAGGGCTTCGTCACGAAGCCCTTTTCTTTTGGGTTAGAACGCGTGCAGCGCCACCACGATCGCCACGCCGAGGCCGATCAGGACCACCTGCGGCACCGTCTCCTTCAGCGTCGCCCGGCGCTGCATCTGCGGCATCAGGTCGCTCACGGCGATATAGATGAAGCCCGACGACGCAAACACCAGCACATAGGGAATCAGGCCGCTGGCCTGGTCCAGCGTGAAGTAGCCCAGCAGGCCGCCCGCCACCGCCAGCAGGCTGCACAGCAGGTTGAACACATAGGCGCGCAGGCGCGAAAAGCCGGCGTTGAGCAGGACGATGAAGTCGCCGATCTCTTGCGGGATCTCGTGGGCGACGATGGCCAGCGCGGTCACGATGCCCACTTCCGGGTCGGCCAGGAAGGCCGCCGCGATCAGGATGCCGTCGGTGAAGTTGTGCATGCCGTCGCCGAGCAGGATCATCCAGCCCGACTTGCCGGCCTCGCGCGCGTCATGGCCGTGGGCGTGGTGGTGTCCGTCGCCCTCGTGGTGGTGCGAATGGCGCAGCAGCGCCACCTTTTCCAGCAAGAAGAACGCCAGCAGGCCCGCCAGCAGCGTGGCGAACAGGCTCTTGACGTCGGCGCCCGATTCGAAGGCCTCCGGCAGCGCGTGCAGCAGCGACGTCGCCAGCATGATGCCGACCGACAGGCTGACCATCTTTTCGACCACTTTCGACAGCAGGGCGAACGAGAAAAGCGCAGCCCCGGAAATGCTGACGACGCCGGCGATCACGGTCGCCAGCAGGATGGAACTCAGGGTCGGGTCGAAAAGCGGGTCGATTTGAAAGCCTCTTGTTCTGTTCTTGCGACGATCCGCAAACCGGACATTGTACCGCTCCCGGCCTGCGGTCGTCCAAGTGCCGGTCTAACGAGACAGGCAAGCGGGCATCAAACGCCGTGCTTGCGGAACCAGGCCAGCGCGCGGTTCCAGCCATCCCTGGCATCAAGCTCGTTGTAGTTCGGGCGGTAGTCGGCGTGGAAAGCGTGATCGGCATCCGGATACACGTGGATGGTCGAACGGCTGTTGCCCTTGTCGAGGGCGGCCTGCATGCGCTTGACCGTGTCCAGCGGGATGCCGCCGTCCTTGCCGCCGTACAGGCCCAGCACCGGCACCTTGAGGTTCTGGGCGACGTCGACCGGGTGCTTAGGCGTGTTCGGGGTCGCCTCGCCCACCAGGCGGCCATACCAGGCCACGCCTGCCTTGACGTCCAGGTTGTGCGCCGCGTACAGCCAGGTGATGCGGCCCCCCCAGCAGAAGCCGGTGATTCCCAGCTTGGTGGTGTCGCCACCGCGCTGCTTGGCCCAGGCCACCACGGTGTCGAGATCGGACATGACTTGCGCATCCGGCGTCTTCGAGACGATGTTCTTCATCAGTTCAGCGGTATTGGGCGCCTTGGTCGCGTCGCCCTGGCGCACGAACAGGTCGGGCGCGATCGCCATATAACCCTGCTTGGCGAAACGGCGCGCCACGTCCTTGATGTGTTCGTGCACGCCGAAGATCTCGGACACCACCAGGATGACCGGGACATTGGTCTTGCCGCGCGGCTGGGCGCGGTAGACGGGCACGTCCTGGCCCTCGATGACGAGGATGCTGTCGGCCGCATCGAGCCCTTCGGCGTCGGTCTGGATCTGGGTTTGCGCGATCACCGGCAGCGCGGCCGCGGCGAAGCCGGTGCCGACCGCCGCCTTCAGGAAGTCGCGCCGCTTCACGCCATCGTCGTAGGCGCTGGCGCCCAGCAGGCTGCGGGCATCATTGACGAGATCTTTCATGGACATCCCCTTTCTGGTCAGTGTTGGACAGGCTTGCCAGTCTAGCATCGCCCGGGCCGGGTGCACGCCCCGCACGGATGAGCGTCAGGCCGAAAGCCTGCGCGCCAGGCCGTCGCGCTCGAAGGCCGCTGCCACGAAATCGATGAAGGCGCGTGTCTTGCCGGGCAGCTGGGCGCGGCTGGGGTAGTACAGCGAAATAGCACCGGCATCGGCGTGCCACGCCGGCAGCAGGCGCACCAGCGTGCCCTGTTCGAGGCAGGCCGCCACGTCGGCCAGCGCCAGCACCGCCACGCCCATCCCCATCAGGGCCGCCTGGCGCACCGCCTGCGGGTCGCCCAGCACGGCCAGGGTCGGCATCGCCAGCATGGCTTCCTCGCCGCCTGGCCCGCGCATCGTCCAGTCGCGCAGGCGTCCGCTCTGCAGGAAACGCATGCCGATCGCGCCGCAGCCGGCCAGTTCGCGCGGATGGGCAGGCGGCGCGCGGCCCGCCAGCCACGACGGGGCGGCCACGGCCACCAGGTGGGCCGGCGCCAGGGTGCGCGCCACCACGCCCGGGTTCAGCCCGAAACCGCCGCCGATGGCGGCATCGTAGCCTTCACCGACCAGGTCGACCTGGCGGTTCTCGAAATGCCATTCGGGCCGGATCGCGGGATAGCGCGCCTGGAAGGCCGGCAGCAACGGCATCAGGTAATCCAGGCCGAAGGTGGGCGAGACCGAGACCTTGAGAACACCGGACGGCTCCTGCTGGCCGGTCGACACCGCCGCCAGCGCCTGCTGCAGCACATCCAGGTTGGCGCCGATCCCGGCCAGCAGCCGCTCGCCCGCTTCGGTGAGATGCAGGCGCCGTGTCGAACGTTGGAACAGGCGCGCGCCGAGGTTCTTTTCGAGCATCGCCACGTTGCGGCTGACCGCCGCCGGCGTCAGGCCGAGCCGGCGCGCGGCTTCCGAAAAGCTCGTGGCTTCGGCCGCGCGCACGAAGCATTCGAGGTTGCTGAGGGTTTCCATGCTCCCATTTTATAACGATGCTTGAAAATCCTTAAAGCAATTACCGACTAATCAAGAAGCAATAAAAAGAGGATAGTGAACTCCATCGACAACCCAACCCGAAAGGAAAACACCATGTCCGCTACCGCCGCCACCCCGACCGTCTCCACCCTGCCGCTGCTGGGCAAGGTCGCCCTCGTCACCGGCGGCTCGCGCGGCATCGGCGCCGCCATCGTCAAGCGCCTGGCGCGCGACGGCGCCGATGTCGTGTTCAGCTATGCCGCCTCGCCCGACCGCGCCAAGCAGGTGGTGGGCGACGTCGAGGCGCTCGGCCGGCGCGCACGCGCGATCCGCGCCGACCAGGCCAGCAGCGACGAAGTAAGGCAGCTGGTGCAGCAGGCACATGCGGCGTATGGCCGTCTCGACATCCTGGTCAATTCGGCCGGCGTGTTCGTCACCGGCAAGGTCGACGATCCGGCGGCGGACGTCGCCGGCTTCGAGCGCCAGCTCGACGTCAACGTGCGCGGCGTAGCCGCCGCCGTGCGCGCCGCCGCGCCGCTGCTGGCCGACGGCGGGCGCATCGTCTCGATCGGCACCACCGGCGCCGACCGCATCGCCTTCGCCGGCGCCGCCGACTACGTCGCCTCCAAGGCCGCCGTCGCCGCCTACACCCGCGGCTGGGCGCGCGACCTGGGTCCGCGCGATATCACCGTCAACGTGGTCCAACCGGGCGCCATCAACACCGAAATGAATCCGCAGGATGGCACCTTCGCCGAGACCTTGAAAGGCATGGCCGCGCTCGGCCGCTACGGCCAGCCGGAAGACATCGCGGCGGCCGTGGCCTTCCTCGCCGGCCCGGATGCGGGCTACATCACCGGCGCCACGCTCAATGTCGATGGCGGCCAGATCGCCTGAGCCCCTCCCTTTTAAAGTCAGGAGAACGAGATGAACCCCCGACCACCGGACGACCCTATCCGCACCACGGAGACGTTTTTCGCACACTGGAGCGCCAACCGCATCGATGAGGCGCTTGCCATGCTGTCCGACCAGGTCTTGTACGACAACGTGCCGTTCCCCGACATCGTCGGGCGCGCGGAAGTGGCGAAGTTCCACAGCGGATTCGGCATCGGCACCGAGTTCCTGCTCGACTGGAAGGTGACGCACATCGCTGCGGTGGGCAACGTCGTCCTCAACGAGCGCGTCGATATCTTCCACCACAAGGACGGCGGCAGCATCGTCCTGCCGGTGATGGGCACCATCACGGTGGAAGACGGCCAGATCACCGTATGGCGCGACTATTTCGACCCGGCCGACTTTGAGCGCCAACGCGCGAAGATCAAGTCGCCGGCCGACTGACGCCGCAGCGGCGCGCGGCCGTCTTCCGCGCTGGCGCGGCATGCGGGAGCGGGAATCCTGGCCTGCATGACGTCCATCGTCCTGCTGGTCGTGATCAAACCCTGATGGCGCAGCCATTGCCTCAAGCTATGGCGGCCGCATATTTTGTGATGCCTCTGTCATGCCGACTTAATACTTTCTCGCTATCGTTTTCCGGTCAACGCTCGGCCACCACCGCGGATGGCACGGCCTCTACAAAGGAAAACGCCAGCAATGAAATCGACAGTCATTCACCAAGCAATGCGCACCGCCTTCCGCGGCGGCAGCGCCGTCATGCTCGGTCTCGTGGCCCTGCCCTTGCAGGCCCAGGACACGCCGGCCCTCGCCGCCGCTCCGGCAGCCACCGACGTGGTCGTAGTCACCGGCACCGCCTCGAAGCAATCGAAGATCAAGGCCAGCTACTCGATCACCACCATCGACGAAGACACGCTGCGCATGCAGGCCCCGACCTCGGTCACCGAAGCGATGAAATCGGTGCCCGGCTTCTGGGTCGAAGCCTCGGGCGGCGAAGCCTCGGGCAATATTCGCGCACGCGGCATCCCGGTCGACGGCTTCGGCTCGGTCACCCTGTTAGAGGACGGCATCCCGGTCCAGCACGATCCGTCGCTCGGCTACCTGAACGCCGACCAGGCTTTCCGCCTGGATGAGACGGTCGACCGCATCGAGGTCGTACGTGGCGGTCCTTCGTCGGTGTTCTACACCAATGCCCCGGCCGGCGCGATCAACTTCCTGTCGCGCGAGATCGGCGACACACCGGGCGGCTCGGTCAAGTTCACCGGTAGTAACAAGGGCCAGCGCCGCGCCGATTTCTGGTACGGCACGCCGCTGGGCGACGGATGGGGCGTCGGCATCGGCGGCTTCTACCGCGTCGACGACGGCATCCGCGATCCCGGCTACCGCGCCAACGACGGCGGCCAGGTGCGCCTGAAACTGGTGAAGGAAATCGACCGCGGCCGCATGCGCTTCGACGTCAAGCACCTGGACGACAAGGTGGCGCTGTTCCTGGCGATCCCGATGCGCACCGGTGAAGACGGCAAGATCCGCGCCGTGCCCGGCTTCGACGGTAACTACGGAACCGTGGCCGGCCCGGACACCCGCCACATCCGCATGAGGATGGGCGACGGCGGCGTCTATGATTTCGACAATACTGAAGGCACCCACGTGCGCCGCGACCAGCTGAGCTTCAAGCTCGAAAAGGAACTGGGCAAGGACTGGCGCATCGACCAGTCGCTGCGCTATTCGGACACCCACACCCAGCGCAACGGCGTGTTCGCCAACCAGTTGCAGAGCATCGACGCTTTCCTCAAGAATTCCCAAGGCCTGCTGGCCCAGGTGCCGGGGGCGACCAATCTGTCGCTGCAGTATGCGAACCTGCCCGGCGGCGCCTATCCTGGCGCCGGCGCGGTCGACAACGGCCTGATGATCGTCGGCGGCCTGCGCGGCATCACCATGCCGCTCGAAGAGATCATCAACGACACCCGCCTGTCGCGCCGCTTCAATGTCGGCAGCCAGACCCACGACATCGCCGTCGGCTATTATTTCGCACGTTTCGACCAGGGCTTCGACCGCTATTCGTCGACCGTGCTGCTGGGCGCCCGGCACCAGGCGCCGCTGCTCGACCTGGTCGCGCTGGACGCCGCAGGCAACCGCCTCGGCACCCTCATCGACCGCGGCATCTACAACTACGGCTACGAGTGGGAAAACGCGGAAGGCCGCTCGACCACCCACGCGCTATACCTGGCCGACGAGTGGCAGGTCAACAACCGGCTGCGCATCGACGGCGGCCTGCGCTGGGAACGCGTGCAGACCGAGGGCTGGGTCGAGCGTCCGACCACGGTAAACCAGGGCACCTTCACCACCTCGAAGATCCGCACCGGCAGCGGCCTGTTCGACACCTACGACCACCACTTCGACAAGACCGGCTATACGCTCGGCGCCAACTACCAGCTGGACCGCAACGCTGGCCTGTTCGGCCGCTGGACCAGCGCCTTCCGCCTGCCGAACCTGAGCTCCTACATCACCAACCCGACCGCCAAGCCGATCATCCAGACCATGGACCTGGCCGAGGTGGGATATAAATTCCGTAGCCCGCTGCTCGACCTGTACCCGACCCTGTTCTATTCGAAGTACGACAACGTCAGCTATACCAACTACGTATTCTCGCTCGATAACGCAAGCGCCGCGCCGCAGACCGGCTACGCCTCTACCCGCACCTGGGGCCTGGAGCTGGAAGGCATGCTGCGCCCGACCGACTGGGCCGACCTGGGCTTCAACGTGACGTTGCAGAACCCCGAGTACGACAACCTGCGCTATACCGACCAGGTGAACGGCCAGCCGGTGCCGCGCGACTTCAGCGGCAACCGCCTGGTGCGCGTGCCGAAGACGAGCTTCCGCCTGGTGCCGGGCCTGAACCTGCTGGGCGACGACCTGCGCCTGCAGCTGGCCTGGGAATACCAGGGTGCCCGCTTCGTCGACTCGGCCAACTCAGTGCGCCTGCCGTCCTACCGCGTGCTGAATTTCTCGGCGCGCTATCGCTTGTCGAACAAAATGACGGGCTTCCTCTACGTCGACAATATCGAGAACTCGCAGGGACTCACCGAAGGCAATCCGCGCGCGGGCGAATTGCAGAATGCCGACGCTGGCGCCAACACCTTCCTCGCACGCCCGATCCTGGGCCGCGCGATCAGGGCCGCGCTCAAGATCGACTTCTGATCAGGAGGAAAAGCCCATGCGCCTGCTGTTCCTCTTGCTGCTGCTCGCCGGCTTGAACGCCCACGCCAGTACGCCGGACCTGATCCTGCGCGGCGCCCTGACCGGCGCCGACCACCAGACCTACCGCAGCGTGCCCTTCGACGTGCCGGCCGGCGTCGAGCGCATCACGGTCGAGTTCGACTACGACGGCAAGGAACAGCGCTCCGTGATCGACCTCGGCCTGCTCGGCCCCGACGGAACACTGCGCGGCTGGAGCGGCGGCAACAAGCGCGCCTTCACGGTCAGCGGCGTGGACGCCACGCCGTCTTATCAACCGACGCCGACCACACCAGGCACCTGGGCCCTGCTGCTCGGCATCCCGAACATGCGCCAGCACGCGCGCGCGGAGTACACGGCGCAAGTCTATTTTTCGCGCTCGCTGAACGTGGCGGACGAACCCGCCCTGCTGCGGCCTGTCCTGAACACGCAGGCCGGCTGGCACCGCGGCGACCTGCACACCCACACCGGTCACAGCGACGGCAGCTGCCCGACGACGGGCGGTGCCGCCCCCGTGCCCTGCCCGCTCTACATGACCGCCATGACCGCGCAGGAGAGAAAGCTCGACTTCGTCGCCATCACCGAACACAACTATGTTGGTCACGCCAACGCGATGCGCGAGATGCAGCCGCGCTTCGACCGCCTGCTCCTGATGCCGGCGCGCGAGATCACCACTTTCCACGGCCACGCCAACCTGTTCGGCACCCTGGCTCCGCTCGACTTTCGCATCGCGCCGGGCGCGCATGCTGACGCCAACAGCCTGCTGGACGCGGCTGCGGAACTGAACGGCCTGCTGTCGATCAACCACCCGGTGCGGCCTTCGGGCGAACAGTGCATGGGCTGCGGCTGGGTGCAGGCGACCGATATGCACCGGGTGCAGGCGATCGAGGTGATCAATGGTCCGGACGCGGACAGCGAATGGTCGGGCATCCCGTTCTGGCATGCGCAGCTGCAGCGCGGCCTGCGCATCACCGCCATCGGCGGCAGCGACAACCACCGTCCGCACGAGGCGCGCGGCATGCCGGGCGCGCTGGGCGAGCCGACCACGGTCGTGCACGCGCGCGAACTGTCGCAGCTCGCCGTGCTGGAAGGGATCCGCGCCGGCCGCGTGTTCATCGACCTCAAGAACGTGCCGGGCCGCGTGCTGGAACTGACGGCGCAGGCAGCGGGGCAGCGGGCGATGATGGGCGATGCGCTGGCCGTGAAAAAAGGAGACAGCGCCCGCTTCACGGTGCGCGTGGCGCAGGCCAAGGGCGCGCGGATCGAAGTGCTGTTCGACGGCGAGCGCTCGGCCCTGCTGGCGCAGCGCGACGTCGATGGCGCCGACGTGGTGCGTGAATTCACTTGGCGCAGCGACGGCAAGCGCCACTGGGTGCGGATCGACGTGCGCGATGGCGCCGGCAAGCTCATTTTGCTCGGCAATCCGATCTACCTGAATCCGGAGGCCGGCTAAGCTTATACTTGTTTGCTCATATCGAACAACACAGGGATTTTCGTGCACCGGCTGGAAGACCATTTCACGCAACTGCAATCGACCTTGGCGCCGGACGGCCCGGGCTTTAGCGCCGCCATCCTGTGCGACGGCAAGCCCGTATTCGAGCTTCACCACGGCATGGCGTCGCTCGAACTGAAGGTGTCTTTATCGTCCGAATCGGCGTATTACCTCGCCTCCGAATCCAAGCAGTTCACCGCCGCCTGCGTGCTGTCGCTGGTGCGCGAGGGCGCCATCGGGCTCGATGACGATGTCTGCGCCCACCTGCCGGAGCTGGCCAATTTCGAACAGCCGTTCCCGCTGCGCAGCCTGCTCAATCACAGCAGCGGCATTCCCGATTATTTCCAGTTCATCGAATGCCAGTTGTCGCGCCACGAGGCCGACTACTTCGACAACCGGATGATCCTGGACCTGATCAAGCGCCTCGACACCGTCGTCTTCCCCACCTCGACCGGGTACCGCTACAGCAACAGCAACTACATCCTGCTCGCCGCCCTGGTGGAGCGCCTGAGCGGGATGTCGCTCGCCCGCTATGCCAGAGCCAAGCTGTTCGATCCGCTGGGCATGCGGCGCATCGCGTTCGACGAGGACCGCTTCAGCATCATCGAACACCGGGTCTTCAGCTACAAGGCCGATGCGGCGCGTCCCTTCGGCTACAAGCAGTACCTGGGCAATGCCAATACGGTCGGCGACGGCGGCGTGTATGCCAGCATCAACGAGCTGCTGCGCTGGGAAAAAGAATGGCACCGCCAGTGGGCCGATCCATCGAGCCTGCTGCATGCGATGCTGCAGCCATCGCCCCTGCTGGACGGTTCGGTGCCGGCTTACCGCTTCGGGCTGGAGGTGATCCAGCGCGCAGGCCATGACGTCGTATTCCACAGCGGCGGCCTGTGGGGATTCAACACGCTCATCCTGCGGATTCCGGCGCGCCGCATGTCGGTCATCCAGCTGGCCAATTGCGAGGCGGCGCAATCGGATATCGAACAGGTCGTGGCCGCCGCGCTCGATTGAGAGCGCATCGGAAAAGCGCCTATCGAGCCTGCTCGAACAGCAGCGGCACCTTGCCGGCCGCGGCAAGCCGCTCCATATAGGCGCGCACGGCCGGCGGAAACTGCAGTCCATCGACGATGCTCAGCGAACGCAGGATCGGCCACAGCTTGACGTCGCTGATGCCGATCGCCTCGCGCCCCGCCAGCAGCGGCGCGAGCGTCTCGAGTTTCGTGTTCATCTTGCCGATGTAGCGCGCACTGTCGGCGCGCAGCGCATCCAGGTCGCCGAAGGCGCGTTCCTCGCGCTGGCGATAGGCTTCGCGCGCGGCCGGCGTGGCCAGCTCGGCGAAATCGCCTTCGGTGAAGCGTGGAATGAAGAGTTTCAAGGCCAGCGGCCATGCGGCGTCGCCCCAGGCATCCAGCGCTACCTCGGGCGCTCCGTCGAACATGGGCGTGCCCAGCGTGTCGATATAGCGCACAATGTCGAGGCTCTCGCCCATGTGAGCACCGTCGGGCTTTTCGAGGATCGGCACGGCCTTTTTGCCGACCAGGCGCGTGGGCGTGGCGGCATCGTCTTCCATGACGACGACGGTCTCGAAGGCCAGGTCCTTCAGGCCCAGGGCCAGCCGCGCGCGGCTGCAGAAGGGGCAATGCTCGTAGATATAGAGTTTCAAGATTTCTCCATGGGCGAGGCGAAGCGCCTCGCCGGCCTGTCTCACTCAGTACGCTCTCAGTGCGCCTCCTCCCAGTTCTTGCCGACACCAGTCTCGGCCAGCAGCGGCACGTCCAGCGTGGCCACGCCCGCCATCAGCTCCGGCAACTTGACCCGCACCAGTTCCAGCTCGCCTTCCGGCACTTCGAGCACCAGTTCGTCATGCACCTGCATGATCATGCGGGTACCCAGACCGTCGCTTTCAATCCAATTTTGCACCGCGATCATCGCCATTTTGATCAGGTCGGCCGCCGTGCCCTGCATCGGCGCATTGATCGCCGCGCGTTCGGCGCCGGCGCGGCGCGGGCCGTTCGGCGAATTGATCTCGGGCAGCCACAGGCGGCGGCCGAACACGGTCTCGACGTAGCCGCGCGCCTTCGCTTCCAGGCGCGTATTGTCCATGTACTGCTTCACGCCCGAGAAGCGCGCGAAATAGCGTTCGATGTAGCTGGCGGCCGCGGAACGCTCGATGCCCAGGTTGGCGGCCAGGCCGAAGGCGCTCATGCCGTAGATCAGGCCGAAGTTGATCACCTTGGCGTAGCGCCGCTGCTCGCTCTGCACATCAGCCGGAGGAATGCCGAAGATCTCGGCGGCGGTGGCGCGGTGGATATCCTCGCCATCGGCGAAGGCTTTGAGCATCGCGGCGTCGCCCGAGATATGCGCCATGATGCGCAGCTCGATCTGCGAATAGTCGGCCGAGACGATCACGTGGCCGGGCGCGGCGATGAAGGCTTCGCGGATGCGGCGCCCTTCGGCATTACGCACCGGGATATTCTGCAGGTTCGGTTCGTTCGACGACAGGCGGCCGGTGATCGCCACCGCCTGCGCATAATTGGTATGCACGCGGCCGGTGTTCGGGTTGACCATCTTGGGCAGCTTGTCGGTGTAGGTCGACTTCAGCTTCGACATGCCGCGGTGCTCGAGCAGGATCTTCGGCAGTGGATAATCCTCGGCCAGCTTCTGCAGCACTTCTTCGTCGGTCGACGGCGCGCCGGTGGCAGTCTTCTTGATCACCGGCAGGCCAAGCTTGACGAAGAAGATCTCGCCGATCTGCTTGGGCGAACCCAGGTTGAACGGGCCGCCGGCCGCTTCATAGGCCTGCTGCTCGAGCTCCATCATGCGCTTGCCAAGCTCGCCC
>Ga0265780_10007442_pt1 | contig 13446 bp, 11 predicted proteins | sample P1T30metagenome_FD_192432 | JGI IMG/M metagenome (GOLD analysis project Ga0265780, IMG submission 192432) | Plant litter microbial communities from East Loma Ridge, Irvine, California - P1 T30 | ecosystem: Environmental > Terrestrial > Plant litter > Unclassified | place: USA: California... | reverse complement strand
GCGCGATGGCGAAGGCCACCCAGTCGGCGGGGCGATCGTTTCGCCAGGCGCCGGCGTGGAACGAGTTGACGGGAGCACCGGTGTCGCCCAGATGGATGGCGAGGCGGATGGCGACTTCCTCGACCTCCTTCGTCGGCCTGTTCTTACGCCAGGCATTCATGTGCGCGCGTGCATTGGGCGACAGTAGACCGTTTGCGATGAGGTCATCCACCCATTCGAGATCGACGGCGACGGCAGTGTCGACGCCACCCATGACGACCCTCGCTTGCGTTCGTTCGAGCGCCAGGCCGTGCGCGTGCTCGCCTCCCCGGCCGCTCTCCTCGTAGACGGTCCTTTTCCGAAGACCGCCCATGCCCTCGGCTATGCCGATGTAGAGCACGCCAGAGGTTAAGGCATCTCCCGGCGTCGCGCCGTGCACCCAGCAATAGAGACCCCGGCCACTGGTGACATCTGTCGTGACGTCCCACTTGACGCCGATGAGACGAAGTCCCGCCTGGATCGTGAGGGGCGTAACGAGGTGCAACGTCGTGGCGGAGAGAAGAGTCGACGGTCGCGCGAGCTCGACGGAATCCTCGGGGGTCGTGACGTCATCGGATGACGATGGGGACTCGGCCATTCTGTGCTGTCCTCGTGTGTCGGAGCTCGATGTCATCCTGACAGGACGCGAACGCGACAATGCGAAGCTCCGCGGCAGTGTCGCACCACCACTCACCCGTTGGGGGCGACGAGGACCTTCGCGTGCTGCGTTTCGCCGCTGTCGAGCTCGACGAGCAGGGCCGGCAGGTCGTCGAGGCCGACCGTCCCCGTGATGAGCGGCCCCGCGTCGACCGAGCCGTCGGCGAGTGCGCGCATCGCGCCGACGAAGTCGGAGTGCGTGTAGGCGAGGCTGCTGACGACGGTCAGCTCGCGGCTCTGCCAGTCGCCGTACGAGACCTCCGAGGTGGTCATCGGGTAGCCGAGCAGGGCGAGCGTGCCGCCGCGGCGGACCAGCTCGGCGCTCGGCTGGAACAGCGAGGAGGCGCCGGTGCACTCGTAGAGGACGTCCGCCCCGAGTCCGTCGGTCAGCTCGAGGACGCGGGCGCGGAAGGCGTCGCCCGGTTCGTGGACGTCGGTGAAGCCGAGGCGGCGGGCGGTCTCGCGCCGCGCCTCCAGGGGCTCGACGATGACGACGGCTCCGGCGCCGGCGTGGCGGGCGTGCTGGGCGGTGAGCAGGCCGATCGGGCCGGCGCCCTGGACCACGACGACGTCGCCGAGGCGCTGGCTCGCGCGGCGGACGGCGTGGAAGGTGACGGCGGTGGGTTCGACGAGGCCGAGCTGCTCGTCGGTGAGGCCGTCGAGGGCACGCTGGACGCGGCGTTCGTGGACGGTGACGTGCTGGGCGAAGGCTCCGTGGGTGGGGGCGTCGGGCGAGATGCCGTTGGCCTCGGCGAAGGCGGTGTCACAGTGGTCGGGGTGTCCGGCCCGGCACATGGCGCACGTGCCGCAGGGCGGGCCGACGCTGGCGACGACGCGGTCCCCCACGGCGACGGTCGTGACCTGGCTGCCGGCGGCGATGACGGTGCCGGTCCACTCGTGGCCGAACACTGCGGCCGGGATGAGCCCGCCGGACGCCCACCCGTGGGTGTCGGTGGCGCACACGCCCGTGTAGCGGACGCGCACCAGGACCTGCGACTCCCCCGGAACCTCGAGGTCGACCTCGGCGAAGGCGACCGAGCGCTCGGCGTCGACGGTGGCGAAACGGGTGCGAGCAGGGAGGTCGGTCATGTAGCCCAGGGTAGACGTGGGCGACAGGTGTCGCTCAATGGAACGACGATCTCGGGCTCGGAGGAACAAATATTGTTGAGATACGGAACCACCACCTAATTCGCGTGAGACGTGAGACGTGAGAACATCGCGCCCTTCGGCGTCTTCGCTAACTTTTGGCACGACTGCCCGAAGTTAGCTATGAAACCCTTGGCCCCATTTGCCTATATACGCAGACAGGCTTTCATGCGAGCATGCTGTCCATGTCCACTCGCATCTCGGAATTTACAGACTCCTATTCCGACGACATGATGTTCCTAACATCTCTCCGTCGCATACTTCTCCGCCACCCTCTCCAATCGTTCGCTCCGCTATTCCTCGATGCGACATTGTCGCGCCTCTATGCGGTGATGCTAGTTGGGAATGTAGAAAATGCCATTGCACAAGAATTTGATCGCAATAGTGAACCGAAACTCGACACGTACCTGAACGCGAATGTTGCGAACGCGACTAAGGTGCAAGCTCTTGAAGGCTTTCTTCAGGAGCGGTTGTCAGCCTCGGTTGACACATCGATTCTCGATGACTACTTGGCAATAAAATACCTGCGGAATGGAATTATCCATTCGGACCAACGAACGGGCGCACAGGCTGAGTATATAAAATCTCATGGCTTTCCTATAGATAGCCGCGATCTGACCCTGGTTCACCTCAAACGAATGGCTAGAGTGGACCAGTCGATCACGATGTATTTTGGAATGTCGAGAATCATCGAAGTCCTGGGCGTTAACGCTGACTACAAGCCGGAAATCAATCTACCGAGCAGCCCGGTTGCAGAAGACGAGTCCGTTTCCGCGCCGTACTCCTTACGAGAGTTTGACCAAATCCATCGTCGCAATCTGCAGAACACCGCAGTCAACTGGCAACGCTTCCGCTCCAAGTGTCCGCCCGATTCTGCAGGAACACTCGTCAGCAGACTCTGGTCCGGGGAACATGGTTCTGAGTCACTGGATGTGCAATCGTGGGGCGAATCGGCTGAGTATTCATGGAACCAGGTCGTCGGTATTGCTTCGGAATCTGGTCAACGATTGTTCAAAGATGCTGAGCACCGGGCGGATCAACTAGCCCGAATCCGATCTCTAGCCGTAGATGGGGCCTTCCCACGCGGCCCTTTGCCAGCGGACGCGTACCAGGCCATTTCTGAGGTCGTGTCGGCAGGGGAAGGCCCCGGCGATGAGGCCCTGTCTACCCTTTTCCAGGGTCACTCTCCCCTATCTGGTTCGCAACTCGTCGAGTCATACGCGTTGGGATACAAAGCGTATGACTTGACGACTTCACTCGGAGTCGACTGGATTTGGCCCGTGTTAGCCCAAGGTGCAAGTAACAGCCGAATCGAGCTAGTTCTTGCGTTCATTGACCTCTGCGAACTTGGGCGGTCTTGGTACATGGCAATCGAGCATCACACCAGTTTTGAGCCAGAGAAATTGGAGACGCACCGTCGGGAAGTCATTGCGATGGGTGAGTAACTACTTCAGACAGCCACGGCCTGGTCCCGGGGCTGCAACAGCGACCGACCTCGGCGTCGTGCCCGGGATACCCCTCTACGGGGTTTCCCTCGTCGGCAACGACGAGACGTCGACGAGTGGACCGTCACGACGACGACCAACGAGACGACCGACGGAGGCCTCGACCTGGTCAGTGCCGTCTTCGCGACGGCCGTGCAGCCGGTCGCCTCCCCCACCGCCGTCACCAGTACGCAGGGAGCCGCGCAGACCCTGCCCGTCGTGGCCACCGCGGGTGACCCGCTTGTGCCGCTCGACCCCGCGGCCATCCGTCTCGACGCTCCCTCCGGGACGACGGCGGATGCCGACGGCACGGTGGTGGTGGTCCCCGGTGAGGGACGCTACGAGCTCGACCGCACCGTCGGCACCGTGCTCTTCCGGCCCGAGCCCGCCTTCACGGGAACGGCGACGCCGGTGCCCTACGTGGTGACCGACGCGGCCGGAGCGAGCGCCGCCTCCACCCGGACGCCCTGGGTGCCCGAGGTCGCGAGGCCCAACACCTCGACCGGCGAGCAGGGCATTCCCCAGCGTCTCGCGGTGACAGAAAATGACGGGGGCGCGGTGCCGGTCTCCCCCGCCACCCTCCGTCTCGTAGACCCCTCCGGTGTCGGCGCCGCCACCGTGGTGGTGCCCGGTGACGGCACCTGGACGGTCGACGGTGAGGTGCTGGTATTCACGCCCGGGCCAGCCTTCGTCGGCGCGGCGACGCCGGTGTCGTACCGGGTGGACACCGTCGTCGGTGACACGGTTGAGTCGACGGCGACGCCGACGGTGACCGCCGCGCCGGTCGGGGCCGCCGACGCCGGTCCTGCCGGTGCCGGACGTCGTCGTGACGCCCCCTGCGGGCACCCCGGCGGTCTTCGACCTCCCAGCGGCCGTGCCCGACCTCGTGCCCGAGTCAGTCACCCTTCTCCTGCCGAACGAGACGCCCGACACCGAGGTCACGACTGACGACGGTACGTGGCAGGTGCAGCCCACCACCGGCGAGGTCGTCTTCACGCCCTCCCCCGCCCTCGTCGGCGACCCGGCCCCCCTCACCTTCGCCGCCGAGCGCACCGACGGCACCGCCGTGACGGGCCGCCTCGTGATCGACTACGTCGCGACGGCAGCTGGGCCGACACCGACACCGACACCGACGCCGGCACCCGCGGCCGGTGCGGACGGCTCTGGTGACGGCAGGGCCGCCGGGTTAGGGACCGTGGCGCTAGCCGCGCCCCTTGGTCGCCGTCAGGAGGCCTCGGCCTCGCCGGTGCCCTCGTCTACGGGGGCGGAAAACGCGGGGCTCTGGCCGCTCTGATGCGGCGATAGCCGGTACGGCTTCGAGCGCAATCTTCAGCCACTCGCCGACGCTTCTGCTTTGGCCACCCTCTAAACCTTGCGAGACCCGAGACACTTCAATATTTAACGCCTCCAGCAGGTGAAACGCCCTGCCTTCCCCGCGGGCAGCTCCCTTAACTAGATTCTCGCGTCAGTAGACCTTTGGTCGTCGCTCTTCACTCTGCCAGCAGTGATCGCGGCACTCACTGCGGGACTGGTTGTGGCCCTCTTCACGCTCGTTCCGAGCAGAACCGTGGTGACTGTCTAGCTAGGGTTTGGCTATGGAGCTAATCCCCGTTCATGTTGGATCAATCTCGCCTGAGGCCTGGTCCCGGACTGAAGCCCGGGCAGCCGAGTTGCGTCCTCCCATCGCGCCGTGGGTGCGCGACCGGAAACGTCCCCTGATAGCTAGAGCGGACATTGATTGGGATTCAGCTGGCCTCATGCCTCACTGGATACAGGCTGATTCAGTGGAATGCGCTGCAGCACTGGACCCAGGCGTCTACTACGCGCAGGGCGCAGAAGAATTCACTCGCTTCCGAGACGGCGCTAAAGGTCGAGGCGAAACAGCCCTTGTTGTAAGCACTGCGGGAATCCTGAACGAGGATGGCACGCCTGAGCCAAGATCACTGTTTGACGGTGACGACTCGGTCATGCTTGGCTCCGTTGACAGCTATATCGCGGGTGAGCTGCTGCCAGCGGGCGGGAAAGTGGGCCTCGCCGCGGACCTCAGCGAAGCTGACAAAGATCTAGCCCGTCGCCTTCAGAACACCAGCTCGATAAAACGGTGGTGGCGGCTTTCTTTGGTTGGGCCGAGCAAAGAGGACTGGGGAGGCCATCGGCAACTGCCGGCCGAAGGCACACTTGTGCCCATTCTTGAGACGGAACTTCACGAGCCTGTTGCGGCTGTCTGGCTGTCACCAGACGGTGTCGAACGACGCTACATCGTCCCCGCCCAAACACCGTGGCCGCTCATTCTGGATTGGCTCATGGCCCAAGCCCTTCCTGCCTATGTGCCAGAAGCCATGAGAAGGGCAAGACGTCACCTCTCCACCGATGTTGACCTAATGACCAACAGAGAATGCGAGCTGCATGCGGCTCTGGCTGCCCTCAAGTCGCACTACAGGGATCAGGAATCGAAACTGTCAGGGGAGCTGGCTTCTGCGGAGCAGGAGGCAAGTTCCACGCGTGATGGCCTCCTTTACGGCACCGGGGACCAACTCGTGGCTGCGGTGCGAACCGTTCTAGAGTCTGCTGGTCTGACGGTGGTAAATCTTGACGATGTACTAGGTGGAACCAAAAACGCCGATCTCCTGGTGACGTCGGCAAATCGCTCACGTCTTGTCGAGGTGAAATCTGCCGGCGGTAAGGCCACAGAGCGGGCCTACGACGATCTCGTGAGACACCTCACTGCATGGCCTCACCTGACTGATTCGGTGCCGGTGGAAGGTGGCGCGTTCGTGATCAATCACGAGTACAAGCGGGTCCCCGGCGACCGAGAACGCCAGCCGTACCAGCGTCCCGAATTTCTGCAAGCTGTAACTGAGCCCATCGTGACCACGCTTGACCTTTTCGACGCCTGGCGCCAAGAAGATAGCCACCGCATTCGCTCTCTTTTCTTCAGAACCGGCCCCGACGCGGGGCAGCTCGAGAATGCAGATCGAGCAGCATCCCCCGAGTCGCCCCCTTGCAGCACGTCACAAACTATTTAGAAGGCTGCGACCCTAGATGCCCTGCTGCCGACAATTCCTGGGTCCTAAGCGATCGGTTGGACAGCTAAAATTTATACTCTGCCACTGCCTGCGGTGTTATTTCTGCGTGGGCGCCGTCAAGGGCAACAAAACGAGCGTCTCGCACCCAACCTTCTTCCTTATCCGCAGGAGCAGACAGTTCTCGCAATTGAGGATCGACTCGATCTAGGAAGGTCGCAAGCCATTGCGGCCCTGTCTCGTCAAATGCGTTCCACGGCGGATTGGATCGGTCAATTCCAGTCATCATGTCGACGCCATTTACAGTCAGGTCAATCTGCAGACCCAGGGCGTCGTTCTCTGAGTTGTACACCCTCCAGCGCACAAGACTTGGGCTGTGTGAATCGACGTACTTTTGAAGGTTGGGGACGTACACCACTTCCGTATCTGGGCCTAGTAGCCCTCGAACGGTGTCGGCGACCTGCTCATCTGGGTTGATGACTGTCACTACGTTTGGCTGGGCTGAGGAGGCCACCCACTGGCGGGCGACTAGGTCGCCAGCGGGAAAAGAGTACCCAATGACCAGGAGCTCGTCCGAAGCACGTAGCGCTTTGGCCCCCGATGCCCATTGCGCCTGCAACGATCGGTTTGAGAAGTAGGGGCCCTTCGAAAAAGTTGGCGGCACGATCAGGGGCAGTAGGTCGTCGTACAGATGCCGGTAGCGCGGCGCCCGATCGTGTCGTGGATTTGCTGGGGTTCCCCAAGACCGACCGTCTGACGTCATGACGATGGGGTCATTGGGCGGCCCACTCAGGCCCCCAAATGACCAGTTGGTGGAGCCGTGAAGCTTGTAGATAGTTGGAATAGGACCTCTGGGCTCACCCGGTCCAACAGACAACCCCGAACCCGCTGCCGAGCGCACGGTGAGTGGGGCGCCGTACAAGTCTGCCCAGGTCTGTGCCCGCCGAAGAACAGTCAGTCCTCGCTCTACGAGCGTGTCGTAATTGAACGTGAAAATGGATGCCTCAGCATCAGAGACACCCCACAGAAAGCGCAGCAACCACTCCGGAGGCTCTTGGGTGATGACAAGGCTCTCTGCGCGACGAATCTCCTGATCGATTCGGTCGGAAACTTTCAGGAACATGGACTTGTTTACGAAGTTATCTGCCGCTGTCAACCACGGTTGATCAACCGAAAGGAACGACATCCACTGTTCAAGGTCGTTGCCGAAGCGAGCCAAGGGAAGGAGGTCGAGACTGTCGTCCTTCGCTACCTCAACAACCAGTTCGCCCATGGTGGGCATGTAGTCCGAAATAGCTCGGGAAAATCCGGACCCGAGAATGACTGATGTTGTTGCCACGAGCTACCTCTCTCATTCATCGATATCCTGGTCCCCCAGGTTGGCAGAACTACGAGGCGCCGCGTCGAACATCCCGTGGACCGTTGAATGGGCGACTCAAGACAGCTGCGCGATCTCGCTCGTCGCGTGGGCGCCAGTACGGTGCAGCGCCCCCAGCGGTCAGGCCATCAGCGGCAGCGGCAGCGGCTTTTCTGCTCGCCCAAGTAATTTGTCATCGTTCGACATCCCTCCACATGTCAGCTCCTTTACGGTGGCTGGCGCGGACAGGAGAAAAGCGTCGAAAGCCTATGGTTGTGGGACAACTTGTCGGTAGCCTGACGCTCATGGTGACTTTTACTCCAACTTCGGTTCCCCTTGCGCAATTACTTCTCGACCCCAACAATTTCCGTTTCAGTGCGCCCGGTCAGGCAGCTGCAGTAGCGGAAGCTCGTTTCGGCGAAGACAAAGTGCAGTCAGCAACTCTCGAAAAAGTTAATCAGGACGGGGTTGGCGAACTTAAGCTATCCATTTCGGAGAATGGGTTCGTTCCGGTTGAGCGGATCGTCGTTCGCGCGATGAACTCCGCACCCTCTGCAATCGTGGACGGCGAAACGGACGCCGAGGCGGTGGTTCGGTACATCGTTGTGGAGGGAAACCGGCGGACTGCGGCACTTAAGTTGCTCGAGCAAGAGCATGCGGGTGGTTTGGACCTACAAGCTCGAGTGACTGATGTCTTCGCGGCGGTGCCGGTCCTCCTCGCCGAAGATGCGTCTAATGATGACATTCTCGCGATCATGGGAATCCGGCACGTGGGAGGCCTGAAGGAGTGGGGAGGTTATCAAAGCGCTTTGCTTGTTTATCGACTCATGAGCCAGCCCGGGCTCACCGCTCGAGATGTTGCATCACGCCTTGGGCTGACAGTGAATGAAGTGAACCGACGATACCGGGCATTTTCGGCATTGACACAGATGATGGAGGATGAGGAGTTTGGCGACAACGTTTCCCCGGAGATGTACGCCATATTCCACGAAACGGTTGGCCAGCCGAACGTGCGTGACTGGCTGGGATGGTCTCAAACGGATCGCCTGTTCAAGGACGAGGATCATCGGGAACTTTTTTACGGCTGGCTTACAGGGGAGGGTTCACCGAAGATCCGCAGCTACGGCGATATCCGAGAACTCAAAGTAATTCTCGAGAATGACGATGCTCTCGTCGCACTCAAGGACGACGACCAAAGTCTCAGCGACGCCATAGCTATTGTCCGTGCCGATGCAAAGGCTGTCCGATGGTTGCCGAATGTGAAATCGGCCTTGACCTCGCTGAACGACATGGGTTCAGGCACCATCGAGTCACTCGATGACAACGACATTGAGTTCTTAGAAAAACTGAAAAATCGAGCGGATTGGATCATGAAGGCTCATCAGGCCGGCGCGGCTGGATCAAATGACGAGAATTAAACCACGAAGTCTTCTTGTTGGAATGATCAGCGCGTTTGCCGCCGATGCGCCGCCACGACTGCTTCATGAGGTTGTAGCCGAAGTAATGTTCACGGCCGGGCACGCGACAGATTTCGATGAAGCCCTAGAGCTTGCAGACCCCCTCCTTGGTGAAATCCGCGCGCTTGTTATCGAGTATCAAGCTGACTCCGAGAGACGGGGTCTGACTTGGCAGTTCGAACTCTATGGCTCGAACGACGAGTACCTGAGGGGAGCGTCCGCCGCCGATCCAACGCTCTCGGAGGCTGAGCGCCAAACTCGTGCAAGGCGTGCGCACGCAAGGACAATCCGGACGACGCTGACCAGTCTGACCGCCCCAGAGTTCGAAATCGCGTGCACCGGAATTCTGAGAATCATGGGCTGCGCTGATCCGCACACTTCCTCGCAGGGAAATGATGGCGGTATTGATTTCTACGGCCGACTCGAGCTGGAGGGTCGTCTCGACAATTTCTCGACATATGGCGGGTTCGACCGTCGGGTTGGACTTTGGCTAATCGGACAGGCGAAGCATTACCCAACGCGAAACATCCAAACGGCACACATTCGAGAACTGGTGGGTTCAGTCGAACTTGCTCGAACTAAAGGAGCGATTCACACGTGGCCAGGCCTACATCTTCGGCCCTTCGACGCTGTAATACAAGTATTTTTCACAACGGGTGATTTCTCGTCGGGGTCAAACAAGCTCATCGATAACTCTGGACTAGTGGCCATGAATGGTGACCAACTGGCTACGTTCCTTGCCGATGCAGGGCTGGGTCTGGATAGCACCAACACAACATTTACGGAGTCGAAATTTCGCATGGATCTGGGGCTGTAGAAAGAGCACTACCAGTTCGCCTACCCCTCAGAAATCGACCTAAACCGAGGGCTGCAACGCAACATCGGGCGCGCACTCGCGCAAGAGTCCGCGTCAACGAGCTTGAAAGCTATATCTCAGGATCTTCAGCGCGACCTGGATCGCACACCAGCCGCCCCTATGCCGCTTGCGGGCGACGAGGCCGATTCCGGTGTCGGGCTTGCCGTCGCGGTCGGGCCAGTCCTGCCACAGCCACACCTCGTCGAACCGGGCCGTCCACGTGGGGTCCGTCGTCAAGAACACCCTCGTCAACCGCTCGAACAAGCGCCCCTTCGTCCGAGTGTCCGGCGCGATTTGCGCGTACTCGGCAAGCAGGTCATGGATCGACGTCCTTGTTAGTGCCCCTCATCACAGCAAACACACTCAGAACCACCGGGTCGGCACGAGCACCTCCGATCGTATCCGCCCGACCGAGCCACCCTGGTTTACCGGAGCACGTCTGCGGCCGGTGGCGACGACTGCTCCCAGACCGCCGCGTACGGTGCCCTGACCTCACTCCACAGCGCCTGACGTGCAGCATCCTCATTCATGAAAATGGCGTTATCCGGAGCGAGGACGACAAACTCGTGGGGGATGACTCGCCCAGCACGGTCCCTGCGTCCATCGGGATCGGGAAAACGCACCGCCAACGTTTTTTCGCGCCTCCTGAAGGTCTTTGGCATGCTTTCCGTCCCGGCGAACGCGTCCTCGTACACCGCGATCGGGTTGACCAGGCCGGCCGTGTGGAGGAAGCGGAAACCCCATGTTTTCCCGCGGGTAGCCCAGAGGAAGTTCACTTCGGACTCTCGATCAACACCTTGTCGTCGACGGCTTGCTTGAGTTCGAGGCGGAAGCCGAGAAGTACTGCGGTCAGGAACTCGTGCCGGGCTTTCGCCGTGTTGTAGGCGTCCTCCAGCTTGTCGCGGCTGTGATCGAGCAAAGGGTCTACGAGGAACGGCAACGCCACCGTGATGAGCTTCAGCGGGCCCGGCAGCTTCACTTTGGTCGCGATGAAGGCGAGGACCGGACCTGACCGGTCCAGTAGCTCCTTCGCCACCTTGTTGCTACGTCGCATCGCCCCTGCCCACCGCACGTATCGGGAGAACGGCAGCATTGCAGCGATCGGCAGCATCAACTTGACACCGACCTGCTGGTCCACGTCGATCTTCCCCGGCTCGAAGTGCGCTGAGGACAGCAGGACGAAGTCCTCGCCCAGCGAGAAGGCTTCAGGCTCCTCGACGAACGCCGAGAGTTCTTCGTGGAGCAGCGTCATTTCCTGGCCGGCCTTCTCCACTACTAGGTCGCGAAACCGCGTCACGTCCATCTCGGGCAGTAAGTCTGCCTTCGACAGCCCGAACAGCCAGACCCGGGGGAAGCGCGCCAGCCGCTTCCCATCGGGCAGTAGCTCGCCGCGCACCTTCGAGACATGGGCGATGTAGTTCGTCAGCAGCGCTTTCAAGTACCGCTCTTCCTCGCCAGTGTTGTCGACCAGCCGCTGCGCATCGACAAGCAGGACGGCCACGTCTGAGCCGATCAGCGTCTGGAACGTCTCGCCCCGACGGACGAGTTCCTCCGCGGTGGAGGGATCTTCCTCGAACCATTCCCCGGGGTAGTCGTGCCAGACCAGCCTTAGTTCCTCAGCCGCCGGATTCTTGCCCTTCCTACCTGTCATGGGGCGACGTGTGATCGAGAACACGTACCGGGTCGCGGCAAAGCGAGTCGACTCAGGAGCGACGCCGGAGTTCCTCATCCCAAGAAAGTTCTGATGCAGCCGATTTCTCTGCGCCGTGTCGTCCGCCGTGATCTTGTACATACTGTCCTGCACGAACGCGGGCTGCTGCGCAGCACCGTAGAACGACGACAGCAGCACAGTCTTCCCACTACCCGACTCACCGAACACGGCGATCTGCTGTTCCCGAGCAACCTTCGACGGCTTCATTCGTCGAACTTAGACGAGGCCCGCCGCGTGCGGCTCAAGACCCCATCTCGGCATCGCCAGCGCACAGTAATTCGGGTCGGCAGAATCTCGGCACTTGCGACCGTTCGTCAACGATTGCCCAGGCCTCCCCACGGTCTGGATTGGACCATCGCTGCGGGTGAGCTCGGCCTCGGTCAGCTCGCCCTCCTCGGGCTTGTGAGCGAGATCGCCGTGTACGCCTCAGGTGCTCGAAGCAAACGCGCGCTTGCCGTGTTGGTATTCCTCACTCGCCGCCCGCCTTCTCCTTAGGCCGACGAGTTCTTAGTGAGATCGTGTCCGGATGGCACGCTGTTGCCATGACGAATACCTCCCGGATGTCACCACGCATCGAGGCATGGCTGAAGTTCATCGAGGGACGGGAAAGTCACCCGCATCGCTTGGACTCGTTCGAGGTTGATAGCGAGTACCAAAAGGAGTTCCAAGCCGTGTACGGGATTTGCGTCCAAGCCATCCGCTACGCCGGCTCCTACGCCGTCCTGTATCGACTCGGTCGCTCGCGCGAAGCAGTTGCACTCGCCCGGCAGGCCCTTGAGTACGCTCTGACTGCCCAGTGGGCTCATTTCGAAGCAACAGGCCCGGAGCAGCTCATCGACAGCTACCACCACACTAGGAATCGGACATTTCGTGCGGTCACCGAGTATCTCGGGACGCCTCGGGAGGAGGTCGAAGAAGCTCTTCGATGTATGACGACACAGGGTCGAAAGCTCCCCCGGGTCGCAAGCATGATTGAAGCCATTGACTACCGGGGGATGTTCCGCACCACGTACTTGCAGCAGTCACAGATTGTTCACGTGACAAGCGAGACCGTCACGGCGTTCATGGACATCAATGGTGCCGGCCAGTTCGATCTCCTAAGCGAGGCGGACGACCCCTATCCGACTCAGACGGTGCAGTACACGGCAATGGCCACCATGTTCGCGTCATGGGTCCTTGAATCGCTTCGAGTAGACACGCCAGGCCTTGCCGAGCTTGACCGGTTGTCCGACGAACTGACTCTGCCTCTTAACATTCGCGCTCGAAAGGACGAGGACACTCCCAGTACTGAAGCCGCTAAGGACAGTTGACAACCGAGCAGGCCTGCTCAGTGTGGCTGCGCCTCCAGGCGTCCGGTAGGCGACCGTTCATCGGACACCTCAGATACAAAGGCTCGGCCCGCTCAGCTGCAGGTCAGATTGTCGCCTTCCGTCAAAAGCGACAAGCTAGTCAGCATTTCGACAAACTGAATCGCAAACGACATGGAGACTCAGCTGGGCATGTCCACGAAGCGCGAGAACATGCCGTGGAACGCCACGGTGATGGTGTCGGTGGGGCCGTTGCGGTGCTTGGCGACGATGAAGTCGGCCTCGCCCTGGCGGGGGTTGTCTTTCTCGTAGGCGGACTCGCGGTGCAGCAGGATGACCATGTCGGCGTCCTGCTCGAGCGAACCGGACTCTCGCAGGTCGCTGATCGCGGGCTTCTTGTCGGCACGCTGCTCGGGGCCACGGTTCAGCT
>Ga0265780_10007440_pt1 | contig 13447 bp, 14 predicted proteins | sample P1T30metagenome_FD_192432 | JGI IMG/M metagenome (GOLD analysis project Ga0265780, IMG submission 192432) | Plant litter microbial communities from East Loma Ridge, Irvine, California - P1 T30 | ecosystem: Environmental > Terrestrial > Plant litter > Unclassified | place: USA: California... | reverse complement strand
CAATACCCAGGCTGGCTCGCTCGACAACATTGGACGGAGATACAGCTGGTTCAACCGGATGATGAAGACTTATGATGTCGAGCATGCCTCTATATTTCCCGCTTATTGGCGCGTGAATGAGATGCTGGCCAATTCATTTTGCGAGGGCACGCGCGAAGACTTCAAGTCGATACTGCAGAAGTCTGTACGGAGAGGCGAGGGCCAAAGCCTGGACGTCGAGCTACTTCTCTCCTGTTTGCAAGAGACACTTGACTTTGAACACAGCTTAGAACGGCGCTTCGCTAATGATGTGCGTAAACCCCTCGCGTCAAGTGCATTGTTGCTAAAGCCGTGCAGTCCCGCTCCTCGTCCGATTCAGTAGCATCGAAGGAAGATAAGTCGCATGGCTTCAGCGAAGCCATCTCGGCAGCATTTGAGCCGTATATGAGTCTCTGGGTAGAGTCTCAAGACAAGTATGCCGTCTATTGCTCCCTGGAAAATGATTAGGCTGACTGACCCCTCAGGCAACTTGCAAGCCTCGTCCCAAAGTACCGACAACAGCCTTTACGCAATCCGGAAGACGAATTTTCGCCTCAGGCCGTCATACCTTCATCTACCGAGCTGTTCAATTTTTATCGTTTGACCCTGGCACAGTGCGCGAAACTCTCCACAGGGACGCGATTACAGGAGTTATCTATGACTTTTGCAAAATACCTGGATCAGTACGGTCAACAGGTGCTCTATTACTTTCTTAGTGAAAAGTCGGGTGCCCAGGGGCCGTCGATTGAGGATGCAATTCTCATCCTGAACACGGCGGACTATTGCTATATGACCTGCAATCAGCTGGAAGAGAAGATCCGGGGTCGCATAGATGAAGAGTTCAAGGACAAGGTCGACTTGCAGAGCCAGGCAGATGCTTTCATGGGTATTGCTAGTGCGACAGTACGAATGTTGGTCAGAAAAGTCGAAATCGCATGCGAACCCAGCTGGCGAGAGATGCGCAACACGCCGTGGGCAAAGCTCGAGAGCGTTGGTGACCAGAGCACCTACATTGCAGAGCTTTTGCGTCACGTCAAGGAGAGGTCAGGAGAAATACTAAAGTACCTGCACAAGCAGCAATATGCACGAGCATTCTGCGATAACCTTGTCGACCAGATGGCATCTACATACATTGCCAACATTGTGCAGTGCAAGCCCATCTCCGAAGTTGGTGCCGAGCAAATGCTGCTCGATTCCTATGTGCTGAAGAAGAGCTTCACGGAGTTACCAACACTCAACGAAGAGTCTGGGACAGCACCGCCCGCAAGGTTCGTCATGTCGCACTATTTCTATTTTTGCTACCCGACTGACCCATACACGCAGCTTCATCAAACGCGTAAACCTATCCATGGCCAAGATCGACCCGCTCCTCAAAACGCTCCAAGTCCGGCCTTCGCCACCTGAAGCCCTCGTCCAAGCCTACCTCATCCACATCGCTGACAAATCCGACACCAACTTCCGCAAGATTCTCGAACTCAAGGGAATTCGCAAAGCAGAGCAGCTGCAGCTGCTGGAACTCTTTGCTGTGTTCCGAGCCTCGCCCAACCACGAAAATTTGGTGCAGAACTCGCCGTTGCTCAGCCCACTGCAGATTCAGACTGGGACCGGTGTTGGTGGAGCGGCAAGTGTCATGGGGACACCGAGCTTGGGAGGTGGGAGATTTGATGCGGCAGGCTTGGGCAATATGCTTGTTAATGCGGCAAGGGATGGCGTGGACCGGTTTGGCAGTCCCGCGCCTGGCCAGCAGCACCAGTCAACAGGGAGTATGGACGGTGGGGCCAACTTGGAGAGCAATTTGAAGAATATTGGAAAGTTCTTTAGAAGGGACGTTGGTGGGTTCAGGGGTTTTGGGCGCAATGAGGATGGACGGTAGAACAAGACCAGGGCGATGATGTTGGGAAGAACACTCATCTGTACAAGTTGTCTGTCCGGTTTCGCAAATTAAATTTCCATTACCAGCGTCATGTCCAAATCCTGAAAGTCGTCGCCGTCACGGCCCATGTCCCCCTCTTCCTGGTCTCGCATCCAAACTTGCTCACTCCCAATCATGCCCTCCCCATCACTTATAACCATGGCCTCTCTCCGCCTTCTCCTCACATCCCTCTCAGATGCGCCGCCTAGCCCTGTTGCTGTACCCTGCCGCTCCATTAATGTCCACCCACTACCCGGTGTCTGTGGTGCATACGACGCCTCGCGCCAAACGCCCATGTCACATAGCAAGTTGAAGGCCAACTGGGCACGATGCACAACCTCGTCATCTTTACTATACAAGTCCTTGATCAGCAGGTCCTTTGCCGTCCTGGATGCGTAGAAGCGATTGCACAAGATCTTTGTGGCCGAGAGGCGTATGTCGCTGTTGTGTGAGGTTGCTAGTGTGAGCAACGAGGAAGTCTTGATGGCGTCTTCTTGGTGCGTGGGCTGTGGGTGGTCCGAAGGTATGGTGCGTCGCGTGCAGGGCAGGTTGGTCGGGTTGCGGATTGTGGTCAGGGTACGGATTTGACGGAGGCCATGTGAGACGTTTTGGACGGCTAGGAAGGTGAAGACACCTGTGAATGGGAGGGAGGGGTTAGTGAGAGTCGCGAAGGCGATGTGGGGGTGGGGGAGTGTAGGTACCTAGGCCAAGCCAGAGCCAATGGTCAGGGATTTTGGACGCCATGGTGAGGGCGGTGTGGTCATTGTTTATGAGGCGTGAAGGTGAAGGAAGCACAGCGTGGGAGACATGCTACGTACAGTTGCTGAGTGCAGGTGTATCTTCACGAGCGATGATGTCGGAAGTCGCGTTGAAATGTGGGGGGAAGACAAGGGCCAGGGCGGCGGCGCTAGACAGGCACACCCATGTTCTTCTAGCTTTTGACTTGTTAAGAAATAATTTTTGACCAAAGACCGATAATTCGTTGTCGCCAACGTCAACGCCAACACCGCGCCACATTGGAGCCTCTCGTGGCTTCTCCTCGCATTCTTCACCATGCCGCCGTCTCAGCTAAAGCGGCTCAAGGCCTCGTTGCGCGAACAAGGCATCACGGGCCCGCAACAGTCGAAGAAGCAGAAGAAGTCGCAATCCAAAAACGCCGACCACCACGAGCGCAAAGCAGCTGCACTCCAATCGATTCGCGAGTCCTTCAACCCGTTTGAATTCAAGCACCTTGCCCGCCCTCATAAGCACGAATACGTCTCTGCCCAGGCTGAAAATGCGCCCAAGAAGATTCTCGGACGGCCTGGCGTCACAAAGAGCCAGGGCGAGGAGGCGAGGCGCAAGTCGCTGTTGCCAGAAATACATCGCAAGAACAAGGTTGGAGGCATCTTGGATAGGCGGATAGGCGAGGCTGATCCGGCCATGAGTGTCGAAGACCGGATGATGGCTCGGTTTGAACAGGAGCAGTCGCGCAAGAGGAGTGGCAATGTGTTTGATCTCGAGGATGACGCCGACGAGGTCGAGCTTACGCACGGTGGGCAGTCTCTGCGCTTCGACGATGAGATTGGGGAAGAAGACTACGACGCAGCGAGTGTTGCAGGGTCGAGCGACGACGACGACGACGGAGAAGATGGCTTCCTGAAGAAGAAGAGAAGGATAGAGGAAGTGGATGGTGAGGCACCTGCCACAGAGGAACAACCAGAACGCAAAAAGAGCAAGCAGGAGGTTATGAAGGAAGTCATTGCAAAGTCGAAACAGTTCAAGTACGAGCGTCAGGCACAGAAAGAGGACGACGATGAGATGCGAGATGCGCTCGACAAGGATCTGGGTGATATTCTTGCTGCGCTACGTGGACACATCAACAAGAAGCCTGAGCCGGAGGCGCCAAAGGAGGTGCAGCGGAACGATTTTGGAATGAACGCCGACCGAGCTGCGCTTCTTGCCGGTACTACGCAGCAGGACAAGGACAGAGAATACGATTCACGGGTGCGGCAGTTGCTCCTCGATCAACGAGCAAAGCCAACGGAGCGGACAAAGACGGAAGAGGAGAAGGCCAGGGAGGAGGCTGATCGCTTGAAGCAGCTCGAACAGAAGCGCATGAAGAGAATGCGTGGAGAGTCTGTCAGCGATGACGAAGAATCACAGAAGAAGGGCAACAAGGAAGCAGATGACGAAGATGAAGACGACATGGATAGCCTCCCAGACGATGCTGCTGAGTTCGGCTTGAAAATGCCGGGACAACTCAGACCAGACGGTGTCGAGGATGAGGACGACTTCGTTATGGATGACGACCTCGTCGCTACCGACTCGGAAGCAGACATGTCGGACGATGAGTCCGAGGCTGGCTCTGCGATCGATGATACCATGGCCATGGATGAAGAAGATGCCGACTTTTTAAAGGATGTTATGCCCGAGCGTAAAGAGCAGCCCAAGGCTGTCAACGGTGTGCTGACGCTTGGTCTCGAGTCAAAGTCGAAGCTCGCCTTTACATATGAATGTCCTCGATCCCATGAAGAGCTGTTGAAGGTGTTCAAAAACGTCGCACCCAACGATACCTCCACTGTCATTCAGAGAATACGCGCATTGTACCACGCAGGACTCCGTGCAGATAACAAAAACAAGCTCGCAGATTTCGCGTGTGCCCTTGTCGACCACGTCTTGTATCTTTCGAATCAGACGCCAGCAGCTTCTTTGGCGGTCATCGAGGCTATTATCCGTCACGTTCACTCCATGTCGCGCTCATACCCCGTTCAAATAGCTACAAAGTTCCGGGAGCACCTGAAGAACCTTCAAGCCTCCAACCGTCCCACGCCAGGCGATCTGGCTCTGCTCTCAGCTATCGGCTCCATCTTCCCCACCTCTGACCACTTCCACCAAGTCGTCACACCAGCCATCACACTCATGGCTCGCTGGATGGGTCTCACCTCGCCCGCCTCCACACAAGACGTCGCAACGGGTGCATTCATTGGTGCCCTCTGTCTCCAGTATCAGCGTCTCTCCAAGCGCTACATCCCTGAGTTCATCCGCTACACAACCCTCTGTCTCAAGTCCCCGCACGCCACGCCTGCCCTCCTTGCCGCGCACAGCAAAAACATCATCAGCGCAGCCGAAATGTGGAGCACCTCGTCGTCCTTGATCGAAATCTTCACCCCACTCCTCGCCCCCCTTCGACTCGCCAAACAAACATCCACTCACGCAAACCTATCCGCGCGCCTCTCCCTCTCCCGCACCAAACGCCGGCCACTCTTGCTCCACAACCACCGCCCGCTCCCCATCAAAACCAGCATCCCCAAATTCGAAGAATCATTCGACCCCAACCGTCACTACGACCCCGACAAGGAACGTGCGGAGGCGAAGCGGTTGCAGAAAGATTACAAGAGAGAGCGCAAGGGGGCGATGCGCGAGTTGCGCAAAGATGCGAATTTCATTGCGAGAGAGAGTCTGCGAGAGAAGAAGGAGAAGGATCGCGCGTATGAGACCAAGTACAAGCGATTGGTGGCAGAAATCCAGGGCGAAGAGGGGAGGGAGAAGAATATGTATGAGAGGGAGAGGAAGGCTAGGAAGGCGGGGAGGTAGGAGAGGTAGGAGTATTGTAGTTTGGAGGGAGCGAGGGAGGCAGAGAGAGTGTGTGCCGGGAGGTGGAGAGTTGAAAATCTGCTGGGATTTCTACATGTATGGACGGGATCTGTTGTTTCTGGACGTATTGGTATCGTGTGTATATATTGCCGTTGGCATGGTGTTGACACTGCTACTGCTACTGCGTCTATTCCAGTCCAAACTGATTTCAAGGTTGGATGCGCATGCTATGCTTTTTTTAATCTGGCATGAACATGGCTCATCCAACTATCAACTCCGCATCGGGTTCTCTTCTTTGTCTTCTTCTTCTTCTGTCTCTGCTACTTTTGCAGCAGCTAGTAGAAACTTGTACCGGATATCGGAAGCGGAATGCATTCGCTGGTTTGTTGAACGGCGGGGAACCCATGTGGAGTTCGTCAACACGTAGTCCGTCCAAGGTCGTGTACCAAGAGAGGAGCCGGTGTAAACGTGTAAACCCAGCTAATGCTCCATACATGGGGTTTGCAGCAATTGCCCTTGGCAAAAGCAAAAAAAGCATAGCAGAAACCAGTTTTCATTTCCTCTGAAAGCGGAGCTTTGTGTCTTGAGATTACGGTACGGCCGCAGGGGCATTGGCCATCACGGCGAATATGCGTGGCGTGAGTCGCTTTGCCCTGAACAGGCCTGATTGAATGTGGGGTTGGCCGGGCTTGTTCCATTCAACGCAACCCAAAAGAGCCAAAAAAAAGCTAGGCTTATGTAAGAAGAGTGGGAGAAGGGACAAGGAGCCAGAGTCTTTCCCCACATGTCGACGTATCGGGTTCCGTAGTTACTGCAAAACCTTAATTGAACCCACACAAGCACACAAAAGCCGGAACAGCATTGGTTCTACTTGGTGCAGTTGCCGCAATCTCGGCTTTTCCTCCCTTGGCTCCCGAAGAACTCTCTTAGTGGTTTGCAAGTGGGAGGCCCTGGATGGGGATGCACGATCCCGAGCGGACGGGGGCCAGGCAAATGCCGCGCTTCTACACTCCCGCTGCTGGCGTCGAGGGTGACGTCAATTTTGATTTCACGACTTTTGTACCACTGCCGCACCGGATCAGGCATCTCGGTTATCAAGGGAAAAGGGACTACCCGGGTCCGACATCGGTCGAGAAGCTTCGGGCGAGGTTGTTGGATTTCGGTTTGTTATTTGTGTTGTTCGCGCCGGTTCGCAGCAGCGACATGTCGACCAGGCCTGGTTTGCACACGCCAGAACAGGCTCCTCGGAGACGTCAACCGTGCAAGGAGAGCTGAAAGTAAAGATACGACTTGCACGCCAATCACGCCGCGCTTCCGTCATCTCTCGAGCAATGGCCTTGGCTTTTGATTGTGTGCGTGCTTGACAGGCCGAAGTCGACATCTCTGCTTCCGAGCACGCAATCCGCCCTCTGTCTAATTTTATTGGACACTAGTGCGAACCACGAGCTTCCCATCACATCCTTCGCGTACTATCCCTGTCGCCTCACCCACAGTACCCTTACAAGCCTGCTGCGTCCCAGAGACTGGTGGTTGCCGGCACCGCGGCGAAAAAAAGCGTCGCTAGAGCGCAGACTCCACTCCGAGCACGACGAAAGATCTGGGATCGGCGAAAGAATGGGAACAAAGTATTATGTCACTTTTGAAGAACCCTTCTTTTGGGGTGCCTGAGCAATGCTGGCTACACTAGTTGGCACCCTCTATCATCTTTGGCCTTTTGTCCTGCGTTGTGACGGCTTTTTTCCATCATTACCCTGACTTTCCAGCACTTTGTCCTTTACATCTGGCCTCTCCTCGTGGCCACCATCCGATCACGCAATTTGCCCACCAGATCACAGCAAGACTGAGGCGTCGTGAAGGCTTTCGGACCTTTCTGCTTCCAAGACGCCTTCCTCCCACGCCCCAGCTCAGCTCGACTTCTAAAAGCTTACCGACTGTGCTTCTGGTGCCGGCCTATTAACGCCATCGCCGTGATTAGCTCCGTGCAATCCCACGTGTGACAGCACCCGAACCAGCCCTTACCCTGCACGGTTGCATCCTCTACATACCTAGTCGCCTGGACGTCTTCATTGATAAGCTCCTCAAGGCCTGGCAACTCTTGTCGTGCTTTTTTTCAGAAGCTTATACGGTCTTGCCCCGACTTGGTACTTGGAACTCTAAGCACTTGGCATCCCCAGTGCTGATCCAGTACATACTTTTTACAAGCCTCCTTTTGATTGGAGGACACTTTTCACATCCATGGCTTCAACAGCCACAAAGGTCGGCCATGGCCTAGCCAAGGTTCTGGGCATCGACTTGCATTACAGGAATGAGACCGGCTCGGAACGCATAACCAGAGGGGAGAGCGTGTTTACTGTTGATTCGGCGGATACGTACGTTGAGGGCGAGCCTACTGCGAGAGAATGGCTCCAGGAAACACTCCCAAATGGCGAAGAGTTGCGACAGTATTGCTATAATCTTTTTCCCTTTATCCATTGGATAGGCCATTACAATGTGCAGTGGTTGATTGGAGATCTTGTTGCTGGTACGTCAAACTCTTGCATCACTGGCTTATGGTTGCTGACCTTTTGCAGGCATCACGGTTGGCGCCGTTGTCGTTCCACAAGGAATGGCCTATGCCAAGCTCGCTGAGCTTCCGGTCGAGTTTGGCTTGTACTCATCCTTCATGGGTGTGCTCATCTACTGGTTCTTTGCTACATCCAAGGACATTACCATTGGCCCGGTCGCGGTTCTATCTACAGTAACTGGCAGCGTTGTGCTGGCAGCGGAAGAGAAACTCAAAGGCCAGGATATCTCCAGGGACATGATTGCATCCTCCTTGGCCGTCATTGCTGGAAGCATCGTTCTTTTCCTTGGTCTCATCCGCATGGGTTGGGTCGTGGACCTCATTTCGCTACCTGCCATCTCCGCATTCATGACTGGTTCTGCGCTCAGCATTGCTGTTGGCCAGTTCCCCACAATGATGGGAATCACGGGCTTCTCTACTAGGGATCCCACATACAAAGTCGTCATCAACTCGCTCAAGCATCTCGACCGAACCAACCTGAACGCATCCTTCGGTCTTACTTGCTTGTTTCTTCTGTACGCCATCCGTTTTACCTGCGGATTCCTTGCGAAGCGTTTCCCAAGTCGGGCCAAGATGTTCTTCTTCCTCAACACTCTACGCACTGTATTCGTCATCCTGCTTTACATCCTCTTTAGCTACTTGGCCAACCGAGAACACCGTGCCAATGGAACCAAGCCTATCGTAAACACGCTCGGAAACGTTCCACGAGGTAGGATACCCGCCCAATCTTGTCATGTCGCTTGCTTACAATGTCAGGATTCAAACACGCCCGTGTGCCACAGATCACTATTCCCATTATCCAGTCATTTGCCACCCAATTGCCCTCTACGGTCATTGTGCTTCTGATTGAGCACATCTCCATTGCAAAGTCATTCGGCAGAGTCAACAACTACGTCATTAACCCGTCGCAAGAGCTCGTCGCTATCGGTGTATCCAACTGCCTCGGTCCCTTCCTTGGAGCGTACCCAGCGACTGGTTCTTTCTCGCGTACTGCTATCAAGTCCAAGGCCGGTGTGCGCACTCCCTTTGCAGGTGTCATTACCGCTCTCGTAGTACTTCTCGCCATCTACGCTCTCCCGGCCATGTTCTGGTACATTCCGAACGCGACACTCTCGGCAGTTATCATTCACGCAGTGCTGGACTTGATCACACCGCCAAACACCGTGTACCAGTTCTGGAGAATCTCACCACTCGAAGTCTTCATCTTCTTTGCCGGTGTGCTTGTCACCGTCTTTTCCAGCATTGAAAACGGTATTTACGTCACCGTATCCGTGTCCGCAGGCATGTTTGCCTTCCGTCTCTTCAAAGCCAAAGGCCGCTTCATGGGCAAGGCCAAGATCCACTCTGTCGTCGGCGATCATCTCCTCGATGTCACCGATGATGACAAGCGCACGCCCGGCGCCCGACAAAAGCCGTCTGAAGGCGAGCACTCGATCCGCGAAGTTTACCTCCCCATCGACCACAAGGACGGCTCCAACCCTACCATCCAACTCGAAGACCCATACCCAGGTATCTTCATCTACCGCTTTAGCGAAGGCTTCAACTATCCCAACGCAAACCACTACCTCGACCAACTCACCGAAACAATCTTCTCCAAGACTCGCCGCACAAATCAGTCAACTTACGATAGGCCCGGCGACCGTCCCTGGAACGATCCTGGCCCACGCCGCGGAAAGAGCGCAAGCGACACTCCTGACGATCGGCCCACGCTCAAAGCCCTCATCTTGGATTTCTCATCCGTCAACAATGTGGATCTCACAAGTATCCAGAACCTCATCGACGTGCGAAACCAGCTCGACAAGTACGCCTCTCCCGACACTGTAGACTGGCACTTTTGCAACATTTCCAACCGCTGGACAAAGCGCGCCCTCGCAGCCGCCGGCTTCGGATACTACACCCCAGAGGCCCCCGAATCGGGAATCACACAGCGCTGGAAGCCTATTTTCAGCGTCGCCGAAATTGGAGGTTCTGACTCCGCTGCCGCCGAAGCAGAAGCGCGCGAGAATTTGTTGGCCAAACGCACGCTGAGCCAGGTGCGCAGTCACGATATCGAAGCTGCAAGGGGTGTTGCGGATGATGAGCAGAGTCTGAGCACGGAGGATGAGAGTATTAATAAACAGCTCGAGACTAGTAGGGCGTATGGGGCTACAGAGCGCCGCGATACCAAGGTTGGTAGAATTGCGGTCGTACAAGGACTTAATAGGCCGTTATTCCATGTGGATGTCACGGCTGCGGTTAACAGTGCGCTGGCGAATGTGAGGATGAAGAATCATTAAGCCGCGCGGCTGGAGACCTTTGTTGTTATGATATTTTAGCGATTTTTTTTCGGCTACGTTTTGTTTTTGGGGAACCAAAGGGATGATATAAAGATTTTGCCTTGAGACAGATAGATCGATAGATAGAAAGCCTTGAGGGCTTGTTGTCGGCATTCAGGAACATGAGGGATTGAATTATGATTGACAGGTTCACCTGACTATTGGGTTTTGCATCTCGGTACGTATGTGCATACGATTCATTTCTAATAGCTAGGGGTTACAAAAAGAGGACTGAATCGCCCGTTTCTGGTAATGTAGTAGTTTGGCTGTTCGGTTCTACAAGTCAGAATAGAGAGATTGTGCCAAGGTCATTCAGAGTGTTGCTCCAAGATCACTATCAAAACTCTATTTTTTGTCTATCGCGCATCACAAGACGTACTTATCCAGTATCTTTTATATAAACCGATCTTCCAGATAATACTGGCTCAATATACAAGAAGCGTTTTGCGCTGGCCAATGCTAATGTGTTATGGTTTGCATGGTTGAGGTGCAGTCGAAGCCAAGACCTACATTCGACACGTGATAAACTCATATTCCAGTCAACAAGGGACCTGACTGGTTTTTCACCCCCGTTTGTCGTGCGGGGAGATATGCGCACTGTGGCTCGCTGTGCCGCGCTTCCGTTGCCAGCTCACCTCGATGCGGCGCGACCGGGGATACACTTGGGGCTGTAACCTTGCCAACGCTCTGCCATTGAGTCTGTGTGACGGTTAACGATTCTACTATAGTTTAGTTTTCGGGCTTCTAGTTTTGCGTGTGAATAGCCCAGGCATTTTAACAATCTAGCTAGTTATCGACGTCGTTGAGACTACAAAGCTACGATCAGGCTGACGCACTGAAGGGACAAGCCCTATCATGATAGGTCTATGATAGGTCTATGGATTGACTGCTGATGTAGTTTAGTCGATAACATGTGTGCGATGATCATTCGCTATGAACCAATGGATCATGTTACACAAACGACCCCGCGCTTGTTGTGGCACAGTGATAAAGCAACGACCAACCCCTCTGCGAAGGAACTACTCTTTGCAATCAATCATTCAACTTTCCATTCGTGAGAAGATACAACCTCAACATGCCGTCCCTGAAGGAAAAGCTTGATGTGTATGACAACAGCCGGTGTGAGACATGCAAACGAAAGTTTGGCAGCCAGCAAGATGCTATCATGCACATGAAAACGTTCGACCACTGGGCTCCACGACTCGCATACAACATAGATGATCAAAAGCTCCTTGTCCAACGCTTGGCAAATTTGCATATGGCAGATGTTTCAGAAGACTTGCCCAAACCTACTGCTCCAAAACAATACGAATCGGTCACAGTGGCGCCCCAAGTTCAAGAATTTACACCCACACAACAATCCCTAGGGAATACAGGGCACCAAGAGCCTCGGTTTGGATGCAAGGCCTGCAAGAAGAAATTCCTTTCTCAAGCATCTGTCAACCAGCACATGGAAGATACAAAACACCAGGACCCTCGGTTCAAGTGCGAGACCTGCGATGGGACATTCACTTCCCAGTCATCTGCCAATCAGCACATGGACGCCAAACATCACCGTAAGCAATACATATGCCCTGATTGTGGCAAGGAATTTAAAAGTGAGAATGCCTTGAATATGGTATGTTCTAATCCTTACTTGAGTGCTTGATTGCGTCTTTTCCAAGTTCAGACATGTCACTAACTATCTCAAGCATGTCAAGACGAGCACTCACAAAGGCAAAAAAGTGGCGACTTCAAACTCCAGCAAAGATCAGAAAGTCTCATCAGAACACGACCACTCTCAAAGTACAGCTGTAACCCAAACGTGGAAATCTGTGCTTCTGGAGCTGCAACCGCAAAACCCCTACGTTGAGCCAACAACGATTTCCTCTCAACTGTATCCACACCTTCATGAGGCTATTATAAACGAACTAGCTGAACACAGAATTCCAGCCTCTTTCCACGAAGACAACAGCGATGAGGGTTCCATCAGAGATTACTCAACTTTCGTCATGGGCAGATTCACATGCGACAATAACTCCTGCCCCCGAAACGCTTGGACAAGCAAGAAAGTTACCCTATTTATTAGAAAGTATTCAAACGACAGATACAACGCTGCAGTTTATGACCAAAGTTGCAAGTTCTGTGAGGAGCTAGGCCGGTTGGCTATGGACGAGAAATCGTACGTGGACCGTGTTTCATACAGACTGAAAAGATGGGCAGGTGTAGAGATGGAACCGCCGCAATATAATCTGAAAAAAACCCCTCCACATGTAAAAGAGCATTGTGAAGGTTGCAAGGCGGGTATTTGCGGTGGGTAGAATATGTGGGACTGAAGCTGACCCAAGCGTATGGAGTGACGAGTTGGGTGTGCAAGAGCGATTTTTCGTGAGCTAATTTGATCAACTTCTTTTCTGCAAAGTTGATGGAGGTCGGACGATATGGTTATTAATGTTCTTCGTTCAAAGGGTCTACAAGTTCATGGAAGTTACTCTATCGCTAAGAACTCACCTTATTAACAATAACTGGAGGTTGATTATGAGCTTCAGACACACGAATCCAGCTCTGGTGCAACTCTGTTGATTATTTGAGAAACGTTGTATAGCATGCTACTATGTTGAAGTCTTGTCTAAGTCACACTGTCTTGTATTGTTCGGTGGTCTCTCTCTCTCTCTCTGGGCTTGTATATAACTGGCGGATTACCAAATAAAGTTCTTCTACCTAAGCTTCTTATGTCAGACAAGTCTTTGAAACCGAACTGAAATATTTCAGGGTCTACTATATATTCTACCAAACTGGCAATACTAACCTCTAGTTTTTTTGGATAAGCAACCATGATCAGCATGTTGAAATTCGTGGGATGAAACGGACACATGACAATTCATAAATATTGAAACGGAGTAGAAAATTTCTATCAGAATCATGGAGCGAGTCGTCCTACAAGGATGAGGACAAAGCGAATGTGTGATTGATCATCATGTAAGCACAGTATTAATCGTGTGATTGGTGAATAAAGATGCTAAGCCGATAGTTTACCAGTCCCTGCACTACCAACCTGCTCGATTCCGCGGACTAAACTGGAAA
>Ga0265780_10007439_pt1 | contig 13448 bp, 6 predicted proteins | sample P1T30metagenome_FD_192432 | JGI IMG/M metagenome (GOLD analysis project Ga0265780, IMG submission 192432) | Plant litter microbial communities from East Loma Ridge, Irvine, California - P1 T30 | ecosystem: Environmental > Terrestrial > Plant litter > Unclassified | place: USA: California... | reverse complement strand
CGATCTACGACTGGGAAAAATACGAAGAGGAATTGCTCGACAGACTAGGATCGGACAACAAAATGGTGCGTTTGCTTACGAATCGCGCCAAGACTGATCCGAAACGCGTGGTTTTCGCCGAAGCCGATCAGCTCGACGTGCTCAAAGCAGCGCAGATCGTGCATGAGGAAGGCATCGGTTATCCGATACTGCTTGGAAACAAGGAAACGATAATCGAACTCAAGGAAGAGATCGGGTTCGACGCCGATGTTCCGATCTTCGACCCTAAAACAAAAGAAGAGGACAAACGCCGCCTGCGTTATGCCGAGATTTTCTGGAAATCAAGACAGCGCAAAGGCGTGAATCTTTTAGATGCACAAAAGTGGATGCGCGAACGCAATTATTTCGCGTCAATGATGGTCAACGAGGGAGAGGCCGACGCTTTGGTAACGGGCTACTCGCGTAGTTATCCTTCGACGGTCAAGCCGATTTTACAACTCATCGACCGTGCCCCGGGCATTTCTATTGTCGCCACGACAAACATGATGATGACCAACCGGGGGCCGATGTTCCTGTCCGATACGGCCATTAATCCAGATCCTACAGCCGAAGAACTGGCCAAAATCGCACTTATGACGGCCAAGACCGTGCGCCTTTTCGGAATGGAACCGATCATCGCGATGATTTCGTTTTCCAACTTCGGATCCTCGACACATCCGGCGGCTAAAAAAGTCAGCGAAGCCGTTAAATATTTGCACCAATATTACCCTGAGCTTAAGGTTGACGGCGAACTTCAGGCCGATTTTGCGCTGAACCAGGAAATGCTTCAAAAGAAATTCCCTTTTTCAAAACTTGCGGGCCAAAAGGTCAATACGTTGATTTTCCCTGATCTTGCTTCGGCAAACATCACGTATAAGTTGCTAAAAGAGTTGCATCAGTCAGATTCTGTCGGGCCTATTATGCTTGGCCTTGACAAACCCGTACACATTTTCCAGCTCGGTGCCAGCGTCGAGGAAATGGTCAATATGGCGGCAGTTGCCGTAGTCGATGCGCAGGAAAAGCAAAAGCGTCTCAAGAACCTGGTCGTTAAAAAATAATGGAATTTCCACAGGCTCAGGGCGTCAAAGTTTTTTCATATATTTGGCAATTACTTAACATTTCATGATTTCGCACATTCAGGGAAGATTGGTGGAAAAAACGCCTACCGATGTGGTCATAGACTGCAACGGAGTCGGCTACCATATTAACATTTCACTCCACACGTATTCACTGCTCCCGGCATCTGAAAACATCCGGCTGTTCACCCATTTACAAATCAAAGAAGACGGCCACACACTGTTCGGATTCATGGAGAAATCCGAACGCGAAATTTTTAAGCTTCTACTGTCAGTTTCCGGTATCGGCGCGGGAATAGCGCGAACCATGTTGTCTTCCCTTGACCCCAAACAAATCATTCAGGCACTTGCATCCGGAGACGTCGGCACCATACAATCCATCAAAGGCATCGGAAGTAAAACCGCACAACGCGCAATACTCGACCTAAAGGACAAAGTGTTAAAAGTTTATGATTTGGATGAAGTTTCAGTTTCGGCTAACAATACAAATCGGGATGAGGCGTTATCTGCATTGGAAGTTCTTGGCTTTAACAAAAAATTAGCGGAAAAAGCCGTTGAAAAAATTGTTAAGGACAATCCTGGAGCTTCGGTTGAGGCCATCATCAAATCAGCGCTAAAAAACTTATAAAAGTTTGAAAACAGATTACAATCTAACCAAGATAACGTTTACCAAATTCTTATTTTTCTGCCTGTCACTGGCCGGTTTTTCGGTTCAGGCACAGGTTGATGAGGAGGACGACACCCCACAAGACACGGTCGGCTATAGCCAGGGGAGCATGCAACTGCCCAACCCAACGAGTATTGTGGACGCCTACACGTACGATCCTGTTACGAATCGCTATGTTTATACGAGTAAAGTTGACAGCTTCAATATTAATTATCCGATAATTCTGACGCCAGAAGAATACCAGGAATTGGTGCAACGCGAGGCTGTACGCAGGTATTTTAAAGAAAAGTCTGACGCTATCGACGGCAAGAATGAAGAAGGCAAGAAAGATCTTTTACCGCGATATTATGTCAATTCAGGCTTTTTCGAAACCATTTTCGGAAGTAACACTATCGATGTAAAACCAACAGGATCCGTAGAAATGGATCTTGGCGTGCGTTACACAAAAACTGACAATCCATCGCTTTCGCCCCGCAACCGCGCCAGTACGACATTTGACTTCGACCAGCGCATCAGCATGAGCCTTATGGGAAAAGTGGGTACGCGCCTCAACGTGACGGCCAATTACGATACCGAGTCGACTTTTGCATTCCAGAATCTCATCAAACTTGAATATACACCTACCGAGGACGACATCATCCAGAAAATCGAAGTAGGTAATGTTAGCATGCCGCTGAACAGTACATTGATACGCGGCGCGCAAAGCCTTTTCGGGGTCAAGACGCAATTGCAGTTTGGCAAAACTACGTTTACGGGCGTGTTTTCTGAACAGAAATCCCAGACCAGAACCGTTTCAGCCCAAGGTGGTGGAACCATTCAGGATTTTGAGATGTTTGCGCTCGATTACGACAATGACCGACATTATTTCCTTTCGCAATACTTCCGCGATCGCTATGACGAATCGTTGATTAATTATCCGAATATCAATTCGCGCGTCCAGATTACGCGTATTGAAGTTTGGGTTACTAACAGACAGAACCGCCTCAATAATGCGAACAATAACATGCGCAATATCGTAGCGCTACAGGATTTGGGAGAGTCGCGATTGTCTGGTGAAGCGGATCCCGAAGTCGTAGCGATTAACCCGGTTCCGGCAGGCTTTTTCAACACCTTGCCCAACCCGATATTGCCGGGCAGCCCGGTTACCGATACTGATTTGCCTCCTGACAACGAAAACAACGACTACAATCCTGCGCTTATAACTTCGGGCGGCGGATTGCTGAACCCGAACATTCGTGAAATTGTGACGGCTTCGGTTGGTTTCAACAACCCGACTCCGGTTAGTGAAGGACGCGATTATTCCAAATTGGAAAATGCGAGAAAACTTACCTCTACAGAATTTACGTTCCATCCCCAGCTTGGTTATGTTTCGTTGCAGCAAAAGCTTACGAACGATGAAGTGCTTGCTGTGGCGTATCAGTACACCATTGGTAGCGAAGTCTATCAGGTTGGTGAATTTGGTACAGATGGCGTCGAGGGAACAACGGTTACGAATGATCCGGTAACGGGAGAAGTATCGTCGGTTTCCACCCAAAGCCTTGTTCTCAAAATGCTTCGCAGCAGCCTTACGAATGTGAACCTTCCGGTTTGGGATTTGATGATGAAAAACATTTATCAGATTCCTGGCGCGTTCCAACTGGAGCAGGAAGATTTCCGATTCAATATCTTATACACCGATCCGTCCCCGATCAATTACATTACCCCTGTAGCCGGAACACCTTTTCCTGCGAATCCGCCCGTTGCAGAGACGCCGCTTCTGAAAGTATTCAACCTCGACCGGCTTAACTACAACAATGACCCGCAGGTAAACGGCGATGGTTTTTTTGATTACTATCCTTCGATAACAGTAGATCCGCAATATGGCCGGATTATCTTTACGACTGTCGAGCCGTTCGGTGAATTGCTTTTCGAAAAATTGCGTTTGCAGGCTGGCGAGAATTACGAAGGCGACCAAACTTCATTAGCAGATTACAACCCCAATCAGCGAAAATACGTTTTCAAACGATTGTACAAGGATACCCAGGCCCAGGCGTTGCAGGAATCAGATAAGAATAAATTCCAGCTCAAGGGACGTTTCAAATCTACCGGAGCGGATGGCATCCCAATCGGGGCCTACAACGTGCCGCAAGGATCGGTTGTCGTTACCGCAGGTGGGCGTGTGCTTGTCGAAGGTGTTGATTATTCCGTAAACTATCAGTTGGGGCGCGTCCAGATCCTGGATCCGTCGTTGCAAAATACCCCGGTTGAAGTTTCCGTAGAAAACAATTCGGTGTTTGGCCAGCAAACCAGGCGTTTCTGGGGCTTTAATGTAGAACATAAATTTTCGGATAAAATTCAGCTCAACGCCACGATGTTGCGCATGACGGAACGACCGTTTACACAAAAATCGAATTACGGTCAGGAATCAGTGAACAATACGATCTTTGGCGTAGGCGGGCAGTTTGCTTCCGAAGTACCGTTCCTGACGCGTTGGGTCAACAAATTGCCGAATATCGATACAGATGTTCCGTCCAACATTTCCGTGCGCGGTGAAGTTGCGTTCTTAAAGCCGGATACGCCTAAAGCGGACCAGTTCCGTGGAGAATCCACCATTTATGTTGACGATTTCGAAGGATCACAAACCACCATCGATTTGCGAGGTGCGCTTTCATGGTTTTTGTCTTCAACGCCGGCCAGGAATGCGGAAAGCGAATATGACTTTTTACAGGCCGCATCGAACACAAGCGTCGAATCCGGGTTCCGCAGGGCGAAGATGTCGTGGTATTCGATCGACCCGATTTTTTATGCACAAAGACCGGGTGGCATTAGCATCCAGGATGTTAGTTACAATGCGACACGGCGTATTTACAGCGAGGAATTATATCCGAACGTAGACATTGCCGTGGGTCAAAGCACGGTGGTCAATACGCTTGACATGACTTTTTATCCGCAGGAACGCGGTCCTTATAATTTCAATCCGGCGGCGGCTTCAAACGGCATTTTGCCGGAACCGCGCCAGAATTTTGGTGGTATCATGCGCGCGCTGAACTCGACGAATTTCGAACAGGGCAACGTGGAATACATTCAATTCTGGATGCTTGATCCGTACTTTGATCCGGGCAATCCCGAGGCGGCGGCGTCCAACACAAACAATGGATCGCTTTACATCAATTTAGGTTCTATTTCAGAAGATATCCTCAAAGATGGCCGCAAGCAATTTGAAAATGGCCTTGGGCCGGGACAGGTTCTGGTTCCGACGGCTTATGGAAATGTTCCTGGCTCCCAATCGCTGATTTACGCCTTCAACGCCGATGGCAGCAACCGCAACGCCCAGGATATTGGACTCGACGGACTCAGCGATGCTGAAGAAGCCGCGAAATTCCCGGCATTTGCTGGTTTACCGGATCCCTCAGGGGATAATTATCAGTATTACCTCAATACGCAGGGAACACTTTTGGAACGTTACCGCGACTATAACGGAACGCAAGGGAACTCTCCCGTCGATGTTTCAGATACCAACCGTGGCTCGACAACATTGCCGGATATTGACGATGTCAACCGCGATAATACTATGAACGAAATCAACGCGTACTATGAATATCACATTCCGTTGCGCGCGGGCATGGAAATAGGCGTAGACCCGTTCCTTGTTGATATCCGTACTACGGATGCGACCCAACTGCCGTCCGGGGCAAACAGTACACAGGCGCGTTGGATGTTGTTTAAGATTCCGGTTGACCAGTTTGTCAATAATATCGGAGGACTGACTGATTTCAAGACCATCCAGTTTATGAGGATGTTCCTTACGAATTTCAACGAGCAGGTTACGCTTCGCTTTGGCGCACTTGATCTGGTCCGCGGCGAATGGAGACGTTACACAAGTTCACTTGACTTTAATGATCCTAACATCGATGATGACGAGACGAACTTCGACGTACAGGCACTCAACATCCAGGAAAACACGACGCGTTGCCCGGTGAATTACATTTCCCCTCCAGGTGTTGCACGCGAACAACTGTACCAGAATCAGACGGTAATCAACCAAAACGAGCAATCGCTGGCTTTGCGCGTAGACGGACAGGGCGGTTTAGAGCCGGGGCTAACACAAGGCGATGCACGTGCGGTTTTCAAGAATGTAAGCGTAGACATGCGTCAGTTCAAGAAACTTAAAATGTTCCTTCACGCAGAATCGCTTGCGTCCGATACAGAATCTGAAAAATTGAGGGATAACGAAATGGTGGCCTTCATCAGATTCGGAAATGACTTTACCCAAAACTATTACGAGATTCAGATACCACTAAAAGTGACGCCATATGTTTACACGCCCGGCGTTGGTACCTGTAACCCTATGGCCGAAGATATCGTTTGGCCGGAAGCCAATGAAATGGATCTTTCGCTTGAGTTACTCACAAAACTCAAAGTCATGGTGCTTAACGGCCTTGCGCCTGCGCCCGATGAAAACGGAGTGATTTATATTAACGAAGGTGAATTGAACGCATCGCTGGCTGGTCGCGAAAACGAGTTGCGCATCGGTATCAAAGGAAATCCGAATTTCGGTTTGGTGCGCACGCTCATGATCGGTATCAAGAACAACACGAACAACCCGATGATTCCTGTTGCGGAAGCTCCAAACACCAACCGTTCACTAAGAGGTGAGGTTTGGTTTAACGAACTGCGCATGGCAGACATGGACAACCAGGGCGGTTGGGCCGGTGTACTGAACCTGGACTCCAACATTGCCGATTTCGATACGATTTCAGCCGTAGGGCGCATGAGTACGATTGGTTTCGGATCTTTGGAACAAGGCCCTAACGAACGCAGCCGGGAAGACCAAACCCAATACAATGTCGTGACCAATGTGAACGTGGGTAAATTGCTTCCGAAAAAATGGGGCGTTAACCTTCCGTTCAACTATGCGGTAGGCGAGGAGATCATTACACCTCAGTACGATCCGTTCTACCAGGATATCAAACTCGATCAATTGCTTGAAAACACACCTGATCCGGAAGAAAGAGAAAACGTAGAAGGCCGTGCCGTAGATTATACAAAGCGCACGAGCATCAACTTTATCGGCGTCCGTAAGGAAAGGGCCCCGGAGAAAAAGGCCAAATTATGGGATCCTGAAAACCTGACGCTTTCTTATTCGTACAACGAAGTGAATCGCCATAACTATGAGATTGAAAGTTTCATCGATCAACAGGTCAGCACAACAGCTGATTATGCGTACAGCTTCCAGCCTAAGGCCGTAGAGCCGTTCAAAAAGAACAAGTTTTTCAAGAAGTCTGATTATTGGAAGATGCTCAGCGATTTCAACTTTAATTACCTGCCTGCGAACCTGACGTTCAATACGAATATCATCCGACAGTATAACAAGCAGCAATTCCGTCAGGTAGATGTGGCCGGTATTCCTATCGATGCCCTTTACCAGCGCAATTATTTGTTCAATTACCAATACGGGTTTAACTTCCCGCTTACCAAATCACTCAAGATCAATTACAATGCGACTTCGAGTAATATCGTGCGGAATTATATGGACCAGGAAGGCAATGTCGATAATGCCATTACAGTCTGGGACGATTTCTTTAACATCGGACTCCCAAACCAGCACTCCCAGCAACTTGTTGTAAACTACGATTTGCCGATCAACAAAATCCCGGCTTTGGCATTTATCAAATCAACTTATTCCTATACCGGCGATTACAGCTGGCAGCGTGCTTCACTTGCCATGCAGGAAGTAGAAGGTTTTGCATTAGGGAATACCGTTCAGAATGCGGCCTCGCACAAGCTCAACACCGCGCTCAATATGGATTTGTTTTATAAATTCATCGGGTTAGGCAAAAAGACGCCAAAAGCTCCGGCGAGACCGGCTGGTCCACCAAAACCGGGCGAAAAAATTACGACAGCGGCAGTTCCGGCACAGCAAGGACGAGGCGTGTTCCTCGATGGCTTGATTGGAGTGGCAACCAGTGTCAAGAACATCCAGGTAAATTATGTGGATAACCGCGGTACGGTTCTTCCGGGGTATCTTCCCGGGCTGGGCTTCTTCGGGACATCCCGACCAACACTCGGCTTTACTTTTGGCGCGCAGGAAGATGTGCGTTATGAAGCAGCGAGACGCGGTTGGCTGACGCTTTATCCTCAATTTAACCAGAATTACACCGAAGTAACTAATAAGACATTAGACTTTACGGCAAACATCGATTTGTTCCCTGATCTTAAGATTGATCTCGTAGCCAACAGGACGTTCGCCGAAAACTATTCGGAGCAATATGATGTGGGTGACAATCCATCTTCGCCTGAAATTGAAGGCGATTATTACAACAGCCGATCGCCATACAACTTCGGGAATTTCTCGATCTCTACGGTGATGCTGAAAACGTCATTTAAAAAGAGTGACGAGAATTTCTCATCGGCTTTCCAGGATTTCCGTGACAACCGTATCATTATTGCAAACCGATTGGCAACCTCGTTTTACGGAACGACAAGCTTCCCGGTTGGAACTGATGGCTATCCTATCGGATTCGGCAAAAACAGCCAGGCCGTGTTACTTCCCGCCTTCCTTTCGGCTTACACCGGTTTCGGGGTTACCAAAAGTGGTTATGGGGAATCGGCCAAGGATATTTCGCTCGGGGCCTTCCGCGACATGCCAATCCCAAACTGGACCATCAAGTACAATGGTTTGATGCGCTACAAGTTCTTCAAGGACAAATTCAAGCGTTTCTCGTTACAATCGGCTTACCGCGCTTCGTATACGATCAACTCGTTTCGTTCGAATTTTGAGTATGATCCGGTGTCAAATCCTACCGATCTTGCGGGCAACTTCCAGAATAAAACGATCATTTCCAACGTGAACCTTGTGGAGCAGTTCAACCCGTTAATGCGCGTGGATTTCGAGATGAAAAATGCGTTCAAATTCCTTGCAGAGGTTAAGAAAGACCGGGCGATGTCCATGAGTTTCGACAACAACCTGCTTACCGAAGTGCTTGGGCAGGAGTATGTAATGGGTATCGGATATCGATTTAAGGATGTTATTTTCTCTACGCGTCTGGCCGATAATCCGCAAGGGATAATCAAGAGTGATGTTAATATTAAAGTCGACGGTTCTTACCGGAATAACAAAACGATTGTGAGAAACCTGGATTACGATAACAACCAGCTCGGGGGCGGACAAAACATCTGGTCAGCGAAACTGACTGCAGATTATGCGTTCAGCAAAAATCTGACGCTGATTTTCTTTTACGATCACCAGTTCTCTAAAGCCGTTATCTCGACGTCGTATCCGATGACTAACATTCGCGGAGGATTCACGTTGCGCTATAATTTCGGAAACTAAACGGATAGTTCCCGAATGATCGGAAGTCGTAATTTTGTCATCAAATGAAAAAGTTTACGTGAGTTCTGTGCTGAAACATTTTAAATCCCGCGCCTAAATTTTACATTTGCGGTAATAAACCTAAAAAAATACAACACCATGAATATCCCAGCCGATTTGAAGTACACCAAGGAGCACGAATGGATTCGTCTCGAAGGCGAAATCGCGACCGTTGGAATCACTGATTTTGCCCAAAAAGAGTTGGGTGACATCGTGTACGTAGAAGTCGACACGCTTGATCAAACTTTAGACAAAGACGAGGTTTTCGGAACGGTTGAAGCCGTGAAGACTGTTTCTGACCTTTTCCTTCCGCTTGCAGGAGAGATTGTGGAATTCAACGAAGAGCTCGAGAGCAATCCTGAAGCAGTAAACGGCGATCCTTACGGACAAGGCTGGATGATCAAGATTAAAGTAGCTGACGTTGCTGATTTCGAATCGCTTCTCTCAGCTGACGAATATAAAAACCTGGTGGGTGCTTAAAAAGTTTTGGCTTGCCGCAGCGACAGGATGGACGATTTTCATTGCCCTGATGTGCCTGGTGAGCTTTACTGATTTGCCCAAAGTGAGCGTAGGAAACATAGACAAATACGTTCACGGCGCCTTTCACTTCCTATTTACCCTTTTGTGGTACCTTTATTTGCGCACTGACGGCCGAATGGTCAGCATTGCGCAAATATTGTTTAGGGTGGTGGCACTTTCGGCTGTTTTTGGTATTCTGATCGAGTTCGCCCAAGGGGCACTTACGCTTACGCGCCAGGGTGATATTAACGACGTCCTGGCCAATATCACAGGGGCTTTGCTTGCAGCCGTGTGCATCTTGATTTTCAGAAAAATAACGGCACAACGCGCATGAGTTCCCGAACCCAAAAAGGTTTTTATACATTTACCGCATGGATATCAGGCACTATTTAGATTCAACCTATCTCAAGACCGCTCAGCAGGCCGGAATTCCAGAAGCTGAAAACCTCGGAATCGTTAAAAAAACAGTTCAGGAAGCCATCGATCTCAGGCTAAAGCTTGTGATGATCAGGCCGGATTATGTCGCGCTGGCCAAGCAAATGGTTGATCATCAAAAGTCGACGTTATTAATCGGGACGGTCATTGATTTTCCGAATGGGACGTCTTCCGTATCCGACAAAGTTTCAGAAGCACGCAAAGCAATTGAAGACGGAGCAGATGAACTGGATTTCGTCCTAAACTACCTTGCATTCAAGAACGGTAATGTCGCTTTGGTCAAGGATGAAGTTTTGGAAGGTTCAGCGATTGGGTTGCATTCACACAAGGTGGTCAAATGGATTATTGAAACCGCGGCACTGAATGATTTGCAGATCGCCCAACTTTCAGCGCTGGTCAAGAATGTTGTCTTCACGAATTTCAAGGAAGACCAATACCAAAGCGTTTTCGTCAAATCGTCTACCGGATTTTTCGTTACCGAAGAGGGAATACCCAACGGCGCAACACCCGAATCAGTCGTGATCATGCTTGAAAATGCCTGCCCGCTGCCGGTTAAAGCTGCAGGAGGCGTGCGTACGTATGAGGAAGCCGAACAAATGATACAATTGGGCGTTAAGCGAATCGGGACATCGGCTGCAAAAGCCATTACCGAGGGTCGCATTGCCGACACCGAATATTGATATGCGATACATGAAACATTTTTTTTACCTGATTTTACTTTGTGTCAGCTTCACCGGCTACTCACAATCAGATGTTTTTCCCGTAATGACCGGATGTGAAGGGAAAAGCACAGCTGAACTCGAGGCCTGTTTTTACAATAACGTACAGGATTTCGTGTATCAGAATTTTAAAGTCCCGGGGGATTTGCCAGGCGATTATGCCGGTAATGTCTTTGTGTTGTTTGAAGTAAGCGATGCGGGTAATTTCACCGTTATTTATGTCGATGCAGATAAAAGCCAGCTTGCCGATGAAGCGCGACGGGTATTTGCCCTGTTGCCAAAAATAGCGCCTGCGACACACAATGGCAATCCAACGTACGCCAAATACACCATCAATATTGCCGTTCCGTTGCTCAAGCCGGGCGAAGTTGCCGTACGTGCTACAACCAATGCCCAGGTGGCAAAAGCATACGAAAAAGAAAAGCGACAGCAGGACAGGAACCGGGAACTCTCAGAATTTGACAGCGTAGCGAAAGGCTATACCGCGACTTTTGACAATCCTCAGTTCAGGAGCCATCTCAATATCCCGTTTTCGCACAGTTATTACGCACAATTCGATGCATCGCTCAACCAGGTCGGCTCGAACAATCATACGGCGTCAAAACCTTATGCTTACGCTGATGTGAATCGCTATTATGATCTTCAGGTAGCCTACGACAAGATCAAAAAGAATAAATCGGGTTGGTGGGGCCGCAAGCTTTGGAATGAAAATACGGTCCAGATCCAGGGCCAGGATTACTGGTTGACACTGAATCCGATATTGGACCTTCAGCTTGGCAAGAGCAGTGGCGACATTGTAGATTATACGTACGTCAACACTCGCGGTTTGCGCCTTGAAGGCGGATTGGGGAAAACCATCAATTTTACAACTACCATTTACGAAAGCCAGGGCCGCTTTGCCGATTACTTCAATCAATATGCGGAATCGTTGCGCCCCGACGGAGGAAATCCTGCGATCATTCCCGGAATTGGCATTGCCAAAGCATTCAAGACAGATTCTTACGATTTTCCGTTAGCCGAGGCCAATTTGGCTTTTACGCCTTCTAAATTCCTGAATCTTAATCTGGGTTATGGGCGGAATTTTATTGGTGACGGATACCGTTCGCTTTTGCTCGGGGATGGCGCAAGCCCGTATCCGTATTTGAAAATGAATACGACCTTCTGGAAGATCCGATACACGAACGTGTACACCTGGCTCAAGGATGTTCGGCCAGATGTCGTGGAAGACGGAACGTATGCGACTAAATTTGCAGCAAGCCATTACCTGAGCATGAACCTGACCAAGCGCTGGAACATCGGCCTTTTTGAGTCTGTGATCTGGTCCAAGCAAAACAATCGCGGTTTCGATATGAGCTTTGTAAACCCGATCATTTTTTATCGCTCTGTCGAATTCGCCTCATCCTCCAGAAGTGGAAACGCTATGCTCGCGGCTACAACGAAATACAAATTCACGAATCAGTTCACGTTTTACGCCCAATACCTGCTTGATGAGTTCTCGCTCGAGGATATGAAAAGCGGCAATCAAAGCTGGAAGAATAAATTCGGGTATCAGTTGGGACTTAAATATTTCAATGCGTTTAATGTTTACAACCTGTTGCTTCAGGTGGAGTACAACCACGTCAGGCCTTATGTGTATGCCCACAGCGAAGCCATCACCAATTACGGCCACAACAACCAGAGTTTAGGGCATCAATGGGGTGGGAATTTCCAGGAATTCCTGGTCATAGGGCGTTATAACAAAGGCCGTTTGTATGCCGATGCAAAATTTACGGTTGGCGTTCGCGGGCTTGATTTCAACCCATCAGAAAATACCGGAAATTACGGAAGCAACATTTACCTCAGTTACGAACAGAACCGGCCGCTTAATGAAGGTGTTACGATAGGGCAGGGCAATAAGACGCACGTTATGATTGCTGATATCCAGGCGGGATATCTCGTCAACCCTTCTACGAACCTGCGCCTATTTGCCAATTTCATTTACCGCAACTTTGATCCTATGGCTGATACGGCTGCATTTTCAAAAGATTCGACAGCCTGGTTTACCATCGGATTGAGAAGCGATGTTTTCAATTGGTATTTCGATTATTAACAGCCGGACTTTTTGGGTTTTGGATTTACGAAAAGCCTGTTCTGGAAAAAGGAGCCTAGCCCCGATGGCAGTGTAAAGCCTTTGGCGGAAAAACAATTAGGTTTGCGCGATTTGCGCAGCGACCGCAGGGAGCTCGCGCAAATCGCATGCAAAATTTTGTTTTTTGGCGAAGCTTGGAGCGCACAGCGGGAAAATGCTCCTAAATATTCGGAAATTTACAATTGCTTGTTTGTGCATTCCTTTCGCGTGGCGTACCTTTGCCCAGATTCTGCAAATGAAACCGGCATTGGACGCTCATACCACTTCTTTATCTTTTAAATCTGTATTTGTCGACTTTAAGGCCATAACCAAGGCCGGACTGGCGATCAGTGTGCTGTTTTCTTCCATTGCGGGATATCTTTTAGGCTTTAGTGATACACATCCGTTCAGCTGGGGCGTTTTAATTATGCTGATGATAGGCGGTTATTGCATGGTTGGGGCTTCCAACGCGTTCAACCAGGTAATTGAAAGGGATGTCGATGCTTTGATGGATCGCACTAAGAACCGTCCTGTGGCTTCTGGCAGAATGTCTGTC
>Ga0265780_10007438_pt1 | contig 13451 bp, 13 predicted proteins | sample P1T30metagenome_FD_192432 | JGI IMG/M metagenome (GOLD analysis project Ga0265780, IMG submission 192432) | Plant litter microbial communities from East Loma Ridge, Irvine, California - P1 T30 | ecosystem: Environmental > Terrestrial > Plant litter > Unclassified | place: USA: California... | reverse complement strand
TCGCCGCAGTCCTGCAATGCGATGGTTTTACAGCGATATCTCATTCGCCAAGACCCTAAGGAACAGCTCGTGTCTACCGCCACAACAACGTCAAACGCATCCAAAGCGATCGATCCACTCGATGTCAGCCGCGCGGAACTGTATAGCACTGACACGTGGCACGAACCGTTCCGCAAGCTTCGCGCCGAAGCCCCCGTCTACCGATGCGCCCGATCCGCGTTTGGACCCTACTGGTCTGTTTCGACCTATAAAGAAATTATCGAGGTGGAGTCGCTTCCTGAACTCTATTCATCCGAGATGGGCGGGATTTCGATTGTCGACTTGCCTGCCGATACCGGTGCGCGACTACCAATGTTCATTGCCCGTGATCGGCCCGTGCATACGGCGCAGCGCCGCACCGTCGCGCCTGCATTCACACCAGCCGAGATGACGCGCATTTCCACCGACATCCGGCAGCGAACCGGGGAAACTCTCGATAGACTGCCGTGGAATGCAAGCTTCGATTGGGTCGATCGCGTGTCGATCGAGTTGACGACGCAGATGTTAGCAATCCTTTTCGACTTTCCGTGGGAAGACCGTCGCAAGCTTACATTCTGGTCCGACTGGGCCGGTGATATTGAGGCAATTCGAGATGAGACGCTTCGGCATAAGCGTCGCGACATACTCTACGAGTGTGGAGCCTATTTCCAAGAGCTGTGGAATGCCAAGGTCGGCCGCCCCCGGTCGCCGGACCTCATATCGATGGTGATCCACTCGGATGCGATGCACGATCTAAGTACAAACGAGTTTATCGGAAACTTGCTTCTACTCATCGTCGGCGGCAACGATACGACGCGCAATTCGATGACGGCGGCGGCCTATGGGCTCGATCGTTTTCCGGACCAACGAGCTAGGCTTGAGGCGGATCCGGCCCTTATCCCCAATGCCGCGCATGAGATTTTCCGTTGGCAAACGCCACTGGATCACATGCGTCGCACGGCTACTGCCGATACTGAGTTGAACGGTCAGGCTATCAAGGTCGGTGACAAGGTCGTCCTATGGTATTTGTCCGCAAACCGCGATGAGCAGGTATTTGGACCCGATGCAGACCAAATCGTGATCGATCGTCCAAATGCCCGCAGGCACTTGTCGTTCGGACATGGCATCCATCCCTGTGTAGGCGCGCGGCTCGCCGAGTTGCAGGTCAGCGCTTTACTTGAAGAGATGTCCCGCCGGCGCATGCGGGTAACCGTCGAGCAAGAACCGACGCGTGTCCCGGCCGCGTTCATCCACGGTTATCGTACGCTACCCGTTTCCATCGAGCGCTACTGAAGAACGCAAGTCGTTTCGCGAACACCAGCCGCCCTATCGTAACTAATCCACAAACAAGCGGAGCTCGGCATGACCGACAAAGCCGAAGCAAGACTGCGGCATCGCCTGGCAGTTGTCACTGGCGCATCAAGCGGCATCGGCGCCGCGACAGCCCGCGAACTTGCGTCGGCAGGCTACCACGTACTGGCTGGAGTTCGCCGCTGCGAGGACGCCGACGCGCTCCGGGCCACGAATTTAGAGCCTATCATCCTCGACATAACGGATGAGACTGCAATCGCCTCACTGGTAAAGCGTATCGATACCGATCTCGACCGCCGTCCGCTCGGGGCGCTAGTGAATAATGCGGGTGTCGCGGTCAACGCTCCTATAGAAACATACGAACTGAAATCGTGGCGCCACCTGTTCGAAGCCAACCTCTTTGGCCATGTCGCGATGATCCAGGCAATGCTGCCGGCATTGATCGAAAGCCGTGGCACGATCGTCAACATATCGTCGGTTGGCGGCATGGTAGCGATGCCGACGTACGGGCCTTACGCGGGCACCAAGTTCGCGCTGGAAGCGATTAGCGACTCATTGCGGCGCGAGGTGGCTCCTCTTGGTGTCAAAGTCGTCGTGATCGAGCCAGGTGCGGTCGCCACTGGCATGCTCAGACAGGTAGGGGACAGGGGCGCAAAGGTTGTCAATGCGATGACAGCTGTGCACCGCGGCCGCTACGCGAAGCTCATGCACGCGGTCGTTGCGCAAGCCGAAGCGTCGGTTGCAGGCGGAGCACCGCCCGAGGCCGCCGCTCGTATCATTACCAACGCGATCATCAGCTCGCGCCCTCGGACCAGGTACACAGTTGGTCGTGGCACGGGGATGATCGTCAGACTTGCCAGACTCGCACCGGATCGCGTCCTCGACCGCATTCTTGCGGCAAGCCTCAAACCGCATTTCCCTGAATAAGCATCGATCGTCGGTCCGAAGTAGGCTGCTGCATGCGGCGTGACGGTCCGATCCAGTAACTGCACTGACCTAGCATTCTCTGTTGCAGGCAGGCGCACATATGAGGAAGCAAGATCATGATCGGAACGGCCGCGGGCGCCATCGAATCGTCCGAACAGCTTTTGGGAATGTGGAAGGCGCTGGTCGAAGACGTCGGTGCCACGGCCGTTGCCGAAGCAGGCGTTGCCCATAGATGGGCAGACACTGCTTTCGGCTTCTATAACACGCTGTTGTTCGCCGACCCCGGTGTGGATCACACCGAACTTGCCCTGCGTCTTGACCACGCCGTCGCCTTCATGCGCGATAGTAAGCGATCCGGTTTTCTGTGGCTCTTCGAAGAATTGCTGACGGACACCGCGCGTTCCGAACTCGGCAAGGCGGTGGAGCGGGCGGGGCTTTTGCGTGCAATGACATGTTATGGGATGGCGGGAGACGTGCTTCCGCTTCCCGAGCCGATGCACCCGAACCTACGGTTCGAACGCGTCTCAACCCAAGGGCATCTCAACGCGTATGCCGGACTGAACGCGAGGGCCTATGGCATGTCGGAGGCCGATGCCTGCGCGGCGTTTGCCGGCTCGCGGCTCTGGCTCGAGGACATTTACGCTTACGTCGGTTTCCAGGACGATCGCCCCGTTTGCTGCGCGGGCACCTATCCGGTGGATGGTCGCTTGTTCGTCGTGCTGGTCGCGACCGAGGGGGATTGTCAGCGGCGTGGGTTCGGCGAGGCGGTGACCCGCAAGGCGCTGTACGAAGGCAGCAAAGCGACAGGCTTCAGTCGTGCAACATTACAGGCAACGGAGGCGGGACGCCCGGTGTATGAGCGTATCGGCCTCGGCGTAACGTCTATCGTGTCGCTCTACGGCCTGGCCTAACTCAGCTCGCCCATTGCTTGATCGAGTTTTGGGCGGGTATCCTTGGCCAATCATCCCTCTTTCGTCGCCACAACCATGAAGGCGCGCGTTGGCAGCCGAACAACACCTTCTGCGTCAGCATAGCCGTTGAAAGCCTGCTCCAACGCCTCGCGCAATTTTTCTCCCTCATCTGCGTTCAAGGCGGCATATCCCGGAAAACTGCGGAACATCGGGTCGCACTCGCTGACCACGTCGGGGGAGGAATAAGGAGACCAATCCGCCTGTGCGATGTGGATATCGGCACCGGAGCAGCCAGCCTCTAACAGGTTCCTCCGCAATTCGTCTTGCGAGAACATGGGGAACATCCCCGCAGGCCATAGTTCGCGACCGGGGTAACGCTGGGCGAACACGCGCCGCAGCACATGCGCCGGCGAGCAATCGTCTTCGTGCGTCCACATCGCCAGCGCAACACGGCCGTGAGGCCGGGTGACCCGCAACAGCTCTTCCAGTCCCGCCCGCCATGTCGGAAAGGCGAGGATGCCGAAATGCGAGATGGCGATATCGTAGATTGCGTCGGACGCTCCGAGCGATCTGAAATCCATGACCTCCGCGCGCGCGCTTTCGAAGGATCGCAATCGCTCTACGCTGCGCGTCACCATGTCCGGGCTGATATCCGTTGCCGTAATCCGCGCGCCACGCTCTGCCGCAGCAACCGCAAGTCCACCCGTGCCGGCGGCGACGTCGATGATGTTCAAGTCATTCAACGGCATCATATCGTCGAGTAACTGGATCGCAAACGGCTGCGTCGTGCGCTCACCCATGCGCTCGTAAAGCCCAAGAGGGCTGACAGCGAGGTCGTCGCGGCTGTTTGCCAAGGCTACAATCCTATCTCTTTGGTGATCGGCGGAAAGCCGATCGGTGGGACGATCGCGTCAAGCAGTTCTGCAAAGGCGATTGTTCGACGATCGCTCATTGCGGGTCCCATGATCTGAACGCCAATCGGAAGCCCGCTGTTCGACAGCGCAAGCGGTCGCACCGTCGCGGGAAGATGCGCGAAGTTGCCGAGGGCGCCGCACCACAAGAACTGATCCCAATAGGCGTGGATCTGTCCGGCGTACGCTATGGTGCGCGCGAAGACCATTGGATCCTCCTGATGCGGGAAAGCGGCGGTGGGAGCGACGGGACAGATCAGGAAATCGTGCTGCTCGAAGAAGCGGCTCCAAACCCGCTTGCAGCGCGCTTGCACCTCCTTGGCCGCGGCGTAGTCGGCAAGCGATCGGACGCGACCCGCGATAATGCAATTCAGATAGCGGGCCGCCTCGGGTCCACTACGAGCCGCGCGTGACTCAAACGCTGTTAAGTCTGCTGCATCATAACCGGCGCCGAACAAAGGAAAAAGGAGCGTCAGATAGGCCTCGATCGCCTCGAAGAGGTCGAACGCCGGCCTGGCAACGCGGTCGACGATCGCACCGCCCGCCTCCAGCATACTGCCGAGCGCATCGATGGCGTCGCGCGTCTCATCATCGACCGGCAAGAGCGGGTCGTCACTCCAGATGGCGACGCGAGTAGTGCGAAGGTCCAGGCTGCCCGCTTCCAAGAGGTTCGGCGCCCAGTTCACGCGCTCCTCAACCGTAGGCGTCACAAGCACGTCGAATGCCAGACGAAGATCGGACGCCGCGCGTGCGATCGGACCGAGCGTGCCCATGTCGACCACGGCATCGTATCCCGGCGGTGGCGGAATGTGGCCTCGTTGCGGGTAAACCTCGAACGTTGGCTTGTGCGCAAAGATGCCGCAGTAATGCGCGGGAGTACGGACGGAGCCGCCGATATCGCTCCCGACATCAAGCGCGCTGATCCCCGTAGCGACTGCCGCTGCCGACCCGCCCGAAGACCCTCCGGGGCCACGCGCGAGGTCCCAGGGATTCGCGGTCCGCCCGAACAGGCCATTGTCCGTCTGCAGGTCTGCGGCGAAGGCTGGAAGATTGGTCTTGCCGAAAATCACCGCGCCCGCCGAGCGCAAGCGATGCACGGCCACGGCGTCCTCAGCAGGCACGTAGTTGGCGAGCGACGGATGTCCCGATGTCGTTATGTGCCCTTCCGTAGCGATGCTATCCTTGATAGTTACGGGAAGCCCGTCGAGCGGGCCCAACGCTTGTCCGAGTGCTCGCCGAGCGTCCGAAGCGTCGGCGTCCGCGCGAGCCCGATCCAAATCCAGACTGACAACCGCGTTCAGCGCGGGATTGAGCCGATCCAGTTGGTCGATCGACAGGCTGAGTAGCTCCGCCGACGATATCCCGCCGCTTCTCAAATGATCGGACAGGACTTTTGCCGGCTGCAGCAGATCGATCTTGAGCGTCATTCTAGACTCCGCACGCGTGCCGTAACCGCCAGACGCGTTGGCTTCCTAGCCAGCGCCTTTGAACCCGATTGTGATGACAGGTTCGGACCGGCCGAGGGGCTGGTTACAGGCAGACGCCGATATCTCGATCTGGTCCGCAACGATCCGACGACTGAGGCGCGCCGCGATCGCCATGGCCCGCCGAACTTCGAAAGGTCTGCATCGACCCGGGAGCTGAGCCTCTAGATCGCCGCTTTAAGCGGGCCATACGTCTGCCGATAGCGCTTTGGGCCGACAGCGGGCATCAGAAGGTTGCGAAGCGGTATTGGCAGCTTTGCCGCTTTCGACATGGCGTCGGTCATCTTCTGGACATGAGTCACGCGTCCGCGCCGGCGCTTTTCGTAGCTCTCTAGCCCCGCCGGTAGATCGGCGTGCATGCTGACGCACTCGGCCAGCACGATGGCATCCTCCAGCGCCAGCGCGACGCCCTCTGCCCAAACGGGGGCGGTCGCGTGAGCGGCATCGCCTATCAGCACCGCATTGCCTCTGGTCCAGCTTGGCAGCCGTACCTCCTCCAGCGGCGAGTGATACAATCCGTCGGGCTGCAGCAACACTTCTTCCACCGTGCGCCGGACCCGGTCCGGAAAGGTGGACACGAGCCTAGCCAACGCCTCGTTTGGATCGCCGCCAGCATCCCGCGTCACTGCGGCCCAGCCATAGACCTCGCCATTTCCTACAGGCATCAAGAGGATCATACCGGCCTTGCCAGCCCAAACAGTCCAGCAATCGATGCCGGGATCGGGTGCCATGAAACGCCAGCTGGCGTCAGCAAGGACGGCATGTGCTGTTCTGGCATCATCACCGAACAATTCCTGCCGCAAGGCGGAGCGGACACCGTCGGCTCCAATAATGAGCGGCGAACGAACAACCGACGAGTCAGCTAGGGTGATACTTCCCCCCTCCGCATCCAGCGTCAGGCGTTCCACAACGCTGTCGTTCAGGATCGCGGATGGATCAAGTCCCTCGCTTAGCAACCACATCAATGTGGCGCGTCGGATGCCGCAGGGACGCGAGCCGTCACTCCAAAAAGCGTCTTCATCTACCGCGAACAGGAGCCGATCACCATCGGTCCGGTACTCGCGTCGTCGGGAGGGGTGTGCATGCTCCCTCAGCGCTTCGCCAAGACCTAATGCCGCAAGAGCGCAAACGGCGTTGCCGGGGAGGTTCACGGCGAGGCCGTCCTGAGCCCCGGCTGCGCGCCGCTCCATGAATTGCACCCGATGTCCATAGCCGGCCAACGCTCGTGCGGCAGCCAGACCGGCAATGCCGCCTCCAACGATTACAACGGGTGCATCCCCAAAGCGCATGGTACTCGGAATCCCTCTGTTCGAGCGAGCGTTCAATATGGCTGAGAGTTCTCGGTCAATTTAACGTGACGGCGTGTCGACGCCGTCAGGATGTTCCTCAAGACCTACGCGAGCAAAGCCCGGAGCTGTTCGTGGATCGGCGGGTAAAAGTTCTCGGCCGTAGCGCCCATTCTGGACTTTACATCGCGTGTCTGGTCGTCGGTCAGAACTTCAAACGCACCTGCCTCGATACCGTCATATCCTTGAGCAGCAACACTTGCCGGACTGATCTTTGGTAAATCGTATATCGCCATCGGCGTGTCGATCACACTGACATACAAACCGATCACGTTGATACCGTCGCCTTCCAGCTGCATCCTCAATCCATTGGTTGCCGACCACAATGCCGCTTTTGACGCCGCATATATGGTCGGTAACGGGAGCCACGCCGCTACGGACACGATGTTGAGTATTGTCGCGCTGCCGTTGGCGGCGAGGACCGGGGTAAACGCCTTGGCTACTCGGAGTGGACCGAAGAAGTTCGTGTCGAAGATTTGCCGGGCTTCGTCTTCCGGTCCCAAAAGAACGTCAGTCGCCGAAAAGATGGCTGCATTGTTGATCACAATGTTGACATCGGAGGCGGCCGCCGCTGCGTGCGACACGGACGCGGGATCCGTAACATCAAGTTCGAGGGGAACGATGCGGGCGTCCGACCACTCTTTAGGTGTACGTGCCGTGGCATAAACCTTTGCCGCTCCGCGCTCCAAAGCCTGAAGCACAAACTGCTCACCAACGCCGCCATTGGCGCCAGTGACGAGTACGGTGCGGCCCTTCAAGCGAAGCTCGTCGGCGCCTGTCTCTTCGATATTTTGCATGTTCGATCCTTGCTGAATTGTGATCGTTACTAAGGAGACGCCTCATTGCAGCATGCTGTTCTTCCAGCGCGGCTAGCGTAAAGGTTTGAACTTTGTGGCAGTTCAGCGCTGTGACCCATATGAAGGTAATGGTCAGCGCCGACTCCAATCGAGGACGGGGCGGAGCGCTTAGGGAGCAGCTCCGCGATCGCGCCACGCACGGTCAAACGTCTGCCACGCTACCGTGGCGCCCGGCTCCCCCAGAGGGCGTATGCGCGTATTCTGGAAATTTCTCACGTTGAGGCCTGCCTGGCTCTTCCCCAGGACGAAAGTCTGTGCGGAATCGCCGATCAGGTCGTCTTGTGACGTGCCATCCTTGGTGATGCCGCCTCGGGATGCGACCAATATCACGGCATCGGTCACAGCTTCGATCGACGTCGCCCGCAGGATCAGGCTGCTGCCCTTCAGATAGGCGGCAAACGACGATTTGTGGAATTCGGCTATTTCCTTCGGTCCTATCAGGACAGTTCCATCGAAGGCGATGAATCTCGCTTCTTCCGCAAATGTCGCTGCGAACCGATCGGCATCACCTGCCTGCCACGCATCAGTCATCTCGCCGAACAATATTGCGACATGTTGCTCGATCGGCGTGTCCAACGCACACGCGCCCCACGACCACAGTTCGGCCAACCCTTCCATTACGGTTCCGCCCTCCGGGGAAGCCATGTCGCTAAACACGCCCGTAAAGAAACTGGAGATATTGGTGATGATGACGCCAGCCGCGCGCATCTGATCCAGCGCCGCCTCTTCGGTCCGGCTGCTCAGACCACCACAGCAATCGATCAACACCGCAACCTCATAGCCCGCACGCCGCGCATCGAGAGTCGTGTGGAGGATCGCGATTTCCGAGGACACGCCCGCAACGACGATTGTACTTCGCTTATTGCTTGCCAGGCGGTTTCGGCTCGCTTCATCGGCAAACACGCTTATCGAGCTTCGAGCCTGAATATCGACCGAGGCTAGCTCATCGATCAACCTAGGTGCCTCGTCACCCAATGGCACGACCGATGCCATCATCGGGATAGCAAGTGCATCCGCGATCCGCTTTACGACCGCCGTCGCACCCTTCAACGCCCTGGCGTTCTGTGTCGCGGAGAATGCCAGGATTGGTGGTTGCATCTCGACAAACAGAATCTGCACGTCGCTTATTCCGCAGATGCTCATGTACGTTTCTCCTTGATTGGGGCGCGGCCGCGTGAACCCGCACATCGAACGATGAGAACGCCAAACGATGGAACGATCAGTTTCCGGGATTGTGAACCAATCGCCCGGGTACCCGAGCGTAAGCTATCTTGCTGCCGCATTCCCGCAAACGGACGGGCGGTGAAAAGGAATAGCATCAGGACCCTACGGCTGCTCGATGCCTATAGCGGCCTGTTCGGCGGGGCTTGCCGTCCAGAATCCGTACTTTGCAGCGGTCTCAGCGAAATGGGTCAGACGCTCTGAAGTCATCGCGGCCTCCGCTTGCGGTAGGCTGATCTCTTGGAAAAAGCGCGCCATGCGCGATGTAGTGACGAGAACCATCGCAACTTCGTCGAGCCCGTCATTGCGAAGCGCATGAGGTCGGTTCGGCGCGACATCGACGATCTGTCCTGGGCCATAGGTCCTCCACGACCCGTCGAGCCAAGCGGTCAACGTACCTTCCACGATAACCATCGTTTCCCGCTCGCCGTGGCTATGCAACGGTACGACGAGCCCCGCCGGGGCAATGCTAGGTATAACCGCAAATTCCGAATCTCCGGGCGCAGAGCTGAGATCGAGAAGTGGTCCGAAGATATCCCGCATGCCTGATCGCTGGGCCTGGAAGGTGGTGGAAATGTTCATCGGCTCTACTCCTCCGGAACGTTGGGCGGGGTGGAAGCCGTTATTTCGCAGAGGGCGATGGCCTGGTTACAGTGAGGACGTCTTTTATCGAGTAGAAGGCCGGCCACCTGCGGCACGTTTCCGCGGAGGGTGCTCACCCAGAAGCACAGTCTTGAAGGCTAGGGTCAGGACCCACTGATGTGAGCGTCGCGATCTGATCGGGCTCGATGAGGATACCGCAGATGAGCGACCTGTATTGGCTGACGGACGAGCAGATGGCGCGGCTGCAGCCGTACTTTCCCAAGAGCCATGGGAGGCCGCGGGTCGACGTCCGGCGGGTGCTGAGCGGCATTGTTTTCATCAATCGCAGCGGGTTACGCTGGTGTGACGCGCCGAAGGATTACGGCCCGCACAAGACGCTGTACAACCGGTGGAAGCGATGGGGAGAGCAGGGCATCTTCCTTCAGATGATGGAAGGGCTGGCTGCTGCGAGCGCGGAGCCGAAGACGGTCATGATCGATGCGACCTACCTGAAAGCGCACCGCACGGCATCAAGCCTGCGGGTTAAAAAGGGGATCTTGGGCGGCTGAACGGCCGCACGAAAGGCGGCATGAACACCAAACTTCACGCCGTCAGCGATGCCAACGGCCGTCCCTTGAGCTTCTTCATGACCGCAGGTCAGGTGAGCGATTATACCGGTGCGGCCGCCCTGCTGAACGAACTGCCCAAGGCACAGTGGCTGCTCGGCGACCGCGGCTATGACGTCGACTGGTTCAGGGACGCTCTGCAGGCCAAGGGCATCCATCCCTGCATCCCTGGTCGCAAATCTCGGCTTGAGCCCGTCAGGTATGACAAGCGACGGTACTGGCGCCGCAGCCGCATCGAGATCATGTTCGGGCGCCTGAAAGACTGGCGTCGCGTAGCTACCCGCTACGACCGCTGCCCTACCGTCTTTCTCTCCGCCATCGCTCTCGCTGCCGCCGTCATCTTCTGGCTATGACCAATGAGTCCTGAGCCTACCGGGTGATCGCACCCGACCTTCCGGGCTTGGGTCTGACGAAGGCGCCGCCACGCGGGAAGTTCGAGTACACCTTCGATGCACTGGCCGACGTCATCGGTGGGTTTGTCGATGCGATCGGGCTTCGGCGCTATGCACTGTACATCTTCGATTACGGTGCGCCGACCGGGCTGCGCCTTGCCATGAAGCATCCCGAGCGCGTGACCGCGATCATTACGCAGAACGGGAATGCCTATCAGGAAGGCTTCAGCGCGGAATGGGGGCCTTGGCAGACCTATTGGCGGGAGCCGACGCCCGCCCTCCGTGAAGCAACGCGCGCCGCACTGACCGATGACGCCATCCGCTTCCAGCATGAACACGGGTCACCAGCCGGCACGGTGTCTCCGGACGGCTATCTGCTCGATACGTTCTACATGCATCGCCGGGAGGCACAGGAAATCCAGCTCGATCTGATCCTGAGCTAACGCACCAACGTCGCGCTCTACCCCGACTTCCAGGCCTATCTGCGCAAGCACCGCCCGCCCGTGCTCGCGGTTTGGGGCAAGCACGACGTTTTCTTTCTGCCGCCCGGCGCCGAGGCGTACAAGCGCGATGTACCAGACGCCGAGGTCCATCTGCTCGACACGAGACATTTTGCCTTGGATACGCACCACCATGAAATCGCTGCGTTGATGCATGACTTTCTACGCCGCCGCACCTAACGGCGCGAAGGTCAGGCGGCACCGCGGCGCGCGCGTGGCAACCCCGACCGAAAGACGGTCGAGGCAACGGGATCACGGTTGCCATAGCACATCTGCTCGACAGCCTGCTCGCACGCGCGTGATCAGGCTGTTGATGATGGTCGGCATCCGATGCCGGCATCCATCGCCAGCATCGAATGCCGATATCGTATCACGAGACCGCGCGCATCCGGTTCAGCCCGTTTACGGCAAGGGCGAAGCATGCGGCCAACAACACGGCATCCTTGGCGAGAAACTGCCCGGTCTGGCCAAGGAACGGCGCACCATAGCCCGCCTGCCAGAACGACGGCGCACCGAATGAAAACGTGAGCGTGATACAGAAGGTCGCAACGCCCATGGCGCCACCCAGAAAAGCAGCACGTGCATCGCGAGCGCCGATAGCGATCATGGCGCCGGTCAGCAGTTCGATCGTCCCGATCGCGTTGCTCGCGCCCCGTTCTCCCCAGAGCGCATACATCCAGCTGAACAACGGATGTTTGCCGGCGATCATGGCCACGCCCTCTGCCTCGTATGCGGCAAACTTGGAGATGCCGAACAGCACGAATATGATAACGATCGACCAACGCAGACCGGCAATGACGACGGCATCACTTGGAGCCTTGGGTAGGTGCATGTGTTTCTCCTTTTGTGCCGCCATTCGTCTCAGAGCTCTGGTTGGTTACACTCGACGCTCTTACGATATGTCGGTCAGTCCTCATACCCGCGCGGACCATCGCGACCGGCATGACGCGCGATAGCGGCGCGGCGGAGAAATCCGACCGCTCACGCGCTGCCTCGGGTCACTTGGGCGCAGTCCGGCCAATGATGCCGCCGAGGCCATCCGGGTCGCTCTCGCCGAGCGGAACGAGCCCCAAGCGCTTGCGAAACGGTGCGGTGACATCGTTGCCGAACATCGTGGTCCACCATTTCCCGTTACGATCCTGGAACACGGTTCCGTGTCCTGCGTGCGGTTCGCCGACCTGTCGTTTGCTGTAGGGCCCCCAGATCGATTGCGATGCGCCGAACATCATGTCGTAGGTGCCGTGCGTACGAAGCGGCCCGTTCCATTCGGCGCCGGTAATGACGTAGGTGCCACCGATCTTGGCCAGCGCATTGCCTTCGTACCCGACATTCTCGCCATCGACATCGAGCAGCTTCGTCGGCGGTCGTTCGAAACCGTCGCGTTTCGCGTTCAGCTTGCCGAGATTGCCGCCGCCCCACAACAGATACAACCCGTCTGTATCCTCGAAGAGAAAACCGTCGATCCCATCGACGAGATTGCTTGTCGCGACGTTGCGATAGGGGCCTTCCGCGCGACCGCTCGTGCTGCGGTACAGCCAGGTGCGACCGCCCACGCCGCGTTCCATCATCGACAGGACGACGTAGAAGGTGCGATCGCGCGCGACCCATTTGATCTCGGGCGCCCAGAGCGCGACGGCGTTGGCAAAGGTTCGACCGAGCCCGGCTCGATCGAACCGCAGGCGCGTCTCCGTCCAGTTTCGCAGGTCGCCCGACCGCCACAACGCCAGTTCCCCTGCCGCCTGGTCGTTCTTGCTGGTGGTGCCGACCAGCCAATAGCTGCCGTCCTGCCCCATCGTCACCGACGGGTCGCGGATCCCAATCTCCGGGGTGACGGGCAGGCTGCGCGCGACCGCGGTGTTCTCGGTCAATACCTTGCCCGCCGGTCGCAACCGGCCGTCGCCGGTCCGCTCAAGCGGAACGAGGCCGACCTGTTCGCAGAACAACGCCAGGCGATCGGCGCATTGCGGATTGTAGGTGGCCGACAGGGCGTCGCCCGGACCGCGCACCAGCGACGTGCGACCGGCATGGGGAACCGCCAGGAACCGGCGCGTGAACGGCCCGTACGGGCTGGCCGCGGTGGCCATGAATACGTCCTCGGTCGGTGACCGCATGCGTCCGGTGACCTCGCTCGCCGCGACTACATAACGATCGCCGAGCCTGACCATCGTCCCCCCCTTTTCGCCGATGCGCGAACGGACGGGCCAATCCTGCCCCTCAGGGATCGGCTTCGCGAACAGCGCGGGGTCGGGTTTCAGCAGTCGCGGCGCCTCTGCCAGTGAATCGAATCGTGCCGAAAGCCGGGCGATGTTTCCTCCGGCCCAGAGCAGATATCCCGTGCCGTCATTGTCGATGAAGAGCAACCGTG
>Ga0265780_10007437_pt1 | contig 13452 bp, 8 predicted proteins | sample P1T30metagenome_FD_192432 | JGI IMG/M metagenome (GOLD analysis project Ga0265780, IMG submission 192432) | Plant litter microbial communities from East Loma Ridge, Irvine, California - P1 T30 | ecosystem: Environmental > Terrestrial > Plant litter > Unclassified | place: USA: California... | reverse complement strand
GATATGTTGCGGCTTACCATGACCTGGGCCAATTGGTCAACGACTTCGGCTAATCCAGGATCTCCGTTAAAGTTTGCTCCACAGAATACACAGATAGATTTCATGTTAGTTGCTTGGTGAGTGCTTGAATAATTAATTATTTATTAAATAGGTTTTGACTGTATATGGCATCAAGAAGCAAATACCGCTTGGCACTTTTTTCTGGCTGTAAATGACTGTTTACATCTATAACCATTACCTGCCGGGGCATGGCACCTTTTAAAGCATTCCAAACGGGCAAGCCGCTGCCGTTAGGGTTACCGATTTTAATAAAATTCACAAAATAGCTCTGTATGGTTTCAGACACCTTAAAATCATCGGCCGTCCAGTTAAAGGCCTTATTATAGTGTAGGTTGCCTAACGCATATTCAATTTCCGCCGAATGCACCGCACCCGACGATTTTTCAGGATCGCCGCGTTTACGGCTGTAGTAGTACAGGTAAACCGGCTTACCGCTGGTTTGGCTTTGCATATGGGCAAATTTCCAGGTAGCAAAGGCAATAAAGCGGTCTGATGCCAATTCGGTAGCCACCTGTTTTACTTCCTCATTAGTAGCTGCCGGGTATGCTTCCAACACCTCGTTGGCCTTGTCGGCATACAATTTTTGTACGGCATTCTTATAGGTATCTGGCGTTGGTTCATCCTTACCTAATATGGCACGATAGTCGCCTTCGGCAGAGTTCCAGCCTGTTAACAAAGGCACGTGCATTTGTTTGCCGGCTTCAAATACTTTTTGGGGCGACTGAGGCAGAAAATAACCATCTATTGTGGTCGAAAAACGGGTATTAGCAGTTAGCTCGAGCAGTTTATCAGCAGATAGATTACGCAAATCGGCTAAAGTGGTGGCGCCAACTTTATTAGCGAAATCTGTACCTGCCTGCTCTGCAACCGGTAATGGAACAGGCGACAAATTAGCCAGGATAGCACCACTCTCGCCAATGGCCTGGGCAAATAATCCTTTAGATAAAGGTGAGGCTACTTGTGCACTTACCGACATAGACCCCGCCGATTCGCCTGCAATGGTCACCTTTTGAGGATCACCACCAAAAGCGGCAATATTTTTTTGAACCCATAACAAAGCCGCATGTTGATCCATCAAACCGTAATTACCCGAAGCGTGGTTGGGCGATTCTTTAGTTAATTCGGGGTGAGCCATGAAGCCGAAGATACCCAACCGGTAGTTCACCGTGATAGCTATAACACCTTTCTTGGCCATGCTTTCGCCGTCGTAACGTCCTTCCGAGCCATCGCCGGCAATAAAACCGCCGCCGTAAAAATAAACCAGTACAGGTAGTTTTACTTTCGATGATTTAGCTGGTGTCCAAACATTCAGGTACAAGCAATCCTCACTTTTACCATCGCTCCTAAAAATCATATCGCTGTAAATAGCACGTTGCATAGCCTGCGGACCAAAATGATTGGCCTGGCGCACACCCTGCCAGTTTTGTGGTGACTGTGGTTCCCTCCAGCGCAGGTTTCCCACCGGTGGCTGTGCAAAGGGTACCCCTTTAAATGAATGTATGCCACTGGTTTCTGCCACACCCTGCAACCATTGGCAGTTTTAACCTGGGGGGCATTTTGCGCATAGGCACCAAAGCCAACAAGCGTGAGCAGTAAAATATAAAAGAACTTCATAGTGTAGAATGATTGATAATCGGTTAAGGCAAATTTATATTTATTTACCAACGCCACACCGTATAAAACAAAAAAGGTTATTGAGCTGCCAAATAACAGCTCAATAACCTCATATAACTGTATTAATTTGTCTGTCTGAGCCTGTCGAAGACTTAACCAGGCGGCAAATGCTTCGACAAGCTCAGCATGACAAAATGATAACTACCGTGAATAATTCGGAGCTTCTTTAGTAATGGTAATATCGTGCGGATGCGATTCGCGGATACCAGCGGCAGTGATACGTACAAAACGGGCTTGTTGCAGAGCTTCAATGTTTTTAGCGCCGCAGTAACCCATACTGGCTTTTAAGCCACCTACAAACTGGTAAGTAATTTCGGCCAGGGTACCTTTTAATGGTACACGGCCCACAATACCTTCAGGTACCAGTTTCTTAATATCGTCTTCTACGTCCTGAAAATAACGGTCTTTCGAGCCCGATTCCATGGCCTCTATAGAACCCATGCCACGGTATGATTTAAAACGGCGGCCTTCGTAAATAATAGTTTCACCTGGTGATTCTTCTACCCCGGCAAACAGTGAACCGGCCATAATAGAACTTGCACCGGCAGCGATAGCTTTAGCTATATCGCCTGTATGTTTAATACCGCCATCGGCAATAACAGGTACACCTGTACCTTCTAAGGCCTTGGCACATTCGTAAACGGCATACAGTTGCGGTACACCTACACCGGCAATAATACGGGTGGTGCAAATGCTACCGGGGCCAATACCTACTTTAACCGCATCGGCACCAGCTTCGGCCAGGGCACGGGCAGCATCGGCAGTGGCAATGTTACCGGCTATTACCTGCAAATCGGGATACTTGGCCTTAACTGCTTTTAACTGGTTAATTACGCCTTTGGAGTGGCCATGTGCCGTATCAATAGCAATAACATCAACACCTGCTTTTACCAAGGCATCTACGCGCTCCATGGTATCGTGTGTTACACCAACCGCTGCGCCAACCCTCAGGCGGCCATGCTCATCTTTACAGGCAATTGGGTAGTTTTTAAATTTCTGAATATCTTTAAAGGTGATCAGTCCGCAAAGGCGGCCATCGCCATCTACCACGGGTAATTTTTCAATTTTGTGGTTTTGGAGTATCTCTTCGGCCTGGGTAAGGCTGGTTTTTAGCGGGGCAGTAATTAAATTAGCAGTGGTCATTACCTCACGTACCGGCTTGCTCATTACTTTTTGGAAACGCAGATCGCGGTTGGTTAAAATGCCTTTCAGTTTATGGTCGGCATCAACTACCGGGATACCCCCTATGCGGTACTCGCGCATAATTTTAATGGCATCAGATACCAACGCATTTTCGTCTAACGTAACCGGGTCTTGGATCATGCCGCTTTCCGAACGTTTTACTTTACGCACTTCATCAGCCTGACCTTGTATGCTCATGTTTTTGTGCAGCATACCTAATCCTCCGGCCTGTGCCAAGGCAATTGCCAGGGCCGATTCGGTAACGGTATCCATAGCGGCCGAAACAATAGGAATGTTCAGTTTAATTTTCTTAGTCAGATACGAACTGGTATCAACTTCGCGCGGTAAAACTTCGGAATATGCCGGAAGAAGGAGTACATCATCGTACGTTAAACCTTCGGCAACAAATTTGGAGGGGTCGAGCTGCATGGCAAATAATTATGTTATTTGCCGGGCAAAGGTAGCATTTATTGTGTAAATGTGCAAATGAGTATTTGTGCAGATGCTTGAAATGACAATTGAATGTGTAAGATTATGAAGTGTTGTGGGGTTGATAAATTTTTTGATGTGTTTATTTCAACATTATTATGGCGTTGCCTTTGGCCCGGGCTATACGCTCATACGCCTGCAGGCCTTACGCACTTGGCCGGTATCTGCTGCTATCCCTAACGTGAATATCTTAAAGCAAATCTAAAATGATGTCATTGCGAGCGTAGCGCGGCAACCGCACGCGTTTAGCTTACTTGCTTGCGGTTGCCACGTCGCTATTGCTCCTCGCGATGACATGATATATACGTTGTAAAGAAGTTCAGGTTTAATACTTCCCAACAATCACTTTACAAAAGTTCTCAAAATCCCAGTACTGGTTTGCCAGTTGCTGCAATTCATGAGCAGTCACATGCTTGATAATCTCGGTATACCGGGTATAATATTCATAAGTTAAACCTGCAAAATATACGTTCTTAAATTTATCGGCATGTGAAAATACATTCTCCAGGCTACCCAGTAAGCTTCCTAACATATAGTTGCGCACTAAGGAAAGTTCTTCTTCTGAAATCAGTTCCGTTTTAAGCAGGTTGATCTCTTTTTCAATTTCGGTTATGGCATTGCGGCAAACATCGGCTCCAACTTCGGTGGCTATAAAAAATGCACTGCCGTGTTTAAGCGATGATATACCCGAGCCAATACCATAAGTATAACCCTTATCTTCACGAATATTAGCCATTAACCTCGACCCAAAATAACCACCTAATACGGTGTTTAAAACCTGCAAGGCAGGAAAATCGGGGTGTGCACGGTTAACCATAGGCAAACCCATACGAATGGCCGATTGTAGAGCATCCGGCTTTTCGGTAAAATAAAAACGCTCGGTTTGCGGAACTATGTCTGGCTGTGTGGTATTGGCAGGCTGGGCGCCGTTGGTCCAGTTCTCAAAAGCACCGGTTATCTGGTTTAACGTAGCTTCATCAACTTTACCTGCAATAACTAATGTACAGTTAGATGGCTGGTACATTTGCTTAAAATGATTCAGCAGATCGGCACGGTTTAATTGCTGGTATTCGGCTGCCTCGCCCGATTGGCCGTAGATGGTGTCGCCATAAACTGCTTTGTTAAAAGCGCGGCGGGCCAGTACATCGTTTTTTTGCAAGCTTACCTGCAATTTTTGCTGCTGGTTGCGTACAAAAGTTTCCAGTTCGTTTTCGGGATACTGACTATCGGTTAAGATATCGAAAATTACGGGCAACGTATTACCCAGATGGCGGGTAAGGCTGTAAAGCGTAACGGTAGATTGATCATAACCATATTCGGCCTGCAAAAATGCGCCGTAGTAATCAACCTTGTCGGCAATTTGCGACGATGTTAAGGTCGAGGTTCCCTCGGTGAGCAGGGTATTGGCCGCCATGTTGAGCAATGGCTTTGCCGGATCGAAGCGTAAGTTGCCAAAGATCCACTCCATGCGAACCAGTTCCTGGTCGCCGCTGTTGAACCAATACACCTCGCAGCCATTAGGCAAAGTGGTGTGTCCCGGTTCAATTAATTTTATATTATCAATAGACCCAAAATCGGGTGCAATGGTTCTGTTTAGCATGGTGTTAACAATATTTTCGTATCCTTAATAATAAGGGATACATAATTTCTACCCTTGTCAGTCTGAGCTTGTCGAATACTCTTACCAAGCGGTTAATGCTTCGACAAGCTCAGACTGACAGGGGATTGAATTTTTTTAAGACTCCTTTTCGGCCAGGTAAATTAAGGTAGATGAGTTATCTCTGCGGAAAACTGATTGTGCCTGCTCCTGAATTTGCTTCGCGGTTACTGCGAGGTACTTCTCTGTTTCATGATTAAACAGATCGGCATCGCCCAGTAATTCAAAAAACGCCAGGTTCATGGCCTTATCCAGCAAAGCCATTTCCGAAAATACCATGGTCGATTCGGTTTTGTTCTTCACCTTTGTCAGTTCATCTTCCGGAACCGGGTTATTACAAATGGCTTCCAGTTCAATCCAAACAGCAGCTTCGGCTTCTTCAATGCTTACGTTCTCTAACGGTTTACCCTCTACTACCAGCATCCCTTTATCAGAACTGCCGCTTAAATGAGCATGTATTTCGCTAAACAACTGCTTTTCCTTAACCAATGAACGGTATAAACGCGACGATTGTCCGCGTGAGAGAATATCAGAGATCAGGTCGAGTGCAAAGTAATCGCCATCGGTACGTGCAGGTACCTGGAATGCAATGTAGATATCGTTTAAAGGCACTTTGGCGGTCACCGTTTCGCGGCGTTCTTCGTGCTGCTCGGGCTCTTGCGGCAGGTTACGCACGTATTTTTCGCCGGCAGGGATAGGTGCAAACCATTTTTCGGCCAGTTGCTTTACCTGCTCGGTGGTTACATCGCCGCCTACTACCATAATGGCATTTTGCGGCGTGTAATGTTTCTTGAAGAAGGCTTTTACATCCTCAATTTTAGCATGCTCAATATGCTCCAGGTTTTTACCGATGGTTGCCCACTGGTATGGGTGATGCTTATACACCAACGGGCGCAAGCGCAGCCAAACATCGCCATAAGGCTGGTTTAAGTAACGTTGCTTAAACTCTTCCATTACCACGTTGCGCTGTACCTCGAGGCTTTTTTCGCTAAAGGCCAGACTCAGCATCCGGTCACTTTCCAGCCAAAAGGCGGTTTCGAGGTTGGCGGCTGGCAGGGTAATGTAGTAGTTAGTAATATCGTTGCTGGTAAAGGCATTGTTTTCGCCGCCTACACGCTGCAAAGGCTCATCATAAGTAGGTATGTTTACCGAACCGCCAAACATCAGGTGCTCAAACAAGTGGGCAAAGCCGGTTTGTTCGGGGTTTTCATCGCGGGCACCAACATCATACAAAATGTTAACCACCGCCATAGGGGTAGTATTATCTTCGTGAACAATTACCCGCAGGCCATTGTCCAGTGTAAAACGGTTGAATTTAACCATGTAGTTCAGAACAAATTTTAGACCGGCAAATGTAAAGGTTTTAGGCCCGAAATAGGAAATTCAAAACCATAAGTTCTTTGATAGTCAATTATACGCTGTTTTACAGGACCATTTTATTGAAGCTTACGCACAAAAGTATGCACGCCCGAACCTATGCTGCCCACGTTAATATAATCGCCATCCTCTTTGCCTGTAACTTCTTTACCATCTATCACAACCTTGTTTCCGGCTACATCACATTTAGGAATATATACTTGGGCAGTAACATTATCTGGCGTAGTTAGCGTTAACAAATACCGCTGGCTATCGCGCTTCCATTCTACCGAAACATTACCCCTATCGCCCGGGAAAACACCTTTGGCAAATTTAAGCCGGTCTTTAAAATCTAACGGCTTTACTTGTATCATTTCATACTGTGGTTTAACTACCGTTACACCCAGCATATATTGCTGCATGGCCAACAGGCCAATAGCGCCCCAGGGGTGCGACAGGCTTTCACCTGCGGTATCAGCATCCCAGGCTTCCCAGGTCATGGTGCCACCTTTGGCAACGGTTTTGGCCCAACCATCCCAGGTGGTGTTGGTATACAAGTCTACCAGGTGTCCGCCATCTTTGGCCTGGCCTATTGCCTCGGGCAAATAACGCAGCGTTACCATGCCCGATGCCATTTTTCTTTCCTTTACGGCATTATAAACCGATGCCTTTTGCGCTTCGGGAACTATACCTGTAGCATAAGCATACATGTTAGCTTGCTGCGATACATGGGCGCTCTGCGTGAGGTCGGCTTTTAAACCGTCAATGTAAACACCATCGGCATTCAGCAGTTTGGCGTTCATGGCTTGTTTCATGCTACTTGCATAAGCCGCATAAGTGTCTTTATCGGCAGTGTTACCTAAAACGCTGGCCACCTTCGAGATAATATCAAAGTCTATATAGGCCAGCGCATCTACCACCGTGCGCGATTCGGTTTCCATATCATAACCGTAACGCATCTGTTGCGGCCAGTCTATAATTCCATATTTATAGGCACCGCCGCCACCTGCTAAATTGTGCACCAGGCCGGTAGTTGGGTTAACGTAGGTATGTACATAATCGGCTACTTTTTTAAATTTCGCGTAATTAGTTCTCAAAAACTCTATGTTGCCGGTTTGCAAATAATAATCCCATATCCAAATAAGGTATTCCTGTGTATAATCGGGTATATCGCGCTTACCATCTACGTTGGGGTAAACGGCATTCAAACGACCATCGGGCCAATACTGGTCTTGCGAATCCAAAAACTCCAATAATACACGGTGATTCATAGCTCGCTCGCCCATAGTGGTCATGGCTGGTGGCCCCTGGTAGCTACCATCGCCCAAAAATGCACCTTTTTCGCGGGTAGGCGTATCCACAAAACCTTCCTGCGCACCTTGCACCAACGAGTGAATCATGAGGTTCCATACTTGGTTCAGCATATTGTCTGATGAAGTAAACTGCGCCTTAGAGCCATCCAGTTCAAAATGGCGGGTAATGAAACTTACATTATCGGCAGTTAAAACATTGGGCGAATTTTCGACCTGAATATAACGGTAAGCCAGATACACCATGGGCTGAAACAGCGCCTGCTTACCATTCAAGGTAAAATAGTAATCCAGTTTGGTACTTTGGTTGCCCTTGGTTGAAGCCTGCCCATCGGCAGTTAGCAAGTATGAACCGCGGATGTTTACCACCTCGCCTGCTTGCCCGCCCACAAAATTAATAGAAGGCATACCAGCGTATATCTTGCCCAAATCAATAATATATTTGCCCCCGCCCAGGCTTTTTACCGATACGGGTTTGATGCGTTTTTCCACAACGCGTGTTAAATCGGGGCGTAAGGCATTCACCCATGGGGCTACGGGTGGCGCTCCTATTTCTACCGCGGCGTCCCAATCGGCATCTTTAAAGGCTGCGGTATTCCAGCCATTAATGATCTGGCGCGAATCTATACGGTCAATAAAGCCGTTACCTTCGCCATTGCGTGGGGGCTGGCCTGCGGTCCAGTACGTGGCCTGCTTTTGTTTCCAGGTGTTATCAGTACCGGTAACAGCTTTTGAACCATCGGCATATTCTGTTACTATCTTTAAAATAAAACCACGGCTGCCGGTGGCCCGGCCTTGCCCTCCGCCATACCAGTGGGTTAGTGCAGCCAGGTTGTTTAGTGTGCCCGGCTTAATCCATGCGGTTACGTCAAAAGCATTATAGTATGCATATTGCGGGTAGTGGTTTGATGAACCTTTTGAAACCAGTTTACCATTCAAATACAACTCATAGTTATGGCAGGCAGCTACATAAACCATAGCCCGTTTAACAGCTTTACCGGCCACTACTACATTTTTGCGGTAGTAGGTGTAATCATCTTTATCACCGGTATTGCGCTTAACCCATTTAGCGCCCGTCCAGTCTGCTGAAGTAAAAAGACCTGTATCAAAATAAGACATTGCCGAGTATATGCCTGCCTTACCGGTTTTATCCCAGGTGCGCACTTTCCAAAAATAACGGGTTGTCGGCTTTACAGCTTTACCAGCCAGGTCTACATAGTTTTGCATAGCGGATGGTACTTTGCCGCTATCCCAAACATCGGCCTTACCACTGTTAAGATTATTTAAACTTGATGCAACCAGTATTTGATAAGCAGTTTGCACTTCATTGTTATCAGTATCATTTACATACCAGCCAAAAAACGGCTTGCTATTGGTGCCGGCCGGTTTAACCTTATCGCATGTTCTTAAATAAGTTGGTGCACCCGGTGCGGCAGCATAACAAACACTAAGGCCGAAACTTAAAAAGATGATACAGGCCGATAACAGCCGTAGCAATGGTGTAAATATCCTCATGATGGTATTGGTTACAGGTAAAGCAATGCGCTTAATTGGTTTGCTATTATAGCTTATAATATTTACAAACCACGTAAAAATAGCTTTACATTACAGTGCAATATATGATAGTACAGGATGGCCACTATAACCAGCCTATCATAACATTACAGGCAGCCACATTCAGGCACAACATCAATAAGCTTCTACCTTTGCTGATTGGCCAATACTTTGTATTAAATAGTTTATTGGAACTTACCTTGCACTACCATAATATATAGAATATATGCACATTGCCTGTGAGGTAGAGATAAAGAAGACAGGGTTTGAATTACAAGACACTAACCTGCAGCCCGTTATTGAACAATGCTTTGATTGGCTGATTGGTTGTAATATAAATTGACTGTAAAAGCCTTTGCTGGTCAGACACTATTTAATTTAGCCGACAGGCAATGCTGGATTACGGAGGAGTTGCAACACCAGTTAAAAAAATTTCTTTATAAAAAAACGGCAGCCCAGGCATTAAAGCACAGGCTGCCGTTTTATTAAGCAGGTTAACTACTGGTTAGCCGCGCTGTTATCTGTAGGGCGATCTTCACCATGCAAGTTATCGCTCACCTGGTGATGGTGCAATTTAGCTTCAATAGCCGATGAACTACCATTGGCGTAAGTACCATAAGCATCAACCAAAACGCCTTTCAGGTTATATTTAGCCGATGATATAGCATAAACAATAGCACTATCCGACGGGTTGCTTGGGCCTTCGAAGCGGAAGAACTCATCTACTTCAAAATCATCGGCATGCATGTGTATATCGTTGCTTTTGTCATCTATAGTTTCGCCATCATCCTCAAAACTAAGGTTGGCTTCATATCCTCTTTTCATTAAATCATTAGTGGCATCCACTAAGGTTTCGTAATTTGCCATGGTAGTATGTGTTTAAGTTAGTGCAGCACTTACGAGCTGTTTCATTATAACCACCACGCTGTAGAAGTTGTTTTAATTGGCGAAAGAAATGAGTGCGTTAGTGCCGGATTGGGATGCTTGTTTTAATATTTACTTTTACTTACGGGCTCACCGACTCCCGGACTTCCTCACTCATTATTATACTCTCTCAAAAAAGTTACATGCACCCCATTCATAAATATTTAAATTAGGGCATTCTAAAACTAAACTGTAATTCCTGATGAAATTAAACTTACTCGGTACGCTGGCTCTATCGTTGTGGCTCACCACGGCGGTGCAGGCACAAAACGTCCCCTCGCCCAAAGAACACTTTGGCTTTAGCATTGGCGACGATTATCAATTGGCTACTTACACCCAAACAGAGGCCTATTTTAAAAAGTTATCGGCATCGCCCCGTACCAAACTGGTTGATATTGGCTTAACCGAAGAAGGCCGCCACCAATGGATGCTTATTGTTTCATCGCCAGAGAACATTAAAAATTTAGAAAAGTACAAAGAGATTTCGCGCAAGCTGGCCCGGGCCGAAAACCTTATCCCCGAGCAAGCCAAGGCAATGGCACAGGAAGGCAAGGCTATTGTTTGGATTGATGGTGGCTTGCATGCTACCGAAACCGTGGGTACGCACCAACTGATAGAAACTGCTTACAACCTGGTTAACCGCACCGATGCTGAAACGATGCGCATTTTAGACCAGGCGGTAATTTTAATGGTACATGCCAACCCCGACGGACAAGAGCTGGTATCGAGCTGGTACATGAGCCAAAAAGACCCGGCCAAGCGCAATATGAATATTCCTCGCCTTTATGAAAAATATATAGGCCATGATAACAACCGCGATTTTTACATGATGAACATGAAAGAATCGCAGAACATTACCCGTCAGCAATTTTTAGAGTGGTTTCCGCAAATTGTGTATAACCACCACCAAACTGGCCCTGCCGGTTCGGTAGTAGCCGGTCCGCCATACCGCGACCCATTCAACTATGTATACGACCCTTTGCTGGTAACCAGTATTGATGCCTTAGGCGCCGCCATGAGCAGCCGCCTTAATGCAGAGAACAAGCCCGGTTATACCGAGCGTAACGGAACCACGTTTTCTACCTGGTGGAACGGTGGCTTACGTACCACTACCTATTTCCATAATATGGTAGGCTTGCTAACCGAAATTATTGGCAGCCCTACGCCTTCGAGCATTCCGTTGGTGCCAGAGCGTTTAATACCAAGCAGCAATACGCCATTTCCGGTTACGCCGCAAGAATGGCACTACAAGCAATCTATTGATTACTCGGTATCGTTAAATTATGCCGTATTAGGTTATGCCGTGCGCCAGCGCGATCTGTTATTGTACAACATGTATGTAATGGGCCAAAATTCTATTAAACGCGGCAGTGCAGACAACTGGACACTTTCGCCTAAAAGGGCCGACTCCATTAATGCAGCGTTTCGTAAAGATACGCCTGCCCCGGCAGCTGGTACAGGCGGTGGCGGATTTGCTGGTGGCCGTGGTGCCGCTATGCCCAATAAATATTACACCCAGGTATTAAAAGATGCCACCCTGCGCGATCCGCGCGGCTATATTATTCCGGCCAATCAAACCGATTTCCCTACCGCAGTTAAGTTTATTAACACTTTGGTACGTGCGGGTATAGCTATCCAAAAAGCTACAGCCGATTTTAAAGTGAATGGTGTAAGCTACCCTGCAGGTTCTTATATTGTAAAAACAGATCAGGCTTTCCGTCCGCATGTGTTGGATATGTTTGAGCCGCAAGATCACCCTAACGATTTTCAATACCCTGGAGGCCCCCCTATCCGTCCGTATGATAACGCAGGCTGGACACTGGCTTTCCAAATGGGTGTAAAATTTGACCGCATGATGGATGGTTTTGACGGTCCGTTTAAGCGCTTGCCTTACGGCGAACTGCAAACCCCACCGTTATTTGCAACGCCAAACATAGCCAAAGCCGGTTACCTGATAAGCCCCGAGGTGAACAATGCGTTTACCGCAGTGAATGACCTGTTGAAAGCAGGTGTTGAAGTATACCGTGTACCCGCTGCAACCGAGGGTATGCCAGCCGGTGCATTCTTTATCCCGGCCAGCACCACCGCACACGATGCTTTGGCTAAAGTAACCAACACAGGTATTAAGGCCGTAGTAGCCGCTAAAAAGCCAAAAGGTGCAATTAAAATTAATGCTTTACGCATTGGTTTATGGGATACCTATGGAGGTTCTATCCCTTCGGGCTGGTTACGCTGGTTAATGGAGCAACAGCACTTTACTTTTGAGCGTGTGTATGCCCAGGAAATTGATGGCGGAAACTTAAAAAGCAAATATGATGTGTTGGTATTTGTAGGCGGTGCCATCCCATCGCCTAACCGCGGTGCCGGAGGTTTTGGCGGCGGCGAGTTTGGTGGTCGTGCACCATCTAACGATGAACTACCGGCCGAATATCGCACCCAAACCGGACGCATAACGCCCGAAAAATCGGTACCACAGTTGAAAGCATTTTTAGAGGCAGGTGGTAGTATAGTAACTATTGGCAGCAGTGCTAACCTGGCTTACCAGTTAAAATTACCGGTAAGCAGCGCACTCGCTGAAACCGCAAACGGACAGGAAAGACCATTATCGGGCGATAAGTTTTACATACCAGGCAGCGTGCTGCAAGTAACTTACGATACCACGCAACCAGCCAACTGGGGGATGCCTGCCACCGGCGATGTAATGTTTGATAGCAGCCCGGTGTTTAAATTAGGCGCCGATGCACCAGGTATGGGCATTAAGCCACTGGCTACCTATCCTACCGAAAAATCGTTACGCAGCGGTTGGGCATGGGGTCAAAAATATTTAAAAGGTGGTGTTGCTTCGTTCATGGCCCCGGTAGGTGCCGGCAAGCTTTATGTATTTGGTCCCGAAATTACTTTCAGGGCACAGGCACATGGTACTTTTAAATCATTATTTAACCAGCTATACGGTGCGGCTAAATAACTCTAAATAAAATAATAACTAAGGGAATTGCCGTAAAGGTAGTTCCCTTTTTTAATTCTTAAAGTTCCTGAAAAACGTTCACGAAACTGTTCATAACCGTTCAAAAAGCGTTCATGCGTGAACACTTTTAGGCTAAATTTTCAAAGAATCACTCATTTTATCGGCCACGAAAACCTACTTTAATGCAGGAATATTAAGGTTTTTTAAAGTTTTTTGAGTAAAACAACACAAAGCGAATACTTTTTTCGTGAACACTCTTTCAACATTTTGAGCTGCATTGC
>Ga0265780_10007431_pt1 | contig 13460 bp, 7 predicted proteins | sample P1T30metagenome_FD_192432 | JGI IMG/M metagenome (GOLD analysis project Ga0265780, IMG submission 192432) | Plant litter microbial communities from East Loma Ridge, Irvine, California - P1 T30 | ecosystem: Environmental > Terrestrial > Plant litter > Unclassified | place: USA: California... | reverse complement strand
GTAACACCGGCCTTGCCGACAATCTCTATGGCAGTGCCTCGCTGATCTGCCCTGATGATCGCTGCACCGTGCGCGAGGGAGGGTTCAACCTGACGCCCGAAAGCGCCTTTACCAAGACGTTCGGCGTTGTGCTGCGCCCACGCTTCATACCCGGCCTGACGGTGTCGATCGACCGCTGGCTGATCGATCTGAAGGACCAGCTCGACTTCCTCCAACCGCAGAACATCATCCGCGAGTGCCTTGCGACCGGGAACGAATATTTCTGCCGCGGCATCGTCCGCAATCCCGGCACCGGCACGCTCTCGAGCTCGCCTGCGACCAGTCCGTCGACGGGTTGGGTGGCCCGCGGCTCGGCCAATGGCTACAAGTCGCAGTCGCATGGCTGGGATTTCCAGGGGCAGTATAATGTCGGCCTGGGCGGCGTCGGCCGGCTCGACATGAGCTTCAACGGGACGCTGATGACCCGCGTCGGCTCGCAATCGTCGCCCACGATCGAACCGCGCAACTGCGTGGGATATTTCGGCAATCTCTGCGGCGAGAGCATGCCGCGCTGGAAGCACCAGCTCCGCACCACCTGGACCGCGCCCGACAGCACGACCAGCCTGTCGGTCAACTGGCGCCACCGCGGCGCGATGCCGCTCGATATCTACGCGCCCGAGGACACCGGCATCCCCGCCCAGGACGCGAGCGCCCGGCGCGATCAATATCCGGGTGTCGGTTCGTACAACTGGATCGACGTGGCGCTCAGCTTCGACATCAACAAGCAGATGACGTTCCGGCTGGCTGCCAACAACATCTTCGACCGCGATCCGCCGCTCATCCCGGATAGCCGTTCGCGGATCGGTCTGCTGCGCGGCAATACCGTGATGGGGTATGACCTGCTCGGCCGGCAGCTCGTTGCGGGGGTCTCGCTGCGGCTGTAACGCGACCGACTGACGTGATCGCCGGGGTCCGGATCGGGATCCCGGCGATGTTTCAACGTGCTACGGTCTGCGAACGCCGGATTTTAGCAGCCGCTAACGCCCCGGCTCCGTCGCCCCCGTTGGCGACAGCAAAGCGGCGGCGACGGGCTGTTCCGGCGTTGAGAACGCCCCTTTGGCGACCGGCAGCAGCATTTTGCGCGCTTCACTCCGAAGGTCGCGGGCGATCAGCTCCTCACCGAGCTTCAGTCTCGGACCGGGCGCGGCGGGCGCAGACTGAACGATCTTGTACAGCCCCTCTACCGCGACATCCGGGGCCTGCTCGCCCGCGGTCGCAAAGCTGTCGTGATACGCGATCAGCGCAAGGCTGCTCTCCGGATCCAGGCGGTTGGCCCTGACGATGAAACGTCTCGCGTCCGCAAGCCGCTGCCGACGTTCGGCCGCCGGAGCGCGGATAGCCAGTTGCGTCAGCGCCGTGCCTTTCCACACCAGCGCGCGTGTTTCCGTCGGCGACTGTGCAATCGCCCGTTCGGCGGCATCAAGACAGGCTTCGGGATTGTCGGTGCGGCATTCGGCTTCGGCCAGGAGCAGGTGGTTTTCGGTCAGGGCGGGGAAGCGCGTCGCGTTGTCGCGAAGCCGGTCTAGCCACGCGGAGCGCCGTGCGAGCGCCTTCTCACGGTCGGGGCCGGCGTTGGGCACCTCGATCCGCGCGCCGAGTTCAAGCCGGCCACGGATCAGCCCGGCCTCCGCGCGGGTCAGACGGCGGATGCTGGGTTCCGGCGCGCGATTGGCCGGAAAGGCCATCTTTTCAGCCTGTAATTTGCGGCCTCGGTAGGCGGTCACGGCGCTTTGGAACTGGCTCGGATCGCCAAGGGCGCTAGCGGCGGTCTGCAAGTCGTCACCCCGTGCCAGGGCGTTCAGATAGCCGTGAAGCCGCGGCTTCCACTCTTCGGAGAAATACAGGAGGTGGACCAGCCGCCATGCGTGATAGGGCGTCCAGGCCCGACCCTTGCCCGAGAGATAGCGCCCATCGAGGATGTGCGTGACCGGATACAGACCGTAATGATGCATGACCTTCGCGTAGCCCGGTGGAAGGTGGCCATATTCGACGTAGTCGGCGCCGGCTTCCATCGTCGCGAACAATTCTCCGAACCCCTGAAGATACCAGCGCGGATACGCTGCCGGAAAATAGGTCATCAGGTAGTTCTGGGCGAAGGCGGCATAGACGCGGGATTCGGCCCATTGGCAAAAGGCAATCTCGTTCACCGCGAGCTGTCCGAGAATCTGGTTCACGTCGTACGTCGGCTGTCCGGTCGCCGTCACCCTGGGGCTTATGTAGTAATCAACGATTGGAGGGTTTCGGTCCTGCTCGCGCGTGCAATTGCGGCTCGTCTTGCGGCCGACGGAGGGCTGAAGAATTAGGTTTACGCCCTCCTTGGTCGTTGCGAGCACCGACCCTTCCTCGCGCGGATCATAGTAGATCGTCTTTTCGAACGCCTGCGGGAAGGGACCATATTGCCAGCGCAGGTCGGTCAGTCGAAGCTGTTCGAACGCTGCGACATCGCCGATCATCGTCACGGCGATCTTGATGGTTTCGTCAGGCTGATCCACCCGGCCATGCAGTACCGAGAGCAGGAAGTGCAGCTTTTCGAGATTGTGGGCGGTGCGCCGCAATGCCGTTTCGTTGCCCTGACTGAACACGACGACGTGCGGCGTTTCCGCCATTCGCCACTCGCTCAACTCCACCTTCGACTCGCGGCTTCGGTTGCCCGTGACGACGATGGTCGAGTCGCCATTCTTCACCGGTGCCGCAAGCTGCGCCTGCGCCGGGACGCTGACGGCCACACCCAGGATGAAGAGCAACCACCGCTTCATTTGTCTGAAGCCCCGCATTACCTCAAAGCATTCGGATGTACATGAAGCTCCTGACCGAGCCCGAAATCAAGTCATTCCGAGACCAGGGTACCGGTACAGACGATCTTCAAGCACCGTCTGTAAGAATGCTTGCTCCCATTCTGGACGTCCGGGCTCACCCGGTGCCCTGACAGTCACTCCGATTTACTAGCGCTGTTTATGAACCGGTTCGGTTCTCCGGGGATGCGAACGCGCCGGAGACGTGGCCTTGGGCGCTGTCATTAGCCTAAGCGAGGCAAGCTGAGACGACGCTTTGGCGGAAGAGGTGGGATTCGAACCCACGGTAGAGTCACCCCTACGCTGGTTTTCAAGACCAGTTCCTTAAACCACTCGGACACTCTTCCGCATACACGCGCCGCCGCGCTGGCGGGGGCATGTTCGACCGGCATCTAGGTCGAGGTGGAGCGTTGCGCAACTCTTTCGCAACGAGGGGCGCGGCATGCGGGAACGGCTTGCCACGATCGCCCTGCTCGGGCAGCGCGGTGCCATGGATCTCGATGCGATGCTCACCCATTATTTCGGCACGACCGATCTCGATACGCTGGATACGATCGCGATCGATGACGGTCTGGAGCGCGTCCGGATCGCGTTCGGTACCGAGCGCGAGACCGGCCGGCGGTTTGCGCTGTGGGCCGTGCTGGCGACGCTCGGCGATGCGCCCGACCCTCGTGACGCGTTCAAGACCGCGACCGAGCAACAGGCTGCGCAGGCCTATGTGCGCGCGCTGCGGACGGCGGACACGCTGGACGACTAGCCCCCCCGTGGGGGCAGACGGATAGCTTTGGCAAGGCGGGCGTTGGGGACGCAACTCCCGACAGTCTAGCGAAAGCGAGCCCCATGCACATCGATCTCTCCGGACAGACCGCTATCGTCACCGGTGCAAGCTCCGGCCTCGGACGCGCCGCCGCGCTGCTCTTCGCGCAGGCCGGCGCGCGCGTCGCGGTCAATTACAACAGCAATCGCGAGGCGGCGGACGACGTGGTCGCGCGGATCGTGGCGGGCGGGGGCAAGGCGTTTGCCTGTCAGGCCGATACCGCGGACGAGGATGCCGTCCTCCGGCTGTTCGACGAGACCGTGTCGCGGTTCGGCGGCGTCGACGTGGTGTTCGCCAATGCCGGCATGCAGAAGGATGCGGGCTATGCGGACATGACGCTAGCGGACTGGAGCCGCGTCATCGACGTCAACCTGACGGGCCAGTTCCTCGTGTCGCGCGAAGCGGTACGCCGCTTCCGCGCGCAGGGTGATCGCGGCTTTGGTCGGGCGATCGGCAAGATCCTGTTCATGAGTTCGGTGCACGAGACGATCCCTTGGGCGGGGCATGCGAACTATGCGGCGTCGAAGGGCGGCAGCGGGATGCTGATGCGCACGCTGGCACAGGAGGTCGCGCAGGAGCGGATCCGGGTCAATGCGCTGGCGCCCGGCGCGATCGCGACCGACATCAACGCCGATGCGACCAAGGGCGATGCCGCCGACGCGCTGCTCAAGCTCATCCCCTATGGACGGATCGGCGAACCCGACGATGTCGCGCGTGCGGCGCTGTTCCTGGTGTCCGATGCCGCGGACTATATCATCGGATCGACGCTGACCGTCGACGGCGGGATGAGCCTGTATCCCGGTTTCCGCGACAACGGCTGACCGCGCTGGAGACATTGCCGCGACCCGCGATGGTCGCGGTTCGCGTCAGGCCTTGAATAGGTCCTTGTACTGGCGTGGCTGTGAGCGGAGATACTGGTCGGGCGCCTTCACATGGCCGCCGAGATGTGCGGCGGCATGCCACGGCCAGCGCGGATCGTAGAGCAGGGTCCGGGCTAGCGCGACGAGATCGGCGTCACCGGTCCCGATGATCGCCTCGGCCTGTTCATAGTCGGTGATCAGCCCGACCGCGACGACGGGGATGCCGACCGCCTGCTTGACCTGACGCGCCAGCGGGACCTGATAGCTCGGCCCGACGGGGATCTGCTGGTCCGGGCTGAGGCCACCGCTCGAGACGTGGATCGCATCGCACCCGCGAGCCTCGAGCGCCTTTGCGAAGGCGACGGTCTGTTCAACGTCCCAGCCACCCTCGACCCAGTCGGTGCCAGATACGCGCATCGTCACCGGGCGATCCGCCGGGAAGGCGGCGCGGACCGCGTCGTACACTTCGAGCGGGAAGCGCATCCGGTTCTCGAGGCTGCCGCCATAATCGTCGTCGCGATGGTTGGCCAAGGGCGAGAGGAACTGGTGGAGCAGATAGCCGTGCGCGGCGTGCAGCTGGATCGCATCGATCCCGAGCCGTCCCGCGCGCGTCGCCGCGGCGGCAAACGCGTCGCGCAGTCGAGCCAGCCCCTCGCGATCGAGCGCCGTCGGCAGCGTATCGTCGGGCAGGAAAGCGGCCGGGGAGGGGGCTTCGGTCTGCCATCCCTTATCGGCGCCCGGCGCGATCTGCCCGCCGCCCTTCCAGGGCACCTCGCACGACGCCTTGCGTCCGGCATGCGAAAGCTGGATGCCGATCGGCATGTCCGACCAGCGCCGCACGCTCTCGAGTGTCCGCGCGATCGCCGCTTCGCTCGCATCGTCATACAGCCCGACATCGCCGTAGGTGATCCGCCCCTCGGGCGTCACCGCGGCGGCTTCGAGCATCATCAGGGCCGCCCCCGACAGCGCGAGATGCCCGAGATGGATCAGGTGCCAGTCGGTCATGCAGCCGTCGACCGCCGAATATTGGCACATCGGCGCGATGACGATCCGGTTGGCGAGATCGAGCTTGCCGACCTTGAACGGCGTGAAGAGCTGCGGACCGCTCATGCGGAAACGGCCGTAGCGATGGGGATGGCGCGCATCGTGAGAACCTCGTGCGATGGGGAATGCGCGTCAACGCACCGGGCCGGGATAGGAGCCGGCGGACGAGTGCCGGGCGCGCCAACTTGCAGCCGCCCGACTGGTCTTTGCGGATGGTCCCCGCCGTCCCGGCGCGTGCCGGAACGACAGGGTGGGACAGGGCTGTTTAGAACTTGGCGCCGAGCTCGACGCCGTAGAAGCGCGGTTCGCCGGCGATATAGGTGGGGATGCCGAAGCCGCCGCCCGTGTTGCCGGCGTCGATCAGGTACCGCTTGTTCGTCAGGTTGCGCGCAAAGCCGCCGACGCGGTAACGCCCGTCCGCAAGCTCGATACCCGCACGCAGGTTGACCAGCGTATAGCCGCGCTGGCTGATCGCGGCGCTGTTGGGCAGTTCGAAGAACACCTTCGACCGATAGTTGGCGCTCGGCGTCGCATAGAAGACCGCGCCGCCGAGGGGGAAGCGGAGCGTCGCGCCGCCCGAGGCCGTGGTGCTCGGCTGGAGGCGGAAGCGGTTGCCGGCAAAGGTGCCTGCAGGCTGGTCCGCGATCCCGCCGTCGAGATAGGCGAAGGTCCCGAACACCGACAGATACTGGCCAAGCGCAAGATTGCCCTCGAGCTCGACGCCGACATTCTTCGCCGAGCCCGCGCTGCGCGTGACCGCCACGACCGCACCATTGGCGGGATTGACCTCGTTCACCGAGACCTGGAACCCGTCATAGGTCTGATAGAAGACCGATGCCGCGCCGGTGAAGGGTCCGACGCGACCCTTGATACCGCCTTCGTAGTTCCACACATTTTCCTCAGGCACGATCTGAAGATTGGGGCGTACGCCGTTGACAGCGTTGAGTGCCGCCAGCTGGACGACCGGCGAGCGCCGGCCCTTGCTGATCGTGCCATAGAGGCTGACATCGTCGTCGAGCTTCAACAGCGCGTTGAACCGCGGAAGGATCGCGGCGAAGCTCTGGTCCGCCTCGAACTTGACGCCATTGGTGTTCGCGGTGCCGAGCAGGCTGGTGCGGACGCCCAGCGCGGCGAGAATCTGCGAATTGGGCTGGATCGACGAATAGCCCGACTGACGATCCTCGATCAGGATGCGTGCGCCGGCGGTCAGCTCGAGCGCCGGGATCGGGATATAGGTCGCATCGGCGAACACCGAATAGGTGTCGTTGTTGCCGTAATTGGTGAACTCGGACGAATAGGGGATCTGCGTCGAACGGCCGCCGGTGAGGATCGCGGTGGCGCGGGTTGCTGCCGGGATCGTGCCGTTGGCGGCGACACAGCCCGGGCCGGTCGGGATGCCGGCACCGTTCAGCGCGGTGCGGAACGGCTGATAGGCCGTGGCGATCGAGCAAGCGATATAGGTGCCCTCCTCGGTCGAGAAGGGGACGCGCTGCGACCCGTTCTCGAAGAAGGCGTTCCACCCGAACGACGCGCGATATTTCGGGCCGTCGAACGCGAAGCGGCTCTCATGGCTCCACTGGTCGCCCTTCGCATCCTCGGCGAATTCGAGATACCAGGCCGGGCCGCCATCCGCGTCGAATATCTCGAGCGCGTCGAAGCGGCGATAGCCGTTGACGGTGGTAAAGGTGATGCCGGGCGACAGATCGACCGACACCGTCAGATTGGCGTCATAGACGTTGCGGTCGAGACCGAGCTTCCGCGCACCGAGCGCCTCGGCGCTGAACGGCGAACCCGAGAGCTCGGCATTGCCGTAATCGCCCGTCTGGCCGCCGGTCGGGGCATGCGCGCGGCTCTTGAACGCGGTGCCGGGATTGCGCTGACCGTCATAGGTCAGGACGAGGTCGGCGGTGACCGCGTCGTTCGGCCGGAAGCGCAGCGAGCCGCGGATGCCGCGCTGGTCCTGCCCGTTCAGATCGTCCTGATCGACCTTGCCCTGGTTCTGGTTGGGGATGTTCGCATCGCCCGCGATGTTGCGGACATAGCCGTCGCGATATTTATAGGCGAAGGCGAGCCGCCCCGACAGCACGTCGTTGCCGGCGTTGATAAAGCCCGACACCTGCGTGCGGTTGTAATTGCCATAGGCGCCGGTGATCGCACCCGAGGTCCCGGGCTGCGGCTTGGCGGAGATGAGGTTGATCGCACCGACCGCGGCGGCGGTGCCGAACAGCGTCGCCTGCGGGCCCTTCACGACTTCGATCCGCTCGAGATCATAGAGGTCCTGATAGGCGCCGCGCGAGCGGCTGATGTCGACGCCATTATAATAGAGCGTCACCCGCGCACCCTGCTGCGATGAGCCATTGTCCGAGGTGATGCCGCGGATCACGAAGCCGGGGTTGTTCGCGCTCTGCTCCTGGATTTGCAGGCCGGGAATATAGGCGGCGACTTCGGACAGCGAGTTGACGCCGATATCCGCCATCTTCGCGCCGGTCAGCGCGGTGACGGTCAGCGGCACGTCCTCGATCCGCTGTTCGCGCTTCTGCGCGGTGACGACGATGTCGTCGCCGCCCGTCACGTCGGCGCGGGCGGCTGGGCCGGTCGCCGGATCGGGTGCGACGATCGCCTGGGCAAGCGCACCCGTCGAACAGGATGCAGCAAGCGCGGCCAGAGCCAGGCGCGTAGAAATGGTCGTCATGAAGTCCCCCGATTGTCAGTGAGCGAGCACCTAGGGCGGGGTCGTTACGGTTCCGCGTCGGATACATGACCCGCGCGTGACGGCCTGTCATCGCGGCGTAACGCTGCCGCAACGTGACTGACGCCGAGCGCCCCTAGCAGGCGGCATCACCGCAAAAGGCACTGTTATGACGATCAATCGCCGCGACGCCCTCACGCTCTTCGGCTCCGGCTCCGCGCTCGCGCTTCCCGGCCTCGCCACCGCGGCGCGCACGAACGGCAGCGCGGGGGCAGCGCGCTTCGACCACGGCGTGGCGAGCGGCGATCCCTCCGCGGACGGCGCGATCTTGTGGACGCGTGCGACCCCGCAGGATCCGCAACAGGCGGGCGATATTGCGCTGACCTGGCATGTCGCGTTGCGCAAAGGCGATACGCCCCTCCGTTCGGGCCGTATCGCGGCGCGGGCCGCGCGTGACTTCACCGCCAAGGTCGCGGTGACGGGGCTGAAACCAGGGACCGAGTATCGCTACTGGTTCGAAACCGCGGCGGGCACGCGCTCACCCGTCGGCCGGGTCCGCACGCTGCCCCGCGGCGCGGTGGCGGATGTCGTCATGGGCGTGGTGTCGTGCCAGCTCTACCCTGGCGGGTTCTTCAACGCCTATGCTTCGATCGCGAAACTCGACCGGCTCGACGCGGTGCTGCATCTCGGCGACTACATCTATGAATATGCCATCGACGGCTATGGCGGCGACATCGGCAAAAAGATCGGCCGTCTGGTCGAGCCCACGCATGAGATCGTGACGCTCGCCGACTATCGGATGCGTCACGCGCAGGTAAAGCGCGACGCCGACATGCAGGCGGCGCATGCCCGGGCGGCGTTCATCTGCGTGTGGGACGATCACGAGGTCGCCAATGACGACTGGATCGGTGGCGCCGAGAACCATGACCCGGCGACCGAGGGCGACTGGAAGGCGCGCAAGGCCGCGTCGATGCAGGCCTATTTCGAATGGATGCCGATCCGCGACCCGAAGCCCGGCGAGCCGTGGGAAGCGATCAACCGCAGTTTCGAGTTCGGCGATCTCGCGACGCTGGTGATGGTCGAGACGCGGCTGCTCGCGCGGAGCAGGCAGGTCGCGGCAAAGGGCGAGGCGATTGCGCCTGCAGAATATGCCCCGATGATGGCGGAGCGCGCGCAGCCGGGTCGCGAAATGCTGGGCGCACCGCAGCTCGCCTGGATCGAGCGGACGATGGCGGCGTCGGTCACGGCGGGCAAGCCATGGCAGGTACTCGGCAACCAGGTGGTGATGGCGCGCGTGGCCGGCCCCGATCTCGAGAAGCAGCTTGGCCCCGATCGCTTCGCCGCGATGATGGCGCGGCTCCCGGAGAAATGGCGCACCGCGCTGATGGCGAGCATGGCATCCTATCGCGCGGGCCTGCCGTTCAACTTCGACAGCTGGGACGGCTATCCCGCAGCACGCGAACGGCTTTATGCCGCGTTCAAGCGGTCGGGGTCGCGACCGGTCGTGCTGTCGGGGGATAGCCATGCCGGCTGGGCGAATGATCTGCATGATGCATCGGGGAAGCTCGTCGCAGTCGAATTCGGCGCCACCGCGATCACCAGCCCGTCCTATGGCTCGCTGATCCCGGGGATCGGGACGCTGATCGCCGACGCCAATGACGAGGTCCGCTTCTGCGACCAGGATCGCAAGGGGTTCATCGTCCTGACGCTGACGCCGGACCATGCCACCGCGGACTTCAAGACGGTATCGACCGTTGTTGCCAAGTCGTTCGAGGAGGCGAGCGTCGCGCGGTTCCGCGCCTCGGCCGCAGCCCCGGAAGCGAAACTCGAGCAGCTTGGATAACGGCGGCGACGCACCGGGTGACGCCGATCGGCGTCACCCGCTTTGCACGAGACCGCCGGTTATTTCTCGTCGACAGGGAAAAGAAACCGAACCGGGAACATTGGCGAGAGCAGGCGGGTTTTCGCCCTGACACGCCGCCGCGCTGCTAGAATGGTGGAGGTTGGCGTCAATCTGGGGGCTCGCTTTGCATCTTCTGCCTGATACGCTCGAGGCCGGTTCGGCCTATCCGCTCGGCGCCACGTTCGACGGGCTCGGGGTCAATTTCGCGGTCTATTCGGCCAATGCCGAAAAGATCGAGCTGTGCGTCTATGACGACAGCGGCCGCCGTGAACTCAAGCGCTACGTCCTGCCCGAATGGACCGACGAGGTGTGGCACGGCTATCTCCCCGATGCGCAGCCGGGGCTGTCCTATGGCTATCGCGCCTATGGCCGGTATGCACCCGAAGAGGGCCACCGGTTCAATCCTAACAAGCTGCTGCTCGATCCCTATGCCAAGGCGATGACGGGCGAGTTGCGCTGGACCGACGCGATGTACGGCTATCAGGTCAAGTCAGCGCGCGAGGATCTGAGCTTCGATCGGCGCGACAATGCGTTGACCATGCCCAAGGGTGTCGTGACCGACAGCCATTTCGACTGGTCGCGCGACGTCCGCCCGAACACGCCCTGGTCCGAGACGATCATCTACGAGGCGCACGTCAAGGGCCTGACCAAGCTGTTCGACGAGGTGCAGCCCTCCGAACGCGGGACCTTCGCCGCGCTCGGCAATCCCAAGGTCATCGATCATCTGAAGCGGCTCGGCGTGACCGCGCTCGAGCTGCTGCCGATCCAGAGCTATACGCAGGACCGGTTCCTACAGGAGAAGGGGCTCCGGAATTACTGGGGGTACAACACCCTCAACTTCTTCACGCCCGAACGCTCCTTCTTCGCGACCGACAGCCACAACGAACTGCGCCGGTCGATCCGCCGTCTTCATGCGGCAGGGATCGAGGTAATCCTCGACGTCGTCTACAACCACACGTGCGAGGGGTCCGAGCAGGGGCCGACGCTGTCGTGGCGCGGGCTCGACAATGCGAGCTATTACCGGCTGGTCAAGGATCAGCCGCGCTTCTCGATCAACGACACGGGGACCGGCAACACGCTGAACCTGACCAAGGCGCGGGTGATCCAGATGGTGGCGGATTCGCTGCGCTACTGGGCGACGAGCTTCGGGATCGACGGGTTCCGTTTCGACCTCGGGCTGACGCTGGGGCGGACGGACACCGGCTTCGATCCGGGCGCCGGGTTCTTCGACGTGCTGCGGCAGGATCCGGTGCTGGGCCGGCTGAAGCTGATCACCGAGCCTTGGGATATCGGTCCGGGCGGCTATCAGCTCGGCAATTTCCCCCCGGGCTTTGCCGAATGGAACGACAAGTACCGCGACACCGTCCGCAAATTCTGGCGCGGCGACCATGCGCAGCGAGCGGACCTGGCGGCGCGGCTGACCGGATCGGCGGATCTGTTCGATCGCCGTGCGCGGCGCCCCTGGGCCAGCGTCAACCTGCTCGGTGCGCATGACGGCTACACGCTGGCCGACACGACGGCCTATGAAGAGCGGCACAACGAGGCGAATGGCGAGGACAATCGCGACGGCCATTCGAACAACTGTTCGCGCAACTGGGGTGTCGAGGGGCCGACCGACGATCCCGCGATTGCGGAGACGCGCAAGCGGGTCGCCCGGTCGATGCTGACGACGCTGTTCGCCTCGCTCGGCACGCCGATGCTGGTCGCTGGCGACGAGTTCGGGCGGACGCAGGGCGGGAACAACAATGCCTATTGCCAAGATAACGAGATCAGTTGGCTCGACTGGACGCAGGCGAAGACTCCCGAGGGCGAAGCGCTGATCGACTTCACCGCGCGGCTGGCCGCGCTCCGCCGCGACTATCCGATGCTGCGCGCGGGCAATTTCCTCTACGGCGAGGATACCCCGGCGGAGGGTCTGAAAGACATCGAATGGTGGGACGAGCGCGGCGTCCAGCTGTCGCCCGAGGACTGGGAAAACACCAATGGCCGTGCGCTGACGATGCGTCGTGCGGCGCTGTGCGAGGATGGCAGGATCCAGGTCGTGTCGTTGCTGCTGAACGCGTCGGAGGGGCCGCTGACCTTCACCATGCCACCGCCCTCCGAGGTCGAGCGTATGGTCCTGATCGACAGCGCCAAGCCCGATCAGCCGCCGATGCCGATCACCGACAGCTATGACCTCGCACCACAGGGTGCAGCGCTGCTGTCCTGGACGATGGATCCGGCATGAGCGCGTGGGGCGCGACGCCGGCGAACGGCGGCACGGCGTTCCGGCTCTGGGCGCCCGATGCCGACCGGGTGACGCTCGAGATCGACGGCGCCGCGCCGACGGCGATGGACGGGCAGGCCGACGGATGGTTTACCGCGACCGCTGATGTCGGGGCCGGGGTACGCTATCGCTTCCGGATCTGCGAAGAGCTGGCCGTTCCCGATCCGGCCTCGCGCCAGCAGTCGGGGGGTGTGCATGGCTGGAGCGTCACCGTCGATCCCGCTGCGTATCGCTGGCAATCGACCGACTGGCGCGGGCGGCGCTGGGAGGAACTGGTGATCATGGAGGTCCATGCCGGCACCATGGGTGGTTTCGCCGGGATCACGGCACGCCTGCCCGAGATCGCCGCGCTCGGCGTGACCGCGATCGAGATGATGCCGGTCGCGGCGTTCGGCGGCACGCGCAATTGGGGCTATGACGGAGTCCTGCCCTATGCGGTCGCCGAGAGCTACGGCACGCCCGACGATTTGAGGGCGATGGTCGACGCGGCGCACGCGCTGGGCGTCGCGGTGCTGCTCGATGTCGTCGATAATCACTTCGGACCTGACGGAAATTATCTCGGCGCCTATGCCGGATCGTTCTTTCACAAGGACGTCGATACGCCTTGGGGCGTGGCGGTGGCGGTCGATGTCGAGCCCGTTGCGCGCTACTTCATCGAGAACGCGTTGATGTGGCTCACCGACTACCGGATCGACGGTCTGCGCTTCGATGCCGTCCACGCGATCGACAATGACCGGTTTCTCGATGCGATGGCGGCGGAGATCCGCGCGACGGTCACCGACCGGCCGGTCCACCTCGTCCTCGAGAACGAGCGCAACGACGCCGATCGGCTGCGCCCTGGCGGCTATGATGCGCAGTGGAACGACGACTTTCACAATGTCCTTCACGTGCTGCTGACGGGCGAGACCAGCGCTTATTACGCAGACTTCGCCGACCGGCCGGCGGAGCGTCTCGCGCGGTGCCTGGGCGAAGGGTTCATCTATCAGGGGGAGGGGTCGGCCAATCATGACGGTCGGACGCGCGGCACGCCGAGCGCGCACCTTTCACCGA
>Ga0265780_10007429_pt1 | contig 13464 bp, 12 predicted proteins | sample P1T30metagenome_FD_192432 | JGI IMG/M metagenome (GOLD analysis project Ga0265780, IMG submission 192432) | Plant litter microbial communities from East Loma Ridge, Irvine, California - P1 T30 | ecosystem: Environmental > Terrestrial > Plant litter > Unclassified | place: USA: California... | reverse complement strand
TGAGAATCGCAGCCCACATCATGGCGACGAAAGCTCGAATGCAGATGGCCGGGAACGAGCCATACATGCCGAAGACACTCCGGATGATGACGGGGAAGGACACGTTGTATGTGGCACCCATCTTGCCTGTGAGGGTGATGACGACGCTGCAAATGGCAAAGCCGAAGAAGACGATTGGGATCGTCTCTCTTGCCGTGAAACCTAGGGCCATGACACTGCTCACGGTAGACGCCAAAGGAGGTGCAAGCATGTCCGAGCACCAATATGCCCAGTAGTCAAGACCGCCCCAGGTACGCTGTTCTGGTGGCACCGGATCAAGATCTGATGTCGAAGCGACGATTAGCCAAAAGTCCTTGCACATGCATGTATTGAAAGGACGTACCTTTGTTCGACCAGCGCGACCCATACTTGCCGCTTTCGAAGGGTACCCTCAGATGGAGATGAGGTGCAAGCCTCGCCTTGAGCACAGACATGGTTTAGAACGGCAAAATGAAGTAGGAAAACACGAATGCGACAGAACTACATTCATCCTTTATCAAGCCTGGGAGTCTTGATCTCCGAGCTGTGCCAGCTACATGCGTCTCCATATCAAGATAGTCTCCAGCTTGATAGCCATATCGGCTCCCGGGTCGGAGATAGTCGCTGATGACATGGCGGGGTGCATGCGGAGACTATAACAGCTCGGCACAATTATCTAGACAAATAGCACTACAAACTGGATGTGTCGACGGGGATGAGAGAGGGTTGGGCGCTGGGCACGATGGAGATTGCTCGAAGAGCCGAGCTAGACCGATCTAGTGATAGCGTCATCCGATACCGATAAGACACCTCCAAATCCCGCCCGTAGGCCCGTAGGCCAGTTGCATACTCCGTTCGCGGCCCGTGTTGGAGTCCCCACGTTCATCTGATGGAGTCGCTATCGAAACTAGATATGGCGCGTCGTCGTTCCCTGACGTCCTTCTGTATATGTTGTTCTCCTACATGAGCGTGTCTGCCCTTACACCACCTTCCAATTACCGGACTTCTCAATCGCGACAGTATCACGAAGATGGCAAACAACTCATCCAATGGCACGATGCTCTCTTTTGACGCGAAGCCCTACGCGTTCTCCTTCCCTCTGGAGCACACTGCGTTAGTCATAATCGATATGCAACGCGACTTCCTTCTCACCAAAGGTTTCGGCGAAATCCAAGGCGGAAACCTGGAGGCGGTCCAAGCATCCATCGCGCCAACGAAAAAGCTATTGGAGGCGTGTCGGGGTGCTGGCATGACTGTCTTCCACACCCGCGAAGGCCACAAACCAGATCTCTCCGACTGTCCATCGTCAAAATTGATCAGACAAGAAGCTGCGCCTGGCAACACCCAGCACAAACTAGTCATCGGCGACAAGGGAGAGCTCGGCCGTTTGCTCACGCGGGGAGAGTACGGACACGACATCATCGACGAACTGAAGCCAATACCTGGGGAGGTTGTCATCGACAAACCCGGCAAAGGCTCGTTTTGGAACACGACTATCCTGCATCAGCTCAAAGCGAGAGCTATTACACATCTCATTGTTTCTGGTGTCACTACAGAGTGTTGCTTTGCTACGACTATTCGAGAAGCGAATGACCGCGGTTTCGAATGCTGTGGTATTGAGGAAGCTACTAGTGGATACAATGATGCTTGCTTCAAGAAGTCGACCCTGGATATGATACATTGGTCGCAGGGCCTTTTCGGATACATTGGTAGCTTGCAGCCTTTACTAGATGCCCTTTCGCCATTGTTAAGTAAGGGGCCTGTCCCAAGTTCGACGCCTCCCCAGACACCGCCGATATTCGATGGCGACCTCACGATACCCGCTTTGCAGCGAGCGTACAAGAGGGGACTGTCGCCCGTAACCGTTGTTGAGGCAATCTACGAAAAGATTGAAGCATACAAGGAGATAGACCCAGCAGTCTGGATACACTTACAGCCACGTGAAGCAGCTCTAAATGCCGCAAGACAATTAGCATCGACTTACCCCGACCGAAACGCACTTCCGCCCCTGTTTGGCGTTCCCTTCAGCGTCAAAGACAGTATCGACATTGCCGGTCTTTCCACCACGACCGCATGTCCACCACTTGCGCACGTACCCTCGACCTCCGCTCCAGTATACGACAAAGTCATCGCCGCAGGTGCCTTATTCATAGGAAAAGCCAACTTAGATCAGCTCGCTACCGGTCTCGTAGGATGCCGCAGCCCATACGGAATTCCACACTCAGTATACCACAAAGACTACATCAGCGGCGGATCAAGCAGTGGCAGCACAGTCTCCGTAGGAGCGAATCTCGTCTCCTTCTCACTCGCAACCGACACAGCTGGCTCAGGCAGAGTACCCGCTGGCTTCAACGGTATCGTCGGATACAAGCCTACACGAGGCACCATCTCCTTCCGAGGCATCACACCAGCATGCTTATCTCTAGACTGCATCGCGCTCTCCACAAAAACCGTATCCGACGCGCGAACCCTGTGGCAAATACTAGAAGGCCACGACTCCCTCGACCCATACGCGAAACCCGAGATGGCCTTCGAACGCCACATCAACAGCATCGGTCCCCAATCACGCACGTTTAAATTCGGCATTCCACCGCCCGGAGCACTCGCTATCTGCTCACCACCAGCCCGTCGCATGTTCAACGAAACGATCTCGAAATTACAATCCATCGGCGGCGTCCTCACACCAATCGACTGGTCGCCCTTCCAAAAAGCAGGTCAACTACTCTACGACGGCACATTCGTTTCCGAACGCCTCGCCTCGCTTCCAGACGACTTCCTCGAGAAGAACCGCTCAGCCCTCCACCCCGTAACCGCACAACTCATGGACGCAGTCGTCGCGCGGAAGAGTTCAGCCGTAGACGCCTACCGCGACCTCCAGGCCCAAGCCCTCTACACGCGACAAGCAGAAAAGGTTTTCGCCTATTCCGCATCTGGTGTTGATGTCGTCGTTGTACCGACTACGCCGACGCACTGGCGCGTAGATGAGGTGCTGGCGGATCCGATTAAGAAGAATAGTATTCTGGGTGAGTTTACGCATTGTGGGAATGTGCTAGATCTTTGTGGGGTGGCGGTGCCGGCGGGGATGTATCCGGTTAAGGAGTTGAGTGGGAAGGAGGGGGATGAGGGGGTGTTGCCGTTTAGTGTTACGTTTTTGGGGGGGTCGAGGTTGGATGCGGGGGTTTTGGAGGTTGCGAGACGGTTTGAGGAGGGTGTGAAGGTCTGAACTGGCTGTTCGGTTGTTTGTTGGGAGTCGCTGGAAGCGGTCATAGTGCAATGTCTTCTCGATGAGAGCCCCAGACATATCTAGAAGTACCTGGTGAAATTCTCTATCCACGATCACGTCCTTGTTCATCCGCTGTCTTTGAGTGATGTTTGCTCAAATATACATTAAGTACTCCGCCGCTCAAATATACAGTAAGCACTCCGCCGCTCAAAGAGATACAGAAGAGTAGACCTTCTGTTCAACGTATCTTTCAGGCACACATCATCGCACCGCAACAGCCATCAATCTCAACACGCAGCCAAGACCATGGGTCCGCAACATTGCAAACACGACTCCGTCATGACAAGTAAACTCTCGAACAAGCGTTGTGCCAGCTGTCTAAGCGATGACGAAGATGGCAATCAAGATGAGCCTGCTCAGGTGAGAACTCGCAAATTCAGCGTTGATACAAGCAGCCCCGTACTGCATGAATTCGAAAAGTCCCTGCCTACCCAGCCTACTCCTCTCGGTTCAATCGTACCGGAGGAAAGTGAACCAGCGGATCTCATGACACCAGATCCCGTGACACCAGATATCGTAACACCAGACCCCTTGACACCAGATCCCGTTGCACCCAGCAAGTCTACGTGCGCCACCTTTCTTGCTTCCCTCGGGCTTCGCAGCCTTGCCGGGTCCGTTAACAAGAGCAACGAGAATCACAAAGATCGCCATCGTCCAGTACCCAAGAACGAGGAAGAGAAGACGGTGGAGGAATTCAACGGTAAAATGGCACTCGTTAGAGACAACAAGACGCCGCTGTGCAGATACGGCACTCATCGCAGATTGAATCAGCTGGGGGATGATGTGAAGAACAAGGTGTGCAAGTTCCATAGGAAGAAGCTGACTGAGGAGAAGATGTGGCTGGAGTGTGAGTAGTGGAGGGTGTGTGTGGTGTACCTAGGTAGCTTCGCGTTGAGTGCTTGAAGTCCGTCGCCGTGGTTTTCTAAGAATGTATCATAGATAGCACACGGATCAAGAATGCAACTACTGCGTCGCGCGAGGAGGCATTTCGAGTAAGACAATACAGTCACGCATAAATGTTTCGCTTCCATGCAACACTTGTCTCCCACAACTCACAAAAGAAGCTCCGAGACTTCTAAAAACATCAATCGCAATGTATCAATGCCAGCATTCTTGTCAAACCAATGTCTTTGAGAAGGTATTTGCTGGAACATAAAATACATCCAGCAACGCCCAATAGATTGCAAAAACCAGACCAGCCTCAAAAGGACGAGTACAACAACAGCAGACCTTCAATGGACTACATCAACCGCTTCATCGATGGCTTTCAGCGTAGCTTCGACGAACCCTCAGTAACGACGATGGACGCCCCAGTCACCCCATTCACGACCATAGATCCAGTTCCCAAATCCAAGGATGCCCACCGCCGTGACCCTGACGTATTCGTATTTGACTCAAACCAGCACTCCGAATTCCACTGGGTCGACTACGAAGGCAAAGACATCCCCAGCGAGCGCACTGATCTTGTACTTCGCCACCGCATCCCCCATAAGATTCCCTCAGCAACCCAGCTATCGCACTCCGACTCCTCCGAGATCACGCGTTCTTTTTCTCCCTCTCTCAACGACGCAGACGCAGACGGAGGCGCAGAAGAAGACGAAGACGAGAACAAAGACGAAGACGAATACGAAAACAAAGAAGAAAACGAAGACCAAACCGCAAACGATATCCCAGTCATCCCATACCACATCTCAGCCCTAGACCTAGCTGTCCACGACAATGACCCTTTCCAACTCCTCCGCACCCACGGCAGCGGCGGCGCAGGAAAGCACATCAAAAAACTCAACGACCGTCGCATGAGCACCGAACACCGGAAGCACGGAGCCCCGGGCTTCACTAAAAAGATCAGGCTACCGAGATGTAGATTTGGTACTGGTAGGATGCTTGATCACCCCCGAGATGATCCGGGGCGGGAGGTGTGCTGGTTCCACAAGCAGAATGTGGATAAGTGGGATAAAAAGTGCGAGAAGTGGTGAGGTTGGAGAGGGTGTCTACTGGCCTTGTGGCTGGTTTACGTGCAGGCTTAGTCGTTATTATCGTGTTGGGCAAGAACGAGGAGGGGCGGGTTGCAATGCTGGCGTTGAGTGTTTTCGAGTTATTACCGTGTGTCGTGTTTTGCTTCTGTGGTCCTTCAGCTCCTGTAGCGCATTGAAATGTTGTTGCATAGATATAGAAGATAGGAGGAATCAATCGTAACAATCTTATAATTGTCCTAATGATGAAAGATGCTATGCACAAGAAATACCCAAAACCAACGCGGACCATGCCGCTATGCCAAAACCCAAATTATTTGAATCAAAATCCAACAACACCATGCTTCGTATGTACTCATGCCTTCAACCATGCATCACTCTTTACAGAGACAGCGCAACAGCCGCAAACAACGCAACAACAAAACTAATCGTCGCCCCGCTCTGCAGCTTACCACCCGCACTATCCCCATGAATCCCCAGAATCTCCGCTTGCCTTGAGAAGGTAACGTTCTGGGGGATCGACTCGTTGAGACACTGTCCATTAACAATATCCAGGCCCGCCAAATCATTCGGCTCACGGAAAAACATGTAGCTCCTGTTATTCAGACCCTTGAAACCTTCGGTATTGTACGGGAACCACATGTCGCTATCCGTCGCGGAGGTATTACGCAGGAAAATGCATTGGACCTGGTTGGGGTAGTCGTGAGCGAGTTCGGGGTAAGCCTTCATGACATCGCTGTTTGAGGTATCGGCGACGAGGACGAATTTGCGCGTGGGGAAAGTCTCAAAAACTTTAGTGAGGAGGAATTTGCGGATAGACAACGTGGCGGAGATGTCTGAGAAGTTGAGGGGACGAGTGTCGAAGGAGCCGCCGGGGTAGGTTTTGTAGATAAAGTCCATGTACAGACGGGTGGCTTGCTCGGGGGTCGTGGTGAGGTAGTGGAAATGTGTGTTGTTGGGGAGGGTGCGGGACCAGTTTGCGTAGATCTCGGGCATGTTCATCCAGGGGGTGAAGGGGCGGGCGAAGGAGTTTAGGAGACCTTCTTTCGGGTCGTAGATCTTGGTTACGCGCAGGATGTCGTCGATGTCGGAGATGAAGGTTATGCCCTCGGAGGGGACGAGGAAGGCGGTGGCGTTGCCACTGTTGGTGCCGTTGGTGTAGACGTTTAGGCGCTGGACGTTGTTGGTTTCGTTGCCGGGGATGAGGCCGTTGGACTGGATGGGGACGAAGACGTCGAAGTCGCCGAGTTCGGTCGTCTCGTAGGGGAGCGTGAGGTTCTGGACGCCGCCGGGGGCTTCGATGGAGTTGCCGCCGCCGGGCTCGCCGTCGCCGCCCTGCATGGGCGCGGGCTCGAGCGACATGGAGACATTGACGTCGCCTTGCTGGACGATGAAGATGGAGCGCGTCAGGTTGCGTGCCTGCTCCTTCTGGTTGTCGGGCAGCTCGGCGACGCTGGTGTCGATGAGGAAGACGTTGGCCAGGTCGTCGACCTTGTCCTGGCTGATATCCGGGAACTTGTACACATTGCCGTGGAAGCGCACGTTCCAGCCCTGGTCGGTCCAGTTGGCATAGGGAGGGATGTTGAGGACTTCGGTGGGCTTCGCAGCCAAGTCGTCGTCGCCGATGCCGAGGCTGGACAGGACTTCTTTGCCGGTGGGGAGGCCTTCGAACCAGCCGGGGATGCCTAGGGAAAAAGAGTCAGCACAAGCCTTACTAGTGCGAAGCTTGCCATGCAGGCGTTTGCTTACCCTCTGTGAAGAAGCTGGGCAGGTCTGTTCCCAGCACGCTGCCTATCGAGGCTGCGTAGTTATCCACGCCGCTCTTGATGTCGTCGATGATGTTCCTCTTCTCCACGTAGCTGTGCCGCCCTACGAACCGGATCGCCGCGGGAGTCACAACAGGCGCGCGCACCTCGACCTTGGCGGGGACAGCTGTCGGCTCTGGCAGCGCGAATGCATTGGCGAGGCCGAGTGTCGCGCTCAGCAGGAGAGCCCGCTGGGATGCGCGTTGGTGCACCATCTTGGTGGTGATGTTGTTGTGGTGGCAGGGGCTAAAGACCAAGGGGCGCTCGCGTGGTCGTCGCGTAGAGGGAAATTAGAGTCGAAGCGACAGACTAAAGGGAATACAAAGAAATGCAGAGGACTGAGGAGAAGAGAAGAGGCGGACGGGCCGGGAAAGATGGCACGATGGCAATAGTGGAAACACGCTTGCCGCGTTTCGCACGGGCTAGACAGCAGGTTTGCGGTCAAATTGGTGGTGTTGGTTGCTGCAGGTACAGCCAGTATGATGTCATTCTGCATTGTGGCTGGGGCCGAGCCACAATGCGTCGATCGCCTCCCGTGACCCACCCTTACCAAACTCTCCACACTGCAACACCCCTTCGGGACTCGGCAGTCGCAGGCTGATGGCGAGACATGTCTGGTACTAACGAAGGTTTTCATTGTTTTACATGCCGTTCATAGAGACTACTCCTATGGTACGAACGCAGGGTGATACACCACTGCACTAACTCACTCCTCCCCAACGACGACCCAAGACCCCAATAGCGGCATATCCCTCAACGCATCCCCCATATGATGGTACCCCTTCCTCATCGGCCAACATATCTTCGAGTCGCCCAGCAGCGTGTCCATCGGCCACCCACCGCGTCGCCGACAAGTGTCCCATGCTTCCCTTAGCACGTCGTACACCTTGTCGTTCGGAGCAATGTCCTTGATGATATGGAAAAGCGATCTCATGCAGAACATAACCTGTTCTTGATCGTAATACCCCAGAGAGTTTGTATCCCAGTGTCCGGGGAGGGTGCTCGTCCAGCTTGTGCCAGATGGATGTCGCGTTTCTTCGCCGTACCACCCTATCATGTCTAGAGTGAAGTGCAGGAATAGAGTGAAGTGCGGGAATGTACTATAGTGGTAGGCTCGGAGGAGTGCGACAGGGAGAGTGATGGTTGAGTAGATGGCTCTCTCGTCTTCTTGGGATATACGTGTCTTGGTGTTGTCGACGAAGTGCGCATGCACCTTGCGTACAAGACTTGACTGCGCGACCAGGTCTGCGCGCTCAGAGTCGCAGAGTATTGTGTTTGTGTTGTCTGATACGGGGATGTTGTACAAGGCTGCGTTTAGCGAGTCGAAGTCCGCGTTGAAGGTTATTGCAACGATTTCGATGAGAAATCGACGGACCTGTTCGGTCTTGCATTCTGGTGGTTGTGCTTGCGATGGACAGAGGTACTTGATCTCGCTTTCAGCGATGTCCGTGTACTTAGGCGGTGGGCCTGAGGGTATGTCTTGCTGCTCTCCTTGCGGTATGTCTGATGGCGGAAGCCAGGATATCTGGAAGCGACCTAGACGGCCTAGATCGAAAATCGGCATGATGGCGATGTTGAGGTATGATCGAGGAGGTTGAAGTAAGACTGAAGAGGTGGGAGAGGGATGTTGTGCGTCTGCCGAGAGTGCGCTGGTAGAACCAAGGTTCAGGGTCACCTCGCTCAGCGAAGAGTGGGCGAGTACCAAAACCCGTTGTCAAGACGACATGACCTCGTGAGGAAGACGTTCTCTCGACCATCATGATACTTGGAGACGACATGTCGAACGCGCGAAGCCGACACGAGTGGTTTAGGTCCGGTTGAAGTATACAACAACCTCGTAGATCGAGTTGTGGATAGCGTATTCTGGACGTCTTGGGCAAACCAGAAGTGAGTTGTGAGCCAGGATTCGCAGCGCTCTCGAAAACGTCTCCAAGCGCAGCCTCTTCCAATAACGAATAAGAATACCCCCGTCCGCACCACTCCCTCTCATCACCGGGAGTGGCCCCAGGCCTAACCGCGGGGAGGTGGGGGACAAGGCCCTTAAGATATTTCCTAGACAATAAAGCTAATAGCTAACCATAATAGAAGAAAGATATGCTAGAAACGAAAACACGAACAATGGAAAAGAAACCACCTACGTATATCAATGTACACCCTAAACATACTGATCAATAATACCATTCAAGCGACGCTCAAACGCCGCCAACACCTCCCTCCTCTCTCTCCTCTCCCGCCTCTCCCAGGGCATCTCGTAGCCCGCCCAACCGGCCCAGCGGAGCAGCGCGATGGCCAAAACGGCCGTGATCATGTGTGCCACGAAGGCGTCGAAAACGCGCGTGGCGAAGCTGCAGTCGGACATTATAGTTAGGAGACAGCTGTATGTAGAGGACGTGGGTTAGTAAGCGGAGCGAGTGAAAGCGGTTTCAATGTATAGAGGGCAGGGTTGCGTACCTAATCTCCGGTGTGTGGTTAGCTGGAGAAGAGAGGAGATGGTAGAGCGGGCGGGATTTGGTATGTTAGGGGTGTGGGGCGGGGAGGTGCGAGGAAGTGGCTGCGAAGTTTATAGGTAGGTTGTTGGTGCTTGATGTGTGGGTTGAGGAGCGATTACCTTATAGTAGCCTGCGGACGACATGGATGCCAAAGTTGTAGAAAGAGCACCTGTCAAGTATCTTTGAGGTATACGTCGCAGGTGGCAGCAGCATGCATATATCTAGAGGTGTTATTGAGGTATACATGGTCTTCTGTGTCTCTCGCCTGTTGCCGCAGATGACTGCGAGTGCCTCTACGATATGAGGATTTGTTCACGAGCTTAGTCTTACTAACCGAGTTCTCTCTCAAATACGGCATTTGGAGAGCGCTTGCCTCGCGATGCTCTACAGGCGACATCAACCTTAGAATGTTGGCAAGCACGTTTGTTAGGCATCTCTTAGGTATACATTGCAGGTGGCAAGAGCATATGTATGTCTAGAGATGTGGTTGAGGTATACATAACCTTTTTTGTCTCTCCTCCGTTGTGATAGAACGTAGCGAATGCTTTTAGAGTGGCGCGATATCATCACGACCTAGGTACTGTTGCTTAGAACTTTGCTAATTTTAGTGACTGTAGATCGTGCATACAAGCAACGCTTAGGAGCGGAAAAGCGATACATAACGCTTGCGACTTGAGGCTCGCGCTTTGAGCGTCGCGCATCGACAATCGCACTTCGCGTATCACGCCTTGAGCAAGGTATTGAGGGGATTGGATTGAACAGTATCGTGTATCACTTATGAGCAAAGACCATGAACTATCGTGCACTAAGCTAATCAAATGACGAACTATAGCGCTTCCCTAAGATCGCCGACGCTTATATGCTGGTTCGTACAAGTAAGAATTAAGAATGCAGGACATCCTTCGTGACGTCTAAGTGACCAATAGACTCCGACATTGAGCCTAGATGATGCTAACCCAAGCCTCGAGCGTGGACGTAGATGCCCTGGGCGTATGTCGCGTCTCAGAATACTACTACGGCTGCCCAAGTAGCCGTCTCGCTAGTATGACGACGTCGTGGTTGAGTAGTATCAGGCGTTAACCCACGCGAGGAGAATCGCGTCCAGCTTGGAGACACGACGCTCTCGGCCAGAAGGCAACTTCACGGTCACGAGACCATCGTCATTGCCGACCTCTCCATCAGCGTTATCGCCAGCTTCGCCGTCACGTTCCTGACTGCCTTCTTCGTTGACGCCTCTATCACTCTCCCAGTCAGCTTCGTTGTCGATCGTGTCGTTGTTGATTGTAGCATTGTTGGAAATAGCTGAGATGTCCTCATCCTGGTAGTCTTCACCCTCCGTCTCCCAAGCACTATCGTTCTCGTCATTTCCCTCATCTAGCTCCGAAACATCTGTAATCTGCTGTTCCGCTATAGGCGACTCGGTTTGGGTTGCTGCGGATGTGACCGTGAGACTGCCCGGGACCGTGAGGCCCTGTCTTTTCTTCGCGGCGGGAAGCTCAGCGGTCTTCACGGAATCGCGGTTTCGCTTGCGGGCCGCGCGCTCCGAGCCGTCGGTTTTGGATGCTGTTGGCGCTTCGTCATCGTTAAGTTTCTTGACGTCGTCCCGGGAAAGTAGCTCGAGGCCATGTTTCTCCTATACTTTGAGCGCGGCAGCGGTGAGGCTAAGAACCGTAAGACCGTTCCGGTCGCATCGCTCAACGATCTCTGAACTGACGGTATCAAAGTCGATGTCGTTCATGCTCCGATTTCGTCCGTCCGCGTTACGGTACGACGGTAGTGGGCTTGGAAGCTCCTTCTTTGCGTATGTTCTCGTATAATAGGTAACCGAGATAACTTCGTCGTTCTTGGATCTCGCGAAAGTCATCCACCTGCCCGCGAAGCTCAGCGGCTGACGTGTCTTGGCCTGTTCGTTGTGTTCGTTGTGTTAGTTGTGTTGATTCACGAAGGGGTGTTACTACTTACCATCGCTGTGTCCTGGACTTGGGTATGCTGGAGGAGATTGATGTTGCGCGAGCGAAATATTGGAATGGGAGTCTGATATCGGGCGATTAGATTTTATCAAGGTGTGGTAGTAGCTCGAAAGGCTTGGTGACTATCGGTTCAGGTGAACGTCGTTTTGGTGTGAGTAGCGACTCGGTGACCCTCGATTTAAGTGACTGCCGACAGATTTTCGGCTAGTCAATAAGGAACTCTAAGTGAGCGTACATTTGGTCTCTTCTTAGCTTTTGAGTCCTGTATGGTCGCAAAGATTGTATGGGAGATAAAGACGGAGTCACTGGATTTTAATAAGGACAAAGCAATGTGCCGTCCTAATCTACTTGAGCAGCCGTATATCTCTTACAAGGAACTTTATGTCTCTTCCAGTCCTGCAGTTGACATTGCCGTTCGCAGTAGAAAGCCGAATTGCATGCACCACACGCATTCAGTTCAGCCAACTTGAAGAGCCCAGGGCGGCCCTCGTTCTGCACGCGGAACGCGTAATGTGCATAGGGACACTACATAAGCCTGTTAGAAGAATCACTTCATGCTTTACCATGATGAACGTACCCGTGGACTCGAACACACCATCGTTTCGTCACTCGCACCTTGCAGTCGAATTCTCTTAGCATCGGTGAGCTGGCCCAAGCCTTCAAAGATCAAACCCAACTGTTCCCTCGCCAATGCCGCGGCATCTTTATCGTCGCCTTTGGCGTATATTTCCAGACTCTTCTCCGTGGCTTCCTTTGCTTCCTGCAGCTGAGAGGCCTTGAGATGTGCTGATCCGATCAGGCACCAAGCACCAGCAACGGGTGGTGACTCGGGCTTGTAGGCGCGCAATCTAATACGCAGCATCTCTTTGGCGAGCTGAATGTATCTTTCACGGCCACTTGCGTTGTCCGCAGCTAGTTGTTGATGGATTAGACGTTCTGTTTCCCGGTCCACTGCATGGGCTTCCGCTGAGGTGACATCGTCGCGGAAGTCGGGGTGGATGGAGCTCGCCATGGAAGGCATGATGGCCGTCTTGTACTGAGTCGGGCGTTGGTAGGTAAATTTTGGTGTTTGTGAAGAGACTGGACGACAGCGTTCAGAGGCCTTTGACTCTGCATGGTGGAAGCAGACCGCCTTCAAGCTCCTCTGCCGCTTGCGGAGCTGGCACGCCCCCACCTCAACTTTCTTCTTCCTCTTCGGCGCAACGCGACCAACAGCATCGAGTTTCTTTGCGTTGAGCTTTCTTCACATGTTGTATCCGCGACCCAAGCGACTGTATGTCGCATACTGCGTTAGATGCCGGGCTTCTTTGCAAGGCTGCCTTGTCTGCGCGACTCTTTACTTACAACGCGCAACAAAGAGCGCGCCTGCAACGGAGTTATCGGTTCGCCAGCCATGCTGTAGTCTTCGCTTATTTCGCGAGCTTTTGCTAATACGAGGTTGCATCTGGGTACTTAGGTAGCCGGAAGACGAAAGCGTAGACGCAGTGACGCTCTGCATCGATCAGGTTGGGCAGGCGGGCAGACATGGTCTGTGCGCAGTTGCCTTAGATGTGCCACCGCCGTCCAGCATCCACCACGATGCTTACATGCTACTCGTTTCGAACAGCCCTACAAACTTGCAATGGGAGATCAGGCTGGCGATCAGTACTCGTCGTATCGCGATGATGCAGTGACGCACGCGACACGGTTCGCCTGCTCGCCATCGTGTCGCTTCACTCTGGCGACCGGTCAATACAAGTGGCGGAGTTGCCGGTAATGAACGATTGTGTGGCTGGCGGCATGCACTTCGATTCGCCTAATTTCGATTACACATGCAGCAGCAAGCTTCATAGGTGCACTTACCGCGATAGTCTCGATTGGATGGATATGCAGCTCAGCACGGCGCCCGCATGAGGCTGAACATTGGCATAGGTAATCTTTGCCGCA
>Ga0265780_10007426_pt1 | contig 13471 bp, 9 predicted proteins | sample P1T30metagenome_FD_192432 | JGI IMG/M metagenome (GOLD analysis project Ga0265780, IMG submission 192432) | Plant litter microbial communities from East Loma Ridge, Irvine, California - P1 T30 | ecosystem: Environmental > Terrestrial > Plant litter > Unclassified | place: USA: California... | reverse complement strand
TCGCTCAACCTTAACCTTCCAGCACATATCATGCGCTCGCGCGACCCGCGCGCGCTCCTAATGGCACTCTTCGCAGCTTGGCTTCCGCTGTCGACCGCCTTACTAGTCTCCGTCACCGAATACCTGCCTCCACCCTCGAAAGCGCAATCCGAGCGCATGCCTGAACTCATCGACAGCTCTCCTGGCGCCGACTATGTTGCACCAGAAGTCCGCGACGCCATGACTAGTTTCAAGGCGTCCAAGGACGATCCTGTAGTAGCCTACGTCAGCAAGATGATCTCCATACCCTCCAGCGAACTACCACAGAACAAACGAAGAGGTGGTGCGCTCACGGCTGAAGAAGCCAGGGAGATGGGCCGAAAGAAGAGAGCAGAGATCGCCCGGCAGCAGGCTATCGCCAACGGCGAGGATGCTGATGTCGGTAGTGTCACCGACGCTCTGAGCTCTGCCGCTATCGGCGAGACTGAGACGCCTGTCGAAGAGACACCAGAGCCGGACGTAGAAGCCGAGCATCTCATCGGATTCGCACGTATCTTCTCCGGAACTCTGAGTGTCGGCGATGAAGTCTACGTCCTCGGCCCGAAGTTTACCCCAGCCAACCCACACGCCGCTCCGGAGCCGCAGAAGGTCAAGATCACTGCGCTATATCTGATGATGGGGCGAGGCTTAGAGCCTCTTACAACTGTCCCCGCTGGTGTCGTATTCGGTATCGGTGGGCTCGAAGGTCACATCTTGAAGTCGGGCACGCTATGTTCTCAGCTTCCTGGATCGCTCAATCTTGCTGGTGTTCAGATGGGTTCAGAGCCTATTGTGCGTGTTGCGCTCGAACCCGAAAACCCCTACGATCTAGACAAGATGATCAAGGGTCTGAAGCTCCTAGTTCAGAGTGACCCATGCGCAGAGTATGAGCAGCTGCCAAGTGGAGAGCATGTCATCTTGACAGCCGGTGAGTTGCATCTTGAGCGATGCCTGAAGGATCTCAAAGAGCGATTCGCCAAGTGCGAGATCCAGGCTGGTGAGCCCATCGTACCATACCGAGAGTCGATCGTGGCTGCAACAGAGATGAACCCGCCAAAGGACCCCAACCTACCACGAGGAACTGTTGTTGGCGAGACAGCTAGCAAGCATGTTTCTGTACGCCTTCGAGTCCGCCCACTACCAGCCAGCGTCACCGAGTTCCTAGGGAAGAATGCAGGTGCTATTAAGAAGCTGTACTCTGATCGACGAGCCGAAGACGAAGGAGAACATGCTCCACATCATGTACATGGCGTCGAGGACGATGGCATACAAGAAGCAGAACAGCGCGAAATCGGACAAAGTCTGGGTTTCGAGGAGTTCAAGAAACAGCTCAAGGAAGCGTTCGCAGAGGCAAAGGGACAGAAGGAAATCTGGACCGAAGTCATTGAGAAGATCACAGCATTCGGCCCTCGTAGAATAGGACCAAACATTCTCGTCGACGCGACCAAGGATGGGATTTGTGGTAGAGCGTGCGTATACTTGTCTGTGTCTCCAATTCACTGCTAACTCTTCGCAGACTCCGCGAGTCAACTTCCCCAGACGCCGACGCAGAAAACCTCGCCGATCGCACTATATCCCCACGCACTTTCTCCTCTACAATCTCATACGCGTTCCAGCTTGCCACCGCGCAAGGCCCCTGTTGCGCCGAGCCCGTTCAGGGCATCGCCGTCTTCCTTGAGGACGTCATACTCAATATCCCAGATGACGAGAGCGCACAAGACCGCGGTCGTTTGACAGGTGAAGTCATCAAAGCCGTACGCTCATCGATTCACCAAGGCTTCCTGAACTGGTCACCTCGCATGCTACTCGCAATGTACAGCTGCGAGATTCAAGCCTCCACCGACGTCCTCGGTCGCGTCTACGCAGTCTTGACGCGCCGCCGCGGAACCATCCTGTCCGAAACACTCTCATCTACTTCCTCCGCATCTACCACTGGATCGCAGACTTTCACTATCAATGCGCTTCTCCCCGTCGCGGAATCTTTCGGCTTCAGCGATGAGATCAGGAAGCGCAGTTCTGGATCTGCTAGCCCGCAATTGCGCTTCGCTGGCTTTGAGATGCTGGACGAAGACCCCTTCTGGGTGCCATTCACTGAAGACCAACTCGAAGATTTGGGTGAGTTGGCAGACCGAGAGAATGTCGCCAAGCGATACGTTGATAAGGTCAGGAGGAGAAAGGGATTGAGGGTTGCGGGTGAGAAGGTGGTTGTTGATGCGGAGAAGCAGAAGACGTTGAAGAGATAGTCTGGTGTTGTAGGATACAAAAGGAACACGGGGCGATTTAGAGTATGAATTGAAACGAGCATGGCGACGAGCATGGCGAACGATATGATGAATCCTCGTTCAATCGATAAGGCGCACGTGACGTTCCACCAGGGCATACATAAAGTCCCCCGAGTCCTTCCACACTTTCCTCTGCTGCACACAAATTGTACAAAATTCAAAAGGATACGCGAAAGCATGTCTGCGCCTTCTCAGGCCTTCTTTCCAAAAGGCTGTTGATTCCCCGTCATGTGTCTTCCTTTGCCTAGTTCCTCTTACACGTACACAGAAGGAAAACGTCGCCATGGTGGGCCTGGTGTCTGGGTTCCCAAAAACATCAGAGAATCAGCCTGATGGGGTTTCTGAGGCGTGCCACGAGTTCAAAATTGGCAACGATCGATGTGATGTCGTTTTTCGGTTGTCATTGACCGATGATAAAGATGTCGCATGGCTTGCACGATGGCTGCACTTCTTCTGGTCTGCACTATGAAGTCTGAATATATCTACAAAAGAACTTTGCAAACTGTCAAGAGCAATACCTGCGAGCTACGCAGTTTATCGTGTCTTTTCTCTCTTTTGCAGAGTCGACACGTCAAAGTTTTGGCTGAACAACAAGATGCTGCGCTCCTCTGCACTTTCTTCAAAGACACAAAGCACACAGTTAATGTGTCGCGTCTTTGGCTAGACTTTGTAATAATCTTCGCTCTTTTCTCAAACCAGAATGGTAGCTGCTCATGACTTTCGCTGGGTCGCCTAGAACAAAAGCATACAACCTTGGAAGATGTTTTTCATGTGCTGTCGCGCCTGTCGCTCGTTCTTAGCACAGCACAACCAAACTAGACAGCTTCATAGCTGATGTGTTTCGAGAGCTCTGCTTTATGACATTCGCGAAGAAAAGCAGAGAACGACTGTCATCCCTATGGAAGAGACCGTGCGTCAAGGGGAGGGTATGAGATACTGCCCGTCTTTCATTCCTCATCTTCTCCTCCTCATCTTCTCCTCCTCATCTTCTCCTCCTCATCTTCTCCTCCTCATCTTCTCCTCCTCATCTTCTCCTCCTCATCTTCATCATTTTCTGCATTGTCAGACCAAAATACACTTCTGGTAGGTTCATGGCCTGCGTCCTGTCTCTGTGCGGGTCACCACGGCCGAACCTCATGCTCTGTGCCTCTTGACCAAAAGCCTGTAGGTCAGACACATTGCGTTCGCTGCGCCTTCGATGTCTTGGAAATTGGACTACAAAGGCACAGATGATATTGTTATGTGCTGCGGAAAAGAGCGGTCATACCTACAGATTGTCGCAAAGAAAACCCACTCACGGAATGTACCCTCGCTCGTGTGCTGCCCACAAAATACTCCCATACACACTCTATGAAAGCGCAAATTACCATGCTCTAGCGGCGACAACACGGTGGGTCGACCTATATAATCCCATTCTCGAGTACGGCTTTCTTTCTCGATTCCATTCTCTGCAAATGCAAAACTCCAAAAGTAGAGGTAACGAAACGCGATGTCCTTTGATCTTTTCTCTCGTTGAAGAATCTAAATACTAGATATCAAGGACCCATGTGCAATTTTTGTCGCTTCTGAAAACAACCCCGGAAGATTAAAAGCCTCCATGGCCCTCTTTTCGGTCGTGTGTTCACACCAGTAAGTACTCTGAATGTACCACTGCCAAAACACGCGGAAAGTCATCACATGGCTTTTTTTTCGGCCTGGAGTTCGTAGTCAATAAACTCACTGGGACCGAGTGTATAAAAACCACGGCTGAGCTCCCTCTTCACCTGTCCATCTCCATTCATTATTTGCTCTCCACCAAATAAAAGCCATGTGCATCACATGTTCCGCCTCTCTTCCCCAAAAAGATGCCCGATACCAATGGATGTGCTTGGCCTCTCCTCTTGAGGAAATGGTCGCTCAATGATCAAGAAATTGCCATTTGAGAATTTACATGGATTTTGCCCGACCCAAAACCGCTCCATAAAACTCGCATGGCGTCTCGTTCGGAATATCAGAAGCCATAAATACTTGTTGACATTACCCATTCTCTGTGTCATCTTCGAGCCCTCGTCCGAAGAACAAATACGAAAGTTATCACTTGACAGATCCATGTGCTCTGCTTCTTTTCAAAAGACCCGCGAATATGAATGTGATCCGGCTAGTAGCCTACTTACCATTATCCCGACCTTCTGGCGGGTTCGATGTTCGTTTATGTTCCTTCGCTATGCCTGTAACCTACAAAGATGATGATACCAACGCCTATGCGTGTCAAAAATATGGCGAGGCTTTCCATGGCGTGAAGCGAACCGATGCATCGATAACGAACTGAAAAGGTTGCGGAAGACCGCAGACATGGCATTTCGCAAAGTGGCTTTCGTTGGGGGCCACAGCTGAATATGTTGCACTGTCCAGCACCCGTACTTCACATCACTCAGCATCCTGGGCAAGAATCTCGTGTACCAAGTAAAGCAGACATCGTGCTTTTCTCTTTGCAAGTTCTACATGTTTCATGAGAACTAGCATCTAGCCACAACCAACATAGAAAGCGGCTCGAAACCGCAACCTCTGGATTGGTATCGCGTGTGAATAGTTTCCCTTCCCATAATCATACCAACTAGAAATGTAGACAACCATCCCATCTCCGTGAAGTTTTCGTAACATCGTGGCATTCCAGCCTACCATGAAACCTTGACACATTCCTCGTATCAAAACTCATCATCCTTCCCGTCCGCATGGCCCAGAACACATAGCCTAGGCACTACCCGGCGGGCCGCCCATGTTCAGAAGGATATCTAACATGTCCATACCACCGATATCCGGTCCCATGGCCGTTTGATTGATCTCCGCACCCCACTGATCCAACAAAGGATCAAGTGGTAGTGCAAGCCAATCCTGATCTTGACCGGCGCCCCAACTCGCACCACTATTCGCCCATTGACTCCAGTTGGTATTGTTATTGCCGTTGGAGTTGTTGTTGTTTGCATTGTTGTTCTGGTAGTTCTGATAGTTGCCAGGCGGCGGCATGATGCTGATGGAATTGCTGTTGGGGTCGTAGGGTTCGGCTGAAATACCCCAAAGAGGTGTCGCGCGACCACTTGCGCCGAGGCCCATGCTAGGGGAGCCGGGCACGCTGGTACCAGTACCAGAAAAGCCCGTTTGCTGTGATCCCATGTATGCCGGTGCAAGGTGGTTGGTGTTGTTGAGTGGAGCGGGCGGAGGCATCAATGGTGCCTGATTCGGGCTCTTGCTGCCAGCGCGGGATATGCCACTCGAACCGTTGGCAGCCAGGCGCACGAAGCGCGAACGGATGCGGTGGGTCAGGGTTTCGACGAGGTCAGCGAAGCGGTTACCAACGTGCACATCGTCGACTATGCTCGTTCGTAGGGCATCAACTGAGTCGCTGAGCAGGCTAAGGCTGACGGCCACGTCTTCTTCGGTTGCGCCCAACGCAAATGTCTTGAGCAGTATTATGGCCACACTGACGATGCGGAAGAACGTGCGCACTGGCGCATGCCGTAGATATCCACCAGGATGCAGACCCTCCACCACGACTTTCAGTACGTTGCGTGACGCATCGATGACTTCGTTGATGTAGTGGCGATCGTTCGCGTACCACTTGACGAGTGTACTAAAGGGAATAGCGCCGCCGTCATCGTTACCGGTGCCATTGCCGTTGCTACTTGGCGTGCGTCCGTTCATGCCGTTGGGCTGAGCATGTGTCTGTAGCGGAGTATTGTGTGTGCAGCGTTCTACCACCGCCTGGAGAGCGAGCGAGTTGAGATAGACACGCGTGTACTCAAACTCGATGATGAGGACGTGGCGGAGTTGCGCCGGAACTAGAGGTTGTTAGACAAAGTGTGTGAGCAGTGCAATAGTAGTCTTACCTTGAGGGGCTCGGTCGAAGCATTTCCGCCACTCCACCAATGGCCCTTGGAAGAACTTTAGCATCTCCTCGTAGCCTCCCGACTTGAGCAACTCCCTGGTCTTGCGTCGATTGGAGAACAACTTTAGGTTACCCATCTCCATAACCTTGGCAATGCGAGCCCAGAAGTCGAGCACAAGGTCTTGAACAGCATGGCGTTCCTGGGTAGCAATGGACTCGAGCGGAAGGCGCTGGCCATCTGAGCGCATTCCAAACTGAGCTGGAGGAGCCTTGATGCGGCTGATGCGCTCTTTATATAGCTCAAGTGGCGAGGGGCCGCCGACTAGGTTCTCATCCCGCTCAAGCTTGGGAAGCATGGAGGTAAGACCCAGTCTGCCACTGGTCTGGGTGACGTATATGATGAGCAAGTCGCGAAGATGGTTCTTCCTCCGGTAATAGGCCTTTACGGTCGCATGCGAGAGGTGCTGATTTGCCTCTTCGAACTCGGTCTCGTTCGTCTCGTCGAAGACACCAATCTCGAACGCGAGCGTCATGGCGTTGCCCAGCAGCATCCAGCACATGCGGTCACTGCGCCAGCACGGCTCCAGCCAACTATCGATGCGCTTGTCACCCACGCCTTTGTACATATCAGCCTTCGGTCCTGCCTCGTAGGGGTCGTCGGGGAGAACGAGCTCGTCATCGTCATCGCCGGGAGGGAAGTGCAGCGCGCGAGGATGCCATTCGGTAAGGAGCATCAGACTCTCGACAGTGCCAAGTGTACGAAGGCCCTTCCGCGACAGAGGGTTCACGTCGGATCCAGGCTGCTGGCCTGCGCCACAGAAGCCGCCGCCAAACTGCTCTTGTCCGAAGATCATACGATCTATCATACCCTGCAGGTACTTCCATAGCTTCTCGTGGATGAGGTATGACCGAGATGTTGCGCCAACACCGCTCGAGCCGCTGGGTTGAGAATACCTCGCCGAGATGGTTAAGAGTGTGATGACTAGCATAGGCTCCTCCTTAAGCAGCTTCGCGTGAAAGGCATGATCGCGGTAGTCGGGCACGACGATTGGTGTGAGCGGCGAGAGGAAGGCGTAGAAGTAGTCGATGTATGCGATTGCCTCTTTTGCCGTGAGCCATCCTGCGCGCACAAAGCGGAACTTTGACCAGGCTCTCACGGCGTCGGCAAAGGCAGCTTCGTTCGGAGGGTCGGGCAGCATGGGCTGCTGTATAGCCGGATCGACCGAGGGCTCGACGGTGGCGCGCGAGTTGGCGCGCGCATGGGAGGTGTTGGGCCGGGGGCTTGCGAAGTTGGTCTGCGAGCCTGGTGTGCTGCCGAGGGTCGGTCGCTGCATGCTCGAGCTGCTTCCGGTGCGGTGGTGGTTGTTCATGCCCGCCGCCTCGAACAGCAGGTTCAGCGCATCGTGGCCACTGTAGACCTCGCCCGCCTGCAGCGTCGCGACCGTCTCGTTGTTCACCTTCTGGTCCTCTTCCTCGTTGGGCGTGGGCTGGTGGCCGCCCGACGTGTTCGGCCGTCGCAGCGGTTCGTATCGTCCGATGGAGCCGCCTGGAGTGAGAGGCTGCGATATGTACGCCGGGTTGGTCGTCGTGGTGATCAGAGGCTCCGGCAGGCCATCTGAGCGCTGGCGCTTTCGGCCATTGCGCAGCTCGTAGTCGTCGACCTCGTCATAGTCGTCCTCGCCGTCGGCCTTGCGCTTCCGGCGTGTCGCAGAGAAGAAGCACTCCTTACTCTCCCTCCTGCATCGCACGCAGGGCGGGTCGTGTGGGTTATCTACCGGGCCAAGATCTGGACATATCAGCAATTGCGCGATAAGCACTCTGCAGCGTCAACGTACCGCATCGCACCTTGCGGCGTCTGCACGGTATGCAGGCCTGGTAGGTGCGCGTGTGCTGGGCATTCTGCGTGCGCGGCGGTGGAGAAGCGTTGGAGCCCGCCGTCGACATGGTGGTGGTGGATTACGGTCGGCTTGCACCGGCTGAGAGCTGGCGGACTTTGGCTCTGATAAGGGCTGGAATACCGCCGAGGCTCCTCAATCCAGCGAGACGGTACCTGCATGCAATATGCTGCAAGTGTGCGCAACGGTAACGCCTACAGGAAGGTCTTCGTGTATGACTCCGCGTAATTCTGCTATTTGTTATCGTCGACTTGAGCTTACGGTACTGAGGCGTCGAAGGACTTGGGAGCGGGTCACGAGCGCGGGGGCTTTGGCTATTACGGAATGGCGTGTCCGCTCCTCCAATCTTGAACCACAACACCACGTAACAGTCCATAACTCCCTCGGGTACCTCACGATCCACTGCCGGGTCACGCGTTTGGTGTGGCCGTGCAATCCGCTGCTTACGTCAGGCCGACCGATGCTTCCTGGGCGTACCTGCTGCTCGCGGCATGTGATCTGCTCGTGCACTCTGCGCGTGGCACAGCACCCAATCCGGCCAATGGGCAGTGAGCGGAGACCACGAACGTCATATCCGTCGTCTTTGTCCGCGTCTCGATCTGGCACGGTTGGTGGCTGGGATATATATTGTTGCTACTCACGCGTCACGAACAGCCCGAGGTCGCGTCTCGATGACATGCCATAGCTTCTACTAGCGCACAATTGCATAAGCATGTACCCGGGTAGGAAGGATAGCTACAGGCCTTGGACAGAAGATAGGATTATCTTTCAGCTGGAGATATGGATACATGCAACACCAGCACGCTTAGCACCTGTTAAGCCGGAAAACGAGTACCTTTAACATATCCTTCAACACCCTATGGCCACGCAATGTATCCAGACAGCCATCTCGATCAATATCGACATGACAATGTTGCATCTTTCCAAGGTGCGGTCGCTGGCTTCACCCCCGGGACCCTAGCACCAGAACCCACAGGTCATGTCCGAAAGCTGCAACGCCGTTAGTCATCGTGCCATTCAGGAATTCCAGGATAACTTACCCTCGGGTGATCGTTCTGGTGATTCTCATCACAGTCAGTCTCGCCGCGCGTCCACGGGTTCCAAGAGCACATGCCCATCGCATCGGGGGTATTGGTGGTCAGAGTGCTCCAGTAGCCACCCTTCGGCTCAAACGCAAAGTACATCTGTTTGTCTTCCGACCTGTAGAACACAATCAGGCCGCCCATGCCTAACAGCCTCACAGCACTCTTGTCGATACGACCGGTTCCCTCAGGGTACGTGATGACGGATTTACGGTTGTTGTCTTCGACGCTGTAAAGCATGCCAAGCATCTGGTTGTGCCAGCCTTCTGCGGGCGTGTGAAGACACTGCTGGAATAGTTGCAGTTTGAAGAAGCAGAATCCTGGGGCGTAGTTCGCAGAGGTCGAGTTGGTAGCGGCTGGACTGGGTGGCATCGAAAGCATCTCGGGGAGCGCCTCGGAGCGCGCACGCTTCACGGTGAAGTCTGACTCGGGCTTTGTGCAGTCGAATTCGCAGGTCAGGGCTTGAGACTTCAATAGTGGTCAGTGGGAGTAAGCAGAAGAGTATCTTGGGAACTAACTCGATGATTGCGGTCACTATCGTTGCAATCCAGCGGCAGGTTGTCCCACGGCTTGGTGGTGCAGTTGAATTCGCTGTCTCCATTCTGGTTAGGCCATTCAGCGTCGCCGTAGATGACTGTTTCGTGTCAGTACTTTTGAAATCCTAGTGGCTCGCGATAGTACACACATCCGATGCTGTCCCTCTCATATCCAATTTTCAGTTTCTTTCCAGCAACCACGCCCGTGAGCGTCTCTCCATCGGTCAAGTCAATAAAGTCGGTTTGCTCCATAAACTGGTTGCCAGCGCCATCATAAATAGGTGAGAGATCGACGTAAGTGTTGGCGTGGTCGTCCCAGCAATCCTGAGTGACGACTGCGTCGAAGGAACAGCGACCGGGTGTGAAGTCGGGACCGACACCTTGACCGACTACAGAAGTAGTCAACAAGAGGAGCGCGGAAGCGACAAGGGTAAACATGATGAACATGTTGGTAACAATGGTACTTCCAAGCCGGCGGGATGATTGAGGAAGGTATCAAGGGTAGGAATAGGCTGGGTTGGAAGGTAAGTGTTGTAACAGGTGATATGACGTGATTGCTGGTCGCAAACGCTCAGATGTTGGGCATTTCAAGTAATGAAAGTGTTGTGGTAATCCTGAGAATGAAGGGGTGGTTCAAGGTCAAGAGTGCCCAGGTACCCACTGCACTTTCCTGGGACAGGGTAATGACTGGGCTTTCAGGATCCACGTTCGAACCAAAATTTCGTCTCGTTACCCGTCCGAGCCGCGATTCTTTGTTTCTGGTGCGAGTCCTCCTCACAGATCCGGCGATCTCGCGTTTGTCATTACGCCAACAAGCCACTTGTCGATGGAATGCTGCCCAAGATGTGAGAGACACCTGTAATTTGTGGTACATACTCCAATACTTGGCGCTACGTATGTGTAAAAAGTCCAACAATTAAGGCGACGCTCACCATTGTCTGATGCGTAGATATAAGCTTGTGGTATGAGGTCGCGCCGGATCAGGCTGCCAAGGCTGATGTGATGCTACCCTACTTTATTCGCGATTGGCAGTTGCAGACAGTACATCCCAAAAGTCAAAGCCCTAAAGATGTCCACGTGTAACTACGAGACACATGGCTATGTTGATTGGAGCTCATGTAGTCTCTTACTGCAAGACCCGAAACAAACGCGAACGTGTAATCGCCCATGGACGGCGAACATCTCTGGCTGGCAATGACTTCCAAGGTTGTCACTTCCTCAGTTTCTACCTAAGTACCTAGTCGTTATACGTGATCAAGAGATGTAGTGTAATCTCATGTATGTAGTATGCGCGTTTCATCCTGCAGGTAGCAGCCAATGTTTGAGACTGCATAGTCGAGGTTACACAACAGCGCAGGCAGTCACTCACATAAGAGGTCAAAGCGCGACGGCTTGCCCCGTTTGCTTATCGACAGATTGCAAGCCTGCCTACTTCAATGATAGCAATCATATTTTAAGAAGTCTTTTAAACCCCGGAACGTATCCAATTCCATTCTCGTACCTTGGTAGTGCATTCGACATGTCTTCCGATACACCTTCATCCCACGCGGACGAATCGCCGTCGCCGCTCTACGAAAAGCGATCGATCCCGGGAAAGGGAAACGGCCTTGTCGCGTGCGCCGATATACCAGAGGGGACCCGCATTCTGTGTGAGAAGCCGTTGTTCACTCTAGCCTCCGCAGCGAACATGGTCGAGAATGCTGTGTTGGCGAAAGTGAAATCTCTCTCCAAGGACCAACAACGCCAGTACCTCGGTCTTCACAACAACTATCTCAATAACAACGTCTTCTCTGGTATCTTCAAGACGAATGCTTTACCATGTGGACCAGGCTCGCCGGTCGGTGGCGTGTATCCAACTATCTGCCTGATCAATCACTCTTGCGACTCCAACTCCCATCATAGCTGGAACGACATGACAAGCAGCGAGACCATACACGCCCTTCGAGACATCAAAGCGGGAGAAGAGATCACAATCTGTTATAAAGATCCTGAGACTTATCAGGCGCGACGCGCTAAGCTCAGAGGCTCGTTCGGGTTTGATTGCGACTGCAGTCTCTGCTCGCTTCCACTTGAGGAAAGACAAAAGAGTGATGCTCGCCGCACCCGCATCGCTGAAATCGATGAAGCCATCGGTGACCCGAGCCGCGTCATGAACAGCCCAGGTACGTTCCCTTGGACACCCCCATTCGTGTTTATGACCACTGACGCACTGTAGTACGTATAGCAACTAAGGCTAGCCGAAACATTTAAACTGGCTCGATAATATCCAAGAAGACCTTTGCTAACTCATGTCCGTGTCATTTAGGTCAAGGTCTTAGCAGACTGCCGAGAAATGGTACGCGTCCTGAACGAGGAGTTCAAGTGCGTCACCTCTTTGCATGCAAGATTATATTACGATGCGTTCCAGGTCGCCATTACACATGGCGATCAAGCTCGTGCTAGCGTCTTTGCGGGAAGAGGATACGACGCCCGGCTCTTTTGCGAGGGGGACGATAACCCGGAGACACGCAAGATGAAGGACTTCCAGAGAAACCCGAATACACACCGCAACTTTGGAGCATCGAAGCGATGGAGGACTAACAAGACTGCGGTTCCCAAAGGTCGGGACGAGACGGAGTTCGAGGATTGGCTCTGGCGGTCTTGATCAGGTTGATCTGCGAACTCGAAGGTGTGAGAAATACCCACGCACGTGTTACAATGTTAATTTCATGGTGTGGGAGTAAACAGTGGGTTTGAGAGGTGATAGAGCGGCTTGACAGCGTGATGAGATCCGGGTTTGCGCTTAGCTGGTGTAGAAAAGCTCCCTGACTCACAATCTATTTCTTCTAGACCCCTACCCTTCTATTGCCCTCGTTCATCACACAGCGAGCGCAGTGAGATCTCTGCCCAAGCAACACAAGAGCGTGATAATTACTAAAGTTTGCTTTCGCGTCAGCGGTCGCAAAAAATATACTTAACTGCTGCAATTAGTTTCACTACTGCCGCATCCCATACAATGAGTTCCTCACTCTACGATGTTCGAAAGATCCCCGGAAAAGGCAGAGGCCTGGTAGCTCGCTCCGACATTCCTGAAGGCACCCGTATCCTCTCCGAGAAACCGCTGCTCATGATACCTAACAACATGTCCAAAGAGCAACTGGAGGCTCGACTCGCACGAGATCTAAAGGCCCTGGACAAGGATCAGCAGCGACAATACTTCTCACTTCACAATAGCTACACTGGCAAGTACGTCCTCGGCGGCATCTTCAAAACAAACTCAATGGCTTGCGGCAGCAACTTGTCTGCTATTGCAATATTCCCTACCATCAGCTTCATCAATCACAGCTGCCTTCCCAATAGTCATTACAACTGGAATGACTCTATGGGCATGCAGACGATCCATGTCACTCGCGATCTCCGCGCTGGAGAAGAGATAAGTATATGCTACACCGACTCTGGAAGTGCCAGTGTTCGCCAAGCTTACCTGAAGAAGCACTTCGGGTTCGACTGTTCGTGCGCAATCTGCTCGCTCTCAGCTACTCATCGCAATGCTAGCGACGCGCGTCGTGAAGAAATCTCTCGTCTCCAGGACACATTTGCTGAAGCAGATCGCGCAATGTCCAAGCCTGAAGAGGCATTCTTCGACCTTCGGAAGATAGTCGAACTCTTGAACAAGGTACGTGTTTTGCCTAGTGAGACTGCAAGCTCCATACTGATGGTTTCCAGGAGTTTAAAGGTGCTGCCAAAGTCCCGGAGGCGGATATCTACTGTTATGCGGTACAGCTTAGTCTCTTCCATAGTGATGAAGCGCGAGCAA
>Ga0265780_10007425_pt1 | contig 13472 bp, 8 predicted proteins | sample P1T30metagenome_FD_192432 | JGI IMG/M metagenome (GOLD analysis project Ga0265780, IMG submission 192432) | Plant litter microbial communities from East Loma Ridge, Irvine, California - P1 T30 | ecosystem: Environmental > Terrestrial > Plant litter > Unclassified | place: USA: California... | reverse complement strand
GCACAATGACTTCTCCGGATCTCTTGTCGATCGTTAGTTTCGTGTAGATGTTCAAGCATGGGATTTGAAGATATTGGCAAACAATATGGATCTCGCGTCGGCATGAAACCATGTCGCATGTAACGATGCACCTACCATACTGTCAGAAAATGTTCAATTGCAAATATAATCTATGGTTGAGGACTGTCCAGCCATCCCTTCGAGAAAATCCAAGCCTCTAAGAGCAAGTTTTCGACTAGTCTTAGCGCGCCCATATTTGTGGTGTTGCGGCCTCCGGTGGCGCTAGTGTACGGCCTGCATATGTACCTAAGTAGATACCACTGCAGCTCAATCATAGAGTAACGGAACTTGGAACCACCGCTAATACTTCAAGCGAGCCATAGATAAACAAATGATCTGGATCTTGTCGAAAAGCCCTATAAATTTCGTTATTCCACCACTACCTAACATGGTCACTCCCAAGATTTCTAACATTCCTCCCTGAAGCAAAAGCAAACTCACAAAACTCGTTAATTTCCATTACTACAGCCAATATGAAGCTCTCTAACACTTTACTTGTCGCCTGTATGGCTTTCCTTCCTGTAGCCCTTGCCGCAGACTACAGAGGTGGTGGATGCAGCTCCAAAAATGAGGGCGAGTCCAAGTGCAGTAAGTGCAAACCCTCTCCAGAATCGCCACTTCACTTATCTGTGACTGACATTTGTACAGCTGGGTTCCATCACAAGCGCATCAACCGATGCTACAAAGGCATGTGGAGAAATTATCAATGCCCAGGAAATGCGGGATGTAAGATATTCTCCGATCATGTAATTACTTGATGTTGATTTGATGTAGGTTACCCACTCCCTTTTCCCCGGTGCGGGACATACGACTTCTCTTGGATGGTAAAGCCATCCGCCAACCTGACTGTCGCCACGAACGTTACGTTGCCCACCGCCAACTCGACTGCCGTTCACGACTCGACTAAGCTGCCCGTTAATCAAATCTTGTGAGGTGATATGGTCATCGGCTTGGGAACCAGGCGCCGGCAAAAGGCCGGTCCACCCACCCTCATTCGACGAGAAGACCTCGGGAGGTTAATGTAGCCTGGATAACCTCAAAAACTTTCTCAATGCTAGATAGGAATGCTTTAGAGTATTTTGTATCTTCAGGCTTCTTTATAAGTTTACCATAGTAAATGCGCTCGAATGACCATTGCACTGCCTCTAAATTTACCGATCTATGCCTTGAACATTCCAATGCACATTTATCGCTCTTTACTTGCAACACTCATGTGAGTCCCTGTAAGCTCATGCTCGAGGTCCCAGGTCAAGCGTAGCTCGGCTCGTCCAGCCATTTCAATGAAGCTTCAAGAGACCCTGCTGCATGGTAGACAAATGTGACTTTGGCTGTGCCATTTCGAAGTCTCAATCCAAGTAATCAATCAATTGTATAAGAAGCTTTTGGTGTGTCCCATCGGCTTCCATTTTCATTGTTTCCCTGCCGTACTGCGTTTGGGGGGTTGCTCGATTGTGTGATGCGACGGTGACCGGCTGTGACAGCATCATTTTACGTTTCAAAATAGACTTATCACCATCTAGTTATAGTATTTAATTTTAATATTATCGCATCACACAATTGAGCAACCCCCCAAACGAGTTACGGTGGCCTGGAAAAGTAGCCTACATACCTAGGTATGTAATCGCCTCCATGTTTGCGTGTAGGATCGTGGGAGCTGACAGAAAAATATAGAAAAATGTGTCGTTCTTACGAAATTCCCTATCCGAGACTCCCGCTGTTCCGAGTCCTAATGTGATTGTTTGTCAACTCAACATCACGCACATGTAAGAAGTATCGGTCAACGGAACGCCAACGCTGTGTTGTTGTAAGGCAAAAATATAAATCAGTGCAATGATAAACGACTGGCGGTCTGTTGAACTGATCAATTGCCGGTCTTTCTGAAAACGACAGCATACATGAATACACCACCATTCCAGCACAATCACCCTCGAGCTACTGTCCGAGTTTGCGCTTTTTCCAGCACTTGTCTGTTTGTACCAAGCCAGAGAGCGAGGTTGGTGACGCCATCGTCATGCCACTACTGACCGCTTCGACTCCGATCTTCCTTCACCACGAGAATTTGAGCGCGATATCGCACCCGACGAACGCTCTGCTCTCGTTAGCGTGAGCTTGGACCTCCGCAAAAGCATATATATCCCGCTCTCCGCCTTTCCTGCGTTCCGCCTCTACCTCACTTTCCAATCAAATCCTCAACTCAGAAGACTCCACTTCTACTCTGACTACCGGCAATCCCTCAAACAATCACTACATTACCAACACCATCAAGATGCAGTTCACCAACTTCATTGCCGCCATAGCCGTCGTCGCTGTCGCTGTCGCGAGAGATCCATCCAAGGTCTGCAAGCCTTGCCCCGTCCTCGGTGACAAGCAGTGCGACTCTTCCCACAGGTTGGTCCAGGAGTGCAAGACCGCGACTAAGGGCCTGTGCTGGGCAACTACTACGGTCTGCAAGGCCAAGCTGCATGAGACTTGTAAGTCGACGATGTTCTGCCGCTGCTTTTTGGGCGCAAATTCTGACTGTGCTGCTACAGGTGTCGAGGAGGGTGGACCCCACTGCGCCGTTAAGACTGGTATCTAAGCCTCCATCTGGCTTGACCATTCTGGGTGGAGAGGAGATTAATCTCCGGAGATGGAGCTCGAAATGAGTTGGTGGTCACTGCTGGACCAATTTTTGGGGACGGAGACACTTGAGAGGGAGACTGGATTGGCAGACAAGCCATTGGATACATACTATGAATCACATGATTGCCTCTAACATTCTACGTTCTTTCTTGCCACTGCTTCGTGATGTTTACTCGCTCGATAAAATCAGGGTTTGCCTTCTATTTGAATATCACATGCATTCTCGCCCTGAGCCCGGCCTTCATCACCCCAAGCCGTGGCGGAGGCAAGTGGCAAATGCGGGAAGTGCGCTTCAACGGGTTCGAGCAAAACTCACTCATGAAGCCCTGTATGGAAGAGTGCAAACGCGACGGGATGAACTTTGGATGCGGGGTTAGCATCGAGGACTGCAGCTTCTGGGCGGGCCGATTCAGGTCATTTCTGTCACGTTTGCCAGTGGTTCGCATTTTACATGCCTCTATGGACTGGGCCATTCCTGCAAATATCAGTTCATTTGATTTTTGGCAAAAGATTAAGTGGTTAGGCTCGTCCCTGTTGCTGTGTACTTCATCATGAGAAAACTCACATGAGGGGATTTAATTAGACGAGACTGTTGATATTAATATGAATCTATACAGGCAACGACACTTTGAATCAAAGTAGGGTCATGGGACTGGCCACCATCTGATATGCATGGTTTTGACGGCCTGACCAAGTTTGTCTCTCAGGTTCAAAGCATTCTTCTCGGATGTAGCACAAGCGCACTAGTAATCGCTGTCTGACCGCTCTCCGCCTCTATTACCCGCAGCACAGCTCACGGTGGGATGATCAACTGATCATAGGAAGCGGCACAGCTTTACTGTTTTGATAGCCCGTGCTCCCGAGTCTTTTATCTCTCCCACAAGGCTTTCTTCAAGGATCTGACAAGGCTTTTATCTCTCCTCACACAGCTTCCTTGAAGTACCTGACGCCTTTTAATCAGAATTCTAAACCTTACTTTGGTCCAATCAAATACCACACTCAAGAGTCAAGACTATCCATCATCACCTTCCAAATCCGATCCGGTCAAGATGAAGCCCCCTACCATGGCTCTGATTCTGGCTCTCACCTGCTCTGTTTTCGGAAAGAAGCGATCTTATGCTACTTGTCCTAGGATCGGTATTAAGGCCTGCTGAGGTCCTTTCGCCGTCTGGGTTGAGGAGTGCCTATGGAGCCAGTCCGAGAATCGCAAGTGCTGGACTACCATCGAGAAGTATGGTTTCAAGGGCTGTAAGTCATTGCGTGTGACAGGATTCATAGGAGCCTCATCGTTGACCATAGTATAATAGGCCGTTCGGATCGCGCATTCAATGGCACAGCCTGGTACAATCGCTCATGAGAGGAGACACTAGGAAGAGTCATAGGATTTGTGGGTGCATGGGAATTGTGATCGAAAAGTCACCATTGCTTAACTTTGACTTATCGGCAAACGCTCGTCCCATATGTAGCCTCTCACCATAATGGATGATATCACACTCACTGCGTGTTGAATTGAACCAATTTCAACTCCAATAAAATCTTTCTCCACCCCACGCGACATCTCCTCCATCATACTCTCACAAATTCCTCTGCTCTATCCCATTTTCCAATTCGATAAATCGATCGATCAAAAACTATTCCAACATCCCCGCCTCAAACCACCAGCATGAAGATCGCAAATCTTTTCATCTCTCTCGCTTTCGTCACGAGCAGCGTGGTCGCTAAGAAGCACGGGTGCCAGACTTGCCCTGTCATCGGCGACACGGTCTGCCGTAGACGTCTTAGAGTCTGGGTTGAAAAATGTCTTTGGAGCCAGAATGAGAAACGCAACTGCTGGACGGAATTTGATGACTATGGTGGCAGAGGATGTGAGTAACAATGTAGTTCGCTGTGGAGGAATAACCGCTGACGATTGTGTGACAGGCATCGAGGGCAAAAACACAGGAACGTGTGTGGTTTGGTGAGCCGATGCGCTAGACTGCAACGGAGGGTGACGGGAGCATCAGATTTGGGTTGGGAGGATCACTCCAGGATCAATATGAAGGAGACGAAAAACTGGGGAAGAAACGACCATGATGGGAACCGACCTGAACGACAGATGAGATGAAAGCAGTCGAGGAATGGGCGGGGAAAGCTAGAGCTATGAAATGCGAAATGTAGCGTTAATGGCATTGGCAAGAACATACCCAGTTATGCTCGAAACTCTCTAATAATGCAGTGGTTCCAAGCTTCAACTTTTGTGCCATCTCCAATTTGTCCGCACTAAATATGTACACAGGGTATGCCCACTACAGTTGCAATATCTCCACTCAGTAAACATCCGAGCAGACCTCTAGCTGGTAATTGGACCGGACAGTTTCTTTCAAAATTTCAAGGAGTGACGCGCAAATTCCCGAAATTTACCGACACGGCCGTTGGGGCCGGGTAGCAACCACGCAGATGAATAAGCTCAACACTATTTTCGCTTCCGCTGGTACCGGCTCCGCTAAAGGCATCACTAGATATCCCAGAGAGTAGTACTCTCCATACCTATGGTCCACGTCGGGTAGGACGCACTGCGGTAGCTACATCACATGTGGCTTTGCACAGGAGTGTAAGTATGTGTGCTTCTAGAAAGGTCGGTGCCGCACTCCAGACTCTCATAAATCTTTGTGCTTGTTAATGTGGAAACATACAGAAGTGAATTTACAAAACGTAGCGGAGAAGGCGATGCGCACTGCCCACATATGTGGTAAGCTAGGATTCAGGCAATCGGGAAGGTGGTCACTTCGGCTTCCAAGGTTGCGTTCCCAATGTCCCCACACTTCGCCCGCCCAATACCTAATCAAACGGGTAGGTGATTCACAAGTCTTCATTACCTGGAATTTCTGTGGTTCATAGACTCAAGGTGCGTAAGAGCTTCGGATCGAGGGGCCGAAGATACACACATATATACAAGTGTAAATCTGCCTGTGAGGGAGGTCCATTCAATACGTAAGGCATAAATCTCAGTCTCGGGATCCTAATCAGGCTTCTTTTTTAAGACCTACAAGACGCTTCTACCCCTCTACACATACCATATCCCGCTCAAACTCCATTCCCCATCAACCATCAGCCAAAAATGCTCTTCTTCAAATGCATTCCCCTACTCGCCCTTGCCACCATCGCCAACGCCAAACATATACCGAAACATTGCCATTCCGATGATAAGTGCTACAGCATAGGCAAAAGAGTTTGCCTCAACAGCCTCGAAATGAAGGAGTGCCTACGTCGTGACAAGCACGGAGTTCACGGGTGCTGGAAAAAAACCATCGGGTGCTTCACAGCTGGAGTTCCATGTAAGTGAATCATTGCGCTGGTCAACTTCAAGCAGTAGAAGCCTGACTTTTCGCTAGGCTACGATGGGGACGGCATGAATGCGCGCTGTACCGCCTACAAACTGCCCACCATCAATGAGACCTTGGGAGGTGAGTCATAAGGGCCACAACTGGGCCAATAAGCGGATGGTGTTACGGAGGGCGATGGTCACTGCATAATTGACGAACGGATGACGAGCACGGAGGAGCTAGTGATAGGACATTTCAAATTCCCGTTTCGATTTCTACTTGCCTAAATCCTCTCTGCTTAAACTTCGACTTTCAAAAGCCAGGCTGCAGTAGCATCAATCCGAACATGTACCTCAAGCTCTTTGTCTTCATCCTCGCCTTCGTCAGCGTCACGATCGCCAAGATCCCTCCCCGACCCTGCTCTGATTGCCTCGACATCGGCGCCAAACGCTGCTATTACGGACACTTCCAGCGCCTAGTAGCAGAGTGCAAGTATGATGCAAAAGAAGGCCATGGGTGCTGGAAGGTGTTTCAGAACTGCGGTCTACACACCTGCAAGTCGCAACTAGTCGAGTCTGCGCAACGGACGGCTAACATTGCAATAGGTACCGAAGATGGCGGAGCACACTGCTGGAAGAATTAGATGCTGAGATGATATTGGGCGAGCATGCGCAGATAGCGGTCAACGCTGAACCAATTGATGGGTTGTGCAAACGGACTTTGGGGAGAGATTCACATACTTGAGCGTCATATCCCGTCCTCCACTTCAGCTTCTTCTACAACCTACTTCATTTCACTTCCAACCCTACAGACAAGCTACAAGTCACACAATCAAATACCAAAATACTCCGTCAAGTCCAAAATGCACATCCTCAAATTCACCCTCCTCCTCGCTCTCGCCGGCGCCACTGCTGCCACCTTCCAGGGCTGCACGCCTTGCCGCACGAGGGCGCGCCAAACATTGCGCAGGACAAGGCTCAGAGCAACGTCTCGAGGAATGCGTATCCGATGGAACGCCCTACGGCGGATGCTGGACAAAGCTGCAGCAGTGCTATTGTAAGTTCACTGCACATATTTGGTTTGAGAGACGGAGGACTAAAGCGTTACCAGGCAGTGAGGCAGGTGGAGCGCACTGTATCTAGTAGGTGTGATGGGATTGCGAGCAGGCGCAATACAAGAAGGTGGCGGTCACTGCTGGACAAATTTGGTTTTTGAGTAAAGAGAGGAGCGAGATAGTGTCTCTATTTACATTTTAACTTTCCATAGCTCCACTTGCACTCTCCCTACCACACAAATCTACACATTCTCCCGTCAAGGTTAACCTTTCTCACGACAACAGCGACTTCGGTAACACCAGGCAAGAGCAAAATTGGTGTCTGTTCTACGTATGGTATACGCCAAAAAGCTCAGTAGTCATTGATATTACACTTGTAAGTTTACAATGTTTTGTTTTGCAGAAACTCTAAACTACAGTTAGACTGCTGCTTGGTCTCTCTTTTTTTGGCAAAGGCGGATGGAAATCTTACCGGCCCCTGGTGACGGTCATGCGTATTGCGAAACGGACTAGATGTGGACTCAAACGAAAAGTCGCGGAAGGTGTGGGGATCACTGGGTTGAGTACCTATAAAGACACCTTTTCGCTACAATGCTCTGAATAGAGGCCGCGAGGTTCCCAGTCTAGCTCCTTGCCCTTGCGAATTTGTGACGTGTACTCATATCACGTTTGCTGCAGTGACGGAGAACTCGCGCTTAACGTCTTATTTGTCAGATCGGAGCTCGTGTACCCACCAGCAGTTCGACACGTCAATTATCAAACGATAAGAGAGGATACCGCACGTCACCTCGCTCCGCTGTTCGACTGTCTCGCTCCCCTCATATACAAAGGATCTCTGCTCCTGACTGATCTCTTCCTCATAAATCCTCGACCTCGACACAGCAGAAAACCTGTCCTCGAAAAAAGCAACCCACAAATCAATTGATCGACGAACAAGCCAATCAAGAACGATGCAATTCCTTCTCACCATCTTCCTGGCACTCTCTGCCACGGCACTCGTCTCCGCCAAGCATGATCCTCCACCAAAGAAGCCGTGCGACCCCTGCGCAACCAACGGCCAGACCTTGTGTGGCAGGAAGGCCGATGGCTCGACCGTCGGCATGATCTGCAACGACCACTGCTGGGTGATCAAGCAAGTGCTTCCCCTCATGCAACTATCAAAGCTAACGTATTGTGACAGCCCCGGCCAGCACTGTTGAGTATGAGATTGGGGTGAGTAGTAAGGAGCGGACGGAAGTGACTTGGTTGAATGATGTACTCGAAATATGATGATTGACGGGGTAGTGTAGACTATCAAGTCTGGAGAAATGAAAACATTCCCTCTACACGCCCATGTCAAAAAAAGATTGCGCTCAACAGACTGCTCTCGATGACGGAACGCGCGGTTCCACAAGCGGCCTAACATGACAGTCAGTGAATATTATGACAAGGCCTCGCACGTCATATCGCTTCGTTTCTTGTCAGCCTTGTGAGTCTCGCTCGCCACTGTCTATAAGAAGCCTTTGCTCCTGCTCACAATTTCCTCCCCATAAACTCTCGCCCTCGACTCGACAGCCAACTATCCTCGAACAAGTCATCCAGCCGACCAGCTAGCCATACAGCCAATCAACCAAACAACAAGCCAGCTTATCCTCAAAGAAGAACAATGCAGTTCCTCACCACCATCCTCCTGGCCCTCTCCGCCACGGCCCTCGTCTCTGCCGCGGTCATCGACTCCGCGGTCATCGACTCCGCCGCCAAGTGCGACCACTGCAAGACCAACGGCCAGACCTTGTGCGGTCACAAGGCCGACGGCTCGCCCGTCGGCCTCATCTGCATCAAGAACTGCTGGGTCATCAAGTAAGTTACACTCCTTGCGGTCTTTTGGATTCGAATGCTGACGTGTTGTGACAGCTCTGACAGCCACTGCTCTTGAGCCCGAGATGGAGTGATTGGAGAAGGGTGGAAATTTATGACTTGATGAAATGATTTACTGCGAGTTACGCGTTGATGTATCGACGCTGTATGGACCCGTGGATGGTGTACGTCTGGAGAAATGAAATTTCTTTCTTTTACATGCTGTGTGGTTCTTTTGGGGGTGTGTCCAGGGGAGACTTTCGTGACTCAACGGCTGTGTGGTTTGGTATTGCGAAGATCTGGGTGTGGAGATAAGGTGCTGACGTGCCCGGGCAGGTGCCCAGGTGCACGTGCCCAGGTGAGGTCTGGTGTGTCACGTGATCTCTTACACATCCATCTCCAGTCATTGATTGCGCAGACTGACGCATACATGTCTTACTAAACTTGCTTCTTGCTTAGCATGGCCTGCCCTCTAGTAATATTTTAGCTCGCATCTGTTAAATGTTTGGTGTTTTGATCTCGTTCTGGTCACGGGGTCGTAATCTCAAATGCGCCAGCGTGCCTCGAAATGCGCCTAGTCCAAAGCTTCTGAAACGAAATTCCAACGGCTCTTCCGGCAAGAGCTCACCCAATCAGACCTGACGTCTCGTGCTTTTTGACAGCATAAACGTTTTGATTAAACGCTTCCAGGGACCAATTATGTGAAACCACGACGTGGAGCGCCCATGTTCACGATTGGTCAGGCGTGCAGCTATGCCAGCTGAAAAATCAGAGGATGAGCGGACCGGCGTGTACGGTTCAAGAATAGGTCTGGAGATTCAGTAATACGAGCGTTACGTAGCCCAAGGTTGAAGGATCCACGAGGTCCCAGTAGCGTTGCACTCAGTCCGCAAAAGGTCCGCGAACTGGCTTGGGTGATCTTCTGCAAAACAAGGCAAACGCACGGGTTGTCCCCTGGTCTCGACCAAAAATACTTTGCCGGGGCCCGCGTTGACAAGCACCGGCGTCTATGCGAGGAACCGCCTGGCCAATGATGGTGCAGGATCAAGGTTTATAGCCAAGCACTGGCGGCGTCATTTGGCGTGCCCGTTTGTTCTGCGCGGCTTCTTTGAGCGATGATCCCGCGACCTCTTTCATTCATCACGAGCCCATTGTGCGCTTTCCTCTCTGTCGTTTTCCTTGCATTGTCTCTGATACACTTTCCTGCGTGACGCTCGTTTGAGTCATTTGAGATCGTCTTTGCCGCCGCAGAGAGATCATAGCAGAAATGCGCTGAGCACCTGAATCCCTAGCTTGCCCGTCGTTACACACATACACCACTGCAGCAGGTAAAGCCCGCCGCTTCACACTCGCTCAGTCCTCCGTACACATTTCGCTATACAATGCACACGCTACACAACATGCTCCCGCGGGACGGGAGCGTCGGGGATAAGTTCAAGGAACTGCTCAATAACGACCCATTAGGAGCAAAGGTGCGTGCCTGCCTTGAGCTGTGGAGCTTCCAGGACAGCAGCTAACTACAGCAGGTACAACAACAATCCGTCCTCGTCGCCATAGGCACAGCACTCGGTATCAGTGCCGCCATCTTCCTCGTCTTCCTCCTGTTGCGCCCCTTCAACACCATCGTATACGCGCCCCGTCTCCGCCATGCCGACGAGAAGCACCGCCCGCCGCCAATGGGCAAGAGCCTGTTCGCCTGGTACCGGCCCGTCTTCAAGACCAACGAGGATGCATATGTAAACATGATTGGCCTGGACGCAACCATATTCCTCCGCTTTGCTCGCATGTGCAGGAACATGTTCCTCGTTCTGGCCTTCGTGGGATGTGGCATTATCATTCCCGTGAACGTCATCAAGGGGGTCGAGTTCACCAAGAACGGCAACTTTGCTGGTGTTGAGGCCATCATGTTGATGACGCCAAAAAGCCTGTTTGGCCCCATCGTGTGGGCTTTTGTTGTTGTCGCCTATCTGTTCAACATCATCGTCTGTGGGTTTCTGTGGTGGACATATCGCGCAGTACATCGCCTGCGAAGGAATTATCTTGAGGGGTCGGAATATCAGAATGCGCTGCACTCTCGCACGCTTATGATCACCGACATAAAGAGGAAATTTCGCTCCGACCAAGGTCTGGTCGAGATCACAGACAGCCTGCGCACCACGCCTGAAGTTCCGCGCGCTACCGTTGGGAGGAACGTAAAAGACATTCCCGATCTCATTGAAGAACACGAAAAGGCAGTCATCCAGCTGGAGTCTGTGCTGGCAAAGTACCTCAAGAACCCGAATCAGCTGCCCGCTACACGTCCACTATGTACACCAAGCAAGAAGGACCCCGAGTTCACCGATAAGAAGCAAAAGGTTGACGCAATCGACTACCTCACAGCTCGCATCCAGCGCCTCGAAGGTCAAATCAAGGAGGCCCGCGAGACAGTCGATAAAAGAGACGCCATGCCATACGGCTTCGCTAGCTACGAGACAATCGAGTCCGCCCATACCGTTGCATACTCAGCACGTAACAAGCACCCAAAGGGAACAACTGTGAGCCTGGCTCCTAAGCCAAAGGATGTTATTTGGAAGAACCTGCTCCTAGACGCGAAGACAAGACGCTGGAGACGATTCGTCAACCATGGATGGATCTCATTGTTGACGGTGCTGTACTTCATTCCCAACGCCCTCATTGCCATTTTCTTGTCAAAGCTTCCCAACCTGGCCTTGGTGTGGGAGGCGTTCAGCGTAGAGCTGAACAGGCACCCGGGGTTCTGGGCGGTTGTGCAAGGTATTCTAGCACCCGCGCTTACCTCGCTCTTCTACTACTTCCTGCCCATCATCTTCCGCCGCCTCTCAATGAGAGCAGGAGATTTCACAAAGACCTCGCGAGAGCGCCACGTCACTGCTCAGTTGTACAACTTCTTCGTCCTCAACAACCTCTTCGTGTTCTCGTTGTTTAGCGCGGCTTTCGGCATGATCACCCTCGTTGTCAAATATGCCAGGGACGAGCACCAGCCATTCATGCAGATCATCCGCGAGATTCAGATTTTCGACACGATTATGCAGACCCTGTGCAACGTGTCGCCTTTCTGGGTGACATGGCTTGTGCAGCGTAACCTCGGTGCGGCCATCGATCTGTCGCAGGTTGCCAATCTCGCCTGGGGTTCCTTCTCACGTAAATTCTTGAATCCTACACCAAGGGAGCTCATCACTCGAACTGCACCACCTCCATTCGACTACGCCAGTTACTACAACTACTTCCTCTTCTACTCAACCGTGGCGCTATGCTTTGCGCCTTTGCAACCTGTCACGCTTGTCGTCGTAGCCTTCTACTTTTCGATCGACTCGTGGATGAAGAAGTATCTGCTCATGTACGTCTTCTGTACCAAGAACGAATCTGGTGGTCTGTACTGGCGTATCCTTTTCAACCGAATGTTAGTCGGCGTGATGCTCTCAAACTGCATCATTGCGCTTCTGTGCGTCGCGCGTGGCTATGAATCGAAGTGGACAATGCTCGGAGCCATGATTCCTCTGCCGCTTGGACTAGTGGCTTTCAAGTTCTACTGCAAGAACACCTTCGACAACTCCATCAAGTACTACACCATTGGCGATATTATCAAGAAAGGCACCGAGGCACCGCCTCCAATCGACAAGGAATCCCGGAGGCGGGATCGCGTCGCTGTGCGCTTTGGGTAAGTGCAGCGTGGATGAACACAAAACGACAGTTGCTAACGGTCCAATAGCCACCCTGCCCTCTACCAGAAACTTACAGTTCCGATGGTTCACGAGAAGAGCAAGCATCTTCTGGCCGAGGTTTATCGCGGTCGTCTCGATGGCGATCTCGGTGACACAGCCGCCTTCAGCGACACTTACACAATGAAGCGCATGAGCAAAGACAACCCCGGCAAGACAGCTGCACAAACAGGACCGTTCGAGTTCGTAGCCGAAGACAACATGGATTTCGAGAACTTTAAGAACCGCCCCGAATTCAGCGACGAGCATGGCGGCGGCGGCTCGGTTTATGGCGATGCCAGCACAATCGGTCGTCCTGATACGCCTGGATCGGCTTTCGGCGATAGAGGAAGAAGCACGTCGAGGGATTCCGCGCGGACATTGAACGACGAGCCCGGCATGACGTACCCAGCTGGGTACCACCAGACACCCAGCAACCTCCGCGAATACAGTCCCGCTCCAATTTCGCGAATTGAGAGCAACTCGTCACCGTACGAAATTCCCCCACAAACAAACTTGCTGTCCAGTGCGGCACCCATGGGCCACGACCAATACACACCGTACAGCCCCAATCGAGATGGTCAGCAGGATTATTTCCGGAGATAATGTCTGGCACTTGAGGTGGCAGAGAAGAAAGCATAGTGTAACGAATTTCTTATGTTGCATTGAGGCATTAGCTAGCCACCTCATCGCATTTGTATGGGCGTTATGGAAAGAGCCATTGAGTCTGCAAGAAGCTGGGACAACCCGTTCGCGACTTAGCGACTTGAATAGAATTATTTAATACTCCACGTTTACGTCGCACCCCGAGTGCCGTGTAGTCTGTGCATATGATCTAATATTCGTAGCCCTGATGTATTGTCTGCCATGAGCATTCCCGGA
>Ga0265780_10007424_pt1 | contig 13473 bp, 6 predicted proteins | sample P1T30metagenome_FD_192432 | JGI IMG/M metagenome (GOLD analysis project Ga0265780, IMG submission 192432) | Plant litter microbial communities from East Loma Ridge, Irvine, California - P1 T30 | ecosystem: Environmental > Terrestrial > Plant litter > Unclassified | place: USA: California... | reverse complement strand
TTGCGGCAGGGACCGCGCCGCGCCGAGTGAAACACCGTGAATTCACGCGCTGGCACAACTGTGAAAACCCGTGAAGCGGCGTCATATCAGCCGACGGATGCCATCACCGCAAGGGCAGCACGCAGGTCGGCCGTGCCCTGCCCTTCACGGCATTGCGCGAGCACCGGTTCGAGGGCGGCCCGCGCCAGGAGAGGCTTGCCTTGCCGTGCATGCAAACTGGCGAGCGCCGTGGCGCTGCGCAGTGCCCATCCAGGCGCGCCCTGCGCAAGCGCCATCGCCAGCGATCGTGTCAACCAGCCAGCGGCGGCGCCGTCCCGGTCCAGTGCATCGGCATGCAAGCGACGCAGCGCCTGCCCGCGCAGGACCTCCGGCATGCACCAGCCGACCATGCCTGCCGCGCAGCGCGCGATCGCATCGTCGGTCAGCAGGAGCGGGGAAAAAGTGACAAGGTGATCGCGGCACTTGGCGGAAAACTCCTGCGTATCGTCCAGCGGCGGCGCACGCCGCGCCTCATCGCCCTGGATCACCGCGAGCGCATCTTCGAAGCGGCGCGCCCAGTCGATCCAGTAGCCCAGGCCATGGCCTTCCGCACGCTGGCGCAAGCGCTTGATCAGCTGCGCGGCGCGCGGCAGTTCGCCCCGCCAAAATGCGACCGGGACCGCGCAGAGACTCAATGCCTGGCACAGCGCGACGGGACGGTCGCCCTCTGCCGTCCCGAGCGCCTCCTCGCTGACCGCGAGCGCCTGGTCCGCGGCGCCGGCCATCCACAGGATGCGTGCGAGGACAATGCGTGCGGAGGTCGCCACCTGCACCGGCGACGGCTGATAAGCCAGCGGAATGCGCCGGCTGCTGTTGGACAGCGCCAGGCGGGCCAGGTCGTGCGCTTCCGTATGGTGGCCCATGAAGTGCAGCGACTGCGCCATCGTGCGCTGCCCGATCAGCTCGAGGTACGGGTCGGCCCAGACTTGCGCTTCCTGGGCGATGTGTCTGGCGCCATCCAGCGCAGCCGGATAGTTGCCGCGCACGTAAGGCCAGCCCCACATTGCCGTCAGGGGCGACGCTTGCACCAACGGCGAACCGGTTGTACGTGCCAGCGCCAGGTTGCGGTCGGCATCGCGCATCAGCTTTTGGAAGCTGTGCCCGGACAGGTCGCGCCCGTCCGCGTTCACCGCATTCAGGCGCAGCAGCACCGGCACGATCGATGCGGATGGATTGTCGGGGTAACCCATGGCCTTGATCGCCCGCTGCACGCAGTCGTGAAATTCCCGGGCGACACCGAGCTGGTCACCGAGCGAAAAACCAACCCCGGCGAGATAGGCGGCCAGTTCCACGTCATCCCCCGGTCCCAGGGCCCAGTCGATCGCGGCGAGGACGTCGTCGACCCATGGACCATAGGTGTCGACCCAGCTGCTCCGCGGCATGGTCATCCAGTCGCGTTCAAGCCGCTCCATAACGCTGCGCAGCCAGCGCGCGTGGGCTGCCTGCACGCAGCGCAATTCGCCGCTGCCAACCAGCTTGTCGAAAGCGTACGCGCGCGTGATGTCGAGCAGGCGCGGCCGGTGCGCCCCGCCGTCGCCGTGCATGCTCACCAGCGACTTGCCGGCGAGCTCGATCACGGTGTCGAGCACGCTGTCGACATCGAGCGTGACACTGAGGGTGACATCGGCGGTGGCGAACGCAGCCAGCGCGCCGGCCGCTTCCAGCGTGAAGCCTCCGCGAAACACGGCCAGACAGTGGAACACGCGCTGCTCGTGAGGCGCCAGGGCGTTGTAGCTCCAGTCGAGCATGCTCGCGATCGTGCGGTGCCGGTCGCGCGGGTGCGCCGGTCCCGACGCTGGCGCCAGCAAGCGCTGCGACGTCTGCCGGGCGAGCGCTTCCAGCCCGAGGGGCCGGACCAGGGCGGCTGCCAGTTCAAGCGCCAGCGGTACCCCTTCGACAGCCCGGCAAATGGCGCAGACCAGGCCGACATTGGCGTGGTCGAGGTGGAAGCCGGCGGCGTGGTCGAGATTGGCGCGCGCAACGAATAGTGCGACGGCGGGAAAGCGCGCCGCCGCGCGGGCACCAGGCGCCACGTCGATGCCAGGCCAGCCGATCGGTCCGAGGCGGACAATGCGCTCGCCGTGGGCCAGCAGAGGCTCGCGGCTGGTGCAGAGCACGTCGATGCCCGGCCCAGCCCGCAGCAACGCTTCGCCGGCCTGCGCTGCGACGCCGGCATGGTGTTCGCAACAGTCGAACACGATCAGCATACGCCGGTCGCGCAGGACTGCGGCGAGCTGCCCCAGGCCATCACGCGTCAGCTGCTCGATGCCCAGCGCGACGCCCAGCGCACTGGGCATGGCCCGGCCTTCGGCAAGTATCGCCAGGTCGATGAAACGCACGCCATCGGGATACCGGTGCGTGCTTTGTGTTACCACCGCGCGCGCCAGCGTCGTTTTGCCCATGCCGCCGGGCCCGACGATGGTGACGAAGCGGTGCGCCTGCAACAGCGCATCGACGCGCGCCAGCTCCGCGGCGCGCCCCATCACCCTGGCATCCGGCGCGGGTGCCTGCACCAGCTGGTAGCCTTGCCCTGGAAAGTTGACCACATAACCGGCCAGCGGCGAGGAACGCGCCAAGGCTTCGTTGAGCCGCGTCACGCATGCCCACAATCCGGCGCCGCCGCTGTGCTGGCGCAGGCTGGCCGCATCGACCGTGGCGCCGCCGGCAGCGAGCAAGGCCTGCAGCACGGCGCAAGTGGCGGGGTCGAGGTCGAGTTTGACCCCGCCGAAGCTTGCCTCGGCACGGTCCGGATCGAAGGCGAACTGCGCCCCTCGCACTGGGTTGTCCGTGAATGCGCTTTTTGCACGCCTGTTCATGACCGCTCCAGCGTGTGGACTGGCCCTGGACCAGCCCCTGGACCGCGTGCGAGCAGCGCCGCGGCGGCGGCGCAATCGGCCGTGTCGCAGCCCGCGTCGAACCGGCCGAGGACTTCCTCGAGCATGCGCCGGCCCTCGCCGGCGCGCACACCACCGTCCCAGCACCGGAACAGGCTGCAGGCGATTCGCAACTCCCAGCCAGCTGCCTCCTGCGCCCTGGCCAGCGCCAGCGCGCGCAGGAACAGCGTGCAAGCTTCAACGCCGAACGCCTCGCCCTGGTGCCACAGGTGTTCCCCGCGCGCGCGCCATACTTCTGCCGCGCACCAGCCGATTGCGCCCGCCTCGGCGCGCGCGAGGGTCGCCGGCAGCACCAGGCCGGCGCCCAGCGTCGCCATCGTATCGTGCACGATCGGCGCCAGCGGTTCGGGCCATATGGCCGGTGTGTGTGTCAGCCCGCCCTGGCGCCGTGCGATCACCGTGCCGTATGCGCCGGCCCATCCCTGCCAGTAGGCGTTCGCGCCATTGTCAGCCAGGTATTGCAGACGCCGGGCCAATGCCGCCGCATGCGCGTCGTCGCCACGCCAGAGTGCGACAGGCAATGCCGCAATCGCCAGCGTCTGGCATTCGGTGACCGGATGGCATCGCTCGGCGTGCGCGACAGCCTCGTGGGCCAGTTGCGCGGCAAGCGCGGGCTGTCCGCTCAGCCAGGCGATGCGCGCCAGCTGCAAGCGGGCCGCAAGCCCGTTCGGCATTGGACTCGCAAGATCGGACACCGAGCGGGGCACCGTCGTGACCAGGAACTGCTGGCACAGGTCCCTGGACGCCGCGTGCTCGCCGCAAAAATGGCGGGCGGTCGACTCGACCCGGTCCGCCATGACGGCATATTCCGGATTGCCGTCCGCGCTTGCCACGGTACGCATGCCGAGTGCGATTGTGCGCATCATGTCGTAATCGCCCATGCCGAACGCGCCGGCGCCCATCGCCATCAACGCCTGGATCCGCACGCCCGGCGACGCCACCAGCGGGATCAGCCCGGACAGCCGCGTGCAGATCGTGCGCACGAGGTCGACATCGGCATGACTGAACGCGCCAAGGATCGCGAGACCCGCATACACCAAGACCGCAGCCTCGGGTGCCAGCCGTGGCGCGGCGCGCTCGTCGAGCGCCTGGACGCGCCGCCGAAAGTCGTCGGGCATGCCCAGGAAGCGCAAGGTGTGGATCAGGTGCGGCATCATGGCGGTGCCCAGGGCGGCGTCGCCATGTTCGCCGAAGGCCCAGTTCAACGCCGCACGGAAATCGTCGAACGAGCGCCCATGCGCGCTGATCCAGGGCACTGACTCACCCGCGGCAATGGCGCCGGGGCCGCGCGCGAGCAGCGCAAAAACGTGCTGTGCGTGCCTTTGTGCGAGCACTGCACGCTGTGTGGCCGACAGTTTTTGCTGGGCGTAGGTCCTGGTAAGCAGCAGTTGCCGGTACAGGGCCCGGCTGCCCGCGATCCGCCGTACCAGCAGCGACTTGGACACCAGGCTTTCGACGCAGCGCGCGACGTCTTCCACGCCGATGCCATCGCCGGTGCAAACGGTACCGGCCGCGTCGATGCTGAAATCCGCCTCGAAGATGGCGCTGCGGCACAGCACCGCCTGTTCGTCCGGCGCGAGCAGGTCGTAGCTCCAGGCGAGTGTCGCTTCCATCGTGCGCTGGCGCGGCAGTGCGGTGCGGCGGGCGCGCGTCAGCAATCCCAGCAGCTCCCCGATGCCGTCGGCCAGTCCCGCCACACCCAGCGCCTCGACACGCGCGGCGGCAAGTTCGATTGCCAGCGGGATGCCGTCGAGGTAGCGGCACAGCCGGCACACGTCGGCGACATTCGCGGCGTCGAGGACGAAACGATGGTCCCTGGCCCAGGCCCGCTCCACGAACAGCTCGACTGCCGCGCAGGCCAATGCATCGGCCGGACTGGTCAAGGCGTATTCCGGCATGCGCAATGCGTCCAGCCAATGCACGCACTCTCCCTGCACGTCCAGCGGCTCGCGCGTCGTGGCAAGGAGGTGGACGCCGGTGTTTTGCAGCAGCGCAATCGCCACTGCCGCTATCGCCTCGATGGCGTGCTCGCAATTGTCGAGCACCAGCAATAGCCGGCGCGTGCCCAGCCGTGCACACAGCGCCGGCGTGCTGCCAGCCGTCTCCAGGCGCACGCCCGCGGCCGCGGCAACCTGGTCGACGACACCGTCCAGTTCGGTGACGTTCGCCAGGTCGGCAAAGTGCACGCCATCGGGGAATCCATCGATGGCCAGATTGGCGACTGCGAGCGCCAGCGTGGTCTTGCCGATGCCGCCGGGACCGACGATCGACACCAGGCGCGTGCGCGCACATTGGGCAGGCAAGGACAGCAGCTCGACGTTGCGGCCAATCAGCGCGAGGGTTGGCTGCAGTGGCTGCGACGGCTGCGACGGCTGCGCCAGTTCCACCATGGCAGCGACCCGCGTCACTGTCGCGATGAAGCTGTAGCCGCTGCCGGGAACATTGGCGATGTAGCGCGCGCCGTCGACGCCATCGCCCAGGGCGCGGCGCAGAGCGCTGACGTGCACGCGCAGGCTGGTCTCTTCAACGATGGCGCGCGGCCATACCCGGGCCACCAGCTGCGCGCGCGTCCGTAATTGTCCCGCGCTCTCGACCAGGTCGACCAGCAAGGCAAAGGCGCGGCTTCCGATACGCACCACAGCGTCTCCCTTGAGCAGCTGATGGCTGGCGCGATGCAATGCAAACGGGCCAAATATCAGGACGGCGTGATCGGCCTGCATTGGCGTATGCGCGAGTGGTGCGATGTCAGTCGTCATGATGGTCCAATCCCTGGCAGGACGGCAGGCGCGCCGTGGTGCAAAACGCGCAGGGCGCACGCCTGAGCAGCGCACGCGCTTCAGCGGCATCGGCGCTGCCGCCCATGGCATCCAGCCGTCCCAGCCACGGCAGCAGCAAGGCGCGGGCCTCGGCGCGCCGTTGTTGGGACAGGCGCAGTCTGGCCAGGCTGTTCGTCGCGCGCAATGTCCACGCATGCGCCTGCTGTTTCTCGGCGAGTTCCAGCGCGCTGACGAAGCGCGCTTCCGCTTCGCCGGACGCAGCGGCATCCGGTTTCGACAGCATCAACTCGCCCTCGATGCGCAGCAATTCCGGACCGTTCCAGCCAACCAGGCCCCGGCGCCACCGATCCAGCGCCTGGTCGATGTGCCCCCATCCTCCGCAGGTCACCAGATGATCGAGCAGCTTCGGACTGGCTTCCCGCGGGAATTGCGCCGCCGGCGTATCGTGCGAGGTCCCGGGCGCCATCACGTGCCGCAGATTCGCTGACCATGCGGCCCAATAAAACTGGGGAAAACGGTCCAGGTGCGCGTCGAGCTGCTCCAGCAGGCTGCGCGCGAGCAAGTCGTCCCCATGCCACAGTGCGACAGGGAGCGCCCCCAGACAGATGGCTTGCGACAGCGCGGCCGGAAAGCGTGCTTCCTGCGCGCTGCGCACGCATTCGGCGGCCAGCTTCATCGCACGTTCGCCCTGGCCCTGTATCCAGAAAATGCGCGCCATCAGTATCTGCATCGACAAGCGCCGTGACAGCCAACCCGTCAGGCGCAGCGGCACCTGCTGGTCGTCGTGGTACAGGAGCGATGCGGCATAGTCCGCAGCGGCAGCGTGCGCGCCGCCATAATGCGACGAAAGGGCACGCAGACGCCGTGCATGCAGCACTTCGGCGGCGCCACATTGCGGCGCCACGATTTCGCTGCGCCGCGAGTAGTGATCGCACAGCTGGTAGTTGCCGCCGCCAAAACTGTGCGCGTGCAGCTGGTACAGGGCCTCGAGCCGGGCATGGACATCGTCGTGCCGTTCAGCCACCGCGAGCATGCACGGCGGCCCGGCATTGTCGCCATCACCGGGAGCAATGTAGTGAAATACGCTGTAAATACGTACCGCGTGGATCGGATCGGCGGGTACGCCGGCTTTGATGGCATCGAGCGCCTGCGTCGCACGGACGCGATATTCACTCTCCCCGAGAAACATCGCCATGGGATGAAAGTCGGTTGCCAGCAACGCGATGCCAAGCGCTTGGTCTCCCTCCGGACTGAAACACCAATCCAGCGCAACACGGAAATTGCCGAGGTGGGCAGCGTAGGACTGAAACCATTGTTGCGGCAATGTCTCCGACCATTCCTGCGCACGCCGTTTGACCAGGTCGACCATCAACTCGGCATGGCGCCGGAACACAGCGTGCCGCTGGCTATCACTGCCGAGTTGCTCGAGGGCGTATGCACGGGTGATTTCGAGCAGACTGTAACTCGGCGGCACTTGCTTCAGGTCGACGCGCACCAGCGATTTGGCGACCAGGTCGAGCAGGCAGTCACGGACGACGGCGGGGGGCAGCGTCTCATCGGTGACGACTGTCTTGACTGCTTCGAGCGAGAAGCCGGCGCGGAACACCCCGCATCGCCGCAGGACTTCCTGCTGAGGTTCAGACAGGAGGTGGTAACTCCAGTCGAGCAGCGCGCGCAGGGTACGGTGGCGCGGCAGCGCAGTACGCCTGCCGCTGCCGAGCAAGCGCAGCCGGTCGTCGAGCTGCACGCAGACGCCTTGCAGACCCAGCAGCCCGATGCGGGACGCCGCGAATTCGATTGCCAGGGGAACGCCATCCAGGCGGCGACAGAGCGCGGCGGCCAGGTGCACATTGCCCGGATCGATGGTGAATGTATCGAGGCTGGCCGCAGCGCGCTCGGCGAGCAGTTCGATGGCCGAGAAGCGCATCGCGCCGCTGATGTCGATGGGGGGGCCATCGGGCGGCGCCTCGAGCGGCAACAAGCGATGCACCCATTCGCCTTGCACATCCAGCGGCTCGCGCGACGTCGCGAGCACGACCAGGCCGGGTGCATGGCGCATCAGCCGCTCAACCAGCGCCGTCACGGGGTCGAGCAGATGCTCGCAGTTGTCCACGACCAGCAGCAGGCGCTGCGGTCCGAGCCAGTTTGCCAGTTCGCTGACATTCAGTTCGGACGGCAACGGCATACCAATCGCGGACGCAACTGTTTCGATCACATGCCCAGGAGCGGTAAGCGGCGCCAGGTCGACAAAGCACGCGCCGTCGGGGTAATGCTGCTGGACCTGCGCCGCCACTGCCAGGGCAAGCGAGGTCTTCCCGATGCCGCCGTGGCCAACAATGGTGACGAGACGCCTCTGGGCCAACTCCGCGGACAGCGCCGCAACCACGGTGTCGCGCCCGATCAGGCGCGTCAGGCTGGCTGGCAGATTGTTGACATTGCCAACCTTGAGCGGCGCCTGCCTGGGGTTTGCCGGCGTCGATTCGGATACCGCTGCAACAAAGCAGTAGCCCCGTCCCGGAACGTTGGCAATATAACGCGCGCCGTCGACACCGTCGCCCAAGGCGCGCCGCAAAGCGGCAACATGGACCCGCAAGCTGCTGTCCTCGACGACACTATAAGGCCACACCTGCGCTTCCAGTTCACTCCGGCTGAGGACTTCGCCGGGCCGGGTCAGCAAGGCCAGCAGTAAATTCAGGGCGCGGCCGCCAAGGCGCACTTCGCACACTTCGCGCGCATTGTCTTCCCGGCGAAACAGCTTCAGCGGTCCCGTTTGCAGGCGGAACGGGCCGAACACGAGCGTCACGCTGCGACCGGCGGCGGGCGCGGTGGCAGCGATGGAAGGCAGGATGCCTGGGTCTTTCGCGGTGTACTCGTCGACGATCATAATTTAGATAACGCAGCATTGTTCAGTTGCAATTTGCCATGATGATTTTCGCCAACGCGCCCTTGCCGTGCCAGTGAACGCTTGTGAATAAAACATTCACAGAGTTTTACAGCCCCGGTCCGCTCGCATCAGACCGCGCGCATGTTGTGACACCTAATTGTTTGCCGTGAATTGTTCCCCGAAAGCGCGCACCCTCGGATCGTTGACGATGTGGTCGATAAACACTCTCACCTTGGCAGGCAATTGCTTGCGGCTGGAGTAATAAATAGACAAGGCGCGGCTGACGCCAAACCATGCCGGGAGAATGCGCACGATGTCCCCGCGCTCCAGCAGCGGTAACGCATGCGGCATCGGGAGCATCGCAATACCGAACCCGCGTGCGACACCTTCGGCCATCGCCTCCGGATCGTCCAGCACGGCTACCGGGCGAATGTTTGCTACGACTTCGTCGCCAGCACTGTTGTTCAGGCGCCAAGCCACCAGCCGGCTGCTCGCGATGGAGCGCCGCAACAACCCGTTGTGGCGCGCCAGGTCTGCCGGCTCAACCGGGACGCCACGTTGCGCCAGATAAGCGGGAGACGCCGCCAGGATGACATGCACTGGCGCCAGCTCGCGCGCAATCAATCCTTCGGCCAGTTCCAGTCCGCCACCAATGGCAACGTCGAAGCCCTCGGCAATGAGATCGACCTGGCGATTATCGAAATGCAGGTCCGGCACGATATCCGGGTAGCGCTGCAGGAAAGTATCGAGCGTCGGCAAGATGTAGCGCCTGCCGACGGCTGTGGCCAGCGATATCTTCAACGTCCCCGCGGGCTTGCCTGACCCCTGCTGCAATTGTGCGAGCGATGCGCTGATGTCGCTCCACGCATGTCGCACCTGGCGATAAAGGCGCTCGCCCTCCTCCGTCAGGCTGAGGCTGCGCGTGCTGCGCTGAAACAGCCGCACGCCGAGACCGCTCTCGAGTCGGGCGACGCTCTTGCTTACGGCTGCGGGGGTGATGCCCAAACGCCTGGCCGCGGCCGAAAAACTGGTCGCGTCGGCAGAGGCGACGAACGCGTCCAAGTGGGTGGTGAGCTCGCTGGTCATCGTTCTATTTTATACAAATGGTTGTAACTGTGCTAGCTCATTTACGGCTAGTGCGATCATCTCACAGGGAAGATACTGACCTCCTCACTTCTCACTCCACAAAAAGGAACGCACTATGCACACCAATCTCAATGGCAAGGTCGCATTCATCAGCGGCGGTTCACGCGGTATCGGGGCCGCCACCGCGCGCCGCCTGGCGCGCGATGGCGCGACGGTCGCCATCGGCTTCCAGGCGTCGGCCATTGCGGCGGAAGCACTGGTTGCGGAAATCGAAGCGCGTGGTGGCAAGGCGATTGCGGTCAAGGCCGACGCCGCGGATGCTGTTGCACTGACGCGCGCCATCGACAGCGTGGCGGAACGCTTCGGACGCCTCGACATCCTGGTCAACAGTGCCGGCGTGCTGCTGTTGGATACTGTCGACAATTTATCTTTGGAAGATTTCGACCGGACCGTGGCCGTGAATGTGCGGGGCGCATTCGTCGCCGCGAAGGCAGCGGCCGCACACATGCGCCAGGGCGGACGCATCATCAACATCAGCAGCACGAACGCCGGTCGCATGCCATTCTCCGGCGGCTCCGTCTACGCGATGAGCAAATCGGCGCTGACCGGAATGGTGAAAGGCCTGGCACGGGATCTTGGCAGCCGCGGCATCACCGTCAACAACGTCAACCCGGGCCCGATCGACACCGACATGAATCCCGCCGGCAGCGAATTCGCCGCGTCACTGCATGGCCTGATGGCGCTGCCACGGCATGGACACGTCGACGAAGTGGCGGGAATGGTCGCGTATCTTGCAAGTGCGGAGGCGGGTTTCGTGACCGGCGCGGATATTTTGATTGATGGAGGCTTTGCGGCCTGACCTGACATTGCGGCGCGGGGCGACACGCAGAACGACCGTTTCGCCAGCGGCTCAGCTAAGGGCGGGCGGCCACCGTATCCAACAGTCTGGATGACCAAGATTCTGGTCCTGCACAACGCTATAATCTTGCTGACGACGCGCTCGAATATCAGCTGCTGGACCGTCGCAGCTTCCTGCAGTTTCTCGGTCTTTCCGAGAGCAGTACTATTCCCGACGCCAAAACGATCTGGCTGTTTCGCGACCGTCTGGCCCAGGCGGCCTGGGTACAAATCTGTTCAACCAAGTGCAGCAGCAATTGCTGGCCCATGGCTACCCGGCGCGCTGCGGCCAGATCATCGATGCTTCGCTGGTGTGCGCACCGGTCCAGCGCAATAAACACAAAGAGGCGGAGAGCGTCAAGGGAGGCACGATGCCAAGTGAGAGAAGAAGCACGACAAGAACCACTTCGGCTACAAGCTTCACGCCAGCATCGACAAGTGCCACAAGCTCGTGCGCAAAGTCATCATTACCAATGCTGCCGTTTCCGACAGCGCTACGCTTGAAGAACTGCTTGATCCGAATAAAACAGCCGCGACGTCTATGTCGACCGCGGTTACCCAAGCGCCGAGCGAGAAGCGACGCTGACAGCGTCAGGCTGGCCCGTACAAATGCAACGCAAAGGCAGTGCCTTCAAACCGATCTCCGAAACACAAAAGCTGCGCAAACGGCGCATCGCTAGGCCCCGGGCCCGGGTCGAACACGTCTTCGGCGCCATGCGCTACATGGGCGGAAAAGTGGTGCGCTGCATGGGAATTGTGCGCGCCACCTTCACGTTGCGCCTTAAAACGGCCACTACAACCTGCAGCGGCTGGTGTATTTAAAGGAACGAGGCCTCAAAGCGTTATAAAACAAGGAAAACTACCTCATACCAAGCTGCCAACAATACGACCAATCCTGCCGATGCAGTCAACCATCCGGTCACAATTATAGAATTAACACTAAACTCAAACGCGAATCGCACCCGAAATCGCGACCTTCAGCCCAACTGCCCAAAGGCCGGTTATTCGAGGTGGCCAAAAGTAGAACACAGCCTCATTATAGATGAGAATGATTATCGATCATTGGCAGGCGAAAAACCCCATGTTTCCGCCCGTATCCTGTTGGTACGGGCCATGAACGCCCCCATCCTGACGCTGTAATGATTCCCATGCAACCCAGTTACTGATTTGACCACTTTGCTTTCAGGGCTTTCCTCCGGTTGCGCAGACACGGGCTATCGGCACAAGCCGAACACAGCGCCACCATGCGCGGAAGTACCCAGGAAAGTCGGCAGAGAGCTGACTTATTGCTGTTCTATAGAAAGATAGCACTTGTCTTGCATGCAGAATCGGCATTGGGGTCACTGCAGCGGGGGAGCGCATAGCCTTCCAAACCATTGCAGAGCACTGCAGGGCGTTGTCAGCTCACGCCCCCTTGTTCCCCGTAAGCTTAACGACAACTAAAGCACGACAAATTTCGAACTTTTTTGATCTAAATCAATTTCGAGCGTTTTGTGAATTTCCACCTGATCAGTAATGAGACACTCATTGCGAAGGAGATATCTGATCAGGGATAATTCTTTCAAATAACTAAATCTTATCTAAAGGACGAATATGCCCTCCGACGATTCAAACAATGTGATTAATATTTTCTCCAATCTTTCTGCACTCACCAATGAGTTCGATATAGACTGGAGCGAAGACAAATTTGGCCCATGGGTGGGTCACTTCAACGTTCTTTCGTGGCCAGTTTCCGTTCAAGCAGAATCAAATGCAACAATCTATGATTATTATCTGGTTCAGATTCTGGGAGAAGTCAGCTTTCTCTCTACTGCCAGCTGGGGGTTGGATTCTCATTGCATTGAGCTAATTCCTCAAGGAAATCTTGCGACGATTGAGCTAGTTGAGACATCTCCGTCCACGACAGTAGGATATTCTTCCTACACGACAGGAATTTCAACGACGGTCGGTGGAAGCATTGGATTTTTTGGTGACACGCCTACGGGGTCAATTAGTTCGTCAGTATCGTTCAACAACAGCACGACGAAGTCCATATCAGACGTCCAGATCGAGAATGTCTCGATGAGTGACATGTCCCCGCCCATCAATTCGTCGTGGCGGTTCATAATTGCAGCCGACTCCCTTACCGCAGAATCCAATTGTGCAATTAACGTTGAGTCATTATATAGAACGCCGCACGGCACGAATCTGACACTTGACGTTTGTTTCACGACTTTTTTACAAGGTGGCGACTACGACGAGATCAATGCGCTTATTGCCCCGAATGGTTATGCAAAGAATCTTTCAAATAAGACGGACTCGGTCAATATCATAACAAGCTACAACAATGAGACGGATTCTTACTATTCCAACAAGGCGAGCGTCGGCCTATACAAAACCGTGACGTTCGATAGCCCCCCAGCGCCGCTGCAAACGACGTAAGTCCCGCGCGATTCCCTGCAAGTTACCAAGGAGACCTTATGGCGACCGCCGCAGAAATAATTAACTGGCTAAATCATGGCAGTATGAACCAATTGGGCGCGGCTCATATTATTATCAGTACCCTCTCGCCTAGCGAGCGACAGGAATTGCTGAACTCATATGTTAATGGGAGCGAACATTCGCAATTTGCAAATGACGTGCTAAGCGCAACTGCGACAATCTTGAACATCAATGATGCAGAATTTGTGACTGAACTGAGAGGTGCCGCAGCGCTTTTTGATCTATCAAGCTCAAACCCGCTCATCGAGAGCCAATTAAATCAGGCTGTGTCAAATTTGGTGGCGCTCGGGCAGCACGACGGAATCTTCAATGCGAGCGGCGAATTCATATCGCAAGGAGGTTCTTCAAGCGGCAGTGGCCCAAGTGGAGGCAACCCAGGACATGGCGGTCCGGTAGAGGGTGGACCGGTAGAGGG
>Ga0265780_10007423_pt1 | contig 13474 bp, 15 predicted proteins | sample P1T30metagenome_FD_192432 | JGI IMG/M metagenome (GOLD analysis project Ga0265780, IMG submission 192432) | Plant litter microbial communities from East Loma Ridge, Irvine, California - P1 T30 | ecosystem: Environmental > Terrestrial > Plant litter > Unclassified | place: USA: California... | reverse complement strand
GAGCGTTCGTTTTCGCTCGGTGCGGTAAATGCGATTCGCAAGCGTTCGGCGGGCAATACGCCCTCAACGATGTCCGCCCATTCGATGACCGTGACCGTTCCCGGGTCTTGTGTCGCCTCTGAAAGTTCGCTCGCCATGATACCGGCATCATTCAAACGGTAAAAGTCGTAATGCGCCATCAGCAAACCGTCACGCGCATCGTACACGCGGCTGATCGTGAAGCTCGGGCTCTGTACGTCCTCATCGATAGAGAGGCCGAGCGCCAATCCCTTCGTGAACGTCGTCTTGCCCGCACCGACGTCACCGACTAGTTCGATCACTTCGCCGCCATGCAGCAAACCGCCGAGTTTTTCGCCCAACGCACGCGTCGCCTGCTCATCTCGAATATGTATGGTCACCTCTTTGTTCATTGCTTTCATTATACCATCCCAAACGCTGGTGCTTTTAGGGTGACTGCATTACAATTGAGCGTAAGCACTATGCGTATTTCCGATAACATAATGGAAACACTCCTTGGGCGGGCAAACCTTGCAAATCCTGGGCAACTGGCGACTCTGAAAGAAGAGGCGGTCCGTTCGAAACGCTCTTTGCAATCGACCGTCATCGACCAGCGCATCACCGACGAAAAAACGATCGTCAAAACCTTCGCCGAATATGCAAGCATCCCGTTCGTCGAACTCGAAGGTCTCGACATTCCAAAAGACACGTTGAACCTCATTCCCGAGCGAATCGCCCGGCAATACAACGCAGTCGTCTTCCAAGTTGATCCTGATGGCGTCCGTCATCTTGCCATGGAGGATCCCGACGACGTCCAGGCTGTTAACTTTTTACAAAAAGAAATCGGTCTGAATTCAAGGATCCACATCGCAACCCGTGAAGACATCTTGTCAAAACTGGAAGACTACCGCGGTGACGTTGGCCAGGAACTGAACGAAGTCATCGACGTCCAGCGTGATGCAAAAGAAAACGACATCATTACGGAAGATGACATTGCCGAAGATTCGCCAATCGCCCAGACCGTCAACCTGCTGCTTGAGTACGCTATCCGATCCCACGCCTCCGACGTGCACATCGAACCGCGCGAACAGTTCGTGCAAATCCGTTATCGCATCGACGGCATTCTCAAAGAAGTGAATCGCCTGCCTCGGAGCGTGCTGGGTGCTTTGATAAGCCGCATCAAAATTCTTGCCAACCTGAAAATTGACGAACGCCGTGTTCCTCAAGACGGCCGCTTCAAAATAAAAGTCGCCGGCAAGCAGTACGCGTTGCGTGTCAGCTCACTCCCTATCGCCGACGGTGAAAAAATCGTCATGCGTATTCTCGACGAATCGAACGAAGCCGTCAGCCTCGAATCGCTCGGATACTGGGGCAATGCGCTCAAAAGCCTGCAGCACCAGATGATCGAGCCCAACGGCATCGTCCTGATGACCGGACCGACCGGCTCGGGTAAATCGACCAGCCTTTTCAGCATCCTTTCGATTTTGAACCACCCGGAAGTAAACATCTCCACGATTGAAGACCCTGTCGAATATAAGATTCCCGGAGTGAACCAGACGCAAACCAACACCAAAGCGGGCATGACGTTTGCAATGGGTCTCCGCGCACTGCTTCGTCAAGACCCGAACATCATCATGATCGGTGAGGTCCGTGACGGCGAAACGGCCAACTTGGCTATCCAAGCCGCACTTACGGGACACATGGTATTCAGCACGCTGCACACCAATAACGCCGCGACGACGCTGCCCCGTCTTTTGGATATGCAGATCGAACCGTTCCTTATCGCCAGCACCATCCGCGCCGTCGTTGGCCAGCGTTTGGTGCGACGCCTCCACAAGGCATCTCGCCAAAGTTATGTGCCATCGCCAGAAGAACAGCAGGAAATCGTTAAATTGTTCGGCCTGCAACCCGGACAAGACTTCCGTATTATTCACGAGCTTGAAAAACAAGCGGCAGCCGAAGGGCTTGGCGGTGACACGCCGCTCAGCACCAGTGAAACCGGGTTTATCCAATTGTGGCAAGCGAACAAAGACTACAGCCAAGACGAAGCCCAAGAAGGATACAAAGGACGTATCGGTATCTATGAAGTACTCGCGAATAGCCCTGACATCAAAAACCTTATTTTGTCCCGCGCCAGCAGCGACCAAATCAATCGCCAAGCGATCATCGAAGGCATGCGCACGATGCAAATCGACGGATTGATCAAAGCACTTCGAGGCGAAACGACGATTGAAGAAGTCCTTAGGGTCAGCAGGGACTAATCATGCCGCAATTCGCTTATATCGCCGTCGACCCGCAGCAAAAACCCGTTACCGGCCACACTGAACAACTCGACAGGTCTGCCGTCATCACCGCCTTGACGAAACAAAACCTACGCCCCATCAGCATCAGGGAAGTCGTAGCGAAAAAAGGGTTCGGCAACATCGACCTGAACAATCTTTTTCAAGCGACAAAAGTCAAAAACGACCAGCTTGTGATTTTCACGCGCCAGCTAAGCGCCATGGTCGGCGCCGGCGTTCCGTTGCTGCGTTCGCTCTCGTCACTGGAAAAACATGCCGAGGACCCGGTACTGAAAAAAACCCTGGCCTTAATCATCAAAGACGTCGAAGGTGGTAATTCGCTGGCCAATTCCCTGGCAAAGTTTCCGACCGTCTTCAATAACATCTACGTCAACATGGTACGTGCCGGCGAAGCTGCTGGTATTTTGGACGACATCCTAAAACGTATTGCCTACCAACAGGAAAAAAGCTCCGCTATCCGCAAAAAAATTAAAAGCGCCATGGCCTACCCTACCGTTCTGATGGTCATTACCGTCCTTGCGTTCTTCGGCCTCATGCTGTTCGTCATACCGCAAATCGGTAAAATCTTGACCGACCTCGGTGGCCCGGACGCGAAACTGCCGGGTATCACCCTCTTCATGCTTGGCATCAGCCATGTTGTCACTTCTTATTGGTATATCATCTTCCCGGCTATCGGTGCACTTGTATATGCGGTCATCCGCTACATCAAAACGCCGAAAGGACACCGTCAATTCGACCAATTGCTGCTCAAAACCCCCGGTGTAAAAAAAATCATTCAAAAGTCTGCCGTCGCTCGTTTTTCACGTACCTTCTCTGCCCTGATGGGTGCGGGCGTCGCCGTGCTGGAATGTCTAAACGTCACGTCACGCGCCGTCGGCAATATTTTGTACGAAGAAGCGATCAGGGATGCGGCACGACAGGTAAAAAACGGACGCTCGCTCTCAGCAGTCATCGAAGAGAACGAATTGTTCCCCGGTATCGTCAGCCAGATGCTCGCCGTCGGTGAAGAAACCGGACAGACGGACACGGTGCTTGTGAAGGTTGCCGAATTCTACGAAGAAGAAGTCGACCTCGCTATCGACAGCATCAGTTCAATCATCGAGCCAGTCATGATCGTTATTATGGGAAGCATGGTCGGGCTTATTGCCGCCAGCGTCATGACCCCTATCGCGCAGCTGTCGCAAAACGTCCAATAGACGGTCGCGTGCTAAAGACGCTCATGCTATAATACTGATAGCAATTACAGTGGGCATCATGTCAAAATTATTTTACAAAGACAAACCAATCATCGGCCTTGATATCAGCAACACTGGCATCAAGATTATGTCGACTGACCCAAAAAAATGGCAAGTACACGGCTACGGTTCCATCGACCTTGAACCCCTGAAGGTGAAAAACGCCATGGAAAATGCCAATAGCACGTACCTCACTGATAACCTGTCTCTTTTGATGAAAGAAAAAGTGATTGGCGAGACGAACGGCAAGCGCGTCGCCATCGCACTTCCTACCGCTCGCAGCTACACGCGTACCTTCACGCTACCGACGTCAACTGAAAAGGCGCTCCACGACGCCGTGATCTTGGAAGCGGACCAATACATCCCCATTCCTTCCGATAGCCTGTATATCGACTATCAAATCATCGAGCGCAACAAAAAAGAACTCGTCGTCTTGATGAGCGCCGTTTCGAAAGTCATCATCGACAATGTCGTTAAAAGCGTCACTGCCGCAGGCCTCGAGCCGGTCTTTATCGAGCCGAGCATCTGTTCGGTGGGGCGCGTATTGACCGCGACGGAACGTGGCGACCTGCCAACCGTCATCGTCGATGTCGGCCCTGCAAGCACCGATATTGCCATTCTGGACCGCGGAACGATTCGCGTTACCGGCGGTTTGGCTGTCGGCGGCAACACGTTCACACTCGACATCGCTAAGAAATTGAACGTCGAACTCGAAAATGCCCACCAGCTGAAGGTCCTGAATGGCCTGAGCGCTGGCCCGCGTCAACAAAAGTTGACAGCAGCGCTTGAGCCGAGCCTGGAACGCATTTTGAGCGAAGTCAAAAAAGTGATGCGTTACTACAGCGAGCGCATTACGACCGATCGCAAACTCGAGCAACTGCTCGTCGTCGGAAGCGGAAGCAATTTGCCCGGTATCGGCGAATATTTCACAAATGCGCTCGTCATGCCGGCTCGAGTAGCCAGCCCGTGGCAAAAACTCGACTTTGCAAAACTGCAAGAACCGCCGAAGCAGTTCCGTCCGCGCTACATAACGGTTGCCGGCGTCGCGAGTATTCACCCTGGGAGCATGTGGAAATGATCAACCTGATGCCTGACATTGATAAAAAAGAAATTCGCGCAGCACGTGCCAACGTTATTTTAGGGCGCTATATTTACATTGTCCTATTGGCATTCGCCTTCTTGCTGCTCCTTTTGGCCGGATCATACGTCGTCCTGACGCAAACAAAAGACAGCGCAACAAAACTAATGGACGCCAACAGCAGCAAAGCGGCCGTATACAGCGCGACAAGAGCGCAAGTCGACGAATTGAGCTCCAGGCTCGTACAAACCAAAACCATCCTCAACCAAGAAGTGCTGTACTCAAACGTTCTGATGAATATCGGCCAACAAATGCCAGCAGGCACAGTACTCGACAAGATCACGCTGAATAGCGCCTCATTTACCGGCACGCCGGTTACATTGAAAGCATACGCCAAAACGACGTCCAACGCAGTGGCGCTGCGTGAGAAATTCCAAAGCTCACCAATCTTTACAAACGTCAATTTCAGTTCCGTGACTGATTCCGCAGGCATACCAGGATACCCGGTCAGCGTAACAATGACACTTGTCGTTACGAAGGCGGCAACACGATGAAAAAAGGACAGCAACCCGGCATGAAAAAAATGACCGCAACGACGACTCGCAACATTTTGGCCACAGCGCTTATCATCATCACGCTCGCCTCAGCGGCAGGGTTTTACTTCGGACTTGAATACATACGCGGTTACGCCGTTGAGGTCAGCCATGCGGTCACAGATGCAAACGCCAGCGGCAAGAGCGTCGACGAACTGAGCCAGTTGAAAGCACAGCTCGCAAGCGCACAAACTTTAGTGACAAAAGCAGACAAACTATTTGCGACACCATCGACATACCAAACGCAGGCGCTTAAAGACGTTTCAAAATACGCTGCGGAGTCAGGCGTTACCATATCGAGTATCGACTCCTCTCAGGCCCCATCGGGAGTAGCAGGCGCGACATACTCGGAAGTCATAACAGTGCAAAGCCCCGTGTCGTACGCCAAATTCTTGAAATTTCTTGATGCTATCGAAGGTAACCTTCCTAAGATGCAGATTACCGGCATAACGATCGGGCGACCGTCAGACGCAAACGGCGACCAGATTACTACAGATAAAATAACGATCACCGTTTCGGTAAGGTAATTATGAAAAACGCAAACGTATCTCTTTCATTCAAACCAATCGTCACTTTGTTCAAGCGCTATCACTTGACCCTGTTTATCGTTTTCGTCACAGGAGGTCTTGCCTATGCAGTGCTCAGTTTCACGCAACTTTTCACGGAATCTACAGACAGCTCGTATACGTCGCCGATCAGCGCCGGTTCGATTGACCAAGCAACCTTGAACAGAATAAATAAACTGCATACGAGTGATGAGCCGACACCGCAGATGCAAATGCCAGCCGGCCGCGTCAATCCGTTCTCTGAATAATATTTTGTGAATAAGGTATACTAGAACTATGTTAGTGCTTGGTTCACGACTGAACGAAACCCCTGTAATGAGCCTCCAGACAGGTACTCGCTTGGCAGTGACGGGCACTCCTTTAATAGATCCTTCGAATTTGAAGATTATGGCATTTGAATTGGACGGGCCGTTGCTCACGGAAACGCCATCTTTTTTGCGCGTCGCGGATATCCGAGAAGTAAGCGGTATCGGCATGATTATCGATAGCAGCGACGAACTGCTCGGTTTGGACGATGTCATCAAAATCAAACAGCTGCACGAGTTAGGATTTCAGCTTATCGGCATGAACGTTATCGATGAACACAACCGCAAACTGGGCAAGGTAGACAATTACACGCTTGAAACGGGTAGCTTCGTCATCCAGCAGCTCAACGTCCGTCATGGCATTTTCAGAGGGTTAACCGACACAGGGCTCCTCATTCACCGTACGCAGATTACGGAAATCAACGACAAAGCGATCGTCGTGAAAAGCACAGCTAAAAAACTCCCTGCATCTCCGGTCATGGAGGCAACCCGCCACGAATACGTGAACCCTTTCAGGCACGCCCAACCAGAACAATCGGACAGACGCCCCTAAAGAAACAGCTAGATGCTTTCCTCTTCGGCATTATTCGCAAGTGCGACCTTGATATCGTCGTAACTGAACCCTTGCCGGGCAAGATACATCATAAACTTTTGTTCGTCATCATATCGCGGACGTTTTTTATCAATAATCTTCCGAAGCTCCGAAATATCATCACGCTCGGTTTCAGCCAGTAACCGTTCAATGATAGACCGCTCCACACCCTTCGTGCTCAATTCACTCGAAAGTTTTCGTTTACTCGCGCCTTTGCGTAAATTTCGGTTCTCTATCCAAAAAGCAGCAAACTTTTCATCATCAATATATTTCTTAGACTCGAGCCTATCAAACACACGTTCGGTCAATGCGACCGATACGCCCTTTTTCACGGCACCATCTTTCGTACGCGTATCGCGCGTCTTCCTGTACAAGTAGTCTTTCAACTCGCGCTTGCTGTGCGGTCGCATCAAGCAATACTCGAGTGCTCTTGTATAAAGCTTGCCAAATTGGCTTTCTTCTTCGAGCGCAATCAATTCTTCTTCGGTATACTCTTTGCCTACTCGTATGCCCAGGTCAACGAGCTGCATGACATCAAGACTGAAGCGATATCTGCCATCAACCGACACATTCACGCGGTCTTTGTCGCGCTTCTGTGCGGTGATGGCAGTTATTTTCATAGCGAACTAACGAATGGAGAACTAAACGTCTTCTTCAGCGACTTTGGCGCGTACTTTCGCTTCAATCTCAGCAAGAACTTCAGGGTTCGTTGCAAGATATTTCTTGCTTGCTTCGCGACCCTGACCGATTTTTGCATCGTTGTAGTCAAACCAAGCGCCGCTTTTTCCGACGATATTGTGCAGAACGGCAAGATCAAGCACGTCGCCTGTCTTTGAAATTCCTTCGTTGTACATGATGTCGAATTCAGCTACGCGGAAAGGAGGAGCAATCTTGTTCTTGACGACCTTGACCTTCGTGCGGTTACCTATGATTTCTTCACCATTTTTAATCTGACCGGTGCGGCGAATATCCAAACGGACAGATGCGTAGAACTTCAACGCGTTACCACCGGTGGTCGTTTCTGGGTTGCCGAACATGACGCCGATCTTCATGCGGATCTGGTTAATGAAAATGACAGTCGTGTGGCTTTTGTTGATAATACCCGTCAGTTTACGTAGTGCTTGGCTCATCAAACGAGCCTGAAGACCCATGTGGCTATCGCCCATTTCGCCTTCGATTTCTGCTTGTGGCACGAGTGCTGCAACAGAGTCGACAACAACAAGATCAACAGCATTTGAGCGCACCAGTGTTTCTGCGATTTCAAGTGCCTGCTCACCATTGTCAGGCTGCGAGACGAGCAAGTTGTCCGTGTCAACGCCAAGCTTACGGGCGTACGATGGATCAAGTGCGTGTTCGGCGTCAATAAACGCAGCCGTTCCGCCCGTGCGCTGGACTTCTGCAATTGCGTGCAGTGTCAGCGTTGTCTTACCGGAACTTTCCGGCCCGTAGATTTCGAGGATACGACCTTTGGGGTACCCACCGCCCAAAGCGAGGTCAAGCGATAACGCGCCGCTGCTGACTAATTCGACATCGACGGTTTTCGTATCGCCAAGACGACGAATCGCTCCATCGCCGAATTGTTTGTTGATTTGCTCCTGAGCAAGGCCGAGCGCCTTTAATTTTCCTTCGTTCGCAACAGGTTTCTCGGGCAGCTCAGTATTCTTTTCTGATTTTTTCGGCATATGATTCCCCTCTCTTTATTCACCCTTTATTATACTCGGCGAAATCTTAATTTGCTATAATCATAAGTAATGAAAACTACAACCCGCGGCTTCACCATTATCGAGCTTCTATTTATCATCGTCCTGCTTGCCGCAGCAAGCGTGCTCTTCTTCGTACAGAAAAACAATCTTGAAGTTGCCGGTCGCGACGAAACGCGCAAAACGGCCATCAATGCCATGTACTACAGCATCGAAGAAGTATACTTCAAATCGCACAACTCATATCCCCGCACCATCGATTCTACCGTTCTGCCGTCAGTCGACCCTTCACTTTTCACCGACCCTAACGGTGTAAAGCTCGGCGAATCTAACAGTAGCTACCGTTACGAACCGTACAACTGTGATGGCGATGCATGCAAGAACTACACGTTACGGACGACGCTTGAAAACGAAGACGATTACGTCAAACAAAATCGAAGCAACTAGGGCGGTTAACTAGTCGCCGACCGGACGGCCATTTTTGAATGATTCGACAGCGTTGTTCAGCGTCGCGATATGCTCTTTTGGATGCGCAACATAGGTAAATCGGTATGTCGTTTCATCGCCTTGCGTACTTAAACGGATCGAACCGTAATTAATGAGCTGCTGGAGTATGCCGCGCTGATAGTAACTTGCATCTTCTATGTTTGCCAAACTGACCGTTTGTTCGTGCCTTGAAAAGAGGCTGAGCTGGATTTCCTGAATGACGCTTTCATTGGTAAGAAAGAATTTATTATTCACGTAGACATAATAAACAATGAACATTCCCAGTCCGATCAATACGCAGAATAGCAATACTGGTGTCACGACGAGACCCGGATCCGCCAAAGCTCCCGTTATGCCCACCGAGTCAATAATAGCCGAGAAATTTAAAGCAATGGTTAACGCGACGACGATTATCAACGTTCCGATAGACATTGGCAAAAAAAGACCGATTGGGTGGCGACGAACCGCATTGATCACGTATTCGTTTTCACTTAGATTCAACGTCGGGTACGCCTTCGCGGAATCATCGTGGCGCTTCTTGACCTCTTCGCTCACTTCTTGGCGAGCAGGTTCAACCGCTCGGGCTACGTGTACGAATTGTTGGGGGGCAGGTTGCTGCGGCGTTACCTGCTGAGGCGCTTCTGTTTTTGGAGGATGCGCATATAGCGGACGGCCCTGAGCATCATAGGCAACGGGCTGTTCATACGATTCATCTGGAGTCTGTTCGGGATTCATATTCCTATTATAGCAACTAGGCAGCCGGTTCTTCGGGTGATTTGCCGATATGGCGATACGCCTTCATTGTGGCGCGCCTTCCGCGAGGTGTTCGTTCGATAAACCCGATCTGCATGAGGTAAGGTTCATAAAAATCTTCAATTGTCGCCGCTTCGTCGCCGGTCAAAGCCGAAAGCGTGTTCAACCCGACGGGTTCGCTGCCGTAGTTGTCTATCATGCTGTTGAGCAAGTTCCGATCACCCGGGTCCAGACCGAGTGCGTCAATTTCAAGCATTTCGAGTGCCTTCTTCGTGACGACGCTGTCAATGATACCGTCACCGTTCACATCTGCATAATCACGGACACGCTTCAAGAGGCGGTTGGCGATACGAGGAGTCAGACGGGCCCTGGTCGACAATGTTTGAGCAGAGGCTTCATCGATTTTATTGCCCAATATCGAAGCTGCGCGCGTAATGATCTGGCTGATTTCAACCGTGTCGTAAAACTCTAATCGGAAGATATGTCCAAAGCGGTCCCGGAGCGGTGCGGCCAGTGCCCCGGCCCTCGTCGTTGCGCCAATGACCGTGAACTTCGGCAGATCCAAACGCACGCTTCGTGCGGCCGGACCTTTACCGATCATGATATCGAGTTTGTAGTCTTCCATTGCCGAGTACAGCACTTCTTCGACGGCGCGTCCCAAACGATGGATTTCATCAATAAACAAAATGTCCCCGTCTTGCAGGTTCGTCAAAATGCTTGCCAAGTCACCCGCTTTTTCAATCGCAGGTCCGGAAGTCACGCGAATGTTTCTCCCCATTTCATTCGCAATAACAGACGCCATGGTCGTTTTTCCGAGCCCCGGAGGTCCATTCAATAAAACGTGATCCAACGGTTCATCACGTTTTTTCGCAGCATCGATGGCCAAACGCAAATTCTTCTTAAGGCGATCTTGTCCGACATATTCTTCGAATGATCGCGGTCGCAACGATACTTCGATAATCTGTTCTTCAACGTCGTCTTCGTGATCGCTCGTATCAACGATGCGCTCGATAGCCATTAGCTTTGGCCTTTCAATGCCATCGTCACGCGCTGTGCCGTCGGCAGATCGGCAGGTACGTTTTCAAGTGCTGCCATCGCGTCATTCAATGTGTAACCGAGAGCCATCATGGCTTCAAGCGCTTCGTCACTGGCCGCCACCGCAGTTATGCCCGTCGCACTCGCAATGCTCACTGCAAGCCCGACTTTATCGGAAAGGTCTACGACGACGCGTTCAGCGGTTTTCTTTCCTACGCCACTGGCTTTCGTGATGAAGGTGCTGTCGCTATTCGCGATCGCGTTGCGCACGTCTTCGCTTTCACCCAAACTTAAGATGGCCAGCGCGGCTTTCGGGCCGACTCCCTGGACAGTGATAAGAAGTTCAAACAATTTTTTTGCCGTCAGTGAAGAGAACCCGAACAGTTCTTGTGACTGCTCGCGGATGTGGTGATACGTGTAAAATTTGACCGGCGCACCCAAAAGGGCGCGATCAAAATCATTTGTCGGCACTTGCACTTCATACCCTATGTCGTGAACGTCAACGATCACCGAGTTCGCAAATTTTTCAGCCACTACTCCAGAAACATGCGCAATCATGTCTCTATTATGCCACATATTCTGCTTATGCGCTCAGGACTGACAAAAGTTAATACGGGAACAAGATTTCGAGCTTATAGTTTGGATCATGCAAACCTTTTTACACTACGGAGCAAAGTACGATGGCGGGTATTTTCACGTCTGGATCAGCAGTACTGAAAACGTACCGTTCTTTTCCAGCGACATAGACAAAGCATTCTTTTTGACGCTCATGCAAGACACGCTTTCGCCGCGCTTGAAACTCAAAGAATATTATCCTTACAATTATCACTATTCTAATGACCTAGACCTGCTCGCCTTCTCGTTGACGAACGCTGGAGTCCACCTGCTCGTACATGCAAAGTGTACATCTGCTATCGACGAATTCGGCCAAACACTGCTTTTTGCGTACGGAGATTATCTTCAGGACCAGAAACAGCGTGACCCTTTGCCTTTTGATGGCAGTTTTGTTTTTGACAGGCTTCTGGGGAGGCATCAAGCACTCCACGTTTCAAGAAAGATACATCTTCTGCACGATGACTGGCGCGGTGATCGCTACTCGAGCATCGGTTTTTATCTCGATGACCGTCGGGGCGATTGGATGCGCCCGTACAGAATTACCTCATTGTTCCAAGACAACAGCAGGCAATACGTACGATTCCTAAAAAGCCAAGAAACTGAAAACGATCCACTATTTGAAAAAGTGGGTGCTTTAGAGCCTAATCCTCAAGCCGAGTCATCAGCGAGTGCGTAATGGCAGCAGCCAACGCGTCGGCACAGTCATCCGGTTTCGGCACTTCTTTCAAGCCGAGTTGCATACGGACCATTTCCTGAACTTGTTTTTTGTCGGCTTTTCCATAACCGGTCAGAGACTGTTTGATTTGGGGCGGCGTATATTCTGCAATCGGCAGTTTTGCTTTGCGCGCCACGAGCATTGCGACGCCGCGGGCTTCGGCAACCGTCATCGCAGTCGTTATATTATTCGTAAAAAACAACTTTTCAATTGAAAATTGTTGCGGTTTTGTTTCGGCGATAATCTCAGTCAGACCGTCAAAAATCTCCTCCAAACGCTCGTCATGGGGAGTGTGCGGCGCCGTTCGAATAACGCCCGCAGTCACCATTTTGAACGTGTTTCTCGTGACGTCGATGACGCCAAAGCCCAGGATGCCCGTTCCCGGGTCGATTCCGATTATTCTCATGCCCTTAGTATAGGTTACTTCGACAGCCGAGCAAACTGAAGAGCCCGCACACGTACCTTTCTCGCAGCTTGCGCAATCTCTTCGCGCCACTCCCACACCGCATACGCCACGGCGAGCAACAAAATTCCGGCAACGGTAGCGAATATATATACATTGCCATCGTTCTTCTTTTCCGCACCCAATACGCCGTACCCCGCATTGGTCATTTTCGTGACATTACGACACCTGTTCGTTTCCAGATGACGCTCTTGCCCTGGTTTGCACGGTGTTTGGGTTGTGCCTGTCGCTTCTTTCCGGCAGCGATTGGTTTCCAGGTTTCTGATTTGCCCCGGGCCGCATGGCGTGACAGTTCTGGCATCGCTTGCGATGGTGCGACATCTGCCGGTTTCTTCATTTAGATACTGTCCTACTTTGCAGGGGGTCTGGGCTTTCGTTGCTGTTTCGAGCAAACGGCAGCGATTGGTTTCAAGGCTGCGATATTGATTCGGTGCGCATGATTGCAACAAAACGGGAGCCAATGCTCGCACGGTCATTACGTTCTCATTCCCCGGAGTCGGCGTCGTAGTATACTGCCAAACACCTTCGTCTAAAGCCCAACTCTCACCTTCTTCAGGATCCTCGTACGCCGGCATTTCACTTACGACGGTCCCGTCACTTCGAAGCACGGAGACGCGGCTCGATGTATTCAAAAGATTAAACTTTATTTCAGTATTCGAGAAGTAGGCATATGCACCCGGTTCAATGACACTGCCGACTGGAAAAGTGAATGCATCAGATAATTCCGGCCCCACTTTCAGCAGGAATTCGGACAATGACACTCGCACGTCGTTTGGATTGTAGATTTCTAGAAATTCATTTCCAGTATCGGCCCCTATGGCATTCGGGAGTACTTCCGTGATGAAAAGCTCGTATTCCTGTCGTTCAATACACGTATCTGACGATTCCAAAAACATTCCGTCGGGTACGGCGCTCTGGATGCCCGCTATATTCGAACAGACATCAACGTCGAACTGTTCCCTGCGCGTTTCATCGTCGGGTATTTTAGTGGTAGTAATGACGGCCCAGTCACTGAGCGTGTCGGTATCGACATATGTCAGT
>Ga0265780_10007422_pt1 | contig 13475 bp, 12 predicted proteins | sample P1T30metagenome_FD_192432 | JGI IMG/M metagenome (GOLD analysis project Ga0265780, IMG submission 192432) | Plant litter microbial communities from East Loma Ridge, Irvine, California - P1 T30 | ecosystem: Environmental > Terrestrial > Plant litter > Unclassified | place: USA: California... | reverse complement strand
GGTGTTCTCATGCAACGGCTCGGTATTGCAGGTCGGGATTGGTTCAACGTGCATACAAAGTAGAAAGGGCACCTGTATTTGCGGGGTTGTTGGCATGGGCAGGAAGCAGGAAGGAGCAGCAAAGGTGTACCCTTTCCTCGGCTTTAGCTAAGGCCCGTTGCTGCACGATGATGCATGTGTGTGCCATTAGATATCTTGTTATCTCCAAAGAGCAACTTCATCACGGCCACTAGCGTTTACCCTGCTGAAAATCTCGAGCTTTGGATGTATTTTATTGACGAGTACCACAACGTACAGGAGATACCATTTCCAGGGCCACAGTGCACTCAGTGTTGACGCTACTCTCTAATCAAAACTCCAGTCTTTAGGAGCGATTTGACGAATGCGACAATGGCCTTTACACCAATTTTAGCAACTTTATCCCCGTCTCCCAAGTTGGGATTGAACGAACAGACCGTGAGAGACGTTGGAGTAGCTTTCTGGGGAACCAGATCCATACACTGCATCAAGTCGTCCTCCTGCAGGCCTCCTGGGCTCTCGTAACCATTGACCTTTCCTATGCTCTCATCCAAGACATCAAGGTCGAGATGCACCAAAGCGGGCGAATAATCGTTCTCACTCAGAGCTTTCGAGAGCCTGCTCGCAAAGTCGACGTGTTTGCCTGCGTCTCCCCAGATAACCTGCGCTCCAGCCTTTCGCACAGTGTCCTTCTGAGAATCCTCGATATCGCGAAGTCCGCAGTAGATCATCTTGTCGTACTTGTGCGCAACGTATCCAGGGATCGTCTTTGCCAGACTGTGGAAGCTCTCACCACCTAGCATCGAAAGGCCCATGGCATCTAGGTAACCGTTCGTATTCGTTGATGGCGTATCCATATCGTCGTGCGCATCAAAGTAGATCCAGCCGAGATCTTTGAGGCCCAACCCGCAAGCAACTCCAGCGCTTGCCATACAGTTCCCTGAGAGAATAAGGGGAAAGGATTGCGTGGCGCACACGTCTGTCACCGCCTTGGACGTCCGCCGGAGTAGCTCAAAGCTGCGGCCGATCTCCCCTTCAAAATCATCAACTGGTGGTAGTTCGACAAAATGTACCGTCACACCGAGTTTTTCCAGCTCTTCAATGACCCCCAGGGCCCGAATGCGATTAGGGCCGTCACCAACACGGTGGTCGCGGAGGCCAACATGGTAGGGGGAAAAGACAACGGTTATGGAAGTGGCGCCCATCGTAAATCGAGTGAAACGTGCCCAAGTCGAGATGTGCTTCGCAGCAGTGCACGAGACTCAAGAGTCAAGGCCGAACTCAAGAATCGTTGCAGCATGGTTCTGCGAACGCCAAGCATGGGTAAAAAACCGGAGAAGCTCTCCAACTCAACGTTTACCACTAACGTGCTTCCCCAATTTTGCTAGTCTTCGCTGCACGCGCGACCTGAGGTCGGCAGCCCCATGCTTCGTACCGCCGACTTAGCGTGAGCCGATGGGCCCCAGCGTGCGCGTCATCATCGCAGAGACCATGCCAACGTTCCTTCACGTTCAGGGTAGGCTCGTGCAGCCTCCGCTCCCCAATTTGTTTGCCTCAACTTCCTACTACGATTTTCTAATTCGAGGCGACATGACGCAGCCTAAGGCGAAACATCTCGTATGCAGGTTCTGTCGGAGGTCTTTTAATCGTACGGAACATCTGCAGCGGCATGAACGCATCCGTACGACTGTCCGACCTACCCCTAGCTCACCAACGTTGCTAATCGTGATTGCGACCAAGATACCAAGGAGAAACCATATGTTTGCGCCTGTAGCAAAGCTTTTACCCGCCGGTAGGTCTAGCCCGGACCTATGGCCAAGCGTATGTTCTTGCAGCTAACGCAAACTGATTCGTACTAAGCGACCTCCTTTTGCGACACAGACGCCTGTATCATGACCCGAACGCAACTGCACAAGACCAGAACGCGTCTATCTCTTCTCAATCTGCGCCGACACCTGACACTCAGGGAGAGGATGAGGACGAAGACATGATGACAAGCCCAAGCGTTGGCACTGATATGCCATACAATGATCATGAACGTCCACATCACCAAAGTGGGGGGGGGGATGGTGACGGTATATCATTGATCCTTCCAGTGGATACCGACTGCTCTAACACTGTTGCTGTCGAGAATGCTTCATTCTCCGGCACGTCTCACTCCGATCCGGTCCAGGGCTATGTGGCGAGCCCGCTTGCCACTGCACCTAGCGCACAGCATCTGGAATCGTTCCAATTGGCAGTCCCGGATGCTCTCGTCAACGTTAGTCACCGCGGGCACTCTCCTCGCTTCATCGTGGACAGTGGCGCGTTGAATTTCTCGCGAGATTACACGGATGTTTTGTGGGACGACTTCAACGACAATCTCATGATCGATGCCATATCAGGCCTTTCGACGCTGACCGACCCATTCATTCCGCTACATGCTTTACCAACTGGATATCTAGATTCTGAAAACGGAATCGGTGCCGTCCGTCCCGAAGACCCAGTCGCGCATCCCATCCTTGAACCAGCAAGTCCTTTGGAGTACGGATCTCGTCTGCCCTCCTTGGAACGGGAAGATCCAGATTTTGCAGGCTCGAGAGCCGCGCGCCGAGCCGCTCCTGCGAGGGACGTCACTGGTATGCCTTGGATAATATCTAATGAAGTATACAGCCACATTCACGCCTTGTTGGAAGAGTATCGCTTCTTATACACGACAAGCTTTCTGCTTCCATCCAAGCACACTGTATGCCGGTACGTTGAGGGATATTTTTCTGGATTCCATGCTCACCTGCCTTTATTGCATGTTCCCTCCGTCTCGTTCAGGATCATATCGCCAGAATTGATACTGGCAATCTTAGCAGTGGGTGCTCTCTACCGCTTCCAACGACGACAATCGGATCAGCTGTACAGGGCAGCCAATGCTCTCATACAGCATAAAGTCCAACACCGTATGCAACAAATCTACAGAGACCCGACATCAGCGGCTTCAAAGCAGTCAAATTCCAATCCCCGAGTCGAACTACTGCAGGCCATGACACTCCTCATTGCACTGAGCACATGGAACCATTCTTGCCTACTGAGCGATTCCTTCGCTCTCGCGGCACAACTCGCACTTCTCATCCAGGAGGGCCATGGGTCAGATGTGTCGAATCTTCAGACCCAAGATGAGTGGATATCTTGGGTCTGTAGTGAAAGCGAGAGACGCACAAAAGTTGCCGCATACAGTTTCCTCAACCTGCATTCGATCGTTTACAACATCGCGCCAAAGTTGATGACAGCTCAGGTGGGGAATGTACTCTTACCCTCGCCAGAGTCCCATTGGCAGGCTACAGATAAGTCCGGTTGGCTTGCTGCACGGCAAAGGGAGCAGCACCATGAGATTGACCTCCGGACAGCTTTCACCCATCTCTACCGTGAGAGGCCAGCTTCAGGATCCTTAGGCAAATCTACCACCTTCGGAAACTATGTCCTGATGCACAGTATCGTTCAGCAGATATTCCTATGTAGACACTCCCTCGTGGATTTCTCCTGCCAGTCCGACGGAGCATTACCACCCGAAACGGTGGCAAATATACAGAAAGCCCTTCGCAATTGGCAGCAAACCTGGGACACTACAAACGGTGCTTCCGTCGACCCGGCCTCACCACATGGACCGTTGAGCTTCAATTCAATAGCACTTTTCCGCATCGCTTTGGTTAGGCTGCACCTCGATCTTGGACCCTACCGAGGATTGGAGACTCGCAATCCGGCTTGCATTGCGCAGTCTCTATTGCGCGTTCCGGCCCTGCCACTATCGCGGGTCGCATGCAGTGTGGTCCTGCAACTGGTCCATGCTCTTGGCGTCATCATTCGCATCGGCAACGAGTTTGTTGCGAAGACACAGGCGTTTTCATGGAGCATCGTGCATCCCATTTGTAATCTTGAGTGCGCGTGCTTCTTGAGCAAGTGGTTGCTGGCGTCGTCTGATGCATTGTCTAAGGGCAAAGCGCTCTCGGCAGCTGAGAAACATCTTTTGCAGGTCATCATCTCCATATTGATAGAGGCAGAGGCTGGCTCCGACACTGGTAGCCACAACGCATTTTCTGTATCGGACATTTCCGTATTGAGTGTAAGGCGCATGGCGATTGCAAGTGTACGTATCTGGGCCCAGATGTTTGGTGGAGCAAACGTTTTCGACATCGTGAATCCCATGGGCGAGGGTTTACATCTCTACGCGTCGATGTTGGAGGAAGAGATACTGTCGCCCAGAGAATAAACCGAGCATTTGTATATCATGACAGCGAATTTAATTCATGGCATACTCTACAAGTATACAGATGGTGAAGACGATGCTGAACGATCATGGGGCGCATATTTCCAATGCCAAGCCCGCGAGATGCAGTCCCATCTTCTCAACGGGTCAAATTGTCCCGCACGTGGAGCTTGGCTCTATCCAGAAGGTCTTTCCGCTGGACCATCAAGCCGTCATTTCGTGACGAACGAGTGACTTCTCGTTCACATTGCCTTTCGTAATACTATTCACAGGGACAATCTCACAGGTTGCTTGCCGCGACAGTCGTCCATCCTGTATCGTGTCCTGATCACCCCCAGGAATTGATCCATCCAGTGCAACCTCGTCTCCAAACGCTGCACCAATTTCTTCGAGCGTAGCCCCTTTCGTCTCGGGCCAGTATCGCCATACAAACACAGCCCCGACAAGCGGGACGATGAAGAAGACTAAGTAGTATCTATACCCAATTGCCCCGAAGGCGGTGGGCGCAGCCTGAGTGTAGAGAAGTGTGCTGCATGACTGTGCAAAGATGCACAGCCCCATACCGGTAGCGCGCATGTGTGTCGGGAATATCTCGGCTGAGTAGACGTAGATAGTCGCGTCCAGACACGCGGCGTAGACACCGACGTACATGAACAAGAAGACGACACCAAAGGCGTTGCCAACCTTGTTGGTGGTTCCGGAGAATTGTGCGACCATGACCATCTCGCAGATGATCATGACGGAACAGCCAATTAGACCGATGAGCATGAGACGGACTCGTCCGACGCGATCCATTATCGTGGCGGAGAAATAGTTCAGGCCTGCGGCCCACGTGAGGTAGACGGCGTACAAGAGAAGAGGTAGCGAGCCGTAAACTCCCAGTCCGTTATATAAGCTGACTTGATAGTTGTTGATGACCAGAACGCCAGTGGATTGTGAGAGAAACATGGTTGCCATCCCGCACAATACACGTTTCCTGTAGGAAGCCTTCTTGAAGATGATCATCTTGCCGTGGTTACCTAGCATGGCTTTGTCGAACATTGCTTGTTCGTTGACTTGGCGGAATTCTTCCTGGGCTTGGAGCAAACTGGCTTCGGGGCTGATACTGTCGCTGTGCAGGTCGCAGAGTATCTGCAAGGCATCTTGCCCTCGCCCCTGCTCAACGAGCCATCGTGGTGACTCCGGAATCGAACGGGTGGCCAGCAAGAGTAGGAAAGGAGCGAGGGCTTGAGCAGAGAGTTCGAATCGCCATTGGAAAGCTTCGTTTGTCGAGAAAAAGCAAGCGTATCCTGTCCAAGCAGCTAGAGCCTACATCATTAATATCAGTCAGATGTTCCGAGCACCTCAGCTGTGGCACTCACATGACCAGTAACGATAAGAAAGCCATGACTGCCAACCAAAAGGCCCCTCGTCGCAGCTGGAGATATTTCCACCATGTAGACCGGCACGAGTGCAAGCAACGCTCCAACAGCAACTCCGTTGAAGAACCGGCCGACCAGGAACATTGCGATATGTGCTGCGCCACCCTGTATAGCACTCGTGATCACGGCCAGCGCACAAAGCATCCGCAGCGTGCGAACACGGCCGAACCGATCTGCAGCCCATACTTCAAAGAGCGCTCCGAAAGCGCAGCCTCCTGCAAAGAGAGCCGAGGTCGCACCCAAGATTGACTCGGCTTGGCCGCCTGACTCCAGATGGAAGTACTTTAGAAATGCAGGGACTCCGAGGACAGAGCCAATGACGGCTACGCTGAAGCCGTAGGTTAGTGACCCTAGAAGATCTTGTCAGTGTATTCCTCTTTGCTTAGCTTGGACTTGTGAAGCGTGTACGAAGGTGTTTGTAATTTTTGAGTCACCAACTTTAGCGTTCATTGGGGTTGTCGCGAACCAAATAGCCCGGAAAGATATTGGAAATCATAACATACCCAAGGCGGCCAAATATATGATCAAAAGGTTGCGGTTGTTGCCCATGATGAAGAAAATCTTGAAGAGTTGGGTGTCGTGCAGTTGTTCAGACGGTATGGTCGCGGAACTTATATTGTGTGGACATCATGGACACCTTCACCCTTTCTGGCCGGTGGCCCGGTATCTGCCCTCGTATGACATTATCTAGGTACATGGTAGATAAGAAGGCGGAGTGGAAGTCGTTTGAGAGCCTTTGCTGACGGGCCGATTGGACATTTGGGGTTATGTTGGGGTAAAGGGAGGGAGTTGGGGTCATAGAAACAACGCTGGGGTTACAAGCGAATGATGCATTCCCCCAACTATCGCTAGCGTTAGCAGAAAGTGCGAAACTCCGCCACCCATTGAAATTAAGACAGGATGTTCAAGGCTTTGCGTTGTGCGCCGCATACCTTCTGTTTCGACACAATTATCTCGCGATGCCAAACCGCGTACAGAATTTCAACCCAGAGGGTCAAACACCCTTCTCTCCGACATATTCTCACATTTCTCGCGTCCCGATTTCGTCGACAGCCACCCTCGTCTCCATCGCTGGCCAGCTTGGTGTCGATGCGACAACCGGTTCAATACCACCAACGCTCTCACAACAATGCCGATTGGCTTTCACAAACGCGGACCGATGTCTCGAGGCTACCGGGGCATGTAAAGGCGATATTGTGCAGGTCAGGCAGTATGTGGTAAATCTACTTCGACATGGTCAGGGTCAGGACCCTGACAGGGCGGAACTGTATGTGGAGTGGATGGGAGAATCAAAGCCACCGAGTACTGTTCTAGGTGTGCAGGCACTGGTACACAAGGACTTGCTCTACGAGATCGAGATAGTTTGCTTGGTACGAGAACGGTGATACTCCGCATAGCAACATGGTGTATCAATGAGGAATCACGCTCTCACACGACCATGTCATCGTGTACCTCGGCCCGAGGCATTACAAGTACATGGAAGCATAGATTTTGATTCCTGAATTATCCAAATCAAATACCCGGAATCAGAGTCAAATCAGGCCGAGTCAACACGAATCAAAGTCAAATCAGAATCAAATCAGAGTCAGGTATTGTTGGTGTTGTATAGTTATACTGCAAATAGGGTCCTTGGGGCATCACTGTCGCTCCCAACATCACTGTCAATGTAGTTATCTGGCAGTCTATAAGCGACACCACGGTGTGACCAATCCTTCAACAATTCCGAGCATCTAATTGTGTTGGCACTCAACTGAGATCTCTCCCACGACGTTATCCTTCTCGCCTTGCTGAATGTTCGCTTTAACTCAGCGCTCATTGCAAAGGCAGAGAGCACGTCAATAGCAAGTTGTGACAGGGCAGGGAAGGTTGATCGTTGTGTCGGCTGGACAATGCGTAAAGACAGTAAGCTACTAGAGCGAAGCAATACATGCTCAGCCTTAGGGTTAACAGCTATAATCAACGTTTTAAATTTGTTAGAGACCACGAATTTGTGTGATATACTCCACGCGGTCACAAAGCAAGCGAGAGCGTTGCGGAACAACTGCTTTTAAGCAGCACTACGGAAGACTGTAACGGTTTAATTGTGACTAGATTCAGCATGCTTTAGAGCTATACTGTGGAGGCCTTGTTGCAGGCTGTTGGCTTGTGCAATTGTTGAGGGTGTAGCTAAGAACCTGCCCACAAAGATAGCATGTTTTCGGAGGTAACGAGCCGCATTGCTTAATCGGCCTTTCCAGTTACAATTGTCCTCTGCGCAGTAGAAGATTTAATGGCCATAATAGATTTAATGGCCATAATCATCTCTCTTAGCCTCGTAGGGTAGCCGTGCTCTTGCATACTTCCAAACTGACTTGTCCTTCTGCCCAAGGCCTCTGTAAGGTGTATTGCTGCCCCTCTTCCTCTTAAGAAACTGTGCCCTAGTCTCTGTCGCAGAAGTAACTAGCGAAGGCGTTGAAGGTACAGTTAATTGGGACTGGGTGTCGGCATCGTTAAGGAAGGCGACAAACCTCTCGTTGACATCGATTAGGCTAGTATTGTCGGTATCCTCTGCATTCCCTAAATTGTCCAGCAGTGCAATTGACGCATCATTATCATATGCATCATCTTTATCTAGGGCAGCGAATGTCTGGGTCAGGCGGCTTCTTCTGGGACGATTAGTCATAGTAGAAGGTGGGTTGGTAAGTTAGACAAAGGTGTGTATGCAGCTAAGAGACCGAGTTTTCAAGGATAGGTAGGGTATAGCCGAAGCTGAGCCGGCTGATTCAATTGATTCAGAGTCAAATCAAAAGGTCATGAATCTGAGTCAAATCAATCTAACGAAATCAGATTTGATTTGATTATGAATCAGAAATCAAAATCTATGCATGGAAGTGACAGTCAGATGCTATGATCAACGATTGTATTGCTATCTGTTGTCGGTGTGTCATGCTTGTATACCGGCCCTTGTCTGGACGATGTAAGCCATAGCTTCTAGCAGATACCCAACGAAACGATGGGGGTTCTCTGTCGCAGGAAAATGTCCAAGCGATGACATTGCAGAGAATTTCGCTCCAGGAATCTTGGCTGCTGTAGTCTTACTCATCTCCGGGGTATTGCTCCAATCGTACACTCCAGTCAACATGTATACTGGACATCTTTGTGTGTCGATGTGTTCAATCCGACCACGGCCATCCCATCCGCCAAAATAGAAGTCCAAATCGCCATGGAATATAGAGTATGCTTGTGCAGAATAGGTATGCCATACGAGGTTCCGATTTCTTCTGGGCGCTGTGGGAGCCATCATCTGCGAGGGAATGAATAAGCATCGTGTTCGTTGGGGAACATTGTTTCAAACTTACACCATAAATCCATTCAGGGTTAAATAGCGATTGGTTGACGAAAGGCGACTTATCCCAATACTGCCTGTTCATATCCAGATGCTCCGATCTAGTGGTATATATCAGCCTAGAACAAAGCGCTTCGACCATGTGTTCGACGTACGCCTGGCATGGAATGACTCCGCCTGCACCCACCTCGTCCGCACGTGTTGCAACAGCCAAACAGATATGTCCAGCCATACTTGCACCGCAAACGATGGGCTTCGAGAGCCCGAGGGCCGTTATCACCTCCCTGATACATCCCACATATGCATCTTCAGTGTTCCAATGTTTACCCGGTATTTGGTCGGTTGCAGGAAAGCTTCGCCCGTGGCCTGGTAGGTCGATCGATGTCATATGGTACTTGGCCAACATTCTACCGTCATTCATAACGCCGTGATATTGACGTCCGTCACTTCCAGCCGTGTGCAAGAACAGGATCGGTACGTTGCCAGCATCTCCGCATTGCTCGTAAAATAGTTTCGTCCGGCCCCATAAAGTATTGATGAAGACGTAGCGGCCCACAATTACATCCACTTCCTGTTCATCTTGTGCATCCTCTTTGATAAGGCCATGGAGAACCTCGTGGCTCAGCTCCAGCACCCTTCGCCAAATTGCTGCCATCTGGACGAACAGATCGTGGTTTCCCACAACCTCCACGCCTTCTTGATGGATATTCTGTCCGAACATACCCCAGTAGGACTGGAATGGCGATTCCGGTATTGGTTCATAGAACATGCGCCATTGTTCTGGTCGAGCTGAAAGGATGAACTCAGCTTCAGTAGCGTTTCCACTCCTAACGAGTGCCTTGGCCTTCGAGACGGTGCATATAACGGCATCGGTGGAGCCACTGGACGTCCAACCGAAGGTAATATCTCGTTTCAACGCATTCGTATCGCTGAAGGCTAAGAACTGCTCATCAGCTTTGAGGCTTTCATTGAGGGTCGAAAAAGTCGATTGGAGCTTTGAAGGGACACTCTGCCACTCCAGAAGGGTAGCCATGCTGGTAAAAAATCTCGGCAAACCTAGGATTCTTGAAAGATCTCAGCTTCGGTAGTTGACTTACAGTCGAGTATGGGATATTCTGGCGCATATGAATCAATCTAGATTCTATCATTTTCGCTGCCCCACTCCGCCAAGCTCGTCCCCAACATTGCCCCAATGGACAGACAGCCTGACAAGGTTTTCTCCAACATTACCCCAATTGCCTCCGCTAGGATAGCCTCGTAGATTGAGAGCCATATGACTATGAAAGAAGAGATGAAGAAGCGGTAGTGTGCGACAGAAAGACTGACCGTATACATCCCGCTACCGTTGGACGAGAGCCCCCATGGCGCCACCTTCAGCTAGCATGCATCGATTTGAGGTAACGTGACCTTACTCATTGGTGGTGATGAGCGTCCTTGTCTGACTTTACTCCAAAGCTGAAAGATCCATCCTTGCTATGTCCCGCTATACGAGCTACGACCGCCGATGAAACCAAGCAAGATGTTCGGATTGAGGGTGAGCAGCCAAGGAAGTGAATCCAGACACACAGCTGACTTCTACAGATCCTGCCACGGGCAAAGTCTTCGCTTCGTGCAAAGACAGCAACGCCGGCGATGTCGACGCTGTAGTCCAGGCCTCTCATCATGCGTTCCGGACATTCCGTGTCGAGAGTTCCCGTTCCAGAGCGAAGAAGCTACTTGCGTGGGACCGCCTGATCCGAGAAAATCAAGACGACTTGGCATATATACTCACTCTCGAGACTGGCAAGCCTTTGAAGGAGGCCTATGGAGAGATTGCGTATGCAACCGGCTTCACTTGGTGGTTTGCAGGTGAGGCGGAAAGAATTACGGGCAGCCTGAGTATGCCAGCTGCACTTGATCGAAGAGTTCTTGTGGTGAAACAGCCAATTGGTGTCTGTGCAGCTCTTGTACCATGGAATTTCCCTGTGGCGTAAATTTGCCCACTCTTCTTTACCATTTCATTCTCGGAATAACCACGGCTAACTTACGAAGGATGATTTTACGAAAGGTTGGAGCGGCACTCGCAGCGGGCTGTACAATGATCGCCAAACCGTCTCCCGAGACTCCGTTGACGTGCTTGATGCTTGCCAATCTTGCTGAAAGGGCAGGGTTCGCGCCAAATGTGTTTAGCGTCATAACGTCATCTACGAGCAACACGCCTTCCGTGTCGGAAGCACTCTGCAAGCACCCTCTTGTCAGCAAAGTTACGTTTACAGGATCGACGGCGATAGGGAGCCTTATTGCGAGACATTGTTCGGAAGGGCTGAAGAAGGTCACCTTGGAATTGGGTGGCAACTGTCCATTCATAGTGTTCGACGACTGCGATCAGGATCAGGCACTGGAACAACTCTTGTCGCTCAAGTGGCGGCATGCAGGTCAGGCTTGCGTCACTGCGAACAGGGTGTATGTCCAAGACACGATACACACAGAGTTTCTGGCGAAGATTGTTGAGCGCACGAAGGAACTCAAGCTTGGTCACGGCTTAGAACCTAGCACGACGATGGGTCCAGTCACGAATGCTCGTGGCTTGGACAAGGCTCGAGCGTTTGTGGATGACGCCATATGTAAAGGAGCTCAGCTTCTGACGGGAGGGGGTCAGCCTTCTTCAGCGGGTTATTTCTTCGAGGCCACGGTACTTTCGAACGTCGATCCGTCCATGCTGATCTCTCAAGAGGAAGTGTTCGCACCAGTGATGGGCGTCTCGTCGTTCTCCAGTGAGCAGGAGGTGTTGGCCCTGGCCAACGACACGAGCATGGGTCTTGCGAGTTACTGCTTCACGAACGATATCAATCGCATATGGCGGATGATGGAGCGGCTGGAAGCAGGCATGATTGGTATCAACACAGGAAATTCTTCCGCTGCGGAGTCACCATTCGGAGGGTTGAAGCAATCGGGGTATGGCAAAGAATCTGGGAAGGACGTGGCAGTGGAGGAGTACCTTAACGCGAAGACTGTCACGTTAACGATCATGGAGAATTTGTAGAGCACAAGTCATCGCAATGACTTCTTCCGAGGCAATGTTATCCGCAAATCGCAAATCGCAAATCGCAAAAGTTGTCTCTCCACTTTCGAAGAATGCCGCGTTTTCGACGTCCAGTACAAGAACAGACATTTGATGGTGATATTTGAAACGATCGATACATGCAAACGACATGCTGAAGCATCGACTAGCGTGTGCGGACACCCTGTAACTATCCAACTAACTGTCGCACATGCTCTCCTTGAGCGACCATACTATCAATGACAGCGGTGGCAACTTTCATCGCCTCGAGGCCAGCGGGCACTCCGCAGTAGACTGCGGACTGTAGAATGGCTTCCCTAATCTCCACCTCAGTCAAGCCATTGTTTATCGCTCCTCTAATGTGTACACCAACCTCTGGCCAGCTTTTGAGCGCAATAAGCATGCCAAGGTCTTTATATAGTCAGCCAGAGTGCAGTATCCTCGTTCACTGGAGGAGACTCACTTAACAGACTTCTTTGCTTTCTATTCAGACCTGGACGATTCCAGACGTCGCCCCAACACCATTCTGTAACAAGCTGCTGCATCGGGAACGCAAACTCGCTTGACCCTCTTGTCAAGGCTTCCTTGACATAGTGCTCTCCTACGACTTCCTTGCGAGTTTTGAGGCCAGTGTCAAATTTTGACGTTGCCTTGGTTGGCGGAGTGGATCGCGGCATATTGAATGTGAGGGTGACTAGACTGATTTTGGTTCGACTAGGTAGTTGGGTTGTACACTTTGCAATTCAGAAGTAATGATGATGACAGTAGTAGTGCTGCGGCATGTGCGACTCTTTGAGGTCAAACCTACCACATATTCGACTCCCGAAACCGCTTTTTGGGGTCCAGATTTAGACGAACTGCTAATTTTTCACTCTCCAACTTCTTCCAAGGTTCGTCACATCGTCTTAGGATGGTCTTGTAAAATTTGCTTGGTGGAGAACTGAAGTTTGGGAATCTCGATTTGTTGGGTATAGCGCCTTCTCCGACCGACACAGCGCCGGCGAGCCCCCAAATTCCCCAAGCACACGATTGCGTCGACACTATCTCGCTACAGTTACTGCGCAAAGAAGAATACGTAATATCAGATTGCGGCTTGTCTTTCAAACATACCCTGATATGATCTCGCTACTGCATACATTGTTGGATTCGGTTCTCGACAGAAATCATGACCTCTGCAACAGAGGTTACCTATGGCTTCATCGGTCTAGGTCAGATGGGCTATGGCATGGCTCAGAATCTCCGGAGAAAGACGCCCCAAGCTTCTCGCTTTATCATATGCGAATTGGATGCAATTGTGCGCAATCAATTCATCGAGGAGACTGGAGGAGATGTCGAAGTAGCAGATACCCCTGCGGCAGTAGCTGAACACTCGGTGCGTAGCTTACCTTATGCGATACGGCTCCAGGAAATGCGAGTTTTTGGAACTGATCTTATCTC
>Ga0265780_10007421_pt1 | contig 13476 bp, 10 predicted proteins | sample P1T30metagenome_FD_192432 | JGI IMG/M metagenome (GOLD analysis project Ga0265780, IMG submission 192432) | Plant litter microbial communities from East Loma Ridge, Irvine, California - P1 T30 | ecosystem: Environmental > Terrestrial > Plant litter > Unclassified | place: USA: California... | reverse complement strand
CAGAATCCGGCCGGTCGCCTGGCTGGCTTTCGCGTGGCGCAACTTATCCCCGGCATCGGTCCTGCCACCGCCAGCCGCCTGCTCGACGCGGTCGGCCAGAGCGCCGCGCCGCAGGCGGCCATGGAAGCGTTTGCCGCGCCCACCAAAAGCGTGGCCGACTGGCAGGCGTTCGTGGCGCTGTACCGTGCCTTGCGCGCGCCGGGGCTGCGCTGGCCGGCCGACATTGAACTGGTCAAACACTGGTACCTGCCCCACCTCGAGCGCATGCACGACGACGCGCAGGTGCGCACGGCCGACATCGAACAGCTGGTGCAACTTGCCAGCGGCCACGGCTCACGCGAAACCTTCCTCGCTGAAATCACGCTCGACCCGCCCGAAGCCACCAGCGACCGGGCCGGGCCGCCGTTGCTGGACGAGGATTACCTGATCCTGTCGACCATTCACTCGTCCAAGGGGCAGGAATGGAAATCGGTGCACGTGCTCAATGTCGTGGACGGCTGCATCCCATCGGACATGGCCACTGGCAACGCCGAGGATATCGAGGAAGAACGGCGCCTGCTGTACGTGGCCATGACGCGCGCGAAGGAACACCTGCACCTGGTGGTGCCAAACCGTTTTTTCATCAAGCAGCAGGCGCAGATGGGCGACCGCCACGTCTACGCGGCCCGTACCCGGTTTGTCAGCCCGGCGATGCTCAAGCATTTCGAGGAATGCGTCTGGGTCAACGCCGATACAGCGCACAGCCGCAAGCCCATGCCCGACAGCGTGCGGATGCTGGTCCGTGAGCGCGCGCGCAACGCCTGGAAATAGGCGTCGCGCGGCCCGGGAACGAATTGGCAGCAGGTTAGCGTGTTTTAGCGACTTATCCCCCAGCGCGAGAAAATGTAGGAATATTCCTCATCGTATAGGAGCATTTAAACATGTGCTCGCCAAGTACTTGATTTCATTAGGATAATAATTTGCCTCCGGAACGGGCAATGTGTTGAAACCCGCATTCCGACTGCCTTCGAGGCTTGTCAAGGGGGCTTTATCCACAAAGTTATCCACACTAGCTGTGGATAGTGCCGGAAGTTATGTGAAATCAGGTACTTACGTTACCGCCAACGTTGCCTCAGCATGATTGCTGCAATCGATGCAGTTCAGCGAGGAAGCGCTCGGCAGCGAGCGCTGGCGGCCACGGTTCCCACGGCGTGCAGCCGTATGACGCTACCAGCGGATCGGCATGCACGATGGGCGCCGTGATGCGTAACGTGCGCCGCACTTCTTCCTCGGACCAGCCGGCCACATGCACGGCTTCACTGGCGGCCGCCAGGCGGTCGGCCCGCTTGTGGGCCGCGTGCTCGCGCGGTGTCCACGACGGCAGGCCATAGCGCAAAAACACGGCTTGTTCGAGACGGGCGGTGAGGGCGCGGAAACCCTCGCCCAGGAATGGCTTGATGACGGAGAGCGCGTCAAACCCCAGCAGACCTTCCTCGGCGTCGTGCAGCAGTTCGCGCAGCGCGATCTGCGGCGCCAGTGGGGTTGCCGACGCGGCGCGGCGCAGCAGCATCACGCTGATCGAATGCTGCGCGACCGATAGCGGCAGCGGCCATGCGGAGTGCCCCCCCCAGCGATAGGTGCGCGCCAGGCCCAGCGCCAGGTCGGCATCGTCCCAGTCGAACGGGGTCGGATTGAGTAAATCGAGGCGTTTGCCCGATGGCATGCGTACCCACGCGCGGGTTTCAAAAGGCATTGCGGCAAGGGTTCCATGACGTCATGTGGCGATTTTACACAGCGGCGCCGCTTCACGCTTTCCGCATTCGCTGTCCCAAATAACAAAGGCGGGCCGCAGCCCGCCCTCGTCAATCGCTCAACCCGTCCATCGGATTATTTTGCATGCTTCGCCAGCCACGCATCGATCTCCGGCAAGCGGGCCTGGCGCACCTTGATGCGGTTGGTGATTTCCGCCATCGCCGTCTCGGCGTCGCGGCGCGAACCCGGCGCCAGGTTGGCCTCCGCGTAGCTTTTTACCTTGGCCACCATGGCCGGATTGGCCGAATGCGTCGCCAGCGACGGGAAGTAGCGCGAGCGCGAGCTTTCGTCGATCCGGGTATTCATCTTCGCCATGTTCGCGGTCGCAAAATCGAATGCCAGTTCCGGCGCGTGCTGCGCCACCGCCGCCACCATCGCGGCGCTGTTGGTGGCGCCCGGTTCATCGGTCAGCGCCAGTTCAAGCGCGCGTTCGGACAGGCCAGGGTCGTTCGCTTGCGCCAGCAGCATGTACATCTGGTCCTTCACCATCGGCGACTTCTCATTGCGCGCCGCGCTGCGCAAGGCAGCCCAGCCGGCAACATCGTTATTGCGGGCGACCACCGACAAGACCGGCTGGCGCAGCGCCGCCGGCACCGAGCCGGAATCGCGCTGCAGCGCCAGATAGCGGCGCTGGGCCTCGCCGACGGTCGGTGCGTGCTGCAAGGCGCCCAGCGCGACGATCAGGTCGGCGCGCAGCGTGGCCACCGGCTCGGCTTCGCCGCGCACCGCGTCCCAGCCGATGCGGGCCAGTTCCGGCGCCAGGCGCGCGATGGCGTAGTCGTCGAACGGCTGGCGGCGCGCCTTGTCCTCGCCATACATGCCGTGGATCTGCATCAGCACCCCGGTCAGCTTCGACCAGACCTGCGGGTTGGCGCCTTCCGGCGTCGCGGCGGCGAGATCGAGCCAGTTTGAAGTAGGCGCGAGGCCGGCTAGGCCCAGGGCCCAACTGTCCGACAACAGGCCAAGCTGGTCGACCGGCGCCAGTGCGCCAAATTGTAGCGACAGTGCGTCGAACGCCTGCGGCGAATACAGCGTGCGGTAGTAGCCGTTCTGGCCGGCGTTGACCACCAGCGGGCCGCACCCCGGCACGCGCAATGTCACCTGGCCCTTGTCGATGACGGTGCGGGCGTCGCTGGTGGCACCGAGCGTCTTCGCAACCACCGGCACGCGCCACGTCAAGGGTTTGCGCTGCGGCTGGTCGCGGCTGTATTCGGCCTGCGTCAGCGTGACGCTGGTTTCGCCGGCCGTACATACTGGCACGCCCACGCGCACCAGCGGCACGCCTGGCTGCAGCGTAAAGTCGTGCGCGATCGCCTTAACCGGCTTGCCGGCAGCTTTCTCGATGCTGCTCCACAGGTCGTCCGATACCGTGTTGCTGTATTTGTGCTTCTGCATGTACGCGCGCACGCCGTTGCGCCACGCCAGTTCGCCGACGTAGTTTTCCAGCATGCGGATGACCGACTCGCCCTTCTGGTACGTGATGCTGTCGAACGCCTGGCTGGCCTGCTCGACGGTCGCCACGTGCTGCACGACCGGGTGGGTGGTGACGACCGAATCACGCGTCATGGCGCCTTCGTGCACGGCGACCACGCCCAGGTTGGACTCCCACTCGGGGTGCAGACGCTCGGACATGCGCGATTCCATCCACGACGCGAAGCCTTCATTGAGCCACAGGTCATCCCACCAGGCCATCGTGACCAGGTCGCCGAACCACTGGTGCGCCATTTCGTGGGCGGCCGTCACGAACACTTCCTGGCGGTCGTGCTGGGTGGAGACGGCCGGGTCGAGCAGCATGGCATATTCGAACGTGAAGATCGCGCCCCAGTTTTCCATCGCGCCGAAGAACTGGCTGCGGCCCGGTGCGGCGATGTTGTCGAGCTTTGGCAGCGGATAGCGCACGCCGAAGTAATCGTTGTACTCCTTCAGGATCGCGGCCGATTCCTGCAGCACGAACGCGGCCTGGCTGGCGCCGCCCTTGCGCGTGACCACACCGAGTTCGGTCCCTTCGGCCTGCCTGGTGGCGCGCTCGAATTCCCCGAGGCCGAAGAACAGCAGGTAGGTCGACATCTTCGGCGACTCGCCGAACGTGACGCGCACGCGGCCATCAGGCAGGTTGGTGCGGCTGGCCACCGGCATGTTACTGACAGCCATATCGGCAGCTGGCACCGTGGCCGACAGGGTGAACGTGGCCTTGTAGAACGGCTCGTCCCACGATGGGATCATGCGCCGCGCGTCGGAATTCTCGAACTGGGTGTACAGCGCGCGCTTTTTACCCCCGTCGCTGTCGTAGTCGAGCGAAAACAGGCCGACTGCCTGGGTGCCGATCACGCCGGTATAGTCGAGCGCCAGCTTGTACTGGCCGGGCGCCAGCGCCCGGGCAAACGTGAACGTGGCGGTTTGCGCTTCCTTGTCGATGCTGGTGCGCGCTGGCAGGGCCTTGCCGCCCTTGGTGGAAATCGTCGTGATGGCGGCACTCTTGAACGCCAGGTCGGCCGCGTTCAGCGTGATCGTGCTGGTGGCCGTGACCACGTCGAGCGTGATGGTGACCTTGCCGGCAAAGGTGCCGGCGGCGGCATCGGGTGTCAGCGCGACATCGTAATGACGCGGCGCCGCGTTGCGGGGCAGCTGCGTCGTGACGGTGGCGTCGGCGACGCGTGGAGCGGCGTTGACATTAGCGGGGAGGGTGGCGAGGGAAAGCGATGCGGCAAGGGTCAGGACGGCAGTGGCGATCAGGCGGCGTTGCATGGGGCTCTTTCACGGTAAATACGCAGGGCAAAAAGAGCACCGCGAGAATGGCGCTCAATCTACGGGGTGCGCGCGTGCGTGTCAATTAAGTCGTCCAATCGCGGCTATGATTGTCCCGACCAGACAATCCGACCGGAGACGCCATGAACCTCTACATCAGCACCTTTGCACCCAACCCGCGCCGCGTGACGATGTTCATCGCAGAGAAGGGCATTGCCGGCATCGAGACCGTAGTGCTCGACCTGAACGCAGGTGAACACCGCAGCGCCGCGTATCTCGCCAAAAACCCGATGGGACGCGTGCCGGCGCTCGAACTGGATGACGGCCGCGTGCTGTCCGAGACCCGCGCCATCTGCACGTACCTCGAAGGCCTGCATCCGGAACCGAACCTGATGGGGCACGATTTCGATGAGCGGGCCTTTATCGAAATGGCTGACCGGCGCGCCGAGCTGCATCTCTTCCTCGGCATCGCCAACGCGGTGCGCCACACCCATCCGGGCCTCGCCGTTCTGGAGCAGCCGCAGTTTCCGGAATATGGCGCGGCCCAGGGCGAGAAGATGCGCGAGAGTGCCCGCTGGTTCGATACCCAACTGGCGCAGCAACCGTTCATCGCGGGCGACCGCTTCACGATTGCCGACATCACGGCTTACTGCGGCCTCGAATTCGCCCGCGGCCTGATGAAGTTCAGGCCTGGCGCGGAAGACATGCCGCACCTGCAGGCGTGGCGCGACCGCATCGCCGCCCGTCCGACGGCAGGACGGCCATGAGCGCGGTGAACGCCACGACGCCCATCCTGGCTGACGACGCGGCGCTGGCCGACGCACGCGCCTTCAACCGCAAACTGGCCTGGGCGCCGCGCTTCAAGATGCGGCACCGTTTCATGCCGATGCTGATCCAGGGCCTGCTGCGCGCCGGCCAGTTGAATGCGAACAGCCGACTTCGGCGGCGTGGCATCGCCGTGCAGTCGATGATGGCGCAGGCCGACGGTCACCAGGTGCCGGTGCGGATGCTGCGGGGTGCGCAGCCGGTCAGCGCGGTCGTGCTCGATTTTCACGGCGGCGGCTGGGCGATCGGCAACGCCGCCATGGACGACGACCAGAACGCGGCGTTCATCGACGACTGCGGCGTGGCCGTGGTCTCGGTCGACTACCGCCTGGCGCCTGGTACGCCGCTGGCCGGCATCATGGCCGACTGCCTGGCGGCTGCGCGCTGGCTGCTGGCCGGCGGGGTTCCTTCATTGAACGGCCTGCCGGTATTCGTCGTCGGTGAATCGGCTGGCGGGCACCTGGCCGCCGCCACGCTGCTGCAGCTCAAAGCGTGGCCCGAGCTGTTCAGGCGCATTCACGGCGCCATCCTGTACTACGGCGTGTACGACCTGACCGGGACGCCCAGTGTGCACAACGCGCCGCGCGAGACGCTGGTGCTCGATGGCCCCGGCATGCCCGAAGCGCTGCGCCGGCTTACGCCTGGCCTCACTGACGCAGCCCGCCGCACCGCGCCGCTGTCGCCTCTGTACGGCGACCTGTCAGGCATGCCGCCGGCGTGGATGTGCGCCGGCACGCTCGACCCGCTGCGGGACGACAGCATCGCCATGTCGGCGCGCTGGCAGGAGGCTGCCGGGTGCGACATGCACCTGGTGCCGGAGTGCCCGCACGGGTTCATCCGGTTCCCGACGGTGCTGGGCCGGCGCGCTGTGGGAAGCAGCCATGCGTGGCTGCGCGCGCAGCTGGCGGGGAAGCTTGAATTGACGGCTTGAAGCCTCGGATGAGTGTCATAACCCCTGACAAAACCGTTCGATATACCGCCCATGGAGCAAGCTTGCATTCGATGGCAATGTGCTTGCGCTAACTGCAAATGAAATTACGCGTTCGTCGACAAGCCGGTTTCGACCAACAAATTTTCAATCAACCGGGTGAAAGGTTGACGAAGTTAATTTGTATCAGCCTAGAGCATGCGTGCAACCAATTGCATGATGTGTTCCTTAAAATCACAAGTATCATGATCGCTTCAATAGCATGGAAACCGAGAATCGTTCCGCTGGATGAATAGATACGGAAGCTTCAAACAGGTCTCCCGCTGCATCCCAATACCAGCGCAGGATTTTCAGTCCTGCCGTTCCCACTGCTACCTGTAACGACCGCGCCATCGGCCCTTCGATCGTCACTGCACGGATTTCTTGTTCGATCTGTTCTATACGTCGACCATGACGCGCTTCAAGGAGTGTACTGACTAGCACGTCCGGCGACTGACGAATGGTCTCCGCAATATCTGCATAGGCCGGATCGACGTAGATATCCGTCCAGCCTACTGGCAACAGCGCATTGGCACTGTCCATGCGGAGACTCGAAATACGTATCCGGGTGCTTCCATTTTTGCATCGAATGTCATCTGCTCGATCGCCTTTCACCTTTTCGCTCGCCACCTCCTGCAGCTTGCGCACGTAGGTATGGCTGAACTGAATCAGGTCGTCCAGCGACGCCAATGAGGGTCTGAATGCATTGTGGGGCTGATCCGATTCCACTCGCGTTCCCACGTTCTTCTTGCGCGAGACCAGTCCCGCTTGCTGCAATTCGTTCAATGCCGCGCGCACGGTGTGGCGACTCGTGCCGTACTGCGTGCACAGCGCCATTTCCGTGGGAAGAAGGCTGTTCACAGGATAGCGTCCGGCGCTGATGCCTTCTGTCAGATCCCGCGCGATATCAGTAAATGTAATTTTTTTGGGCACCGGTTTCATCTAGCAATTATGACGTGGACGCCAGAAAAAGTGTTGCAACATATGTCCGGACATATTATATTCATTATGTCCGGACATAAGGGCATGCACGGACCTCACCACTTCTTTCACTCCCGCAGACAAGGACCCATATGTCGCTCGCCTCTTTTCCGACTGCCAGCACGGTTGTCGACTCCATTTTGTTTCGTGACGCCTTCGGGACTGCGGCAATGCGCACGCTGTTTTCGGACCACGCACTCATTCAGCGTTACATCGATGTTGAGGTTGGCCTGGCCAAGGCCGAGGCCCGTGTCGGCGTGATTCCGTCCGAGGCAGCCGCAGTCATTGCAAAAGAGTCGACCATTGATCGCATCGATTTCGAACAAATGCGTCACGAAACGGACATCGTGGGCTATCCCATCCTGCCGCTGGTGCATCAACTGGTGGCGATGTGCGGCGAGGCGGGTCGGTATGTTCATTGGGGCGCAACCACGCAAGACATCATGGATACGGCAGTGGCGTTGCAGGTACGCGATGCGCTGGACATCGTCGCCGGGGACGTGCGCGCACTGCGCGGCATCCTGATTGATCTGGCGCTGAAGCACCGCGATACGCCGATGGCAGGGCGCACCCATCTTCAGCATGCCTTGCCAATTACCTTTGGCTACAAAGTGGCAATCTGGCTTGCAATGTTCGACCGCCACCAGCAGCGTTTGGCCGAACTGCGCCCACGCGTGGCCGTGGTGCAGTTCGCCGGCGCGGCCGGAACGCTCGCTTCACTTGGCGACCAGGGGTTTGCAGTGCAGCACGCGCTGGCGGACGAACTTCAGCTTGGTGTGCCGGCGACGACCTGGCATGTTGCCCGGGACGGTTTTGCGGAAGCGATCAATCTGCTGGCATTGATCACGGGTTCGCTTGGCAAGATCGCACTCGATATCATGCTGATGGCGTCGACGGAATTCGGCGAAGTCTACGAGCCGTTCGTCAAAGGTCGTGGCGCGAGCAGCACCATGCCGCAAAAACGCAATCCGATTTCCAGCGAACTGATATTGGCCGCTTCCAAGGCAGTGCGCCAACATGCGGGATTGATGGTCGACGCAATGGTGCAGGACTTCGAGCGTGCGACGGGCCCGTGGCATGCCGAATGGATCGCGATTCCTGAAAGCTTCATCCTTACGGCCGGTGCGCTCCATCAGGCCAAATTCGCGCTGGGGGGATTGATTGTCGACAGCGCACGCATGAAGAAGAACCTTGGGATCAGCAAGGGACTCATTGTCGCCGAAGCGGTGATGATGGGCATGGCGCCATTCATCGGTCGCCAGAAGGCGCACGACATCGTCTATGACGCCTGCCGCAGCGCCAACGAAAACGAAAGTTCCCTGGCTGACATCCTTGCCAGCGTCCCGGAAGTGACCAAACATTTCGACCGCGCAACGATAGATCGCCTGACCGATCCTGAAAACTATCTTGGCCTGGCGCCGCAAATGGTGCTCGAGGCAATCAGATTGTCCAGGGATATTCAAGCTTAAAAGGCGCGGAGGAGACATGATGAATACGACAATTAAAAAAATCCCGTGGTACCGCAAACTCAGCATGCAAGTATTGATGTCACTGGTACTCGGCGTTGCGACAGGCCTTCTTTTCCCAACATTTTCTGTACAGTTGAAAGTTCTAGGCGACATGTTTTTGTCGCTCATCAAGGCCGGTGTGGCGCCGCTGGTGTTTCTCACGATTGTCACAGGGATTGCTTCTGCAGGGGACATCAAGAGCGCTGGCCGGGTTGGATGGCGCTCCATCGTCTATTTCGAAGTCGTCTCGACGATTGCACTGGGCGTTGGCATGCTGGCAGGCAATCTCCTCAAATTGGGGAGCCACATGAATCACGCAAGCGGAAGCGCGGTGCCGATCGCAGCGGCCAAATCCGAACCGCAAAGCTTTTCCGCATTTCTCATGCATATCGTACCGGACAACTTTATCGGTGCGTTTGCCAAGGGGGAGTTGCTGCAGGTGGTCGTGCTGGCCGTGATGGTCGGCATCGCCATTCTCGCCATTCCCGAAGCGCGCCGCGAGAAGCTGAATGTGGGCCTGGACAGCATTTCTGAAGTGCTGTTTGCGTTTATCAATCTGGTGATGAAATTGGCGCCTATCGGTACCTTTGGCGCAATTGCGTATTCTGTGGGCAGCAATGGCGTCACTGTTTTGGTTGCACTGGCCCAATTGGTGCTGGGCGTTTATGGAGTCATCGTCCTTTTCCTGGTCGTGGTGCTCGGCTCTATTGCCAGGTTTGCCGGATTCAGCTTGTGGCGTTTTCTGCGGTACATCAAGGAAGAAATATTCATCGTCCTTGGCACCGCATCTTCCGAAAGTGCATTGCCGCGGCTGTTGATCAAGCTTGAGCGCCTCGGCTGCGCGAAACAGACCGTCGGCCTGGTGCTGCCCACGGGCTATGCGTTCAATCTCGACGGCACGTCGATCTTCATGTCGATGGGCGTGATGTTCATCTCGCATGCCTATGGCGTTCCCCTGAGCCTGAACCAGCAGATCGGTATCTTGCTCGTCATGCTGCTCACTTCCAAGGGCGCTGCCACCGTGTCGGGAGGTTCATTCGTCGTGTTTGCCGCGACCGTGACATCGACCGGCATCCTGCCGATCGAAGGGCTTGCCGTTATTTTCGGCGTGTATCGCTTCCTGTCGATGGCGGTCTCGACCTGTAACAGCATCGGCAACAGCGTCGCTACCGTGGTGGTGGCGAAATGGTCGGGCACATTCGATGCGGCTATGGCTGAAAGGCATCTGTATCCGGAACGCTATCCTCAGGTGATCGCTGAGGATGAGGACTTGAGCAGCACCGGTGGCGCAATAGCCATGCGTTCAGAGTCTGGTCTGGCAAAAGAATAATGAGCCGAACTGTCGACGTCGAATTCCATGTTGGCGAGCATTTCGGTTGCGACATCAACAAAGCAGAGGAATAAAAATGAGCAATGTACGAATTGAATATGACGCCTTCGGTCCGGTCGACATACCGGCCGACCGATATTGGGGCGCCCAGACGCAGCGCGCGCTGGAAGTTTTTGACATTGGCGAGGAGCGTTTTCCGGCCTGTCTGCTGCACGCGTTTGGCTTGCAAAAGATGGCTGCGGCGCAGGCCAACCTTCGCTGCGGCACGCTCGAATCCGGATTGGCGGGTGCCATCGTCGGCGCTGCCGGTGAAATGTGGCAGGGGCGTTTCGATGCGCACTTTCCGCTCACGATCTGGCAGACCGGTTCGGGTACGCAGACCAATATGAACGCCAACGAAGTCATCGCAAACCGGGCCAACGAGCTGCTTGGGCGGGCGCTCGGCAGCAAAGCGCCAGTTCATCCTAATGATCACGTCAATGCCTCGCAATCATCGAACGATAGTTTCCCGACTGTGATGCACGTGGTCACAGTACTCGAGCTCGAAGACCGGCTCAAGCCGGCTCTGGTACTGCTACGCGACATCCTGCAGGAACGCGCGACGGCTTTTGCAGGGGTTTTGAAGATCGCGCGCACGCATATGATGGACGCCGTGCCGATGACGATGGGTCAAAGTTTCGACGCCTATGCGCGGCAAATAGACCATGGCATCCACCGCATCGACGCGAGCATGCCGCGGCTGCTGTCGCTGCCGCAAGGTGGCACGGCAGCCGGAACCGGCCTGAACGCACCGCCAAACTTCGATCGCTTTTTCTGTGAAGAAATCAGCACGCTGACCAGCAAACGCTTTTCGCCCAATCCATCCAAGTTCGAAGGCATGGCCTCTCATGATGCAATGGTTGAAGTTTCCGGCGCGCTCAATGTGCTCGCTACATCTCTGATCAAGATGGCCAATGACATCCGCCTGTTGGGTTCAGGACCGCGCTGTGGTCTCGGTGAGCTGAAGATCCCCAACGACGGACTGACCAGTTCGATCATGCCGGGCAAGCGTAATCCTACCATCGCGGAGGTGTTGGTCCAGGCCTGCGTGCAAGTCATGGGCAATCACACCACGATCAGCATTGCCAACGCGTCTGGCAATTTCGAGCTGAACGTGGCCAAGCCGGTGCTGATCAATAATCTGTTGCAGTCGATCCGCGTCCTGGCAGACGCATCGCGCGTATTCGGACAGCGGCTGGTTCAGGGGCTCGAAGTGGATGCGGCGCGGCTGGCTAGCAACGTCCAGAATGCATTGCTGCTGGTGACAGCGCTTAATCCACTTTTAGGATACGACAAGGTAGCGCAAATTACAGGCAAGGCGCTTGAAGAAAATGTCACACCGCGTGCGGCGGCATTGGCGCTGGGTTTTATCGATGAGCAAACTTATGACCAGACAGTGAATGCTGCGAAGCTGGCCGGATTGCCTGCAGCGTCTACCCCGCAACGTGATCCCCGTTAATTCCTGCAGAGCTAGCGACCTTTTCCAGCGCTCCCATAGCCACCACCGTAATACCAAGGTGGTCCCATCTGGAGTTCATGGTTCTTGGCTCGACGACAAAGTAACGGCGCGCAGTCTGGGCGGTCTGCGGCCAGCTACGATATTGCATTAAGCCAAGCACACCTGCAAGATACGTCCGTAAGTCATGGCCGAATGACCGAAGAACTAATGCTCCGATTGCAGTGCGAACACAGTAACGATGACAGCGACGGAAGCGAGTACCGCGATCAGGGAGCCAGCGTCTCCCAGGCGGATTAACCATCTACATATTGTGTGAATTAACAGTGCAAACGTCCACAGCAACGCACCAGGGAACACGGCCATTAGTCCGCGATGGGAGTCTCCAACGTCAGGGTGCAATGGCGCGGTAACAAGAAGAAATCCTTTTACTACCAAAAGTCCGGCTGCGGCCAAGTTGGTCGCCTGTGCTACGCGTCTAATGTTGAACTTCATGTCTTTCTCATTCACGCCAACGGAGTCGCCCACGCCCCTGATGAATGATTGCTTCTGGCCCCGGGTGTAAAAAACGCGAGAAACATCGTCAGACAAAAAAATGGACCTTTCAGAACGCCCGCTATGCGGTTTTCGCAAGATCCGGATGGGTAACCATACCCGTGAAATTTTCAAGGTTCGGCGTTTTGCACAGCCTGAGCCAATCGCAGATGATCGGTACGGTTCAGTGTACTTCGCTGTTGTCTTCAGAGAATCGAAGGGTTTTGTGAGGCGATCTAAACCACCCGTTTATACCAGTGCCGTTCTGTTCCGATAGCCTGGTAGCTGGCCGCGTGGGCGTCGCCAGGGGCTAGCTGGCGGTCGACCGCGAGCACGCCAAAGCGCGCCAGGCTGTCATGGAACACCGTCAGCGCGCGCTGGCGCAGCGCCGGTCCGAAGTCGGGCAGGGCGCGGCTGCAGAGGATGGCCTGGAATTCGTTGAACGAGGCGTCGGTCACGAGCGAGTACTGTGCCCACGTGATGCGCGCACGCAGCGACGCGCGCAGGCGCGCCTGGCCGCCGGCGATCTCGAAAAAATCGGCCAGCGCGCCACTGCCGCCGCCTTGCACATACCCGTCGTGCCACGCAGCGAGTGCGCTCGCGGGCACCGTCGCGTCGCGCATGGTGGCCACCATGACGTCATTGGCGCAGGTGGCAAAAATCTCGGTGCGCGTGTCGAGATTTTCTTCGGCCAGCACGATCGCGAGCCCCCACGCTTCCGGCGCGCTGGTGCAGTCGGCCAGCCAGATTTTCGGCACCGGCGACGCGTGCAGCACCGCCAGCACGCTGCGCAGGTCGCGCGTAAAGGCCGGGTCGTCGAACAGGCCCGCAGGTGCTGGCGCCAGCGCGGCGACGAGCCGTGGGGCCACGCCGTCTTCATGCAGCAGCTTTTCCTGCAGCGCCGTGACGGTCGCCAGGCCCCGCTGCGCCATCAGCGCCTGCAGCCGCGGCGCCATCCGCGTTCGGTCGTGCGCGCGGAAATCGTGACCGAAGCGCTGGTACAAGGCTTCGAGCAACAGGTCTCGTTCCAGCTCGGCCATGTCCTTTACATCAGACATCAACGTTGACATCAGTGCGGCCATCAGTGCAGCCAAACGCGCATCAGCGACAGCAGCTGCGCCACATCGACCGGCTTGGTGATGTAATCGGAGGCGCCAGCGGCGATGCACTTGTCGCGGTCGCCCTTCATGGCTTTCGCGGTCAGCGTGATGATCGGCAGCGATTTGAATTTCGGGATGCGCCGGATCGCGCGCATCGTGTCGTAGCCATCCATCTCCGGCATCATGATGTCCATCAGGAC